>Ga0272445_1000042_pt1 | contig 121746 bp, 115 predicted proteins | sample YNPCB0031_FD_194404 | JGI IMG/M metagenome (GOLD analysis project Ga0272445, IMG submission 194404) | Hot spring sediment microbial communities from Yellowstone National Park, WY, United States - YNP-CB-003-1 | ecosystem: Environmental > Aquatic > Thermal springs > Hot (42-90C) > Sediment...
TATTGGTAGGATAAAAGCGGTGAAAGATATTGGTAGTAAGAGTGAAGATAAAGATTCTATGTAGGGATAAACCGGTAGAAACTATAGGTCTCCTAAATAGTGGATACGAGTCTGAGACGCCTCAAGTCCTCATCCCAGTAGAGTTAGCTAAGATGATAGGATTGTGGCCAGATTTAGAGAATGCTGAAGAAACGGAATTCGAGACTGCTGGTGGACCATTAAAAGTATGGATAATCCCTAGAGCATGCAGAGTTACTGTACTCACTGAGGATACTCATTCACCTGAAGTAGAAGGAGATATAGTTATATCACCCATAGCAGATGAAGTACTCATAAGTGATAAGATGATAAGTGAACTATCAATCGTATTAGAAGATGTTGGGAGAGGATTATGGAGATTCAGATGGGAGCCAACTGAAAAATTAAGAAAAAGCTATCCTCCAAAATACTGGAGGTAATCCTTCTCCAGAATCATAAATCAACAACGACATCACATACATTCTTCTTTCTTAAATTACATGCTACTTCTTATCCTTACATGGAATCTCAGAGATTTTTCAAGTTACATTCAATCCGTAGACTCAAGGAAAAAGAGTCGAGATGAATATAATCTCCCCTCTCCTTAAATATACACTCTGACTACTGGAAGAATATCTTAAAGAGATATTGCACGAACGGTACTTTAACCTAAATATTTTCAGTCTTCAAGAGAGAAATACTCTAGCTATCTTATTTAAGTTTCCGTTTACATGATTTTTAGGAGTTTATTATTCTTTTTATGTAGGATGAGTATTTAGTTAAGTGTACTGGTGGCTCCTTGATGGCTACTGTATGTAGTGTCTGCGGTAGTAGTGAGGTTATTTATCATAGGAGATATTCTGGTGAAATTTTCTGTCGTAGATGTTTTCTTAAGAATATTATTGAGAGGGTTAGGGCCACAATCTCTAGGTATGAGCTTCTGAAGCCTTTTGATAAGATCGCTGTAGCTGTTTCAGGTGGGAAGGATAGCTTATCTCTCCTCAAGATTCTTTATGAGATTGAGAGAGATTTTCCAAGAGCCAGTCTTACAGCTATAACTATCGATGAGGGAATCCCAGAGTATAGAGACGAAGCTGTAGAGAATGCTGTAAAGTATGCTGAAAACCTCGGCGTACCACATTATGTTTTTAGTTTTAAAGACTTTTTCGGATTTACTTTAACAGAAGTTGTAGAGAATGGAATTGCAGATGCTATAAGCTTACAGCCTTGCACTATATGTGGTGTATTGAGGAGGAGAGCTTTAACACTTGCAGCTAAGAAGGTAGGAGCAACGGTTATCGCTACAGCTCATACGCTTGATGATATTGTCCAAACATATTTCCTAAACATTCTACGGGGGGACACTAGGTTTACACCTATAGGTATTAGGAGGGAAGTTGAAGGCGTTATTCCGAGAATTGCACCTTTCCGCCTTATACCTGAATATGAAATAGTACTATATGCTTTCCTCTCTAATATACCGTTCCAAACATATACTTGCCCATATGTCGAGAGGTCTATGAGAAACATGGTTAGAGCTTTCTTAACAGAGTACGAGGAAAAGTTTCCAGGCTCACTCTACGCTGCATTGAGTAGCTTCGAGAAGGTTTACACAAAAAGTATAGAGGAGGATAGAAGATGTAGGAAGTGTGGTGAGCCTACTGGTAGAGAAATCTGTAGAGCATGTGAGCTGGTGGAAAAGATTCTTGAGAGATTAAAGAATTAGCTTGTTTATATTTGGAAGAATCCGAAAGTCCTGTATGTAAATGCTATATTTGAGACTAGGAGTGTTGTGCAGATAGCTGTAAATAAGTTGTCTATAATCCTTAATCTCTTCTCATTCTTTACTCTAGACTGTATTAGCGACATGTATAGCAAGTGCCCATCAAGGATCTTTATTGGAAGCATATTGAAGATAGCTACCCCGAGGGAGATTAACTGTATCCACCATAGAGCCCTATAGAGAGAGTATTCTATATCAGGATTCCCCAAGCCGAATATTGTAGGTCTATAGTAATCTATCCTGACTACTCCTAAACTTCTAAGAATCCATGCAATAGGTATTGTTACAGGTTCTTTTATCTTATAAGTATAGTTTCCTCTATTGGTTTCTATAACAAGTATATCTGTCAAGGTGATGTTCTGGTAGAGGGTTTCAGAATTTACCATTACACCATTTACAGTATAGATTACTTCATTCAACTGTGGTCCATCCCGTACACCAGAAGTCTCCAATACTACTACCCCCATAATAGTGGGTAGAAAGATTACTAACGTTAGAAGTAGGATTAACATACCTACAACCAGGTTTGCGAAGCTACCTGCAGCTGCTACCCTCATCTTAGATATTGTTGAAGCATTCTTAAAATCTTCTTCATCTGGTTCAACGAATCCTCCTGGAATTATGAAGGTAAGGAATACTCCAGTAGACTTTAGTTTTATCTTTTCTAGCCTCGCAATTATTCCATGCATTCCTTCATGTGTTACAAGAACTACGGCGAAGGCCACCAACATGTATGGGAGATGGTCGAATCTTATAGTTACACCTATGAGTAGTGGAATAACGATATTTTCTACACCTACCTGCTCAGGTATGAAGATATAGGTCTTCAAGTTATCTACTAGAAAGTAGACTGCGAAAAAGGATAAACCTATAGAGACTGCTAAACCGAGATTCGATAAGACTTTCCAGAATAATCTATTTAAAGATGAAAGCTTATCTAAATACTTAATTATCCTGTTAGATTTCAACATTATGAAGAATGGATAGAAGCTAAGATTGCTTGAATTCTTTAATCGGTCTCTGTATCTCCACTTAACTATAAGGTAGAGGATAACCCATCCAGAAGCAAATCCCATTAAGTATAGGTAGACTAACTCCATCCCAATCACAATTCATAAATCCTCCTAATAATTTCTTCCCTAAACAATACTTCCAGATTTAAGGACGGCTTTTCAACTATTGTATACTTGTTTCTCTCTTTTCTAAGACCTGGAGCCACCACTTAAGCTTAATGAATCTTATTTTGGGAAGATTAGAGTATCTTTTCTTGGAATCTAGAATAATTTTATAGGTAAGTAGGCTTTTATGGTGGGATAATATTTGTCATTTTGGGAGCTTTGGGGGGTCTGAAGATGTCTGAAGAATCTCAGAGTGAGAGTTGGGAAGCTAAAAGAGATAATGTTGTCCAGATCTTGGAGAGCATAGCTAATGATACTAACACTCCTAGGAATATTAGGAGAGTTGCTAAAGCTGCTTCAGATACACTCTTTGATGAAAAGTATCCACCAGCTATTAGAGCTGCAAATGCTATAGAGATGATTGAGGAAATAATTAATGATCCTAACATGCCCATCTTTACTAGAACTCAATTCTGGATGGCTATCTCAATCCTTGAAGTTATAAGGTCGATGGGTAAAGATACCTGAGTAATTTCAGCATATTACTTCTAGAATATAAGTGGGTCTTTGGCCATCTAAAAGTTATATCTGATCTCCTATGTATATACGATTGCTTCAGCATTGAGCCCACAGACATCTAGAAAGAAGATAAAGCTAGAATTGACAAACGATGATGGAGATAGACTCATTCTCATAATGGAGGGTAGGATAGATAGAGAGAAGCTTATGCAGCTTGCAGACTTCCTAGACTTGTACGGTGGCTCTCAGAATGAAAACATAAACCACCCACTATTAGAAGGAAGTAAAGTTGCTAAACTTGCAAGAATAATTACTAAGTACTTCCCACTAGGCTTCTTCACTTCTAGAGATGTTGTAGAAGCATATATCGCAGAATACCATGAACCTCTAAGCCTCTCTACAGCATCAACATATCTTTCAAGACTCGCTGATAGAGGCTTCCTAGAAAGACATGGATCTGGTAACAATATAAGATACAAACTTCTACAACCTCACATTACAGAGAAGAGTAACCAATACTATCCTAAAACATTCTCTGAAGATTCTTACAGTATCCCACATTATCCTTAGTAGAAGTTTGCATGAAAACTCTCTTGAATAATCTAAATTAGCAAGGTAAGTGGATAAGATTAAATTATGTATGTTAGATCTCATAGCATTGTATGATGCTAGATTGATCTATGTATTACTCCTACCGTGGAGCTACGTTTCTACTAAATAGTGGCTGGTCTACGTTTTTGTATAACATGGAGGGGAGGGGAAGTGAGGAAGAAGGTTTTAGATTTTCTAAGGGATTCAGGGCTTAATATTGATGGAGATAGAGTTTTAATGTTTTTGGTTAGGGGTTCTTCTCTTACTGAAGCTCAGGTTGAAACGGTATTGATAGAGTATGCTTCCCAGTTTAATGGTGGGAGGCTTGATACAGTTACTAAAGCATCTATAAGGGGGGTTTCTAAGGGTGCTTATGCAAGGACAAAAACTCAAGCATTAAATAATATACGTCGTAGTATTTATACAATCATGCTTTTAAGGTACTTGGGGATCTTGAGTGATGAAGAGCTGGCTAAGCTTATGGAAGTAGCTGAGAAGCTGGGGAAAGGAGAAGTCGAGGAAGGTTTAGAATTGTTGCATTCTATGACTTAACGTGATATCACAGGAGGGTTGGCAGCTATGGACTCTTTAACCTTCCTAGTTTTTATATTCTCTATACTGTTTATTGTTCAGACAACAATATACACTTATCTTCTTCTGAGATTTAGAAAGATGGTCGAAGAATCATTCGTTAAATCACGTATATCACAAGAGGCTGTAACTGTAATAGATGAGGGGAAGCTGAATGAGAGTATAATCAAGGTCCTAGAAGTATTATCTAGGGGCTCAATGAGTGCGAGAGAGGTTAGTGTAAGTTTAGGATTGAGTAGGGAGCATACGGCTCGATTGCTGAAGAAGATGGTTGAAGCGGGGCTAGTAGTAAGAGAAGGTAAACCCTATAAATACAAGGTGACACCTTCGGGGAAAACCATGATTGAAACCTACAAGAAAGCATAACGTGATGTCGCAGCTCATTAAAGAAGCTGTAAGACAATCTATTCTCCATGTATTACGCAGAGCTTCCTCCATCATCTTCCTCTGTCAGATGTCGATTATTTTTCCACCTGTTATTTCAGAAGTCTTAGTAGTTAGATCTATGCCAATTTCTGAAATTATTATCTCAAGTGTTCCCGAGACTCTTGCTTCTATCATGTGGCCACCGTATGCGCGGTATTCTCTATCTGTAACTGTTATATGAGAATGTATTCTATCCTTCCCTATGTTTCCTATTAGAGATGTAACTTCAAGGTCTTCACTTATTATCTTCTCAATGTAGCTTCTCTTCTCAAAATCGTAAAATCCTAATCTTAGATAGTTTACTGTACCTATCCCGAAGAAGAATCCATTTATCTTCTCTCTATCTCTTAATTCTTCTAAACATTTTACTATCTCTTCTCCAGGGTCAAGCCTAACAATAATCTTACCATTAATCCTCCTATACTTCATGCTAAACCTTACTATACTTAAAGACTAAAATATCTTTCTATTAATCTACAAACTAGGTTATTGTTGATCATGAGTACGTGGATGGCTGGATGCAGGCTGTTTATTCATATAGTTGTGCTCCCCATCTTCTAAATAAGTCATGTTCTATTCCAAATATGTCCAGTATCTTACCTACTATGAAGTCTACTAGTTCATTTATGCTTTTTGGTTTATGGTAGAATGCAGGCATAGCTGGGAGGATTACTACTCCTATTCTGGCTAGTTCAAGCATATTACGTAGATGTATAGCGTTTAGAGGGGTCTCCCTGGGAACTAGTACAAGTTTCCTCTTTTCTTTTAATGTTACATCTGCAGCTCTAAGTATTAGGTTGTCTGTGTATCCAGAAGCTATACCTGCTAATGTCTTTAAACTACATGGGATAATTATCATTCCATCCGTCTTGAAGGAGCCGCTAGCTAATGGTGCATCAACTTCATCTTCTCTGTAACAGTATCTTCCAAGCTTCTCGAAATCAGCTCTCTCCATATCCAGCTCATGCTTAATTATTATCTCAGCAGCCCTGCTAACAATTACGTGAGATTCAATATTCTTCTCTTTTAAAACCTCTAGGAGTCGCTTAGCATAAACAACCCCACTTGCACCAGTAACACCAACGATCAATCTTCCAGCTTCCCCATAGTACATACATTCAAGGTAAAGATGCAGACTATTAAGCAATACCATCAAGTTATGTATTTTAGTCTAAGAAGGGGAGCGGGAACACTTATCCATTAAAGAATATATAGTCTTCTGAGAAGCTCAGTATATGGCGATGATGATGGACTCGAAGGGCGATTGACCTTGGATGAATCAGCCCTGGGGGAGCTGAGCCTAGATCATTAAGCACTCTAGAGATAGGAGTAGATAAAATCTAGTCCTGGATCCAGCTAGATTATTTCTATTTTTTCTTCTTTGAAGGTTTTCTTCTCTTCTTCTATTATCCATGCTCTGAAGGTTGGAGTATACGGTACTGATATTATTAGATAGATGTATCCGGGTATGGCCTGTTCTAGGTCTCTCATAGATGGTGAAGGTTGTAATCCTATGTGGGAGTGGTAGACTCCAACTACTTCTAGTCCTTCTTTTTCAGCCTCTTTTTCAGCTTCAAGATACTCTAGAGGGTCAACTACGTATCCAACTCTCTTATCGTATGGATAGATATTCTTGGTAATTTTAACTCTCTCAATTATTACTTCATCTTGTATCTTCTTCCCTATGAGAAGCCCACAGCATTCTTCTGGAGAAGCTTCTAAACAATGGTTAATTATCTTCTTTAAGTCTTCACTCTTTATCTTCAAGACCATACTCTAGATTCTTACACCGTATGCTGGGTCTCCTTTAACTTTTTCAAATTCTTCTATTAATCTTCTTGTTACTGGTCCAGGTTTACCGTCTCCTATCTTCCTCCTACTTATCTCTACTACTGGAACTATCTCTGCAGCTGTACCTGTTAGAAATACTTCATCTGCCGTGAGCAATTCATGTGGTGTTATATCTCTTTCTTCTACTATGTATCCTATTTTTCTAGCAATTTCTATTACAGTTGCTCTAGTTATTCCAGGTAGTATTCCAGCTGTTTGGGGTGGTGTCGATATTATGCCGTTCTTTACTATAAACAGGTTGGCTGCACTTGCTTCTGATACGAATCCCCTCTCATCAAGTAGTATCGAGTCATCTACTCCAGCGTTTATAGCTTCTATCTTTGCAAGTATACTGTTAAGATAGTTTAACGTTTTTGCTTGATGTGTTGTAGCATCAACTCTATCTCTTCTAATTGATGAGATTATGAGTCTTACACCTCTTTCCTTTACTTCTCTTCCAAGTAGGGGCTCCATAGGCTGAGCAATAACTATTATAGATGGTTTACTACATTTTCTAGGGTCTAATCCTAGGTCTCCTACACCTCTCGTAACTACTAGCCTAATATATGCGTCTCTTAGATTGTTTCTCCTAAGAGTCTCTAAGACTATGTTTATCATTTCTTCTTTCTTTATAGGTATCTCAAGCATGATGGTTTTGGCTGAATCATACAATCTATCTATATGCTCTAAGAGTCTAAAGACTACACCATTGTAGCTCCTAATACCTTCAAAGACACCATCACCGTAAAGTAGACCATGATCAAAGACTGAGATCTTTGCTTGAGATTTTGGAACAAACCCCCCATCAATATAAACTAGAAACTCACCACTAGACATCAAATCTATTTTGAAGAAATGAGCTTTTAAGGATTGACTTCAAATTACAATCTCTAATCAATTTGTTAAAACAAGTATATGCTGATTACAGTTTATAGAGAAGCTTAATAACAAGCATGAAGAAATATTATTAGGATGGGGAAACGAAAAATCGTCTCTGAGCCTGATGAGCTTGAGCAGATGATGGAGCCTGGACCAGGAGATGTCTATGGTGTAGTAGTTAAGATGTATGGGTACGATAGGGTTCTAGTTGAGTGTAGTGATGGTAAGACTAGGCTATGTAGGATTAGAGGTCAGCTTAAACGTAGGATCTGGATTAAGGAAGGAGACTTGGTATTAGTTAGCCCATGGGATTTCCAGAGTGATAAACGTGGAGATATATGGTGGAGGTTTACTAAGGGTCAAGCATTAAAACTAGCTGAGCAGGGTGTTCTACCAGACTTCCTTAAAGCAAAAGTTTCAGAATAGCCTACTCAACCGTGTAAGCTATCTTCTAATAATCCTCATCTTCCTCATTCTTGAGTAGTTATTTAGGAACTTGTAGACTGAAGGATGTGGTGCACCATTTATAATAGAGATTACAGCTTCTTCAGCAGCTCTCACATCTTCTTCATTTTCACCTATTATCGCTACTGTATCTCCATATATTGATAGATAAGTATTCGTGGTTTCTTCTATTATCTTCCTAGTTTTTCCTTCTTGACCTATTAACCGTGCTTTAACTCTTACTAGATTGTTTCTAGTAGGTTTTATGTAGTCGTCAATCTTTACTATACTCAAGATAGCATTCTCAGAGAATAATCTAAAAGCCCTCTCAGGAGAGAACCCCCGACCTATTGCTTCAACAATATCCCTAGCTTTAAACAGAGCTATAGGGTCCCCAGCCTCACTTAATGGTTTAGCCAACTCTATCTTAACACTCCCAGATGAGCTATCTATATCAAGCTTAACATTAAGCCTCTCCTCAATAGTCTTCTTTACTACTCCTCCTTGACCAATCAAGACTCCCACCCTCTCCAAGGGTATATTTACTATGAAGTAGTTTGTCTCCACTCTCTGTCACACCACCTATTCTTCACTTACATCGTATACGGGGATACGACCAGTTATCTTCTTAAATAGTTCTCTATAATCTTCAACCTGTAAACCATTCTTCTTAAAGTATCTAGCAATATTCTTTAAATCTCTTAAGAGAAGTTGGTCAGCTTGAGGCTGCTCTACATGTACTGCTTGCGATAGGTCTATGAAGGCTATATGGTTTTCTGGTAGTAGGAAGATATTGTATTCGCTAAGGTCTCCATGAACTAGTCTCGCTCCATGGTATAGTTTCTCTACAGCATCAATTACTTGTGGATAGACATCTATGAGGACATTTCTCTCAACTTTAACTTCTGCTAGTGTAGGATATCTCTTCTCATCTTCTCCTATGAAGCTCATTCCTAAAACATTATTTTCAACAAATAATGGCTTAGGTACAGGTACACCTGCATTGTAGGCTGCTTCAAGATTGCTGTACTCCCTTCTAGCCCATAGATATATGAATTTCCTAAAATCATTTGGTATACGCTTAAATCTTGGGTCACCTGAAACATACATTACTCTATTCTTTCTAAATTCTGCACTAGCCACTAGATATATCTTTACAGCTAGATAGTTTAAGCTTGAATCTTTTGCAAGATATATTCTAGATTCCTTACCTGCGCTAACAACTCCATAAAATTCCTTAATTAATCCTTTCTTCATTAGACTGTAGATTGTCATTAACGTGGTTTGGTCGAAGACTTCTTCAAGAGCTTCATCCAGCTCAGACCTCTTCCTCAAGTATCTCTGCTCTCTATCATACTTGTAGAGTCTACGCCAAAGTTTTTTCTCCGCCTTACTCAATACCTCTCTCCGTAATAATGCTTTTAACTTCATGCTAAAAACGTTACCTTGACTGTCAAGCCCACACTCTCCCATACTACTACCATTAATATTCTCCGCGACTTCAATTATCATAGATAGGTAAAAGTATCTCAGCATACATAGTTAATATTTTTACTCTAGAGTTAGCTTATCTATATTGTGGGAAGAATGGTTGTAGAAAGTTTCTCTATCCCAAGTCGTATAGTCGACCTACAGGCTGAGGCGGCTTTCATCGTTCTCGAAAAGGCTAAGCTTGCTGAGAGGAAGGGTATAGATGTGGTTCACTTAGAGATTGGTGAACCCGATTTTGATACTCCTCAACATATTAAGGAGGCTGCAATCGAAGCATTAAAGAGAAATGAAACCCATTATACTCCAACACCTGGGATACAAGAGCTTAGAGAAGCGATCTCTGAATATCTTAGAGAAGTTTATAGTGTAGATTTTGATTGGAGAAGTAATATAGCTGTTACTGTTGGAGCTAAGCAAGCTGTCTTCGCAGTAATGTTAACTCTTCTAGAAGAGGGGGATGAAGTAATATATCCTAATCCTGGTTACCCAGCATATAGTTCTGCTGCAAAGTATGCTGGTGCGAGAGTGGTACCCTACAGGCTGACGGTAGATAATGGATTCTCTATGAAAGCCGAGGTCCTATCAGAGATGATAACACCTAAGACCAAGATGATTGTATTGAACTCGCCTAATAATCCATGTGGGTCTATTCTTTCAAGCCAAGATGTTAGAGGTATAGTTGAGCTTGCTGAAGACCATAAGCTCTATATTGTCTCAGATGAGATATACCGTCCGATCCTCTTCGATGGCTTACAGCATTATTCTCCACTAAATTATGCTTCAGACATTGATAGGGTAGTGCTTGTAGACGGGTTCTCTAAGAGATATGCTATGACAGGTTGGAGGCTTGGATACGTTACTGTCTCAAAACATATCCACCCATACCTTGTTAAAGTCTTGAATATTATGACTTCATGCCCTGTATCTTTTGCTCAACGAGCCGCTATAGCTGCTCTCCGGGGACCCCAGGAGCCTGTGTATGAGATGGTTAGAGAGTATGAGAAGAGGAGGAATGTAGTTGTTGAAGAGCTGTCTAAGATAGATGGCTTGAGATTTGTTAAGCCTACTGGAGCATTCTACGCGTTTGTAGATATCTCCCGTATATTAAGTAGGGTTGGTAGGAGCTCCGAAGAATTTGTATTAGACTTGATTGAGAAGTATGGTGTAGCTTTTCTACATGGTACAGCTATGGGAAGCTACGGTGAAGGATATATTAGGATAAGCTTCGCTAACTCCATAGATAATATTAGGAAGGGTATTGGAAGGCTGAAGCAGGCAGTAGAAGAAATCATGAAAGGATAGCTTCATAGAGGATTACCCTCCAGCAAGGTCTCCAAAGACTATCATAGAAGTAATCAGCATGCTCAAGCTTATCAATATAATCTTTTATCTTTATTAGCCTCTTCCCGAAAGGTCTCCAACCATAACCTAACACATTAACCTTAAACCCCATCTGGTTAAGCAGCATCCAAGTCTTACCTATCCCAATCAGTGAGATAGTTGGGATGATCAATCTACCCTTCTCTCTTAAGTGTTTGGGAGCATCCAATATTATCTTGTCGAGTATGATTCTCCCATCTACTCCACCCCAAGTATATCTTGGGAAGGGCTGGATGGATGGAGTCATGGGTGGATTAGAGATTATTACATTGAAGGTTTCACCTTCTACAGGTTGATATAAGCTTCCATACCTTAGCTCAACATTCTCTATATCGTTTATCTTAAGATTTATGGAAGCGTTAGCTAGAGCTCTCCTAGAAATATCTGTAGCGATGATTTTACGTGCTCCAAGTTTTGATGCTACGATCGCAAGTATCCCCGAGCCTGTTCCAAGGTCCAGCACATCTAGACCATTAAGATCTGGGAGATTCTCAGCAATCAATCTAGTAGTAAATGATGGAGGATAAACCTTAGAATCCATCACCAGCCTAACCGTAAAACCTTTTAAAGAGAGCGTTCTAACCCTCTTCAACATTATAAAATAGTTCAAAGAAATATAGATATCTGATGTAGCACTAATAGTGAGTGGTAGGTTGAAGATTCTGGAAGGCTATTATGTAGAAGTTGATGGAGATATATATGCTGTAAAAGGTGTCCTACATCCTCCTGGAAAGATTATAGCTATCCCCATCTATGTGGAGATGCTAGATAGTAGATACCACAGGATTAGGAGTCTAAGAGAAGCCTTCAGATACTTGGAGAAGAATAAACCTCAATATATTGAGAAACTAGATTTTACTGGTCAACGAACACCCACTATCCCACTGGATGATGTTCAAGAAATATACAATCCTCTTGAATTTAACCAAGCAGACACAGATGCTGGTAGAGATGCTTTAATATTAAAAGAGATGATAGAGAATTCAGTAAATATAAAGGTCGGAGTCTCAGGCTCAATCCTCCTAGGGCTTGATGACCCAAGCTCAGATATAGACTTAGTAGTTTATGGGCTAGATTCAGGTAGAAGATTCATTGAGGCTCTCAGAGAACTGAGAGCTATGAATATTACAAAACCTGTGAATACACTTGATTGGCTTATTGAGACTAGAATAGACTCGGAGACTTCCCCTGAAGAATGGTTGAAGCTTGAATCTAGGAAGCTACTAACAGGTGTATTCAAGAATAGATTATACACATCCAAGATTGTTCCACTCCTAGATGAATACTGGGAGAACCTATCTCAGATAGTTAGAGAAATTGGTAGAGCAGAGATAATATGTAGAGTAGTTGATTCAAGATTCAGTAATACAACCCCAAACCTATACAACGTTAAAGTACTAAACCTAGTAGAAGGAGATGATAGAGCTAGATATGTTTCACAGGTAATGTCTATGAGGAGTAGGTTCGCAGAAATAGCGTCCACTGGAGACACAGTAGAAGTAGAAGGAAGACTAGAAGAAGTAGAATACCGAGATAAAAAAATCTATAGAATATTCATTGGAAATAATGAAAGAGATAAGCTCAAACCCGTAATGAAATACTAGCAATAATACACAGCAAGTTAATCTCTTAATATGATCAGCGAAAACACGCAATCATGTTATCAGTTCGGGTATCATTCTTCATCTCGAAAGATCCGATTTACCCGCTCACATCATCCATAGATTAGTCTCCCTACCTAGTTAAAGACCTTTCGATAATAGTTAAGGTTGGAAGATCATAGGGTAAGAGTTTCCATCCATTAGATATTGAATTAGAATTATCTCTATGAGAATATGCTTGTTTAGGGGTGGCTAGGGCTACTAAGCCAGCCCCTCCTCCTAAGGCTTTAATTCTCAGTTCGTCAATATCTGTATGCTGGCTAGTTCTAGGCTGGTAAGTTTAGATGAGTGTTGTTAGGGATCACGATTTTCTAGAGGATTCTGATGGCTGGATGTTCTGCGTAGTTGGGGATGTTCATCCCCCTGAGGGGTTCTTCGCTTACCCTAAGTATACTCCTGGTCCTGGTCCATGGAGAAGAGGAGTGCAATCCTTCCGTAGAACTATTGAGAAGTATAGTATGAGTGAGTTGAAGAAGCTTCTCGATTATCTTAAGACTTCTAGACCAGAATACATTAGGCATGACGGCGTGTTGGATGCAGAAATGTTTTTCCTACCATCTATGAAAGTATTGAAGCATTATAGCTGCGTAGAAGGTTTAAAGAATATAATCGGGAAAGATGCTAGAGATGTTCTTGAGCAGTTCCTTGTAGACTTTATCTATGAAATCTCAGATAGCTCAGGTGTTAGCTTAGAGTATCTAGGTGTAACAGGCTCAATCCTACTTGGAATACATCATGAAAAATCAGATATAGACTTGGTGGTTTATGGTAGAGAAAACTACTGGAAAATCATTGATATACTAGAGGAGAAGACTTCACCCCGCTACCATCACAGTCTAAGAAGATTCAGTACAGTCTATCCTATTAGTTGGAGTGATGCGGAGAAGCTTGCTAGGAGGGTTAAGCATAAGAGAACATACCATGGAGTAGATTTCTCATTATATGGCGTAAGGAAGATAGATGAGGTAAATGAGGTGTACGGAGATTACATCTATAGAAAGGTTGGGATAGCTAAAGCAGAGCTTGAAGTAGTAGATTCATCTAATTCATGTTTTACTCCATCAATCTACTTAGTAGAAGGATATGCAGAGATAAGTGGAAATAGGTATCCCGTAGAAAAACTAACTTGCTACGACCTCACCTATACTGCATTATTCCACGAAGGAGACAGGCTTCAAGTCTATGGAAAACTTGAAGAAGTAATAGATAGGAGAAATAGCAATAAGTTTTATAGCATATTGTTTGGGTCTTTCGAAGCAGCTGGAATAGAGTATATTAGGCTACTGACTTAAACAATTTTTCTTCTAGATGTAGGATTGAGTAGATGGTGAAGATTATTTAATTAAGATACCGTCTATCTATGATGATGTAATATGCCTCGCGTAATTATTCATACAGCTAAGAGACCCTTCATACATACGACTGAGTCCGGTGAAAGAATCACTATATGTATGTGCGGGTTAAGCCTCGCTTACCCTTTCTGCGATGGAAGCCATAGGATGACTGGAGACGAAGATGAAAATACTATATACTTGTATGATCCTGAAAGAAGAAGGATAGCTAGGATAAACTTGGAAGACCTTAGAAGAGTCTAATGAGATACGTATTACTTAAACGCTGATGAAACCTTCTAACGGTATCCCTTCTCTTCTAATATTTTTTGGATTCCTTTGATTGCTCTAGATTGTATCCAGAATGGAGTGAGGGGTGAGAGGAGCCTAGTATACTTCTGCTCAGTTGATTCTTTCAAGTCTCCAGGGTCTCCACCATTCTCTAGGTATGCTTTTGAGAATATGTATGCGAATTCTTCAACTAGATTTGCTGGAAGATAATGTGCAGTATATAGTATGAGTTCTGTTAAATCCCATGGTTTTAATCCTTTCAGAGAACATTGTTCAAGATCTGTTAAGTATATTTCTTGGTTACTTGTAAATATGAAGCTGAATGGATTACAGTCTCCCATAGTTACATCATTTAAGTGGAGTTCAGCTAATACTCTACCCAGCTTCTCAGCAGCTTCCCCTGCTTTCTCTAGCCCCCTATTCTTAATGTACTGGATAGTATTTTCTCCTTCAATATATTTCTGGAAGAGAATTTTGTCTTTCCAGTTTATGTGGAGAACTTCAGCCGTATTGAATCCGAGTTCTGCCAGCTTGTTTATGAAGAATATCTCATTACTCATCCTAGTCGAGGCCATAATAGAGAAGTTTTTCACTCCAAGTGCCCAGAGCCAAGCTGCAACCCATTTAAAATCCGACCAGTTAAGATACTTCTTAACAAATATTCTTTCAAGCTTTCCCTCCCTGTAGAATTCTACAGTATAAGTTGCATTCAGTATCCCTCCACTCCTCTTAACCTTGACTCTTCCTACATCTACTCCTACTAGATTTTTAATGAATTCTTCAACAGTTAATCTTATCGGGAATGGTTGGGGGCCAAGACTAGTTATTGTGTAGAGATAATCTTCTGGGTCGGGTATCTTTGGAATCATTAATGTAGAGGGGTCTAGTGTTACGTATCTTATGAAGTCGAGGACTGAAGATTGCTTTGTAGATATGTATAGCTTAAAGATATGCTCAAAGTCTTCAGAAGTATTGATTAATGTCTTCTCTGATAGTACCCTGTCTACAAGCTTCTCCGTCGGAGAATATCCAAGAATGTTCTTCTTTAGGTAGCCTTCATAGACTAGAGTATCTAGACTTTTCTTAAGCTTCTCTAATACTATCTCTATGCTACTCCTATCTAGATTTTTGATGTGGAGCCTAGATAATGGGTAGATTGTAGAGATCCTCTTCAGCTTATCGTATAGTATGTATTCTGGAGTTACTATAAAGAAGGTTGATGAAAGCTTGTAGCTCAGTATTAGGTTTCTAAGCGATTCCATAGATATATGTCTAAAATATGATGCTTCCATGCTTCTCAGGAATTCCCCACCTAGTAGGGGTATGTAGGGTATTAGAAGTAGATGTGCCGCTGCTCCTCCAAGCTCTTCTTGAACGCAGTCTTTCTTGAATAGAGATTCATCAATAATCGTAGCAGATACCAGTACACCATTAATCCTCCTATTCGCAATCTTCATTCTCCCACCTCCTCTACTCAATACTACTAGAAGCTTAGAATAGCCTGAAACCGATTGAGCCTCAGACTGTCTCGGGTTATGTAAGCTGACTGAAACCACCTGTTCATGGGAGAAGCCGAGGAGTGAGATAACCTTCTCTAAGCTGATGCTCTGAGTCATACCTCCATAGAATATGCTTTACTTGAATTTAAAACATTCAATCAGAATATCTACAACCCCTCAAACATCTATTCTATTGAAATATTTTTATCCTAACATATCTCTATATTTCGTGATGACCTCCCTGGATAAGTTCATTTCATTGGCCTCAAGCTTAGGTGCAACAGATACTGTTATCGAGGTTTACAAGGGTTTGACTAGGATGATTAGATTCTCAAACAATGAAGTAACTGTTGTTAAGGAAATGATGAATGAGAAAACAGCTGTATATGTTGCTATTAAAGAGAAGAGAGCTGTAATTGAAGTAGATGATACCTCGAACGTAGCTATTAAGAAAGCTGTTAAGGATGTTGTTGGGATGGCTAAGAATAGTCAACCATCTGATGTATACGCCCCCCTACCTAGAGGACCATTTAGCTATAAACCTGAGCTACTCAAGATTGGTAAGATCAAGGGGTTACCCGAAAACTTAGTTGGGTACGTTGAGACTGCGGTAAATGCTGCGCTGAATGAAGGTGCAGTAAGGGTTGCAGGCACATTAACCTATACGACAGGGAGGAGGATACTGAAGACGAGTAGTGGAGCTGAAGGCTTATCAAAATCTTCAAGTATATCAATCTCGGTTAGAGCATTCGCAGCAGACGATGCAACAGGCCACTTTGTCTCTGTAGCTACAGATGAGAAAAGCTTTAACCCAGAGATGGCTGGGAGGATGGCTGGAGAGATAGCTAAGCTTGCAGTTAATCCTACAGAGTGTGAGCCTGGGACATATGAAGCTTTACTCGGACCAATGGTCTCAGCAAGTATTATTGAGCAGGTAGGGTATGCTTCTTCAGCTTTCTATGTTGATGCAGGTCTCTCTTTCCTAGCTGACATGATAGGTAGAGAAGTAGCTTCAAATGTTTTAACATTAGTTGATGATCCTACTATCCCTGGAACGGTTGGAGCTGAGCCATTTGATGATGAAGGGCTACCAACTAGGAGGAATGTTATCATAGATTCAGGGGTTATGAAAACCTACTTACATAACTCTACTACCGCTAAAAAGTTTGGAGTAGAATCTACTGCGAATGCTGGGCTAATCGTTCCCCAACCTTTCAATCTCATTGTAGAAGGTGGCGGTAAATCTTTAGATAGCTTAATATCAAGCATCGATGATGGAATATACGTTACTAATAATTGGTATCTAAGATACCAGAATTATAGAACAGGTGATTTCTCAACTCTTCCAAGAGATGGGATCTTCAGAGTTAGGAGGGGTAGCGTAGAGTATCCAGTAAAGAATCTCAGGATAAGCGATAACATGCTAAAAATATTAAAGAGTATACGTGAGGTCAGCCAGGAGAAATATTGGATAACTTGGTGGGAGGTAGATAAACCAGTATATGCTCCATACATATTGTTGAATCAGTTAACATTCACGAAACCATACTGAAAATTAACCGATAGGCAAGCTTATCCTAGAATAGTTCTAGAAGATTCTCTTACTTTCTCTTTTAATTCTTTAAGCTTATCCTGTAGAATCTTCATTAATCTATCTTCAAGCTCTCTAAATTCTCCTTCAACTTTCTCCTTAACCTTAGACCTTAAGCTCAACCTTCTCAACCTCCTCCATCTTCCTCTTCTCAAGTACCCTCTTGATATGTTTTAGTTTTACGAATTCTTCTCTTTCTCTTTCTTCAAGAGTCATAGAGATGAATTTTATCGCTTCTTCATATCTTGGGATTACCACATGCTCCAATGCATTCAGTAATCTCTGAGTCTTCTTCAATTCCTCCGCTAACCTAAATATTGTATTCTCTATTTCTGCTGCTTCACATATTCTTGGTATAAGTTTTCTAAAGTTTTGAGCAGCATCATCTAGATATGCATTAGTATCTTTAAACCCATACGTTAGGGGAGGCTCAGTAAACCTCGCATCTATTGTTGGGATCTTCACTCCTAGGATTGTTTTTAAACGTATCTCAACATCTATCGTTTCAGGTACTGTTGAAGCTACTGTATCTAGAGTTGAGATACCGATACTCATGTATGCTCTAGAAAGGCTGCTATATGCTTCCCGTAGAGGCGTATAGAGCTCAATCCTAGCTTTCTCAGCTTTCTCAATCATCTCATTCAACTTATTTATCAAGACATCCCTCTTATCCTCAAGTATCCTATGAACATTTCTAGCAACAGAAAGAGAGCGCCTAATCCTAATTAACTCAAGCTTAGTTGGAAGAAACTTACCTCCAAAGCTTACAGACATACTACTACCTACCTCACCCCCTCATATATGCATTTCTCCATACTGGAGCCTGAAAGCCATCAATGAAGCCCCAAAAGCTCGGATGGAACGGATAGTTATAAAACGTTAACTATACGACAATGGAACTCTAATATAGGGTCTTAAGTGAAACTTTATTAACCTCATCAAAACACCAAATGATAGGAAGTTATTATGGGAGTGGGGAGGACCGTCTCCATTCAATTCCTATTCTATGCTCTCTGTGTAGTGTTTACTGCCTACTGGCTTATGAGGTTGGTGCTCCTAGGAGTTGACGCTGCTAGTAGCTTAGCTCCAGGGCTCTTTCTCGTTACACCATGGGTAGTCATCTTATTCATGGAGGGAAAGAAGATGAAATTCCAATACTTGCCCGCAATAGCATACTCTATCTTTTTATCAGCATTAACCTTGGCAGGAGTAGAAGAAGGCTTCTACCTGAGGTCTGAGGGTTTACCCTTGATGGACGCAGTAATTAAGAACTTGGATGGAATTCTGTATCTAGGATTATTAGCGGTAACGGGGTATCTTAGTTATAGAGCTGCATTACACGCTACACTCACCATAAGATTAGCAGCAAGAATCATATGCACCGTCTTCTTCTTATATCTCGGGATACTCTATATCCAAGCACTCAACTACACCATCACCGTTCACACTATATTAATCAGCCTAGTCCTCCTAATCATTGCATTCATCAATATCTTATCAATAATTCTAGAATACAGAAGGACTTACAATTCTTTCTATGAGATTCGCAAGCTTGCGACTGTTGAATCTCACAAGCCAAGGATAGTTATCTTTCAATTCTCTCTCTATGAGATTCCCTGAGCAGGAGACAAGACTGCATGTCATGAGAGTGGTTACTAGCTTCTTGAGTATTCTATCCCATATTTCCTCATCCTGACAGCGTTTAAGTCTCCTCCAAGCAATCTTATATGCTCCATACTTTAGAGGCATATCATCCACCTACAACGTATTCAAGCCTTTGAGACAATAGCATACTACCCTTTGAACTCGCAGCTAGGATTGAAGAGTACGTAGGATTAAGAAACATACTAGTTTACAGATACATGGTCATCGATCATGAAAGATTATATGAGAAAGCCAAGAAGCTTGTAAAAGTGGTTGGAGACTTCGTAAACACTATGGAGAACCTATTGAAGAAAGAATGTTAACGCGAACCTATCCAAGCTGGCGGGATGATAAAAAGAGTGTTACTCTTTACTAGGAATGTTGTAGATGTTATGGTCTAGTCAACTTTTATTTATTCTTATATCTACGATGAGTCTATCGGCTTTTAATTATATTCTTCTTTCTACTAAGAGTAGGTGTTGATAGAAGGGTAGTTTATGGATTATTCAGGGGATGCTAATTCTTTAGCCATGAGGTATGCGTCTTCTCCATCCATGTAGTATTGTTTAATACGGTCAATCTTTATGAATCCAAGCTTCTCATACAAGTTTATAGCTGGAGCGTTAGAGACTCTTACTTCAAGGAATACTTCACTACAATTATAGACTTCTCTCAAAACCTTCATAGCATTCTTCATAAGCGATGAAGCTATACCCATCCTCCTATACTCAGGCAGAACAGCTATAGAGATTACATGCCCAGCTTTACATATCTTAAACCTCTGAAATCTTGAGAGTATCCTCTCAACCCTACACATAATGTATCCAGCTATACGTTTATCAACCTCAGCAACTAGAAAACTCTTAGGGTAAGAATGGAGAATAGACTCAAAGAACCCATAAGTATAATTTTCTGGAAGACACACACGGTTAATATTCATAACAGCCAGTAAGTCTTCTTCTAATGCTTCCCTAACCATGAAGTGCCTATCGGGTCTAACCTCCAATGTCACCAATTCTAGAAAACCATGCACTCCATCAATTCTTAAACATTCCCTAAAAAACAAAAACAAGAGAAAAACATACATTTATCAACTCAGCAACCAGAAACCCCCTCCCATCCAACCCTGGTCAATCAGATCACATTTGAAACTTAATTTATCCAGTGTTAGAATGAATACTTCATGGTTTATGCCTACCTAGATTCGCCCACTACATGGTATTATTCCCTAATCTAATAAGGAAGCTTAGGAAGATTCATCCAAGTCTACAGTTTGATCAGGTACTCTCAGCTACTTAATACTAGTATCTAGAGAAAAGTTTAAAATAAAAGATTACATATAGTTAGCCGAGGTAAAAGGAAGAAAAAGCAATGTATATAGATAATATCGACCTTGTTAAATCTATTGTTACAAGATACTTTACGGTTTCAGACGTATTTCTAGATGCTGGGATCTTAACCTTCAATGTATATGATGAAGATATAAAAGAGAAGTTTAGAAATCTTTACAGAGAACTTAAACAATATGACCTAATCCCTACAGCAACAAAAGAAGATGGAAGAATACTGGTTAGAGTATTCCCGAAGCCTAGAATTGAGCCACCTATACCAAGGACTCGTACACTGCCCCTAATACTCTTCATAGCAACACTAGGAACAATAGCTATAGATGGATACCTAAGATCCTCAACAACCGTCTACGAGATAATAACAGGTAAAACAGGATTCATAGATAGATTCCTAGATGCATTACTCTTTGCAGTATCTTTAATAGCAATAATAGGGATACATGAACTTGGACATAAAATATCTGCAAAGATAGACTATATGGAGTCAAGTCCACCATACTTTATACCAGGCATACCCACAATGATCCCAACCTTCGGAGCACTAATCTTCCAGAAAAGCCCAATAATCAATAGAGACGATATGTTCGATATAGGTGTAAGCGGACCAATAGCAGGGTTCCTAGTAAGCATAGGAGTACTCATCCTATCATTCATGACGGCTAGATGGGTACCGATAACAGAATACGAAGTTATACAGGAGCAAGTTACGAGAGTAGGTGGGCTATTTCTACCACCGCCTCTAATCTTCTATCTAGCTCGACCATTATTCGGTAGACCAGACATGGTTCCACTATTCACAATAGTAGGGTTCGCAGCATGGCTTGGAATGCTTATAACAGCTCTAAACCTCTTCCCAGCTTGGCAGCTTGATGGTGGAAGAATCTTTAGAAGCTTCCTAAGTAGTAGACAGCATAGAATCGCAGGGTACATCTCTGTAGTTATACTAGCGGTTACAGGATACTTCTTCTTTGCAATCCTCATACTAATGATGATGCCTAGAACACCTGATATACCTCCACTAGACCAAGTCTCACCACTCTCCAAAGGGAGGAAAACAGCCATAATACTTGTCATAGCAATACTAGTATTAACATTTGTTCCACTTAGATTCTTCTAACACATATAAAGGCTGAGTAGTCTCAATACGAACATCTTCACTTAGTCAGCCATGCAAGCCCCTCAACTATCCTGACAGAAGCCTGCTTACTGTACATTCTAAATCCGTAAGTTAACAAGTCTTGAACAGTATCGAAACCTTTTGAATGGAGTGTCCTTTCAAGAATACTTCTAGGGATGGTTGATACGAAGGCAAGCTTCTTTCTACTCAACAAATCCGTAACACTCTTGAGAGCTTTCACCCCTAAACTATCTTCTTCGAAACTATGTGAAAATAATGCTTTTATGAATACACTGCTACCTAGCCCCTCCCTGCACTCAGATATTAAACCGATTAATCCACCATCTTTAACCCCTCCACATACTAGGTTAACTACATGGAGGCTACTTTCAAGTGTTGAATCCCATGGCCACCCTCCACAATCAACAAGAATTATTTCTACTTCATCTTTAATCTTCACAGTATACTTCCTCTCAGCATCTCTGAGACATCTATCCTCAAATTCATACAGATATCCAGAATAAACATTATCACCTACTATACATATCCCCATAAGATTTAATTCGTCTCTCAGCTTAAACCAGTAATCATCATCCTTAACTAACCCATTACCAACCCATCCAGATAACTTGAGAGAATCCCCTATAGATGGATAACCTAATACACCGTGAGGAAGAATAGAAGATAGATAAATCCTAACCTGCGACTCAATTATGCTTCTCGACACCATAACACCACTATACTCAATCTTACCTTCACTCCAAGGATAAACTATGCAGCCCCTATAAGGTTTCAAGACCTCACTTAACTCTTCTTCTAGAATCTTTGAATCAATCCTCCAAGAAGAAGTAAGAAGCTTAAGCTTATTCTTCTCAAAACCTCTAGCTTCAACCTCAGCTATCAGAGACTTTAATAAATCAACCTCCCTATTTGAAGCATAATCAAAGATTATAGCTATACTCTCCCCCACAGCTATCTCATCAATTATCTTTGAGATAACACTATAATCATATCTTAAACTTGGATACGATGCTGACAGCTTCTCCACTCTAACTTCATCGCTTATATCTACGAAAACCTCTGTAACGCCGTACCTAAACCAGTACTCCGTCAATCCCAACTAGATATAACATACGAATTAAAGTAGATTTAAATCCACACAATATCTTAAGCTAATAGAAGATTCATGGATGTAGCTAGATTCATGGAGGCAGTTAAAGAGCTAGCAATCGAAGAGAAGCATAATCTAGTGGAAGAATTACTTGACATACTTTTATCATCTGTTAATCTAGAAATGGTTCCAGACGATGTTGGCTGGAGAATAAATCAAGCTTATAGAGGTGGAAAACTAACTGAAGAGGAGATTCTTAGAGAGCTTGCTTACGCTGTATCTATAGCTGAGCCAGCTAAGTTTAGAAGAATAATAGAAAAGCTAAAGGTGGAAGACTGAGATGACCGTTTTCTCAGTAGAGATTGTTCCCAAAGACCCTCTATGGAAGATCGACCTATTAACATATATTATCGGGGAACTTGGATTTTCAGGTGTATGGCTGAGCGAGCATCCACATAATAGGAGCAGTTTTATAACAGCTTCAAGTTTACTGAATAAGGCATCTAGAGTCTGGGTAGGGTTAGGAGTAATCAACCCATACACTATAAACCCCTTCGTAATAGCGCAGTTAGCAGCATCACTCACAGAGGTAGCTCCAAATAGAATAAAGATAGCTATAGGAGCAGGAGATAAAACAACACTTGAAAGCATAGGCATAGAGAGAATCAAGCCACTGGAGAAGATTAGAGAAGCTGTAACAATTATACGCCAACTCTTAACTAAGAAGAAGATAGCAATAGATAGAATACATGGTAGATTAGACTTTAATCCTAGGAGCAGCGTCCCAATATATATTGGTGCTCAGGGTCCAAAGATGCTTCAACTAGGTGGAGAAATAGGAGATGGAGTACTCGTAAACTACTCAAACCCTGAAGACCTAGAATGGGCATACAATGAAGTAAGGAAAGGCATAGAGAAAGCAGGTAGGAAGATAGAGAACGTTGATATAGCAGCATACCTCACGATATCCCTTGACGAGGAACCAGAGAAGGCTGTTAAAACCGCGACCCCCTATGCTGCCTACATACTATGTGGGCTTCCAGAGAAGATAATGGAGAAAATAGGTGTAAGTGAAGAGAAATTAATTAAAGTAAAAGAAGCAATTCAAAAAGGTGATTGGCTAAGACTATACGATTTCATGGATGTAGACATCGTAAAAAAACTAGTAATCGTTGGACAACCAAGAATACTAGAAGAAAAATTAAGAGAAATAATAGATATTGGATACAGCCAGATTGTTATAGGAGCACCTATAGGTCCAAGAATTCTACGAACACTCAGAGAGATCAAGAAAACAATAGACGAAGCTAAGACAAACCTATACATATAAACTTAGGATGAGAAAAATAGAAAGGCCGCTGAAGATAGTTGGAGCCTTATAATTTTTAGTGCTTCTCCAACTCTTGGGATACTCTAATCATTTAGAAGGATGCATAAGAACAGCTGTTAAAGGATTAGAAAATATATAGATAGATTGAGTACATCGATTAAATGTGGTAAGCGTATAACTTTACAGTATATATGGTAGACTTTCGACTAAAATGATTGGCTGTTCACGGTGTGTAATGTTTGCCTTACATAGAGAATGCTAGATTCGATGTATCGATCATAGGTGCAGGGCCTGCAGGCTTATCAGCTGCATACATTCTTGCAAAAAATGGTTTAAAAGTTGTAGTCCTAGAGAGAGGTAGAACACCTGGATCAAAAAATCTATATGGTGGAAGAGTTTATGCTAAGCCTCTAGAAGAAATCTATGAAAATCTTAGGAATGAAGCACCTATTGAGAGATGGGTTAAGAAGGAACGTTTCAGCATAATGTCTAGAGGAGAACTATTCACAGTAGAGTATAGTTCTCAAGATTCTACAAGCTTTGTAGCTTACCTCTCTAAGCTTACAAACTGGATGGCTCAGAAAGCTGAAGAAGCTGGAGCAGTAATAGTTACAGATGTACGGGTAGATAAACTGTATCTCGAAGATGGAGTAGTTAAAGGCGTAGTATCAGGTGATGATATATTGAAGACCGATGTTGTAATAGATGCTGAAGGAGTAAATAGGCTAATCCTTGAAAGACTTGGATTAGTAGAGAAGCTGAATCCAAGCCAAGTAGCCTTAGGATTAAAGCAGGTTATACGGCTTGACCCTGTTAAGATCGAAGCAAGGCTTGGACTATCCCCAGGAGAAGGTCTTGCATGGCTAATAATCGGACAGCCAACAGGCTTCCTCCCAGGAGGAGCATTCATATACACCAACTCATCTACTATCAGTATAGGATTTGTAGTATTCTTAGATGAAGCATGTAAGAGAGCCACCAAGCACGTATTCGATATACTTGAAGAATTTAAGCAGACACCTACAATCAAAGATATTATAAGTGATGGCGTACTAGTCGAGTACGGTGCCCATTTAACACCAGAAGCAGGGTTAGATATGAGTCCACCTAAACTATACAGTGACGGTCTACTAGTAGTTGGTGATGCAGCAGGACTCCTATTAAACCTTGGATACACTATTAGAGGAGTAGACTTCGCAGCATACAGTGGATACTTAGCAGCAAAAACAATCCTAAAAGCACATAGTGAAGGAAGCTACAGAAAAGAAAACCTCTCACTATACCAGAAACTCCTTGAAGAAAGCTTCATAATGAAAGAGCTTAGAAGACATAGGGGGATCTCAAAGATCTTAAGGTCAAGCGAAGTCTTCACAGAATACCCAGAGATACTGATAAGCATGGTTGGAAAACTATTCCAGATACAGGATTCCTCTCCAACATTAATACAAGCATTAAGAGAATCTATAAAAGGGAAAACCTCTCTTGTAAGAATACTCTGGAGCATGTTTAAGATGGTGAGAGCAATATGAGTGAAGTTAAGGTAATGAAGAAGATGAAGATAGATGAAGCTTTAAATGCAAATGTATGGGATGTAGACCATAAACCACACATAATCGTAGATTATGAAAAATGTAGAAAACTATGCGATAAGAGAATCTGCACTCTCCTCTGCCCAGCTGGATGCTATACATTAACAGGTGGGGAAATACTATTCAGCTATGAAGGATGCGTTGAATGTGGAACATGTAGAATAGTCTGCCCACATGAAGCAGTAACATGGGATTATCCACTAAGTGGAAGAGGAGTCCAATACAGATACGGCTAACCATACTAAAAGACATCATCTCCAAAATAAAGTTCAAAAGACTAAGAAGAGACAAGCAAACACTAATATTGAGGGGCAACATAAATTCTAGGACTAAATTTCCATATGAGGAAGATAAGTTACCTTGACATCCATCTCTACTGCTTTCTGAGAGAGACCTTTATCCGCTGTAATTAGGGCTGCATCTAGTTCTCGGGCTAAAGTTATATAGGTTGCATCATAGACCGTAATATTGTATTCGAGAGCTTACTTGAGCGATTCTTGGAGGAACTCACAGCCGGGCTCATGATAGTTCAACTCTACCTGAGAGAAGATACTGGAAAGCTTGTAAGCATTCTCCACAGTGATAATATTTCCCGATACGTAAGTTCTCAAAGCATTATAGACTTCATATTTTAGCAGAAGTGGAGCATAAAGTTCTACAGCTCCTTCAGAAAAACTCTTCAAAAGCTTTAAGGCTAGGTGGGCGTGTCCAACTTCTATTTACTATTTGTAAATTTTAAAGCTACACTTATAAGTAATCTAGGAAGAATCTATGAATTGTTAGATACGCCTTCTTATTATCAAAACTTTTATATACAAAGTTAGAAGCATAGTGGCTGAGAGTATGTCTCAGGTTCGTGATCCATATCTAGATTTACGTAGTAGGTATGTTATGGATGGTGTTGCATTGTATCATCCATTAACTATTGAGAGGGGTGAGAATGCTTTCCTCTACGATATCAATGGTAGAAGGTATATTGATTTTACTTGTGGTATAGGTGTGACAAGTCTTGGACATGCGAATAGTGAGCTGATTAGTGTTGCTGAAGAGCAGTTGAGGAAGCTCTGGCATGTCTGCTTCATGGTTATGAATTATAGGCCGTATGTTGAGCTTGCTGAGAAGCTGGCTAGGATATCTCCAGGAAGCTCAGAGAAGAAAGTCCTACTACAGAATAGTGGTTCAGAAGCTATTGAGAATGCTATAAAGATAGCTAGACAAGCGACTGGTAGAATCTACATCATCTCATATGAAAACTCATTCCATGGTAGAGGAACATATGGTTATGCTCTAGCAGCAACTGGGAAGTACAAGCCTTACAAGATTGGGCTTGAACCCATAACGCCTGGTGTCGAGCTCATACCATACCCATACTGTTATAGATGCGTATTCAAGCAGGAGTACCCAGAATGCGGTCTAGCATGCTTAGACTATCTTAAGAAGTGGTTTACCTATAGCAGGGTCCCATTAGAGAGGGTGGCCGCCCTGATCATTGAGATGGTGCAGGGTGAGGGTGGATTCGTAGTTGCACCAGTAGATTACGTTAGAGAGCTTAAGAAGCTTCTAGATGGATACGGCGTCCTACTCGTAGATGATGAAGTCCAGTGTGGGTGGGGTAGGACTGGCAAGATGTGGGCAGTTGAGCATTATGGTGTAGAGCCCGACATATTGGTTACAGCGAAGGCGATAGCTAACGGTCTACCATTATCAGCCATAGTAGGTAGGAGGGAGATTATGGAGAAGACCCTGCCAGGGAGCTTCGGTGGAACATATGGGGGGAACCCTGTATCATGCGCTGTAGCATCAAGAGTAGTAGACATAATGTTGAGGGATAAGCTGCCTGATAGAGCTGCAGCACTAGGAGAGATCGTGAGGAAGAAGCTCAACGAACTATACGGTAAGTTTAAGCTGGTAGGCGATGTTAGAGGCTTAGGAATAATGCAGGCTATAGAGCTCGTCAAGGATAGGAAGACGAAGGAGCCAGCAACTGATGAAGCAGCCAAGATAATAGATAAAGCAAGAGAGAAAGGCCTACTACTACTTAGAGCAGGACTATACCTAAACGTGATAAGACTACACCCCCCACTAACAATAGAAGAAGAAAACCTTGAGAAAGGCTTAGAAATCCTTGAAGAATCAATAAAAGAAGTCGAGGCTGAATCACCATAGATACTACATTATTTACTTGAAAACTTAAGTTAGAAATCGAATATATCTAAGGTTTAATGGAAAAACTTAAGTAAACTTAAGGATACTTAACCTTGTAATGAGCTTGAAATGGTTTTCAGAGAGTTATGGTAGGCTTTCTAATTATATTGATGGCGAGTATGTTGAGGCTGATAGTGATAGATTCTTGGAGTCTTATGATCCAGGTCTAGGCAGGGTTATTGCTGAGGTCCCCATATCATCTAGGAGTGATGTTGACGTTGCTGTATCTTCTGCTCTTGAAGCATTTAGGAAATGGTCTCAGATACCCATTCTTGAGAGGATGAGGTATCTTGTGAGGTTGAGGATGCTGGTCGAGGAGAAGAGTGGGGAGCTGGCTTTGATGCTAGCTCAGAATGTTGGTAAGACGGTGAGGGAGGGCCGCGGCGAGGTTCAGAGAACTATAGAGGCTATAGATTCAGCTCTAGGCTTACCCCACCTATTCATGTCTGTGAGGAAGCTTGTTAATGTTGCTGGAGGAGAGCCTGAGATAGATATGGAGATGGTTAGAGAGCCTCTAGGAGTCTTCGCGATAATATCTCCATTCAACTTCCCAGTAATGATCCCCATGTGGTTTATACCTATGGCTGTTACGCTTGGAAACACGGTCATTGTTAAGCCGAGCGAGCTAGACCCAGTACCCATAACATACTTCATCAAACTATTCAAGGATGCAGGATACCCGGACGGGGTTGTCAACCTAGTTAATGGTGATGCATCTACAAGCCAGCACCTACTAGAGCATAGAGACGTAGTCGGGGTAGCATTTGTAGGTTCAAGCCCTGTAGCTGAGAAGATATACTCAGCAGCATGCTCTAAGGGTAAGAGAGCTTTATGCCAGGCGGGAGCGAAGAACCCAGTACTCCTAATGCCTGACGCTGTACCAGAGCCATCGGTAGAGAATATTGTTGCAGGATTCTTCGATATGGCTGGTCAGAGATGCCTCGCACCAGGCCTACTAATCACCGTGGGAGAAGCATACGACAAGTTCCTGGAAATGATTATCAGCAAGGTTAAAAGGATTAGGGTTGGATACCAGCTTCTAGAAACTACCGATACAGGCCCCCTAGCCTCCCTCAGGGGGAGACAGAGAGTCGTAGGAATGATTGAGAAAGCATTAGAGCAGGGTGCGAGGATACTGCTAGATGGAAGGAACATCAAAGTCGATGAAAAATACAGTATGGGGTTCTACCTCGGTCCAACAATCCTAGACCAAGTATCCCCAGAGATGGAGATAGCTAGAGAAGAAGTATTCGGACCTGTAATGCCGATAGTTAGAGCGTCAAGCTTCGATGAAGCATTAGAGATAGCGAATAGCGGAGCATATGGGAATACTGGAACAATATATACTTCAAGCGGCAGGTATGCTAGAGAATTCGCTAGAAGGATGAATGCTGGAAACATAGCTGTAAACATGGCTGTAGCCCAGCCAAACCAATTCTTCCCATTCCCAGGTAGAAAGAAAAGCTTCTACGGAGTACTACATGGGCAGGTAGACGCTCTAGACTTCTTCACAGACAGAAAAGTAATAATGCAGAGATGGTGGTGAAGACTACTTAAATCAAAACCAAAACTACCTAACTCTTATCTCCTACATTATATAATTTCCATAAGCGTTTACTCTTCTAAACGACTATAAGTCTCAAGTGAATATAGGTTGCCTAATTTAATTCATGTTAAGTTCTAGGAGGAGCTCTTTTAATACTTTTGCTACATCAACTATATCTTTTACCTTAATGTTCTCCTCCGAAGAGTGAGCGTATTTTATCTCTCCTGGACCATATATTATGGATTCTATTCCTGCTTTATAGTATAATGCGTTAGCATCTGTTTCAGATTCGATTACTCTGTGTTTTGGTTCTATTCTCAAGACTCTTCTATGTACTTCAGTAAGCAGGTTTACGTACTTGGAGTTGGTTATGAATCCATCGCATCCATGTATTACCTCTAATCTTATTTCTGTATTCCTCCTAGTACTATATTCTTTTATTTCTTTTCTTAGGAAGTCGAGTATTTTTGAGTACGTAATTTTTGGATGAAAATGTATTAGGATGTCAGCTTTAACCTCCCAGGGAATAACCCAACCACTATATCCAGCTTCAATCCTACCTAAGTTAAGTATAGGCGACATAGGATAATCACTGCTGATTGAGAATTCTAGATTAATTTTATCTTCTAACTCTTTATAGAAATTAAGAAAGCTGATAACAGTATTTTCTGCTTCTTTACATGCACCATGACCGCTCCTACCATGGAATATTAGATTGAATTCTACGCATCCAGCATTTCCTACACAGATATCCATCGAGGTAGGCTCAAGGATTATGCAATCCTTGGCGTCTACACCTCTAATTAAGAGATCTGCTGCACCTCTCCCATACATTTCTTCATCTACAACGAATGCGAAGGTAACGTCAGGCTCGTACTTAGCTCTGGACAATTCTTCTAAAACTAGAAGCATTGATGTTAGCCCTCCCTTCATATCGCATGCTCCTCTACCATATACTCTATCATTTCTTACTATAGGTTTGTATGGTTCTTTCATATCTAAGGGTGGGATAGTGTCAAGATGACCGCATATGAGTAGTTTATCTCCTCTTCCAAGCTTCACTACTACATTTTGTCCAGTCTTATAGACTTCATCTAGAATAGGATTAAACCCGAGCCCATCTAGATACTCGTAGATGAAGTATGATAATTCTTCTTCTTTACCTGAAGGACTAGGTATAGATATTAGTTTTGATAAAAGATTGGAAGCTTTCTCATAGCTGGAGGGTTCTTCCAGCATTCATGACCCAGCCTAGAGACATTGTAGAGGAATAATATATATCTTGGTGATAATGGCACTATTTATAGAAGAAGGTGAAGTATATGATTAAAGGGGTTTCTAAGCTTTTAGTAGTAGTGTTGTTGGTAGTTATAATCTTAATCGGTGTGACTACATACTCACTAGTGTATTTGGTTGCTCCCATGCAGACACCTACAACAACTAAGGCTACCTTACTGGGTAAGCTAGTAGCTTTCGTATGGGAAGATTTCACAGTCCCAGAAGTATTTAACCCCCTAACTGAGAAATACCCAACTTTAACAATTGAAAACAGCATATTTACTTCCCAGCCTGAGATGCTTGCGAAACTTAAGGGAGGGTTCAAGGCAGATATTGTAAGCCCATGTATTGATTTTCTGCCTAGATTGATCGAGCAAGACTTACTTCAGCCCATCAACACCGCCAAACTTAGCAATTGGGAGAATTTATTTAAGAGTGTCAGAGAGTACCCTGAAATATGGAGAGGGGGAAAACTATACATGGTTCCGACAGCTTTCGGTATTCAAGCAGGAGTCACATATAGGAAAGATAAAGTCCCATCAATTACTAAATGGGTTGATGTTTTCAATCCTACATACAAGAATAGAGTATTGATATTAAATGATGCAAGAATAGGTATTGTAATGGCTGCATGGGCTCTTAACTATGGGGATCCATGGAACCTAACCAGTCAAGATCTCCAAAGAATTAAAGAATTCTACAGAGAGCATAGAGATGTAATCCTTAAGTTCTATGAGAGTGATATAGAAGCGAGAGAGCTGCTAGCTTCTGGAGATGCATGGATTATTGCTGGGAGCGGCCCAGCTCAATCTTATTGGCTGAAGTCTGAAGGAATAGAAGCAGAGTTCACTCTTCCTGAGGGTAAGGGTATAGGGTGGCTGTGCGGTTTAAGCATTCTAAAAACATCAGAAAACATAGATGCTGCACACCTTTACATAGACTATTTCATCTCTGAAGAACCACAATACTATTATGCTTATGAGTGGCTTTACGGTCCAGCTAACGAGCAAGCCTTCAAGAAAATTCCACAAGAGAAGATTGCAGAGAGCGGGATAGTAGGACCTGAAACATTAACTCAAGTCTTACCGTTGATTGATCCCCCCAATCTTGATGAATGGCTTCAAGTCTGGGAGGAAATAGTCGCGGGATAAGAATGAGCAGGATTTCACTTGAACTAGTAAACTTATACAAATATTATGGAAGAATTCTCGCACTCGAGGATATAAATCTAAAAGTTGAGAAAGGTGAGCTATTAACTATCTTGGGACCTAGTGGAAGCGGTAAGAGTACTCTACTAAAGATTATCGGCGGTTTTGAAGAACCTACAAGAGGTGAGGTATACATTAATGGTGAATTAATGAATGGTGTTCCACCCTATAGAAGACCTACAAGCATGGTCTTCCAAGACTTAGCATTGTTTCCCCACCTAAATGTATTCAACAATATTGCTTACGGGCTCAAGATTAGGAAAAAACCATTGAATGAGATAAGAAGTAAAGTGAGAGAAGTCGCTGAACTATTACATATAGAAGAACTTTTAGATAGGAAGGTAACTCAGTTAAGTGGAGGACAGCAGCAGAGAGTAGCCTTAGCACGTTCCCTCATAATTGAGCCTGAAATCCTCCTACTCGATGAGCCCCTAGGCCCCCTTGATGTAAAGCTTAGGAAAGAGATGCAACTGGAACTTCGTAGAATACAGAGGAAGCTAAATTCTACTTGGGTATACGTAACCCACGACCATGAAGAAGCAATAGTTATGTCTGATAGAGTCGCTATCCTAAATTCTGGGAACATAATCGATGTTGGAACGATCAGGGAGATATATGAGAGACCTAAGAATAGATTTGTTGCAGAGTTTCTAGGAGAAACGAACATAATTGAGTGCATAGTAGATTCTGTAGAAGATAATGTATTTACAGCATTCTGCGGAGACCTAAAGATAGAAGGGGAAGCATCTAGAAAACTAGAGAAGGGAGAAAAGATACAAGTAATGATTAGGCCTGAGAAGATTAAGATCATCCATCACCCTCCACCCGCTAACAAAAACGCAGCCTCAGGGAAGATAGTAGAAATAATCTATAAAGGAGCTTATAGCGACTTAAAGATAGAAGTTGATGATTCCAAGATCTTCACCGTTAAAACTTTTGAACCTATCTACCAAGTAGGTGAGAAAGTATTCATCAAATGGGATAGTAGAGATGTGACAGTGATTAGTGGATGAATTTAAAGAAGATTGTGGGTAGGAAACTGTCTATCACTCTTCTATATTCTTTACCAGCGGTAGCATATCTCATTTTATTCTTCTATATTCCATTGATCACAATAATAATCTATAGTTTCTGGCATGGTGAACCCCTATACCGTATAACTAGAATCTTTACATTAGAAAACTATGTGAGATTCTTTACGGAAGAACTATCCCAGAACGTATTCATATTGACAAATCTAATCTCAATTGCAACCTTCTTGGTAATATTAATAGTAGCCTATCCTATAGCATATTTTCTCGCCAGGATGACATATGGGGACGTTGGTTTAAAGATCATCTTATTAATACTGATCCCTCTTGAAATGAATTATTTAATCAGGATATTTGCATGGAGAAACATATTGGGAGAGAATGGGTTACTGAATAACCTGCTTATGACTTTTGGATTAGTAGAACAGCCTATAACAATCTTCTTTCACAGCCTTTACGCTATAATCATTGTTGTTCTACATAATGCATTACCCTATGCAATTATCCCCCTCTATATAACTATAAGAAGCATCCCTGAAAGCCTATATCAAGCCGCAATGGACCTAGGCTCAAACAAGCTTAGCGTATTCTTTAGGGTAACCCTTCCACTCAGTATGCCTGGGATCGCTATTTCATTCTTATTTATCTATGTACCGATGATGGGGGAATTCGCAATCCCAGCTCTAGTAGGTGGAAAGACATATATGCTTGGAAACTTCATTGTTAGGCAGTATCTTACTATAGGTAACTGGCCATATGCTTCAGCATCTACTATGAGCTTAGTACTAGTAACTCTGATAGTTATGTTTATTGTTTTTAAGTTTCTAGGAGTCAGGAGGCTCTATGAATGAGCTTCATAAAGGTCTTCCTTAAAGTATTCACATCAATAACTATTCTACTGTTAATATATTTTCCAATAGCGCTAGTTATACTCTTCTCCTTAAATGATAGCATATACTTTATCTTCCCATTTAGGGGATTTACAGTGAAATGGTATTTGAAACTGCTTGAAGATCCCTCGTTCCTAAAGAGCATATTTAACTCTGTAGTTATTGCTCTAGCTGTATCCGCAGGGTCATTGTCTATCGGTATCCCCGCATCTTTCGCATTTGTAAGATTGAGACGGAATACGTTGTTTATCGGATTCATCATGATACCGTTTATCATCCCATGGCTTGTAATCGGAGTCGCATCATTAGTATTCTTCTACACTATCGGGATCCCATTATCTATCCTAACGGTTATACTCAGTCATATAGTTTATAGTATACCCCTCGTAGTATTAATTATAGCTGCCAGACTAATCAGCCTTAACCCAAATTATGAGAAAGCAAGCATGGATTTGGGAGCCAATCAAATTCAAACATTTATTAATATAACTTTTCCATTGATTTATCCATCTATAGCAGTCTCAGCGTTAATAACCTTCCTATGGTCTTTCGATAACTTCATAATAACATTCTTCACTATAGGCTCAGATATCACGTTTCCTATCTGGGTTTGGGGTTCGCTGAGACATCCAACAAATGTTCCAGTCATAACAGCTGCATCATCAATAGTTATAGTAGTCGGCTCATTAATCGTTTATTTAATGGAGACTTATAGAATCAGGAGAGGATTAGGAGTACCATTAATAATTTAAGCTTGTTTCCATTATTCTTAAAACATTCCACTGAAAACACTATAATAGCAGGCATACATCTTCATCCTTTACACCTACTCTATTAATGTGAAGGTCACACTTTATTGACAGCTTACTGTAAGAACCAGCCTCTAGAATTCTTTAATCTCAGTTATTCTTCTCTCCTCAAATATTACTGGTAGATTATGTTTTAATAATTCTCTAATGAATGGGTGAGGGTTGAGCTGCTCAGGGAAGAGTAGCCCCACATCTTTTAATTCCCTCTTAAGTAGTAAGGTGACTCCTATTGCTGCAGGTAAACCTACAAGATAAGAGGTACCATTGAGACCACATCTATTATATGCTTCTCTGTGAGATACGTATGTAAAAATCTTCCCCGAAATAAGAGAGTTATCTTTTATGCCTTTTACTTCTACTTCAATACCAGCGTATCCGGGAACTTCTACTAAATCTAATGGTTGCGGGAGAACTTCAACAACTACATCGAAGGGAGATACTTGCACTCCTTTAACATTAATCTTCTCTCTTGATAATAGATTCATTTTCCATAAAGCTTTAATGACCTCCGCAGATATTCCATCATAATTATACCAGAAGGATATCTTCCTCACTTTCTTTGGGAGGAATACTGGAAGAGTCCAGACTTCTGGATGTTCTTTTAAATATATCTTCTTTGGACCGATTGGGCTTGGAAAAACGTATTCTTCGCAGATACTTAGAGGCTCAGCTTTCTTGAATACTCCATCTTCATAATATACGGCTGGAGCGATGCTAGACATCAGCAGTTCTTCTCTACTCCATAGTGGAGCGATGATAAACCTACTATCTTCAACTGTATCAGCATCTCTTATTATTACTTCATCTACTTCATCAAGCTTCTCCACTAAATACCTAGTAAAAATATTTGATAATCCAGGATCTTCACCTAAACCAAGTATTCCAGTTAATCTACTCTCTCTCCATTCGGAATCCCTCTTTAAGTGCGCTTCAATCATCTCCTTAAATCTGGAGCCACCTTCTATCCATAATTCTTCTCCGCCAGTTAAACTAATGTAATTACATCCATTCTTTAAGCAAGTATCTATTAATCCTAGATTTAAGGAGTAATGAGCGGCGTTAACTACGATATCCACTTCCTTCATCAATCTACTTAATTGGTCGAAATTTCTTGCATCCACTCTATATGTGGATATTTTCTCTCCTCCAAACTTTTCTTGGAGATGTTTCAGATTTTTATCAGATACATCTATAGCTACAATCTGGTCTACAAGCTTCTCAGAAATGAGGGTGGCTACAACTACATGTCCTACGCCACCCACCCCAATAACCATAACTTTCCTCGGCAAACAACACCATCTCCACCCAAGCCTATGAACTACTCTACTAACACATACATAAAATCTTTAACCATGAATATTCAATATAATCAATACTCTTATATTTGAACTCGTCTCAAGATTATTTGAGTTTTTCTTTCTTGTTTCTTTAATGAGTTTAGGAGAAGCTTAAAGATACATGTAGCCTTAGCAACAATAACGAATTTAAAGATGAGTTCCTTGAAAATAGGTCTTCATAGAGAATTTAGGGAGAAGTCATTCTGCTCCAAGTTTCTCTAATGTTTCTTTTGTAGGTTCTCCTGTTTCTTCATCCCAGCCTCTAAGCTTATAGTATTCGATGAGAGATTCTTTAAACTGGTTTATGTCAACAATCTTCCCATCGGTCTTCCCACCTCTCAGAGGCTCATAGAACATTTTTGGAGGGAGTATATCATCTTCTCTCTTGAAGCCTTCTCTAACATTGAATATTCTAGAGATGTTCCAGATCCTCTCTCCGATTATTTTTAGCTCGTCCACTGTGTAGTCTCTTCCAAGAGCTGGTTTTAGGAGTTTAGCCATGTCTTCATAGCTTGAAAGCCAGAAGTCACAAATTACTAGAGACCACTTTATGCTATTCAGGTCTTGTAGCTCTTTTACAAGCTTGGCTTTACCTGTAAAGCTATATGGATCCATTTCTCCAAATGCATCATATGCTACCGCCCAAGCTCTAAGATGGCATGCACCTCTATCTGCCGTTGCATAGGCTAAAGCCATCCCATATGTTCCCCTAGGATCATATGCAGGTATCTCAGACCCCTTAACATCTAGCCTTTCTTTTAATGCTTCTCCACCAATCTTTTCAGCAGTCCTCCTCGTACCCTCAGCCAGCAAACTCCCAAACCCTCTCCTATATGCTATCATCTTGCTTAGCCCGATTACGAATTCTGGGCTACTCCAAGAAGGCTTCAATCCATTAAGTTCCTTCTCTGTTATCAATCCTTTCTCATATAGTTTAACTGTAAAGCCTATTGTAGCTCCAAGCGATATCGTATCCATACCAAGGTCTGTAGCAATTTCAGCTGCTTCAGCAACTTCTCTAAGACTCTTTATACCAGTGTTAGAGCCGATCATGGCTAATGTTTCATACTCTGGAGACTTAACCAGTCTAGAATTGAATTTCAGTATCCTCTTACATGCAAGTGGGCAGTATGGGCATGCATATTTCTTAGCTGTAGCTTCTTTAACTCTATCTGTATTTATCTTATCATGGTGTTCGAATGCTCCTGAGGTAAAGCCATACGTTGGGAGGACGCCGGCATTATGCGATAAATCAACTATTAAGGGTGTACCATCAGTCTGAGCCCACAAATTCTCAGAAGTCTTTACTCTATTCCTTGTTAACTCAACGACGACCTTCCTAAATCCATCGGGATCGTATAGTTTGACTTCGCCTTTAATATTCTTTATAGCCAGGGCTTTCAGATTCTTAGATCCGAATACTGCACCAGCACCCCCTCTTCCATGAACCCAGAGCCCGCTATCAACAACAGATGCAAATCTAACGAGGTTCTCACCAGCTGGACCGATAGCTAGGACGCTTGCATTCTCATCTCCTAGCTCTTCTTTAATATGTTTGGATGTCTCAAGGGTTCCTAGACCCCATAGCTTCTCAGCATCATGGAATTCAGCACCTTTCTCCGTAACCTCAACATAGACAGGCTTCTCAGCTCTACCTTCAACTATCAATAAATCGTATCCAGCATACTTCATCCTTACACCAAAGTATGACCCACTATAACTATCACAAACAGTGTATGATAGAGGTGACTTGGTTATAATTGGGTATCTTCCAGAGAGGGGCGCAATAGTGCCAGTGAGCGGACCAGTAGAAACAATTATCTTGTTCTCAGGGCTTAAAGGATCAATCTTGGGAGGGATTTCTTCAAGTAGATATCTTATACCCAGCCCTCTACCCCCAATATATCTCTCGATGAAGTCTCTCCTAGTCTCCTCTATCCTGAAACTATTAGTCGTAAGGTTAACTCTAAGAACCCTACCAGTATAGCAGAATAGATTTTCACTCATAAAATATGTTTTAGGATCTATGGTTTATAAATTTTTCCAGTATTATCTAGGTTTTGTAAATGTACTCTCCGAAACCTACACTCTTATAATGCTTTATGCTCACCCTTAATGAGCCTGAAATAGTATGCTAAGCCATATGTTAACATTCTCTTTTAAAGGCATTCATCTTCATCGTTTAGTAAGCTAAGACTTCATAAACTTGAATCCAGACCAATCTACTAACATAAGTATCTATGGATGTGTATCTATAGTGGGAGATGTATAGTGGAGTAGAATGAATTTAGTAGGAGTCTTCGGGAAACATCTAAGTGTAGATGAATTTAGAGTTTCAAGATCTCCTGAAGCCTACCAGATTATCTCTATTCTCTCCCCAATTACTATACCTTTGTTTTTTAGGTTCTGCATGAACTTCTCTGCTGGAATGCAGGCTTCAGGAGGCTTTACACCATTGAATCTTATCTCTTCTCTTGCCATCATTTGAGCTGCAATAGAAGCTGGAACACCTGTGAGGTAGCTTGAAGCTGATGCTTTCAATTCTTTCCTTGAAGTTGATAAAGCATACATTGTATAGGTAATGTCTCTTTCGTCTCTCCTACCTATCGTCTTCGTTAGTATGCATGCAGCATCATCAATTTCATCGGTGAATGGATCTAACATGCAATTCCTTAAGATATGTATTGTGAAGTCTTTAGTGGAGATTTCTGAATTGTTTATAGTTATCTTTCTATCTGAGAAGAATCCGAGCTTCTTGAGGGTTTCAACCATATTGAAGTCATAGTTTATCTTGAAGTCTACATATCTTAATCCCTTCTTAATGTAGCTAGGGATTGTTGCAAGTTCCGAGTGTAGACTAAATGCTACTTTTATTCTTCCAACTGGTTGTGGAAATTCGAATTCTTCTATTCCACTAAGTGGTGGTACTTCCTCGTATCTTCCATCTCTGAAAATGATTGCATTCTTTGTCCATTCATCCATCATAGTTTTTACTGAAAACTTAAAAACAGGCTTATCCAGAGGCTTCAAGTCCCTATCTCCATCCCTGATCAAGATCGAGTTTACTTCATCTAACTTGTCTGAAGTATATTTTGCCATCACATTACTAATGCCTGGATCTTCTCCACATCCAATCAATATTGACGCGCCAGCTTCTCTAGCTTCTCCATCAAGTTCAAGTTGCTTTAAAGTTATGTAGTATAACCCACCTAAATCGATCAGTTTAGCTCTTGCTTTTATTGCTGCCTTCGTTACTTCTAGATTATGCTCAAACCATGTTGAATTAATGGTTACATCGTATTTCTTCATTTCTTCCGTAAGGGTGTCTACCCTCCTAACATCTATATACTTAAACGATAATCTACCATCGTTAATTGATTGAATCAATCTTACGGTTCTATCTCTATCTATCTCGCCTATCACGACTTGTTCTACTTTACTATTTGAAAGTAGGTCTCTAACTATTACTGAACCTATAGCTCCTGCGCCTCCTAATACTAGAAAATTCATATCCATACCTCTATTGTCTAGATTTATGATTGAACAGGTATTATAAGACTTGAATTCTTTTTCCACCCTACTTCAACCGTGGCTCCAGGTGGATAGATTTTGCCTAAGTTCTCCTCTCCATGTTTATGAACGATGAATGTAATCCCCTGGATATCTACTCTATACTCTATGTATGAGCCTTTGAATATAGCAGCCTGTACTATGCCCTTAAATAAGTTATCTACACTATCTATTTTCTCATCGATCTCTACATTTTCAGGTCTAATCATAACTGCAACTTTACCTTTTGCTGACTGTTCAGAACAGTAGATTACTCCTAAACTTGTATCTACTATACCGTTCTCCTTAATTTCACCTTCAATAAGATTTACTGCTTCGCCTATGAAGGAAGCGACAAATGTATTTGATGGCTTATAGTAGACTTCAAGTGGTGTTCCTACCTGCTGTATTCTACCATCTTTCATTATAGCTATCCTATCAGACATGGTCATTGCTTCCGTCTGGTCATGTGTAACATATATGAATGTTGTCTTAACTCTCTTCTGGATATTCTTCAACTCAACCATCATATGCTGCCTAATCTTTAAGTCTAAAGCACCTAAAGGTTCATCGAGAAGTAGCACCTCAGGGTTTATAACCAGTGCACGTGCAAGAGCAACACGTTGCTGCTGACCACCACTAAGTTGATTTATCCTCCTATTTTCTAGTCCCTCAAGCTTTACTATCTCCAATATCCTTTTTACCTCTCGCTTAATTTCTTCTCTTGGAAGCTTTCTCATCTTTAAACCGAAAGCTATATTCTCGAAGACGTTCATATGTGGGAATAATGCAAGATGCTGGAAGACCATTCCAATGTTTCTCTTATGTGTAGGTATATCAGTAACGTCTTTACCATACAGTTTAACTATACCTTCATCTGGTTCTTCTAGCCCCGCGATTATCCTCAAGGTTGTCGTCTTACCGCATCCCGAGGGACCTAGAAGAGAGAAGAATTCATTCTCTCTAATCTTTAAGTTGACGTGGTCTACTGCTACCACGCTTCCAAATCTTTTAACAACATTCTCTAATTCTACGGAGTATACCTCACTCATCTTCCCATCCTTCTCTCGGCTCTTAATCTAAATATTGCAAACAGGAAAGATATAGATAGTGCAAAAGATGATAGTGAGTTCAGTTCTGGTGAAACCCCTCCTCTAGCTGCGTAAGACCATATCACTAAGGGGAGGGTCTTAAAACCTGGCCCTGTGGTGAATAATGTTTTGATTAGGTCATCGAAGCTTAATGTAAAAGCTAGGAGGCCTGCTGCAAGTATTGCTGGATAGAGTGTTGGTAAAGTTATTCTAAAGAATGTTTGTAGCTCGTTGGCTCCTAGTGTTCTAGCTGCTTCTTCAATCGATTTATCGTATCCAACCATTCTCGCCCGCATCACTACTGTAACAAATGATATATCAAATGCTATATGCCCGATTATGACGGTTACTGGTCCGAGAGGTATATTTAGGAAGATATACATCATCATTAATGATAGAGCTTCAGCTATCTCTGGGATGATTATCGGGATCAGTATAAAGCTTTCCAATATAGTTTTCCCAGTGAAGCTATACCTTGTCACCGCCATCGCCATCATTAACCCTAAGATTAGAGAGATTATCGTCACTACTGCTCCAACCCAGAAGGAGTTATATAGAGCTCTCCAAACCTCTGGGTTTGCAATAACTTTCTCATACCATTTCAAAGAGAAATTGGTAAAGACTGCTAGAGACTTAGATTCATTGAATGAGAAGATCACCATCGCGATTATCGGAGAGTAGAGGAATAGAAAAACCATGACCGTAAAGATTTTAAGAAATGATCTTATAACCTTCATTATATTGCTAGCCCCCTCTCACCAACCCCTCTTATATAGATTATTACCAAGGATAGAATGAATGCTATGAAGAGCATTGAGAGAGCTGAGCCTACCCACCAATGCCTCGCACCCATGAAGATCTCATATATTATGTTGCCTACCATGTAGTTGCTGGGTCCACCTACAAGTTCAGGTATAACGAATTCACCTACTGAGGGTATGAAGACTAGGAGAAAACCAGCCATTATCCCAGGCATGCTTAAGGGTAGAGTTACTTTTAAGAATGTTCTAACTGGGCCTGCACCAAGAGTAGATGCAGCTTCCAGTAGGGTCTTGTCGAGTTTCTCAAGATTAGCATATAGTGGTAGCACCATCATCACTAGGTAATCATAAACCATTACTAGGATAACTGCAACATCTGTATACATTATCTTAATCGGTGAATCGATTATTGCTAGCGAGAGCAATATTGTATTAAAGAAGCTTCTCTCATCAAGTAAACCCATCATTGCATATGTTCTTATCAGGAAGCTAACCCAGAAAGGTATAATGAATAGTATGATGTACACGTCTTTATATTTCTTAACTTTGAAAGAGATGTAGTAAGCTACTGGATATCCTAATAGTAAGCATAATAATACGTTGATGCCTGCAAAGTAGAGTGAACGAAGAAATATCCCCGAAGCTCCCGTCCAACTTAATACTCTTGAATAATGTACCAGTGAGGGTGTAAACGTTATCTCACGATAAATATTAATCATATCGAAGCTGTATAGACCAACTATTAAGAAAGGTGCATAAAACCAGACTGCTAGAAATATTAGTGGTGGAGTAAGAAGTAAAGCTACCTTAACACTTACATTCTTCCTGACGTACTTTAGGAGTACGTCCATTAAGCCCATCTATTAGTCTCCTCTGAATAAAGAGGTAAAACTTTACGCAGCCATTAGTTCAAGCCAGTATTCTGCTCTCTTCGCTCTCTCCTCAGGCGTAAGCGGTCTCGTCCAGTAAAGCTTACCTAGTAATTCCTCAGGAGTAAATATTACTGGGTCGCTGCGTATTTCTTCAGGTACATAGTCTCTGCCAGCTGGGAACGGGTATTTAACAGTTATAGTACAGATAGCTGAAACGATTGGGTCGAGTATGAAGTTTATGAATGCATGGGCTGCTTCAATGTTCTTTGCACCTTTAGGGATCACGAAGTTGTCAGCCCAAGCTAGAGCTCCTTCCTCGGGAACAGTATAAGAAATATGTTCAAGCTTCTTACTTATCGTTATCTCTCTTTCATCAGATGCATACATCAAACCAGCTATATCCCCATTATATGCATGACTGATCAGAAATCTCCCAGCTTCGAGCCCCGCCATATATTCTTCCGTTGAAGCATAACCCGCTAGGTAGGGCTTCTGCTTCTTCAATAATTCTATAGCTTCCCTGAGGTCTTCATCTTTAGTACTATTTGGGTCTCTTCCAAGATATATCAGGGCTGCTCCATATGTTTCAACTGAATCTGAATGCATCGTTATCTTCCCTTTATACTTCCCAAGATGGCGGTCAACCTCAAAGACGTCAGCCCATGCTGTAACTTCTGGTGAGACTTCTTCATTATTCCATCCTAGCCCTGTCGTTCCATAACTGTATATTACGCTATACTTGTTTCCGGGATCATAACGTGGATTCTTAAATCTATCAGGCACGTACTTAAAGTTCGGTATCTTCCTTAAGTCTATAGGTTCTAATACGCCTAGATTCGCTAACTCTTGTAAGGGTGAGTCGGATACTACTGCTAAATCGTATCCGCTTGTACCTGTTTGGAGTTTAGCAACTACTTCATCTAAAGATTCAAATGTATCATAAACTATTTGTACACCGTTCTCTTTAGCCCACCAATCAACTATGTTCCGATTGATATAGTATGTCCAGTTGTAGATGTTTAGGTTTGGTTCAAGTTTAGGAGCTGCTACACCTAATTGCTTAGAGAGTTCTACGACTTCTTTCTTAAGAGATTCCATCTCACCTTGACGTGAAATATATCCTCCAACTCCTCCAATCGCTAATCCTAATACTCCAGCTACAGCAACCTTAAAAACATCTCTTCTATTAACCATCAAATAGTACTTTGAGTTAGAAGTATATATGGTTTTATACTGTATATACTTCTCTAACTGTAAGAAACGGTTCACGTAGAATCCTAGAGATAACAGTTGAGTTCCCTATATAGTTAATAGTGTTATAGTGTAAGATAAAACAAGCCGTTTTAGAGAATACACCAATTGACTCTTTGAGGCTTTTGAGTAGATAAATAATCTAGTCGGCGATAGATTAGACGGCTTCAACCATTTCTAGAGGTTGTTCAACACCTTTAACTATCGGTGCAACCTCTTTGAATGCTTCTAGATGTTTCTCAATATCTTCTGGAGTATGTTGGACGGAGATAGTCCATTGCTCATCTGGACCTGTGGCCGCAGGGATAATACCCCTATTCAGCATAGAGATGAAGTATCCAAACCATTTCCCGAAATCACATTTAAGTAGTTCACGATAGTTTCTAACATGTTCTTGGTCTGTGAAGAGTACTGCTCCACTTATACCTATAGTGCTTACTAATGCTTTTATCTTATAATCTTCTATAATATCTCTATATCCTTTAGCGAGCTGCTCACCTAACTTAGCGGCTTTCTCCATCGCATCTCTAGTAAGTATCTTTTCTAATGTAATTATTCCAGCTTTAACTGATAATGGGTTCGCATTAAATGTTCCAGCATGGGAAACTTTACCTGGTCCGAATAGCTCCATGATCTCTTTCCTACCACCTATAGCAGATAATGGTATTCCTCCACCTATTGCTTTACCTAAAGCTTTCAAGTCAGGTTTAACACCATACCTTTCCTCTGCTCCACCAAACCATTTACCACAAGTTTTTACTTCATCAAATATAAGGACTGAGTTGTATTCATCACATAACTTCCTAAGTGTTTTAAGAAACTCTGGATCAGGCTCTATAACACCCATATTCATGGCTACAGGCTCAAGTATGACTCCGGCAATCTCATCTCCATATTTTTCGAAGAGCCTATCTACAGATTCTACATCATTGAACTGTGCTACTACCGTATACTTAGAGACTTCTGGTGATAGCCCTGGTGAGGCAGGGACAGGTATAGGGTGTTTAATATGCCCGGTTTTCGAGAGGTGGGGCTTAACACTTACAAGTAGATTATCATTGCTTCCATGATAGCATCCTTCAAACTTCATAATCTTGCTTCTCCCCGTGTATGCTCGAGCCAATCTAACAGCGTACATAGTAACCTCCATGCCTGTTGAGTTGAATCTAACCATATCTAGTTTAAACCTCCCACATATTATCTTAGCAAGCATGATAGATTCGCTAGATTCATGCCCAAAGATTGTACCTTCCTCTAAGTTCTTTTTCAATTCTTCAACAAGTATAGGGTGGGAGTGCCCTGCAACTAGTGCTCCGAAAGCCATGTTGAAATCTATATACTCGTTTCCATCGACATCCCATATCCTCGACCCTTTAGCTTTTCTTACAAAGATGGGAAATGGATCATGAACTCTATAATTACTATGAACACCGAAGGGTGCGAGACGCTTATTCTCCTCAAAAAGCTTACATGAACCAGGAGCACGCTTCATAAACTTCTCATACTCTGTAGAAAAAGACACTATCTCACCTTCCCACTAACTCGAACTCATGCATATATTAATTTTTTCGTTATATATTAATAATAGTCTTTAGCTTCACTGTAACATTTTTCTTTAAAATTCTAATGACCATTCCTCTTTGTTAATTTATTCATTCACAATTTTTCTTGGCAGTTGATCATTCTGATATATTAAATTCTAATATTCTACAATCATGATCATCTCTAGATTGTGGCCTCTATTGCCAGTTATACCATTTTTCTAGGTTTTAAGGAATTAATGCGGCCATTATTGCTGCTTCTGTCCATAGTCTATTCTCTGCTTGGTCATATACAACAGACCATTTTCCCTCGATTACTTCTGTAGTCATCTCGTTTCCTCTATAAGCTGGGAGGCAGTGCATGAATATTGCATCTTCTTTTGCAAGATTCATAACTTCAACTGTTACAGTAAATGGCTTGAAATCTTCCTTCCTTTTTTCTTTCTCCATCTCAGGCTTCCCCATACTCCACCAAGTATTAGCGTAAACAACATCCGCTTCTTTTACAGCTTCTCTAATATCATGGAGTATCTCTAGTCTTGTACCACTTCTTGAAGCCATGTCTTGACCGAACTTCCATATATCGGGTAGCGGTTCATATCCTTTCGGTGCAGCTATTACCAAATCCATTCCAAATAATGGAGCTACAGTAATAAGTGAATGGCATACATTCCATATATCTCCTGTGTAAACCATTTTCAAACCAGCCAATCTACCTTTCTTCTCTCTGATGGTTAGTAGGTCAGCCATAGCTTGGCATGGATGTTCTTCATCTGTTAAAGCATTTATCACAGGATTCTTCATGTATCTAGCATATTCTTCTACTTCAGCCTGCTCAAAAGTCCTAATAACCAATCCATCATAATACCTATCGAGAACCTTTGCTGTATCTATTATAGGCTCACCTCTAGCCAACTGTAATTCATCAGGTCTCATATATACTGAGAATGCTCCAAGCCTACTAGCTGCAACCTGAAAGGAGTTTCTAGTCCTAGTAGAAGGCTTCTTAAAAAGCAAAGCAATATTCCTACCCTCCAGAATCTCTCTAAGACTCTTCCTCATACCTCCATAGAACATAGACTTTATCTGAGAAGATAAGTCAAGTAGAAACTCAAGCTCCTCCCTACTGAAATCCCTTGTAGTAATAAAATCTCTACCTTTAAGAAGAAACATGGACATAAACCATTCACGGGAATGTTCTACTTGTTGTAATATATAATAATTCTTTCAGTAATTCTTTCCAGAGCATCGCTAGATTTAAATATCGGTGATCTGACCGTATACTCTATGAGTAAAATAGATGTTTTTGCTAGAAAATCCAGTGGATTAGTACGGCAGGCTACCTGGTTTGATGGCTTTTTAACAAGTATAGGAACTATGAATATGGTTTGGATTGGAGTTTCCTACATTTGGGCTCTTTCATTATTTCCAGGGGCTGAATTCCATTTCTCTATACTCATTACTACCTTCTTCTGTCTTTTCAATGCTTTACTCTTTTCGCTATTTGCTACTATGATGCCTAGGTCAGGTGGGGATTATGTATTTAACTCTAGAGGTATATCGCCTAGTATAGGTTTCATAGTAAACTTTAGCATGGTAGTATGGAACTTATTCTGGATTGCTTATACATCATATATGCTTAGTGCTATCTACGCTTCTTCTACATTTGTTACAATCGGAGATGTTTTAAGAATCCAATGGTTGAAGGAGCTTGGAGAATCCGCTGCTCAACCTTTGGTTTCGTTTATAATTGGAGCCATAGTAATAGTCTTCATAGGGCTCATAACCTATCTAGGGATAAGACCTTTCTTCAAAGTTATGAAGATAGCCTTCTTTCTTGGAATGATAGGAGTAATAGTAATGATTGGAGTTTTACTTACTGCTTCTCGCGACATCTTCGTAAAAGCATTTGAATATTACTTTGGAGAAGGCAAGTATAATGAAGTAATAATGAATGCGATGAAATTAGGGTGGAAGCCGACAATTTCAACCGAAGCGACAATATTTGGGATGGCCGTTGCTTTCCAACCTTTAGGTTTTTCGATATGGTCTTCATATATTTCAGGTGAAATCAAAGATGCAAACAAGCTTAGAATAAACAGTTATGCAATGGTTGGAAGTCTATTAACTATAGGCATCTTCATGCTGATTGGTTGGTGGCTTTCTCTAAATGTTTTTGGCTACGAATTCATGGGTGCAATTGGATACCTATATTATAACCATCCAGAATTATCTCCCTTGTCAATACCTCCAAGTACGGATTACTTTACATGCATGATCTCCCAAAACCCATTCATAGTGACTCTAATAGGGATAGGTTTTATAGCTTGGGCATTTCTATACGCACCACAATCTTTCCTGATGGTTATCCGATGCATGCTGGCTTGGAGCCTAGATAGACTTGCACCAAGAAAATTAAGTGAAGTAAGTTCTAGATATCATACACCAGTTTACGGCATTATCATAACTACATTGATAAGTCTACTATTTTTAGGATTTTTCATACTAACTATCTATGGGTATATCCCTTTAGATATCTTCTCAGTCTATGGATTTAATGCTTTTCTTGGCGGAGGCACATTAACGTTCATGGCAGTTGCTATTTCAGGTGTATTGTTTCCATATAGGCGTGAAACTAGGAGAATCTTCGAATCTTCACCAGTAAATCAAAGAATAGGCAGAATACCGATACTAACATTATGCGGAGTCTTAACACTGGTCTTCATGGGCTATATCACTTATCTGTACCTAAGCATACCAGAGTTCGGAGTGTCTACTATCCCCTCAATAAGCTTTATACTCGGAGTGTATGTACTGGGCGTATTATGGTATATTGTAGCAAGGATTTATCAAAAGAGGAAAGGGATACCTATTGAATTAGCATTCAAAGAAATACCTCCAGAGTGAAGACACTTGGATGAGGATCTACTGGTTGAGAAAGCGAAGAAGCTTGTCGAAGAAGCACATGAAGAAGGACTTAAGCTTAGGATATTGGGCGCAGTTGCAGTACGTATACATTGTCCTAAATTTTCTATCATACACGAAAAAACCAATAGAAGACTGACTGACCTTGATTTAATTGGTTATTCACATCAAAGGAAAGAGATAGTCAATTTCATGCTTAAGAAAAGGTATGAGATCGATAAAGATGTGGCTGACTATATTGCTTTATCACCGCGGTTAATTTTTGAAAGGAAGGAAGAAAAATTAAAAATAGATATTTTCTTAGACAAACTCGAGATGTGCCACGTAATTGACTTTCGAAAAAGACTTGAAATAGATTTTCCAACTATAAGTTTAACAGATCTTCTCCTTGAAAAATTGCAGATAGTTAAGATAAGTCGTAAAGACATCATTGATATAATGACTTTATTAAGAGAACATGAAACGGGAGAGACAGATGAACGGGAGAAAATAAATGTAAAATATATTTCCTCTATTCTTTCAAGAGACTGGGGATTCTATTATACTGTAACTCAAAATTTGAATAAAATCCTGAGTATTCTTCCTGAATATACTGAATTATCACCAGAAGACCAAGATGACTTAAAGAGAAAAATTGAGAGTATACTTCAATTCATAAGCAATGAACCCAAGAGCATTAAATGGAGATTAAGATCCATTATAGGTCCAAGAATGAAATGGTATAATGAGGTTGAGGAGATTGAAAGATGAAAATCCCATACGTAAACATAGATCTAGACAAGGATAGAATCAGAATATTTTACACTTCTGATATACATGGTTCTAGCGTATGTTTCAAAAAATTGCTAAATGCCGGAAAGTTCTACAAAGCTGATATAGTGATAGTCGGAGGGGACCTATGTGGAAAACTATTAATACCAATAGTTTACTACGATGAAGATAATACTTATCAAGCTTCCTTTCAGGGCAGAGTACTAAGAATTAAAACTTTAAACGAGTTGGAACAATTAAAAGAAAAAATAAGAATGACTGGGGCATATTATGTTGTACTTAACAAAAAAGAATTAGATAGATATTCAAACGAACAAGCAAAACATCAGCTCTTCCTTGAAATAATTCAACAATCAATTAAAGAGTGGATCTTGCTAGCCGAAGAGAAGTTAAAAAATTCTAACATTATATATTTAGTAATGCCTGGAAATGATGACCCACTAGAAATAGATACATTATTAGAGCAAACAAACGTCTTTATAAATCCTGAAAGTAAGATAATTGATATTAACGGTATTTATCAAATTGCGAGTACCGGATACTCAAATGAAACACCATGGAAATGTCCCAGAGATATAAGAGAAGAAGAACTATACGATAAGATTGAGGCAATTATTTCAAATATAACTCGGTTCGAGACCGCAATATTTAATTTTCATACTCCTCCGTACAATTCGACTCTTGATCTAGCACCTAAACTTGACGAAAACTTAAGAGTAGTTTTAGAGATGGGTCAACCAATATATGTCCCAGTCGGAAGTATGGCTGTAAGAAAATTGATCGAGAAGTATCAACCATTATTAGGACTCCACGGACATATACATGAATCAAGAAATGCTGCTTATATTGGTAAAACTCTCTGCATAAATCCAGGTAGCGAATATTCCGAGGGCATACTCCATGGCGTCATAGTAGATCTATACAAAAAAAGAGTCGAAAGATACCTTTTCACTACGGGTTAAGTCAGTAATATAAAGGTCCAAGAAGAAAAAGCATATTTTCAAATTGATTGCACATATCAGAATAATCAGCTAATTTCGAGACAATAAATGAAAAACTTACGAACAGATCGAAATTTAGTTAATAACTATTCAGGAAAAGCTATTGTTTGGAATAAAAAAGTTTTTCATCCTTCCACAGACCTAACTATTAGAAGAGTGAAAGTGCCTCGGATTGATAAAAAAGAAGTTTTAGTAAAGTTAAAAGCAGCAGGAATATGTGCTTCTGACATACATTATATGGAGGACTTTTTAATGTATTCTAAGATTCCGATAATTCCAGGTCATGAAGGTAGTGGCGTAATTGAAGAAGTTGGGGAAGGCGTTACTAACGTTGGTCCTGGAGATAGAGTCGTAGTACATTATGTTACTGCATGTGGAGAGTGAATGTATTGCCTCGCAGGAAAGGAGAATTTATGTAAATCTGCGAAACTTGTAGGATTTGACTTAAACGGAACATTTGCTGAATACGTTGCTGTTCCTGAATATAATGTAATTAAGCTGCCGGATAACATGTCTTATGAGTATGGAGCAATAAGTGGATGCGGAGTTGTGACGCCATATCATGCAGCAAAAATAGGGGGAATCTTAAAAGGTGAACTGTCGGTACAATAGGTTTAGGAGGAGTTGGGGTCAATGCTATTCAGATTGCAAAAAAAATTTGGTGCAGCGAAAATCATTGGAGTAGATATTAGTCATTTTAAACTCTGGGTGGCGAAAGAATATGGAGCAGACCAAGTCATAAACTTCGCTGAAGCTAACATAACAGAACTAATCAGATCTATTACTGAGGATGGTGTAGATATAATGTTTGATTTTGTTGGAAAGGAAGAAACTATTGCAAAAGCAATAGAGACAGTTAAAAGAGGAGGTCGTGTAGTGTTAGTTGGTCTTATAAATAAACCCATCCTATTGCCTGTCCCTGAACTACTATATCATGAAAAACAACTATTAACATCAATAGATCATACAAGGAAAGATTTAGTTGAAGTTTTAGATATGATTAGCAAAGGCGAAATAGATTTGAGCCATTCCATAACACACTTTACTTCCTTAGAAAATTTAAAAGAGGCTATTAACATGTTCAAAGCTAGGAAAGAGGATGTCATTAGAATTGTTATTAAGTTTTAAGATACATCTAATAGTGGTGTCATAAGCATGTTGCTTAATCAGTCCTTGAAGTATTTTAAAGAATTAGATGATGAAGTAATTAAGAAAGCTGTAAAATTCTGGATGGAGGCACCAATTGAGAAGCATAGTTTCTCAGATACTATTAAAGAATGGGGTATTAGGCATCTCCCCCCTCAACCTATAGAAGAATTTATTAGAATAGAGAACATAGTTAAAGCCCTTGGTAGAGATGGATTAAATACATTTATTGCTGTAGACCAGATTATTAGTCTGTTGCCTAATTCTCTATATCAGCAGGTAATCAAAGCTGGAAATAGCGAGATTTTATCGATTCTTAGAGGATTCTGTAGGAGGATAGAAGACCACGTAGAAGGAAAAAGCTTAACAGATTTAAAGCCTGAAGATGCAAAGAAAGAGAAAATACTGCTCATGATCCCATCTCAAAAGCAGTTAAAGACCGTGTATAACAATTGGGACAAGTGGGTGTGGAGGAAGATAGCGTATAATGGAGAACCAGCCCCCTCAGTGGATGGTTGGATTAAAGATGTTTTAAGACTTGCAGATGCCCTCGAAAATGCAAGTGTTACTCCGATTATTGTAACCGATAAATCAATAAAAGAGAGGATAAAAGAAGAAGCTCCACATAACGTAGTAGGGCTGGATATCCCTGAGGATTTTGCTAAAATAGGTTATGTTAGAGATCAAAGTGTAACATGGTGTGAGCATCCAATAATAGGGAATATGGCTTTAGATATTCGGCAAGGAGAAGAATGGATCATAAACGAAGTATACTATAGTTTAAGGCTTACTCCATTACTCAGGGTAAGATGGGCTATAGATAGAGAATACTTAGTAAAAGCAAAAATGGAGGGTGGCAACTTCTTCTTATTGAAAATTGATGGTTCAACCATCCTCTTAACAGGAGTGGGGGTTAGAGGGTCCAACTATCCTACTTTTAAAGTATTATCTGAGGTTCTCCCAGAAGATGTAAGAATAATCGGGATACCACTATCAGGTTATGTGAAAAACTGGGCTGAGACAGGAGCAGTCCATCTCGATGTAGTATTTACATATTTGGGTGAGCTGAATGGTGTATATTATGCGGTTTTAGATCCATTAAGGCTTGGTTTTTATTCAGGGCTAGAATATATTAGGGAGAAGGAAGCATTCCAAATAATACCTCTCGGGAGATTGTTTAAAGAATTAGGCTTGATAATCGATGAGCCTCCAAGAGAGAGAACTAGCCCTATCACTATGAGCAATGCTTTAAACCTAGGTAAAGGTAAACTCATAGTAGATGCTTATAACAGAGAAGTAAACAAATACCTTGAAAGAGAATTCGGCGTAGATGTTATTGAAATTGAGATACCTCAAATAGAGGCTGGAGGCGGAGGACCAAGATGTGCTAGTAGGGAGTTATGGTTCTAGTGATTGAACCATGTTCTAGAAGTAGAAAATCAATAAAATCAAGATAATATCGATAATAACACTGTAGATCGACATATGTTAGAAGGGATCCAGCGGCCCCTCTACTTATAAGAGAATTTTTGGAAGGTAGATACTGGTAGCTCTGGAACCCTATCTTAACTAACTTTTCATGATAGATTCTTATTAAATTATAGGGATGCTGACTTATAGTTTACGTCTTCCTAAATTCTTTCTCAGCTATCTTTACACAGTCTTCTATCACATCTATCGCATACATTAATACTTCCTCCTCAATCGTGAGCGGAGGCTGGATCCTTAGAATCCAGTCTCCAACATCCATTAATGGCACTACACCTCTCTTAATAGATTCTAGGTAGACAGTCCTCGCAGATTCTGGGTTCCTAGTCTTCATCTTCTTATTTTTTACAAACTCTATACCGATCAAGAGACCTTTACCTCTAACATCCCCCACTATCTCGTACTTATCTACCCAATCCTTAATCCTCTTTAGAGCTTTTTCACCAAGCTTTGCAGACCTCTCGATTATCCCATATTTTTCTAATACTCTAATATTTGCAACAGCTGCTAAGCATCCTGCTGGGTGACCCCCGAATGTTGTACCATACTCAACGGGCTCAGTAGCCATAGCTTCTTCAGAACCATAAACTGCAGCTATCGGGAATATACCTCCGCTTATCCCTTTTCCGAGAGGCATAATATCTACATCGATACCCCAATGTTGAATCGCAAACCATTTACCTGTTCTACCGAATCCTGTCATTACCTCATCAGCTATCAAGAACCACCCATATTTATCTGCAAGTTCTCTTAATCCATATATGAAGCTGTCAGGCGGTATCCAGACTCCTGCCTCACAAGCTATCGGCTCAAATAATATTGCAGATATCCTATCTGGAGCAGCCTGATACTTTAAAACCCATTCTTCTATATAGTCTATAATAAATCTACCCCATTCTTCACAATCCATGTATTCAGGCTTCCTGTAGCAATCAGGATATGGGAGTAGGATGGCGGCATTACCATACAAGTTTTCAAAGAATCTTCTGGACTCAGCACCTTCTGGACTATACCCTAGTGTGCCAGTATAATATCCATGATATTGTCCTAGAAAACTTATTATGTGCGGTCTCTTCTTAACTTTAACAGCAAATTTAACTGCTGTATCTACAGCTCCTGTACCTGAAAGCTCTAAAGCTATCCTAGTAAGCTTACTGGACGGTCTTATCCTTAAGAGTTCTTTGACTAGGTCGAAAACAGCTGTATGAAGATTTAAGCCATACATTACGAAGCCATACTGTTTTAATCCTTCAATAGCTGCTTCAAGAACTTCCCTATTAACGTTCCCTACATTGTTTGTCGACCATTGACTCGTTAAGTCTATAAAGCGTCTACCTTCAACATCTATAAGATACGATCCTTCCGCCCTCTCAACTAGAAAGCTTGTAACAATAGTTTCAGGAGACCATATACTCTTAGGGAGAAACCTTCTGGCCATCTCAAAGTATCTCAATGTTTCAGAACCTACTCCTCCACTATTCATATATACAACATACCTCGAAACATCGCCTATGTAACTATTACTGTACATGTCTAAATCTAAACATTTCCATTACTACTATGCAGAAATATAAATACTTAAACGACTAACTCTGCATTATTTAAGCATACCTTATAGCTACTCATAGCAAAGTATGATTAACTTGCAGATTCCCACCGGATCACAGTCAGCTCTTTCCATAAATCTTATCTTAATTTCTTGCTCCAATAACTGATGAATGTTTTAAGCGATCTATCGTATGTCTTCTCTATTTCTGGTGGGAAGAAGCATGCTGGAAGCTCTCTATGAGACCAATGATATTTAAGACATTCACAGCATATACCTTTACGTGGACACGGCTCATAAGTACAATTACAGCTAGAAAGATTAGAATCAACCTTACACATCCTCTGACTCACACAAACCACCTACCACATCTCTAAGAAGCAAAAACAAATACCTTAACCTTTACATAATCAAAGAATAAAATTTGTTATGTGGGGCCGCTGGGATTTGAACCCAGGATCTCGCGGGCCCAAGCCGCGTGTCATAGCCAAGCTAGACCACGGCCCCCGTTTCTAAGTTTTTGATGCTGATATATAATGTTAGAGAGGTATTGGTTCTTCTTCTGTTACTACTGAGTGTATTCTTATATCGTATTCTCCTAGGTTTTGGAGTATCGGGGTCGGGGATAGATATTCGGGTGGGTAGACCCCTCTTGACTTGATCTCTCCTTCTCCAAGCATTACTGCTAGTACTGCTGGTGGTGTCCCAGTTAGGTATGATGTAGCAGTCGTATCGAATTCTTCATATGCTTCCTCATGGCTCATCAATGTATAGATAGTATATTTTACGTGTTTTCTACCCTTCTTCCCTTTAACTTCTACAGCTATTCCAGCGTATCCTGAGACTTTTCCAGCAAGTTCTTCTGGATTCGGTAAAACAGCGTAGAGAACTTTAGCAGGTGAGACTTCCTGCCCATCTACTCTAACTTTCTTCCTACTAAGTAGCCCGATTACTTTTAGCACTCTAAGTATCTGGACAACGTCTTTAGGTATGAAGAGTTTAAAGTCTACGTATCTTACGTTTTTAATGTACTTGGGGATCGTAAAAACTTCTTCATGTGAGACAGCGTATACTGGTAGTCTATTGATAGGTTGAGGGAATTCGTATTCTTCGTATCCGCTTAGAGGTGGGAGCTTCTTGAACTTTCCATTTTGGTAGATGTATGCAGCTTCGAATAGTTCTGCGAAGTATACTTCTTTAGAGAATAATGGTGTTAGATGGCTTCTCATACCCTTAACTATACTGCTTTCACAGTCTCTAATCCTTATTGACTCGACTTTTGTTAATTGGTCTGCTGCATATCTAGCGAAGATGTTTGATAGCCCAGGGTCTTCACCCATACATATTATTCCTGTTAATCCTTCTTCTTTAAATGCTTCATGGAATTTTAACTGCTGGTCTGGATCATCGCTTGCTAAGTCTATGTAGTGTGTTCCAGCTTTAAGAGAAGCTTTCATTAATTGTATATTAAATCTAGGGAGAGTAGCATTAATCAATACATCTGAATTCTTAATAAGTTTAACAACCTGCTCTATATTCGCCGCATTTACTCTCTTTGGGATGACCTTCCTCCTACCTATCTCTAAAGCTACCCTCTTAGCCCTATCATAATATTTATCTGCAAGTATTAATTCTTCGACTTCCTCACTTTTCGCGAGATGTTTAGCTATAACTGAGCCTACAGCGCCTACTCCAACAATAACTGCTTTCAGAGTTTCACCTCTCGAAGATTAATCCAGGAAAACAGCATCTCAAGTAATAGATTGGAGAAGCCACTCCAATAATAATCCATAAATCTTCACCAAGCCAGCTATCACAGGCTACATCTAGGATATCCAGTGGGGATTTATTTATTTTTCTAATTTAAGAAACCTACCAATTTATAAGTATCTTGTCTTTAAGGTATTACCTTTAATAAGCGTTTCTTAACTTAAGCTTCTTCTAAGACCAATTTATGGGTGGATAATCATGCTCCTTCTATTCTTGGTGCTATTAGGTATTCTAGTTTTCCCGAGGGTATTGGGAAGCCTAGTTTTATAGGTTTGTTAGTTGAGAGGTTCATGATTACTTCTTCTGAGAGGTCGCTTCCAGCCTTCATAATCTTGTCGAGGTATGTTATGCTGAAGTTAGCCCATACTTCTTTATCAGTCTCTATCTCATATACTGCTGCACCCATTTTAGTAAGCTTTGTCTGAACCGTTCCAAGCTCCCCTCTAGCTAGGAATATTACTTCATTAGGGTTAATAGTTATCTTTACATAATCACTTACGACATCACTATCTTTTATAGCATCTATCACTGCATCTACATTTAATCTTGCTTTTGCATCAAAAGACAGCTTAGGCGTTGTACTCCTCGCTTCAACAGTCTCTAGAGTATTCAGAGTGAACATCCTCTCTCTTGAGCTGGTTGCATCCATTAATATTATGTTAAGCTTTCTCGCTTGATCATCATATACTATTGTTAGAGTCTCACCTTTCTTTATCCTCTTAAGAAACTTCATCATCTCAGATATGCTGAGAGTCATCTGAAGCTCTCCACTACACTCATATTCTTCAGCAGCTGAATTACTTAACTCGAAATCAACTAGAGATATATGGGCTGGATCCATCGCTATCAACCTAATGCCTTCCTCGGTAATCTTGAATGTTCCTTCATCTACTACAGCATGTACAGCTTTTATTAAATCTGAAAAGTAATCTGCACTTGGCAACCTCATCCTAAAAGACATCTTCTCTCCAGTTTGAAGATTATATTGGAGATTAAAAAAGTTGACTCTAGGAAGAAGGTTGGGAAATTCCTCTGTCTTACTCTGAGTAAACGTAGAGTCAAACTCTCTATTACAAAACCCTTAAAAATAAAATTCACTTAGATTCAATAATCCATCAATATAGGGTACCTTAAACAGCAAAGGAGACATCTCCACTTTATGGAGGAATCAATTAAAATATTTATTTTTAAGCTTGATAGAAAGTATTAGATTGCATGGCGTTGTGACATGGAGTTGAGGATTGAGCTAGAGGGATACTTTGAATTAACCATGGATGTAGGTAATTTAGCATCCCAGATATCTGAGTTGGTTAGAGAAGCTAATGAAAAGTTTAGGGAGAGTGTTCAGGGGAGGGAAGCTTCTGAAGCAGCAGTAATCGTAGAGTATAGTGGAGAAGGGAGGAGATTAAAAGTTAGGATAATCTCTGGAGGTAGGCTTAGAGCACATGATGCATTCCTTAGGTTTAAGAATATATTGGTAGAGAAGCTTGGACCATCAATGAAGGTTGGTGTAAGAGAGATATTCGTAGACAAGCTTACAGTCAAGGTTACTGGAGAACATGTAAGCTTACCAATTGCAGAGGAGAAGCTTAAAGGCGTTGCTGAAGTATCAACTGAAGATGATACATTAGTTTTAATCTTTAGAAATCTATCCGACCACGATATACGTGATAGAGTAGTAGACCGAGCTATAAGATTAGTGAGAATTGAAGAGAAATCCATAGAGGAAGCTGAGAAACTTGCACCATTCGGCACAGTCTTAATAAGAGGTGTAGAGAAGCCATTTACGTTTAGTGGCGAGATCTCCGCTGAAGCCGAGAGGCTTAACTGGGCTAAACGTTACCCAGGTAGAGGTCAATGGATCTTCACAAGCCCTATGACTGCACTACTTAGAACATTATCTGAGATGCTGATAGATTATGTTGCAAGACCTCTCGGTTTTCAAGAATGGATGTTTCCACGTTTAATGCCTTTCGAAGTATTCAAGAAACTTTCAACATACATAGAACATCTACCAGAAGGGTTATTCTACGTCTGTGCTCCACCTAGGGATCCCTCAGTTTTTGAAGAATTCAAGAGAGAATATACATTGAGGAGAGAGTTAAGAAGAGATTTACTAAAGAATGTTTTAGAAGAGCCTGGATATGTTTTAGAAGCTGTACAGTGCCCACCATTCTATCAATATTTCTCAGGAGAGATAGTTAGGCTGGAAGACCTACCCATCAAGGTTTTCGATGTTCTAGGTGGATGGACTTGGAGGAATGAAGCTGGAGGGGTTGAAGGTATTGTTAGAACAAATGAGTTCTGGAGGATGGAGATGGTCTTCTTAGCAAGCCCAGAAGAAGTAGTTGAGATAAGAAATAAAGTAGTAGAAAAATCATTAGAATTAGTTGATAAGATTCTAGATATGGAGTGGAGGCTAGTAGCTGGAGCACCCTTCTTCCTATCTCCTGAGGAAGCTTCTAAACGCCTCATAGATGTATCCAGCTTTGATAAGATACCTACACTCGATATAGAAGTCTATCTACCTTACAGGGGGGAGAGAGATAAAGCTGAGTGGCTTGAGATAACAGCTGCAACAGTTCATAGAGACTATTATGTTAAAGCATTCAAGATAAGAGAAGCAAAGAATAGAGAGATATGGACTGGATGTGTAGGTCATGGATTAACAAGGTGGGCTGCAGGCTTCCTAGCTAGACATGGCTTCAATTTTGAAGATTGGCCTAAAGAAGTAAAGGATAGAATAAGAGAGCTACCGCAACCGCCGAGGACAGTTACCTAGCTCTATTACTCAATATTGTTTTATCTTGAAGTACCTGCTAGTTGAACGTTATAGTTATAGGAGAGCTAACCATAATATATTGAGAATTGAAGCTCTCAATTAGAGGGATATATTCTACAGCTCTTGCTAAGCTATTGATAGATAAAGGATTTAAGATCGTTAAACCTACTAAGTCTCAGATTGAAAGATTCGGGTTAACAAATCTAGTCGTAGAGCCTGATGCAGTAATTACAGATTCACCTGATAGACACTTCATAGAAGTGAGGGGAGCTCTAGAAGTTGTTACCCCTCTAGTATGTGAGATAAGGAATTTCTTCGAAGACTTGATTATCTTGTGGAGAATGAAAGATATGAATAATTCATATGTTAGAGTAGGTTTCCCAGTTGAAGCTATGAAGAAGCTTGACGAATTAAGGTCTATGGTAACGTATACTGTTCCATGGCATCATTATTGTAGAGCAGGCGGGGAAGCACTTTCAAGTATGGTTAGTTTTGCTGAAGACCTAGTTGAGAGAGGGCTTGTTTCCCCAGAAGAAATGAACAAGATGTTTGAAGAACAAGTCAGACAGTTTACTCCAAAACTGGGTTCCAAGGTTAGGATAGTTCACGTAAAACTTCACGGTGGAAGGATTATCCTGGGACCAGGTAAAGTCGTCTGGAGGAGTAATGAAACTATTAAAGTTCTTAGGAGGATTATGAGCTCTGGCATATATGATGGACTAGGTATACCGAAGCAAGTTGGAGATTATGCTGTTACAGAAGCTAGAAAACTAGAGATGTGGACTAAGACAAGCTATTACAGCTTCTCAGGAGATTTTAAAGGTGCATACTATAATATCTGCACACCCGTTGCATTCTATCCCGATCAGATACATTACTTCGACTTAGAAGTAGACGTAGTCTATCTCCCTAATCTTGAAGTTAAAATAATTGATAGAGAGCTTCTTGAACAAGCACTTAATGAAGAGATCATAAGTAGTAAGCTTTTTGAGAAAGCATTAAGACAAGCTGAGAAAATCTCCTATGAAAGACCTTAAATTTTCTTCTGCTTGATTAACGCGATTATCCATGGTTGTTTGAGATTTAGGAATAGACCTTGTTTAGAGAGATTCTTTACGAGGAATATTGATGGGAACAAGCTTAACGCTACATGTAATACATTGTAGACTGCGGTGAAGGCTAAGACTAGGATTAAGCCTCCTAACCCAGCTTCCATCTCTAAGCCTAGAGTTATCGATAGAGATTTTACAGCAAATTCTAGGAAGAAGGGTGCAATCACTACTAAGACTAGGTAGTTGGAGACGGTTGTAGCTAGAACCCTCAGCAGGCTACCGAATATGAATACTGAGATGTACGGTATCCTAAATCTTAAAGCTAGCTTATAGCTTACCCATAAACCTAATAGCATAGAAGCTACTGCAATAAACTTCATCGCTGGACCGATAGGCGTCCACTCCCCGAATACGTTGAGAACAAGCCAGTAAGTCAGTGCAGAGATAAATCCAGGTACTGGACCGAAACCTAAGAAAGCTGTAACCACGGGTAGCTCAGCTATATCGAACTTTAAATAGGGTATTAAGGGAAAAGAGAAGCTCAAAGGCATCATTGCTAGGATTGCTGAAAAAGCTCCGAAAACTGTTGAAATAGATATTACTAGGGATATTCTAGCCTCGGAATTTCTAGGCACGTATATAAGCTGGCTCTACTATTACTTAAACCTGAGTATCTACAAAAAAATGAGTAGGATTATAAGTTTATATCATGATAGTAAACCGTTGAAGAAGTCTTTAACAGCTTTCTCATAATCTGATTGGTCGCCTACATCAATCCAGTAGCCATTATGGAGGTAAGCATATAGTTTATTCTGGTCTGCGAGCTCTGGGAATACATCTTCTTCTAGAGATGAAGGTCTATCAGATGGTATGTAATCGAATATTGCAGGTTCAAATACATATATTCCAGCATTAACGAATCCTGGAACAGCTTGTCTAGGCTTCTCTCTAAATGCTATAACCCTTCCTTCTTCATCTACTGAGACTAACCCGAATCTTCTCGCATCCTCAACTCTCGTTAAAACAATTGTTGCAACACCATTCTTCTCTCTATGATACCTGATTAAGCTGGATATATCTAACCCAGTAAATATTATGTCTCCATTAACAGTTAAGAATGTACTATCCAATTTCCTTTCAGCATTCTTTACCGCACCCGCTGTTCCAAGGGGAGCTTTCTCAATAGAGTAATCTATTGATACACCTAAAGGCCTACCATCTCCAAAATATTTTATTAAATGTTCACCTAGGTATCCTATTGCTAATATGAAGTTGTAGATTCCCTGCTTCTTCAAGTATGTAATGATATGCTCAGTTATTGGCTTGTAGCCTATGGGTATCATCGGTTTAGGTATACTGTATGTGAGAGGCGTTAAACCCGTACCTCTACCACCACATAAGATAACACATTTTAATGATTCTTTCATCAACTTCTCTCTAACTGCTTCAATAATGAATGAGCTCCTCTTCCTAGCGGGTACATGCTTCTTTAATGCATCCCAAACCTCAATAGGAAACTCTATACTCGTTCTATGCTTAGACATCATGCACACCTTAATTAAAAAATTGTATGTGTATATAATAAATATTTTTATGGTCCTATTTTCTAAGAGAGCTAGTCTCCAAACTATTTTAATACTGTTTAGAGTAGCTTTCCCCTTATGGGGAAGTCTAATAACCCACCCCCTTAACCTCTCACAGCCCAGAGATACTTATCTTCGTAACCTCCTCCACGCTTGGTCATCCCCGTCCAAACACTAGCCTCCTACTCATCCCTACTCTCAGCCACATCATTCCTCAAAATAAAACAACATACCACTCCCTAAGAAGAATAAAACAGAGTAAAAACCATGTCCACACAACCCCAACTCAGACACTACCAAGCCATAACAAAAATTTAGGGAGAGTGGCTGGCCGATGAGCCATAGTAGCTGTGGCTTGCGGGGAACATACATATAACCCTATTATTAGGAGTCTAAGCATAACCCTACCAGCTGACAGCTTTTACTACTCATCGGCCAGCAGGGTTTGTCGTTAGGAGATATGCTATCCTCAAAGACTTCAAAATCATCAATTGTATTCTGTAGATCGCTCGCTCTTTTGGTAGACGAATAGAGCAAGTATCTCTATATGTTAAACTTCTCTCTGAGCGTACTAGAATACTTGAATCTAAACCTTATGTGAAATGTGTTATTCCATTTAAGAATAAAGGCTCAATTATAGGTGTCTCATTAACCCACCCCCATAGCCAGATCTATGCTCTACCATTCATTCCTCCTAGAATAATGAAGGAAATAGAGTCCGCTCAAAGATATAGAGATGAATATGATGGAAACTTATTTGAAGACATTTTGAGAAATGAATTGGAAGAAGGTACAAGAATTATCTATGGAAATAAGTCTTTCATGCTTTTCTTACCTTTCTTCGTTATGTGGCCCTATGAGGTACACGTCTATCCCAGGAGAAGTATAAAATCATTGAATCAACTAGATCAAGAAGATGCGTTAATGCTTGCAGATGTAATTAGAGTGGCTGTTGCGGTGTATGAAGAGATGTTTGGAGAAGATTGTGCGTACATGATGGTTTTCCATCAATCACCAGTAGGTGAATACGATGATTATAGATTACACATTGAATTCTACACTCCATATATCTCAAGGGATAGGATTAAGTATGCTGCAGGAATAGAATGGGGTGCATGGATCTTTACATATGATGGTGTACCAGAAGAAAGAGTGAAAGAGCTTAAACAAGCTACAAGGAAAATTATGAAGAATTTAGACCATCTAGGAGAAGCTTTTACATAATCCTAGGCAAGTTATACTTGTCTAGAGCATATAGACGCATAATTACAAAATAACAAGTTTATCTATCATGTTTAAATTATAATTCCATCTTGAAGAAAATATGAAACGGCGTAATCTCCTCATAACTATTTTTGCAGTTGCAGGAGGTGCTATAACAGCATTCTTTACATGGTTCACTCAGCCTAGTATAAGAGGTCAAACTCCTACTCATACTGAGACGTTGACCCAGCCTAGATATCAAAAGAAAAAGATTCTGAATATCTCTGAGCTTAAACCAGGATCGTATATTGTATTTAATTGGCCTACTGAGACTGAACGATATCATGTAAATATTTTGATCAGAGGAAAAGAAGGAAAAGGTATGGGTCGGAGAGCCGATCTATACGCATATAACCTAGTCTGCACTCATCTACAATGCCAGGTTAAGTATGATGAAAACACAGACATGCTAGTATGTCCATGCCACGGAAGTATTTTCGACCCTAGTAATGATGCAAATGTAGTTAAAGGACCAGCTGCAAAGCCTCTAGCGAAGATCTTGGTAGAAGAGGATGATAAAGGAGACATATATGCTGTAGACATGATCGGGGAGCCAGGTCAAGGAAGATAATAATATTACAGTATACGTTTATATCAGACATGCTTAAATACACCTATGTCCTTGATTAAGTTTATAATGATATTTAAAATTTGTCTATGCATAAAACTAAAAAGATAGCTTCTACTATTTTTGTTTGAACATGGTTCTGAAAGTTGGAATTAATGGAATGGGTAGGATTGGTAGATTGTTTCTAAGAGCTGCATTGGAAGACCCAGGGTATGGTAAGAATTTCGAGGTTGTAGCTTTCAATGAGCTTGCAGATACGAAGACTACTGCACTACTCTTAAAGTATGATTCAGTTCATCGAAGATGGAATAGAGATGTATCATATACAGATAGAAGTGTTATAGTAGATGGAAGAGAGCTTAAAGCTTACAGTATACGTGATCCATCTCAAATACCTTGGAAAGAAGAAGGGGTTGAACTAGTTGTAGAAGCAACTGGAGTGTTTACGAGCAAAGCAGATGCTTCAAAACATATTAGAGACACTGTTAAGAAAGTTCTAGTTACAGCTCCATGTAAAGACGCAGATGTCACGATAGCTCCAGGTGTAAATGATCACATGCTAGACTTATCTAAGCATGATGTTATCTCTGGGGCCTCATGTACAACAAACTGTCTTGCACCAATGGTTAAAGTACTCTTAGACAACTTTGGAATAAAGAAGGGGTTCATGATAACCATTCATGCTTATACGAATGACCAGAGGCTTCTAGACCTAGTACATAGAGATTTAAGAAGAGCTAGAGCTGCATCTCTATCAATAATACCTACAACTACTGGAGCTGCATCTGCTCTACACTTAGTAATCCCTGAAGTAAAAGGGAAGATGGATGGGATAGCCCTTAGAGTACCTGTCCCAGATGGCTCAGTTACAGATTTAACAGCTATACTTGAGAGAGAAGCAACAGTAGATGAAGTTAGGAGAGCATATAAAACAGCGGCTGAAGGTAAGATGAAGAAGATACTAGAGTATACAGAAGACCCGATTGTCTCAGCAGATGTAATAGGTAATCCACATTCATGTATTATTGATGGACTGAGCATAATGACTATCGGAGAGAGAAGCGATATAGTAAAAGTTCTCGGATGGTATGATAATGAGTGGGGGTATAGCTGCAGACTCGTTGACATAGTAAACATGATTGCAGAGAAGCTCTGAATACATCAATTTAATGAATGGATCTCAAATTATTTTTTAAGATTCTAAGATTCAAATCTTAATAGATACTTCAAGTAATGTTTCATGATGATTGGGGTTGGATAAGATGTGGTTTAAGACTTTAGATGATGTAGATGTTTCAGGTAAAACTGTTATCGTAAGGGTTGACTTAAACTCGCCTATAGATCCCGAGACTGGGAAGATTAGAGATAATGAGAGGCTTAGAGCTCATGCTGAAACGATACGGGAATTATCTGAGAAGAATGCGAAAATTGTTCTTCTAGCACATCAAGGGAGAAAGGGGGATCCAGACTTTCTTCCACTGAAAGACCATGCTGAACTCCTATCAAGACATGTTGGTAGGCAAGTTAAGTATGTGTCAGACTTAATAGGAGAAGAAGCAGTAAAAGCAGTAAAATCATTAAAGAATAGTGAGATACTCCTTCTTGAAAATGTTAGAATACTTGATGAAGAAACGAAGGAAGCCTCTCCTGAAGAGCACTCCCGTGGGAAGCTAGTATCTACTCTTGCACCTTTAGCAGATATATTCATATTAGATGCATTCTCTGTAGCTCATAGAGCACATGCATCTGTTGTAGGATTTTCACATGTACTACCTACAGTAGCTGGGAGGATAATGGAGAGAGAGCTTAGAGCTTTAACAACTGTTCTTGAAGAGGATAGAAAGATAATTCTAGTTATGGGTGGAAATAAGCCTGAAGAATGCATCGAAGTCATAAATGGAATAATGTCTAAAAACATTGAAAACATTAAGTATGTTTTATCTGCTGGAATACTTGGACAATTATTCTTGATGACTGAGAAGAGGAATCTTGGAGAACCCTCCGAATCATATATTAAAAAGAAGAAATTTGATACGTACCTAGAACGCCTAGCTGGGATACGTGAAGCCTTAGGAGAAAAATTAAAAACACCGTTAGATGTAGCCTATGAGGAAAATGGTAGGAGAGTAGAGATAGATGTAGAGAAGCTTCCCGCACCTGGAACAATATATGATATAGGAGAAAAGACAGCCAAGAAATATGCTGAGCTAATCCTAGATGCTTCCGAGAAAGAGGTAATAATAGTTAAGGGTCCAGCTGGAGCATATGAGAGAGAAGAATTTAGGAGGGGAACTAAGATAATATATGAGGCATTAGCAAGATGTAGAGCATTCACATTGATAGGTGGAGGAGATTCTTCGACAGCTATAGAGCTTGTCGGTTTAAGCCCAGCTAACTTTTCCTACGTAAGCCTTGGTGGAGGAGCTTTAATCACATACATCTCGAAGAAGACTCTTCCTGGAGTAGAAATACTAAGGAAAAAATAGTAGATAGGATAACAGATTTATTTCTCAATTTTTACATGATAGAATCTCAGCTGACCATTAATCTCTAATCTTATCTTACTATTCTTCTGTAGAGAGCGTATACTGATGCTGCTGGAAGAAGGGATAAGGGGACGTGTAGGAGATTGAAGAAAGCTGTAAGAATTACTGTTATTAATGCTACTAGGAAGCTTGATTCTACTTCCAGCCCTAGAACATTCTTTAATACTTTCGTAGATGTTGGAAGATAGACTTCGGGAAAGAATACATAGTATAGGAGGAAGGTTACCAGAGACATTAATCCTACTCTTACCAGGCTTCCAGAAATAATCATGTATAATAGGTTTCTTCTATCCAAGGTTACTTTAGATTTATTAAATACTATCCTGAAACCTATCAGCATAGAGATAACTGCAGTTAACTTCATTAATGGACCTATTAAAACATGGTATGGTTTACCGAAATTCAGTGTTATCCAATGGATTACAGCTACAATGAAAGCTGACTTAAAATCGAATACTAAGAGTGCAAGAACAGTGGGTATCTCTGCGAGGTCAAAACTAAGGAATGGTAGAAGAGGATAGGGGAATCTAAAGCGGAGTAGAGATATAACTATTGCTGTTGAAGCTAGAAGAGATGTTCCAGCAACCCATCTACTAACCCTGACTTGTAACGTCTGCATTAACCTTAAAGAATTCAGATGCTTATATAAACATAATCTTGATTGGAGAGGATTTATTTTCGGGGTTTTATACTAGAATATTCTTGAAAGGACTTCTCTTAATGGTGCTCTCGCTGCACACACGTATGTGTCTGCTCCACCATAGTAGAGGTAAACTATACCATTTTTAACTACTGCACCACATGGAAATACTACATTCTTTACGTATCCTTCCTTCTCATAGTATTCTACTGGTTCTAGAAGTGGGTGAAGCGTTCTACCGATGACCTTCTCAGGATTCTCTAAGTCTAGTAGGAAAGCTCCAACTCTATAGACATTATCATGTGAGAGACCATGATAGAAGACTAGCCAGCCTTGAGATGTCTTGATAGGTGGAGCTGCTAAACCAATCTTCTTTCCATCCCACATACCCTGCCTAGGAGCCAGCAGAGTTATGCTTAGTAGCTCACTCGTATTAACTGATTCCAGAGATTCAATATAATCATAGCATATACTTATTCCTCCTGCTCTATGAATAAACAGATATTTACCATTTATCTTCTCTGGGATTACACATGCATTCTTATCATCTATATCTGGTGGAGATATTATCTTAGGAGTGGCCCACCTCCAATTCCTATTTAAGAAATCTTCTACGGTAATCCAGGTTACAGCAACCTTAGGGGGGTGAACATTATCATAAGCTGTATAAAACATGTATAATCTATCGTCTATCTTGACTATTCTTGGGTCTTCGCATCCCGAGTGCCCAGGCGTTAACTTCATCTCAAATTTTTCACGTGGAACATATATTGGCTCATCTAATCTCTCAACTATATTAAATCCATCTTCTGTTACTGCTAAACCTATAGTTGAGGTTTTATCACTTGATAAAGCTCTATAGAGGATGTATATTTTTCCTTCAAGCTCTATTGCTGCTGGGTTAAATGTACTTACACTCTCCCAGTCATGTTCAGGTCTAGGTTTTATGATAGGATTCCCAGAATATCTTTCAAAAACTCTATTCAATTCTCCATCCATGATTTTAATGATCTCATTAGTCTTTGCAGTTAATAAACAACATGTAGTATCTGCTGCACCATAATACAATCTTATAGTATCTCTCCCTCGGATAACAGATGTAGGGAAGACTACATTAGGTACGTTTCCATACTTCTCATAGAATTCTTCTGGAACCATGAATGGATAACTAGTCTTCTTAATGATTTTCCTTGGATCGTCTAAGTCTAGGAGTAGTGCTTCTACCCCGAAGATTCTATCTTCTATTCTAGGTGAGAAATAATTCTGTATATAGGAGTATATGAGAAGCCATCCATCGTTGAGCTTTATAGGTGGTGCTCCAACTTCAATATGGTCTAGCGGTGACCTTCTAGGATCAGGTGTAAGTACATAGTTCATGAATTCACGATACCATTCATTCATCTCGTATATCCATTGAGAAGGGTCATCGCTTAACTGTGCTATAGCAATGTATGCTGGGGGTTTATCTGTATGGACCGTGAGGATTGCTGTTAATTTCTTATTGATTCTCTCGGGGAAGAGGGCCATAGCTTTAGCATTAAAAGAAGTTACTAGATATTTTTCTTCAACTTGTTTTAAATCTCTACTTACTGCTACACCAACTCTAATTCCTTCAGCAGTTGGTGGAAGAGTAGATATAGCTGTATAGAAGATATAATATCTACCCTCAAGATATGTTGCTCTAGGGTCTTCACATCCAAATATTTCCCAATCTTTCTCAGGTATAATGAACCTTCTACGTTCATAGAAGTGTACTCCATCCCTACTCTTAGCTATACCTATTGAGCTATAGCTTGAACCCTGCTTCTTCAATAAGTCAGAAGAAGAAACAGCACGATAAAGCATATAGTAGTATCCACCTTTCTTAATTACGGATGGGTTAAAGACTGCATAAGCTTCCCATGAATGTTCTCTTACAGGATACAGTATAGGATTACTACTACATCTCCTCATATGCCAATCTCTCTCCATAATCTCTTGATACTTATTAATATGTCTAAGGAAAGATTAGTTTATATTCAGCCTTTCATGGATGCGTCAATATTTCATAGTATAAATAGTTAGTTTGATTTAATGATGTATATTTTATGTGGGTGGGTATAAAAAGTTTTTGTATATGCAGAATAATATCTAGCCAGTGACTCGGAGACTAGAGGCTAAAAATGAGGAAGCAGAAATCCAAGAAGCCTAAAAAGAGGAGTAGTGCAAGAAGACCTAGAGCCCACTATATTCCAAAGAAATACTATAAAGCCGAGAGGATGGAGTTCGAAAAACTCCAACTAGAAATCTCTCAAGAAGTATCAATGAAAACTATTGAAGAAAGTATACCAGAGATTTATAGGTGGGAGGAATCTAGAAGGCTATTGCTAAGGAAATCTCCATTAAACCCGATACTTAGACCTAGAAATGAATATCCATGGGAAGCTTACCAAACGTTTAATCCTGGAATTCTACTTCTAGACGGGAAAGTCCATATAATCTATAGAGCTATCGGTGTTGATGGAATATCTAGATTCGGTTATGCAGTTTCAAACGATGGATTCAAGATAGATGAAAGACTACCAAACCCAATATATCAACGTAAGATGAATAATCCTTCATATTATCCATCTCCTTCAGGTGGAGGATATGGTGGATGCGAAGACCCAAGAATAGTAGTGATGAGGGAAGACGGTAAAATCTATATGACTTATAATGCTTTTGGACCAAGCGAGCTGAGGGTAGCTTTCACATCTATAGATATAGATGACTTCATAAATAGAAGATGGAACTGGAGAGAAGAAAAAATAATATCGAATCCTAGTGAAGTTCATAAAAACTTTGTAATATTTCCAGAGAAGATCGATGGTAGATACGCTATACTACATAGCATATCACCTAGAATCCAGGTAAGCTATCTCGATGACCTTGAATTCAATGATGGAGAATATATAGAGAGCTACCATTTCCCCAACTCTAACCCTAATGGATGGGAGGGCAGAGTTAAGAGCCCTGGAGCCCCACCGCTTAAAACTGATGAAGGATGGCTTCTATTCTACCATGGTTTAAGTAAGAATGAGCCGTGGAAGTATAAGATAGGTGTTATGCTTCTAGACTTAGAGAAGCCAGAAGAAGTATTATATGCTTCAAGTTTCCCAGTTATTCAACCTGATCAACCATATGAATACTCAGGTTTTAAGCCAGGCGTAACATACACATGCGGGGCCATAATAAAAGATAGAGAACTAATGGTATACTATGGAGCAGCGGATACATATGTATGTGTAGCACATTCACCTCTAGATGAATTCTTAGATGCATTAAGAAGGGATAGAGACGTGAAAGAAAAAATTGGTTTAAGTAAACTCTTTATTAATGGATTTAATGAATCCTATGGTTAGAACTCTAAAATACTTGGATAACGTTTCTGCTTATGTATGATGGGGAATGAAGGATTCTTTATTGCTATTGAGGGGATTGACGGTTCAGGTAAGACAACCCATTCGAGAAGACTAGTTAAATGGTTAAGTAAACATGGTTTAAAGTCTCTTTATACTAGAGAGCCTACAGATAGTGCCATAGGTAGGATGTTGAAGAAGATGGCTAGACAAAAGAATGTAGACTCTAGGATTGAGGCATTACTCTTTGCTGCAGATAGGCTTGAACACTTGAATAAAGTCATCCTACCATATGTTAAGAAGAAATATGTAGTCGTCTCAGACCGGTATGTCTACTCTTCTCTAGCATACCAGACTGTAGCGATAGGCGACCCAGAATGGGTTGTAGAGATAAATAAATTTGCTCATAAACCTGACTTAACAATACTTTTAGATGTTAAACCAGAGATTGGGTTAAGCAGGATTAAGAAGCGTAAGACAAGATTTGAGAAAGAAGATTTCCTACAGAAAGTTAGGCAAGAATACTTAAGGCTAGCTGAGAAAGATGGATTAAAGATAATTGATGCATCAAAGAATATTGAAGAAGTATTCTATGAAATAATCAGCATAGTCCAAGAATGCCTAAAAGATAAGCTAGTAAATGTTTAATCATCAACCATACCCAATCGAGGGTAGAATCATTCTACTACATGCTTACTCTTCAACTCTATTATTTCTTCATCATCGAAGCCTAGCTCTCTAAGTATCTCAAAAGTATGCTGACCCCTGGTTGGCGGTGGACTCCTAACCACGCCAGGGGTTACAGACATCTTGAAAGGTGTTCCAAGCATCTTTATTACTCCTGCTTCTGGATGCTCAATCTCGAGCACCATCCCCCTATATCTTACATGTTCATCATTCAATACTTGACCTACCGTTAAGATTGGTGCAGCAGGTACTCCAGCCTTCTCCAACTCTTCTATCCAGAAACGTGTAGGCTTAGGTTTGAAGACCCTCTCCAATTCCTCTATGAGTTCTTCTCTATTGATTACTCTATCAGCGTTAGTTCTAAATTTAGGGTTTTCGATTAAGTCGGGTCTCCCTATAGCTTTGCAGAATTGTTCCCAGAGTTTCTCACTTCCAACTGTTACTATAATGTATCCATCGCTTGTCTCAAATGCTTGGTATGGTACGATGTTTGGATGCGCTGAACCCATCCTCCTTGGTTCTTCACCTGTTGCGAAATAGTTGAATGCTTGATGGCTCAGTAATAAGACTTGAGCATCAAGTAAGGCCATATCTATATACTGACCTCTACCCGTCTTCTCCCTCCAGTAGAGTGCTGAGACTATTGAGAGAGCTGCAAATAATGCTGTGGTTAAGTCTGCTATAGGTACACCGAATTTTACTGGAGGTCTATTAGGCTCACCCGTAATACTCATAAGCCCGCTCATCGCTAAAGCGATTAAGTCGTATCCAGGCTTATCACGGTATGGTCCACTCTGCCCAAACCCAGATATACTACAATATATTATTCTAGGGTTTATCTTTGAGAGACTATCATAGCTTATACCTAGTTGTTCAGCTACTCCAGGTCTAAAGTTTTCTACTACTACATCAGACTTCTCAACTAGCTTCTTAACGATCTCTCTACCCTCAAGCTTCTTCAAGTCTATTATTATGCTTCTCTTATTCCTATTAGCACTCATAAAGTATGCTGAGTCTCCACCTATCCATGGTGGCCCCCATCCCCTAGTATCATCTCCACCTGGAGGTTCAATCTTGATTACATCTGCTCCAAGATCACCAAGAAGCATAGTTGCAAAAGGACCAGACATAACCCTAGTAAAATCCAATACTCTAATACCTTCAAGAGGTAAAGCCATAACACTAATCCTCCAAGGAAGTCCTATAAAAAATAGATTAGTGAAGGAAAAATATATTGTTAAGTTTTTGACCTGTTTACCAGATATCTTTAATGCATTCTTCTAGTCCAGCTTTCTTTAGTGTACTCTTTAATGGTTTACCTGTCTTTTCATCCCATCCTAGAAGCCTATATGTTTCTTTAACCATCCATTCTACGTATGGAGCCATGGGTTTACCTGCGGCTTTACCACTAGGTGGAGCCTCAACTATTCTAGGTGAAACACACACATCATCTTCTACCGTTAATCCATGCTTTATGTTGAATACTCTTTCCAAATGTACTAGTCTCTCACCTATTTGTAATGCTTCTTCAACTGTAAAGTCCCATCCAGTAGCAGCAGCTACTGCTTCTGAAGTAAATTTTAATGCTCCAGGCACACCCCATGTAGCGAACCAGCATGTACCATTACAGTCATCCCAATACTTTTTGGGCCACGTCTTAGCTACTGCTAACGGTTTAAGCCTTGGGTTGACTGGATCCTCGTATTCTGGGTAGCCTACGTCTGGTTCCGTCGCCCATGCATCAGCTGCAGGTGCAGGCCACCCAGAACCTCCTCCAACTATCTGTCCAAGCATTATACCCATGGCCGCTCTCCAATCATGTAGATTCATCCCAGTTCCCTTAATATGTATAGCATACTTCCATGCATCTCCACCAATGTACTCAGCTGCACCTTTAGGTCCTAGAGATAAGAGTTTCCCTATTTTTCCGTCTTTCCTTGCAGCCATGTGTAGAAGCTTGTCTATTAGTTCAGGATCGCCCCATCGTAGCTCTATACCGTCTATATCTTCTTTCTTCAGTAAGCCTTTCTCAAAACATTCTATACATAGTGCTATGGTACATCCTATTGTGCTGGATTCGAAACCAAGTCTATCGCATAAATCTATTAAGTAGAAAACCCAGTTACTATCATATACTCCTACTATCGACGCTGCTCCTTCAAGGTTTTCTCCTCCACCTGCAGGTGTTGCTAGATATCCTTTCTTAGGTCCTTGAACTATCTCTACATCATAGCTACATGCTATTGGGCAGGCAAAGCATGGTTTAGGTGTTATTTTATGTTTAGACATTCCTACACCCCATTGCTGTGGGCTTACTTCTAGGAAGTTCTTAGCAGATGTTATAGACATAGACTTAGCATAATTGTATTCATCTCTAGGTATTCCTCCTCTCGCTAAACCCTTAGCTACATCACTCTTAAACAGATTCTCATGCCACATTTTAGTAACTCCTTTCAGCTTCTCTTCATCATACACCTGGACCTTCCCTGTTCCATAGACAGCTATAGCCTTAAGCTTCTTGCTACCCATAACACGGCCTACACCCGAATGAGAAAATGAATGATTCTTATCATTTTCTATTAACGCACCATGGCATAGATTTTCTCCAGCCGGTCCTATTGCTGCAACGCTTGCCTTAGGCTCGCCAACATCCTCCTTAACTAAATCTTCTGTCTCATGAGTATCCCTACCTAAGAATTTCCTGGCATCTCTAAGCTCTACATGGTCATTCTTGATCCAGAGATACACCCAATCATCGGAGGCCCCCGTAATTATTATTCCATCATACCCTGCAAACTTTAAGTTTGGTCCAAACCACCCATGTGTATGAGACCTCCCAGCTGTAAATCCTGTATCTCCATTAAGAGTAGTCAAAGTAGTATTGTTGGCTGCTGGAACACCAGGTATCCCTGTAAGAGGACCTGTCATGAATATTAATGGATTCTCAGGTTCTAGTGGATGGATTCCTGGAGGACACATATCGTAGAGGAGTTTTAAGCCAAGACCCCAGCATCCTACAAACTTTCTTAGTAGAGTATCTTCTGGTAGAGGTTCATACCATATCTTCTGACGAGATAAGTCAACTTTAAGAATTTTTCCTGCATAACCACCTTTAACCATGTTTAATATAACTACTTGGAGGGTAATATAATTTTGCTTATGATTTATTCTTCCAGAAAGGCTATCATATGCTGATAAATAAAGCTAGATTTTCCTTAGTTCCTCATCCCTAACATTTCCATTCGGAGTTCCTAGAGTATTCTTTTATATCTTCTAGAAGATACTATTTTTGGTCTAGGTTGGAGAAGTTTAAGCTTGTTAAGGATCCTGTCCATGGATATATTGTTTTAGATGAAGATATGTTAAGGATTGTTGATTCAACTGCTTTCCAGAGGCTTAGGAGGATTAGCCAGCTACCCTTCGTCTACTTAGTTTACCCAGGGGCTAGGCATTCTAGATTTGACCATTCTCTAGGGTGTATGCATCTAGCTAGGATGTTTGGGGAAAAGCTTGGTTTAGATGAGTATAAGCTTAGAGTCTTAACTATTGCAGGGCTGGTCCACGACCTAGGTCATACACCATACTCTCATCTCCTAGAGACGTTGCTTAGAGAGAAGGGTTTAACCCATGAAGACATGACCTTGAGAATACTAGAAGAAGATAATGAGGTATATAGCAGTATTGAGAAGTGCGGTGTATCAGTTAAAGATGTTGAAAGTATACTTGAGAAGAAGGATCCTCTTGGAAGCATTATTAGTGGTCCGGTAGATGTAGATAAGCTAGATTTCCTGCTTAGAGATTCCTACTTCACGGGTGCTTTCTATGGTGTAATAGATATTGCTAGAATAATATATACGAGTAGACTGATCAATGGGAGAGTTGCGTTAAGTACTAGGGCTTTGGGGGTTCTGGAGGAATTAGCTATAGCGAGATATCAGAGCTTCATGAATATCTACTTCCATCATACTGTTAGAGCTGTACAAACAATGTTCTTGAGAGGTGTTAGGATGCTTAGAGATATACTTGATTTCTCCCATATGAGTATTGAAGAGTATCTAAGTCATGATGACTTTACAGTATGGTGTCTCATGCATCAAAATGAAGAGACAAGAGAAGTAGTAAGAAAAATCGAGAAGAGGATACTGCCGAAAGTTGCATACGAGTATAGAGTATATGAAAGAAGAGAACACCTTGAATTGATTAGGGATGCTGAAGCAATCAAGAATATCGAAGAATTGATTGCTGGAGAAGCTGGAGTCCCCCGTGAATATGTCTGGATAGATACACCATACATTCCACCTCTACCGTATGTTAACCAAGACAGGATAGAGTTCTACGTAGAAGAAGATGGAAAAACAATACTGAGAGAATACATCTCCCCACTCCTTAAATTTACTTCAGAAATCTATGAAATCCTTAGAGTATACACTATGAAGGAGTATCTAGATAGAGTTAGTAAAGCTTCAGCTAAGATTCTTAATAGAAAGCTATTCTAGTCCTGCTCCAAGAGATGCTGAAAGAGCATACTTAGCGTATCTAGCAAGTATCCCAGAGGTGTATCTTGGTTTCGGTGGAGACCATTCTGAAAGCCTCTTCTCTATCTCATTCTTATCTAACTCTACATCAATCCTACTGCTTGGAACATCTATAATAATAGTATCCCCGTTTCTTAGAGCTGCTATTGGTCCACCTACTGCTGCTTCAGGGGATACATGCCCAACCATTAAGCCTCTCGTGGCCCCTGAGAATCTTCCATCTGTGACTAGTGCTACTTTATCTCCTAGACCTTGACCTACTATAGCTGCTGTAACTGAGAGCATCTCTCTCATACCAGGTCCTCCTCGTGGTCCCTCATACCTAATTACGACTACGTCTCCAGCTTCTACCTGCTTATCTATTACTGCTTTAAATGCTTCTTCTTCTGAATTGTAAACTTTCACTGGACCTTTATGGTATAGGTTTTTTACACCGCTTATCTTTACTACTGCTCCTTCAGGTGCTAGGTTACCTTTTAAGATTACTATGGACCCATGCTTAGATATTGGGTTACTAGGTTCTCTAACTACTTCTCCTACCTCTCTTACTGGAGGCTTAAACTCTTCTAGGTTTTCTTTAACTGTTTTTCCTGTTACTGTTAATGCTTCACCATTTATGAGACCTTCATCTAGAAGCTTCTTCATTACTACTGGTAGCCCCCCAATTCTATCAAGTTCTTCTACTGGATATCTACCTCCAGGTATCAAGTCTACAATGTATGGTGTCTTCCTACTTATTCTATCAAAGTCTTCTAATGTTAGTTTTATTTTTGCTTCTCTAGCTATAGCTAGTAAGTGTAAGATAGCGTTTGTCGATCCACCCATAGCTGCATCTACTGCGATAGCATTCTCAAATGCTTCAAATGTAAGTATATCTAGAGGTTTTAAGCTTGTTTCAAGCAATTTCATAAGAGTTAACCCTGTCTTATATGCTACTTCAAGCCTCCTAGAATCTAAAGCAGGAATAGTTGAAGCTCCTGGAAGCATCATTCCAAGAGCTTCAAAGAGTATAGCCATAGTATTCGCAGTATACAATCCAGCACATGACCCTGGACCTGGACAAGCATACTTCTCGATAAGCTTTAATTCTTCAAGGGTTATCTTTCCTGCAGAGTATCTTCCAACTGCTTCAAATACGTCTCCTGTGCTCAACCTTCTATCTCCAAGCCTCCCCGAGTACATTGGTCCACCATTCAAGAATATAGATGGTATGTTAAGGCGGGCCACAGCCATCATCATCCCAGGTTCGATCTTATCACAGCTTGATAATACAATTAATCCATCAAATCTATGTGCTTCAATCATTATCTCAACACTATCAGCTATTACTTCTCTACTAGCAAGGCTGAAACGCATACCTTCATGACCCATAGCTAAACCATCACATACAGCTATAGTATTGAATTCAAACGGAGTACCTCCACCATTTTTTACACCATCTTTAACTCTTCGACTGATAGTGTTTAAGTGGATGTGACCTGGGACGACTTCATTCCACGAGTTGGCTATAGCTATTAAGGGCTTAGAGAATTCTTCATCTGCTAATCCTAAAGCTCTGAGGAGAGCACGATGAGGTGCACGCTCCACACCCTCAAGTATAACACTACTTCTCCGTTTCACCCCTAGACTACTCATTTCGGTTAAACATCTTTCTTAGAATTATTAAGAATTTCCATACCACTCTATGATATGAGTGTGGCCACTGTTTTCCTTATCTGTGGTTTTATTCTCTCCAGCTTTGTCTCAATCCTATTATCGAAGCTTATTGAGCCATCTATACTCTTAACTATGACCCCGAATACTGTTTCAACTGGCTCATCCATAATTGTTATCTCTATATTCTTCTTCCTCGATAAATTCTCAGAGATTCTTCTTAAGCTCTCTCTAAGATGCTCATTAGTGTAAACCTTAACATTCCTAACATTAACTATATCTATAGCTTCTTCAAGAATCTTCTCAAGATACTTATCTAGCTCTCTTCTAACTGCTTTCTCCCCTACTAACTCCAAGACTTTCCTGATTAATTCATCTATACATCCTTCAATTTGTTCAAGCTTCTTCCCCCTGATCTTTACTTGGGTTAAGCTTTGTATCCTAGACTTTATCATCTCACTCTTCTTCTCAGCTTGTTCAACCATTTCATCAACAATCCTCAGAGTCTCTTCAAGCTCTCTCTCAATAATCTTTCTAACATCTCTAGATAATTCCTGAAAAGAAGAATCAAGGCTTTCAATGATCTTCCCAGCAACCTCATCAACTACTTTAGCTAAACCATGCATAACCAATATTACACGCTCCCAAAACCATGTACTAAAGCTACAATTTATACTCAATACATCGGTACTATTAGCTCTATACTCCAAGTATCTTTCTAAGAGCTGCTCTATAATCTATTTTCTCTTTTTCAAGTTTAATACCAGATAATTCATAGATTAGTGGAACTGCACGCTCAGCTCTAATCTTGTTTATTCTATCTCTAACATGCTTAGAAAGATCTTCATCAACTATGATTAACCCAATATCTTCTCTAAGAATATTCTTCTCAACCTCCCTAATCAACTCTTCAGGTGTACCCACTTCTATCCCTCCAATACCTGAAAGCCTAAAACCTGAAACAAACGGCTTAGAACCAATAACTACAACCTTCAAGCCAATATATCCTGAAAGAAAGCTAGGAAATAAACATACTCAAGCAACTCACTTGCTCTCAAAGCATTTGGATCATTTCATACAACGGAAAGCTGGTTGTATAGGAATGAGATTTAAACTATGCTATATAGATAATTTGCCTGATTATTAGACATAATATGAACGTGATAGAAAAATTAATATGCCTCTCACATTATACCTAGGAATAGATTATGAAAAACACTCTCATCAGGTATCATAGCATTGTTATTTTCTTATTAATGATTAGTTTCTTATTCTATAACGTAGCCTTTAATTATATCGCATCATCAGAAGAAAATTATCATCAAACTAAAATGGTTATGCCTCCATTCAATATGGGGAATCTTACGATGTCAAATATTACGACTACAACAGTAACAACTTTTCATAATATTACGACGACCACTATAACTTATAATAATAAAACTATCACAGATACTCATCAATGGATACCTTATACTCCACTACCTGAGCAAGTCAAAATATCGATTAATACTAAAGCAGGCATTACATTTGTTAATATCATCCTAACTTTTCCAAATACAGGTTTTAGAGTAATAGATTGGGGATACATTCAAAAGGAAGGAAACAAATTTTATTTGGATACAAAGATCGAAGAATGGACTGGACCCTCAGCTTTAATGATAATTAATTTTTCCCGAGGATACGAATTAGGAAATTTATCTGAAGGTATTTACATATTTATATTCAAGTCCTGGGGGAAGACCGTAAAAACACAGTCTTTTAATATAACAAAAGGTGAAAGCATTAACATAACAAAAACCGAAAGACCAGTCGTAATTGTTTATCCTTCATTAATCGAGGCCAGAAAAGGTAGCCAATTTATCTTAAATGTTAGTGTAATCCCTAAAGGTTATGGTATTAGTGGGAGCGAGCTAACATTAAAGTTTGACCCAGATAACCTTAAGGTAATAGACGTCATACCAGGAGATCTATTAGGGATAAGCCCTCTAGAAGGAATAAAGCAGATAGATAATGTAAATGGAACCCTAATTTATGCATTGAGTAGGACCGGAGATACTATTCCCCCTACACCTAATGGGACACTTGCCTCAATACTATTCAAAGTTTTACCCCAAGCTAAGGTAGGAGAATACACAATTCAAATAATTATTAAGCTATCTAATGAAACGTTTCAAGAGATCAAAGGAATAACTATCCAAGAACCAATCGTGAGGATATTACCTACTCTCTTAGGAGATATTAATGGCGATGGTATAGTTGATTATAGAGACCTTGCGATACTAGGTTCATCGTATGGGAAATCAAGAGGTGAAGCTGGTTACAAAGATGAAGCCGACCTTAATAATGACGGCATAGTCGATTACAGAGACTTAGCAATATTAGGTGCAAATTATGGAAGAACGATTTATTAAAATTAAACCGAGAGAGACAACGATAATATTTCATGGTGTGGTTATAACTCTAATATGTTTAGCCATCTTTTTACCAATCGTTTCAATAGAGAATGAAGTAGAAGTTATCATCGAATCTTCGAAGTATGAAGTGAGGCCCGGTGAAATTTTTACAGTTTCTGTCAGAGTTAATCCCCGAATCTATGGAATTAGCGGTGGAGAGATCGTATTGAAATACGACCCACAAATATTCGAATTAATTGACATTAAAGTTGGAGAATTCTTTGGATTAAATCCGATAATCGGGGTTAAATCTATTGATAAGTCAACTGGAATGATACGCTATGCGATAGCTCGTACGGGTGAAACTGAAAAACCTTCACCCCCAGGTGTTTTATTAATATTAACTTTTAGAACGGTGGAGACAGAATACGTCAATGAAGGTTTATATGATATTATAATAGCTAACATCGGGTTAAGCGATGAAAAATTTGAAGAAATAACAAATATTAGGATACAAAATGTAAAAATTCATTTATCCAAAGAGTTCACGTCAACTTTTATAGAGACCTATCCCATGTCAGTTTCTACCACCATTTTAGTTATCAGCAGCATATTCACCTATACAACAACAATAACACAGACAACAGCATTAAAAATTGAAAGTATAAAGACGATTACAATATCATTTTACGAGCCAATTAATATTATCTTTGGAATAATTCTTATATTACTCGCAATATTACTGGTAGGATTACTTATCAGGTCTTTAAGAAAATAGGTAATGAAGGCTACTTATCGTCAACTAAATTATCATATAGAAAGAGAATAATACTAATCTAAAATGTTGTTCTGCCTGAATACTGTTACAGATGTATCGTTGATATTTATATTGTGCATACGTTTAGATGGATCTAGCGGGGTTAAGGGAGGTCTTCTTTGGGGCTTACAGAGCTTGTGAAGACTGTACTGGTTGTTCCTGAGCATAGGCTTACCGAGGTTATTAGGGAGCTTTACGATTTTGAGTGGTTTCATGCTGAGGAAGCGGAGGCAGGGCTAGATGAAAAAATTAGCAGAGCATATGATGTTCTACGGAGGCTTAGTCTAGAGCTTGATACATTGATATCTTCACTCAATATATCTGTAGAAGCTGGGATAATAAATCAGCTTGTTAAGAGTTACCGTGTATATAGAGAGAGGATAGAAGTTGAAGATATTGAAGAATTAATCTCGAAGTTAAAGAGTGATGCTGAGCCACTTATACGTGAAGCTAGAGAGTCTATGGAGAGTCAGAGAAGAATAAGAGAAGAACTTAAGCAGATTGAGGCTCTCCATTCTACTCTTAAGATTCTACTAGACTTCAATATAGACCCATCTAGACTTCAGAAGCTTAAGAGATTCTATGCTGTCTTCACGGTAGTCGAGAGTAGGAGCGTTGACGAGATTAAGAAGAGTCTACTTACATCCTATACTATAGATACTCCAATCGGTAAGAACTACTCTGCACTCTTAATAATATCTCTGAGAGAAGAGGAAGAGAAGGTTGATAGAGTTTTAAGAGGATTCGGTGTTAAGCCTTTCACTATACCTCTAGACCTTCCACAGAATATCAATGAAGCATATAATCTAATTATTGAGAAGCAGAAGAAGCTTGAAGAAGATTTGAAGAAGGCTGAAGAAAGCCTTGTTAAGATTAGAGAAAAGTCTGGACCAAGGATTATAGCATTAAGAGAAGCTGTTCAAGTAGTTGAAGAACTTCTAGACCGCCTTGGAAGAAAGAGCGGGTTAAAGAGGTTTAAACTGATAAATGGGTATATTCCGAGAGATATGAAGGGAGAGTTTGAGTCAAGGTTTGGAGAGAGATATGGAGTATTCTTCGAGGAAGAAGATGGAGGGCATGAAGACCATTCTCCAACCCTCTTAAAAAATAATGGCCTGGTTAAGAGTTTTGAGAATATTACATTGATTCAAGGGTATCCTAGAAGTAATGAAGTCGACCCTACACCATACATAGCAGTATTCTTCTCAATATTCTATGGTATAATGTTTGCAGATTTAGGTCAAGGTTTAGTGCTTGCATTGTTTGGGATATTCATGTATAGGAGGGTTTCTGAAGAGAATCTCAAGCAGTGGGCTAAACTCCTCACTATTCTAGGCATCTCTGCAGCCATAGCAGGATTCATACTTGGAGAAGCTTTCGGGTTTAAGGTGCATTTCCCATTCCCTAAGCCTGAAGTACTCCATCTAGTTGAAGAACATGGTGAAGGAACCCAGTTTAACATGGTTGAAGTCCTCAAGCTTATACAGTTTACATTATTTTTAGGGGCCATACATTTAACAACAGGCTATACTCTAAGCTTTAAGAAAGCCTTAAAACATAGAGAATACATCGAGGCATTTACTGCTAAGCTTCCAACAATAACCATGTATATCTTCGGCATACTTTTTGCATTATGCTTTTTCGGAGCAGGTGGAGACATGAGTGGAATAATGTCTTCAGAGAACCCCGTACCATACCTAGGTATCCCAACAAAGAATATTGCACCAATAGCAGTTGGAGGAGCAATCTCAAGTATACTCATAATAATCTTAGGTAGAGGGATAATAGAAGGTGTACTTGAGAAGAAGGGGGGAATAGTTGGATTAATAGGTGGAGGATTACTTGAAGTATTAGAGAATATTATACATTTTATGTCTAATAGTCTTAGCTATGTTAGGATTACAGTACTCCTGCTTGTTCACTCAGCACTACTGATGCTACTTAACGCTTCATGGCATGCATTAGGATGGAATAGCTTACCCATCCTAATAATAGGTAATCTTGGAATCATGGCTCTAGAAGGGTTAATGGTATTCATCCAAGCTCTCAGGCTCCATTTATACGAGTTCTTTACAAAATTCTATGAAGGAACAGGTACACCCTTTAAGAAGATAAAACCAATTACAAGCTACGTAGAGATAGTATTCAAAAAGTAAGCTTAAGACCACAACATATTTATGTAAACTTCTTTAGCTTAACCGATAATGTTTTCAAGTTTACTAATACTGCTGTTCCAACCGTTGGCTCTAATCCTACTTCCCTCTGGTAGCTTGTCTGCTCCTGCCATGTTCCACTATTAACTAAGACTACGTCACGGTAATTCCCAGCATATGCAACATGTACATGACCCGTATGGAGTATATCTGGGATATCTTCTATGACCAGTAGGTCTTCAGGAGTAGGTAGGATAGGTGTATTCTCACCATATATTGGTGCAAGATGCCTACATTGAATTAGCATTTCAAGAACATTTCTAATCTCCCTATCTAGTATAGAGTATGATGTATTTGGAAGATACTGTATAATATCATCTAAGCTTTGACCATGATATACGAGTATTCTTCTATCTTCAACCCTGATCACTGCAGGGTTACCCACGAAGATATACTCTCTATATTTCTCCAGTATCTTTCTATATTTTTTAGGTAGAGGAGGCTGAGGGAGGGCTTTCACTACGGGGTCGTGGTTTCCAATAGAGATTATCAACTTGATCTCTTTAGGTACCTCAGAGAGAAGTTTAGCTACTTCTTCCATCTGCTGTGTAACCGAGGTATATTCAAGCTCTCTATCCTGCTTAGGAAAGACTCCTACACCGTCAACAATATCTCCTGCAATAATCATGTATCTAATTCTCTTAACTTCAGCGTCGCGTGTATTACTTAACCAATCTAGAAAGTTCTCCCAAAGGTCTCTCCTAAACTTTCTACTACCTACATGGAGGTCTGAGATTAAGACTATATAGACTTCTGGAGCATTCTCATTCACGCTCCTCCACTTTAAAGGTACATCTGGCATAAAAACATCCCTAACAAACAAAACATTATTGACCTTAACTACTCTAACTCCTAAGACTTGGTCTACTAGAAGTCTTTCAATCTTCCTTGTTAGCTCACTATCCCTCTTAGGGGCCACAAGCTTAACTGTAGAAGTATCATCTTCAACTTGGAGTATTATTGATTGTTCCTTCTCAATCTTCTCTAGTAACATAACTATTAATGTCGATTCACTTCCCTTAGGACTCTTTAATACATCAATTATCTTCGAGAAAGATTCTCCTCTCTTCTCAAGGATGCTCTTTAACTTCATATATCTACTCTTGAAATAGTTTTGGAATTCTGTTATATTCCCTTCAATTCTGTAGTTCTTCAAGAATTTATCATCCACCTCAATCTTCGGAGCCCATTCTTCTAGAGGTTCTTTCTCAATCATTATATCGGAGACTATGTATCCGGCTTCATTAGTCTTTAAACCTACTTCCATGATGTGGCTTGAATCAACCACAATAACTTCTGGTCTACTTATTTTCAGATAATTGATAATCTGTCTAAGTGTTTCTAGAGGTTTCTGCTGAGACTCGATTATAGATATGGCCTCAGCAGTTAGATTGTATCCTTCTCTTAAAGCTTCTTCAACAATCTTCTTCCTCAACAGCTCCATAACCTATACACTATCCAAGATAATGATACAGCTATACTAAGAGTTTTACCGACTCTACAAACTATACTTATCTTTTACGATGGGTTTATAGTTTAAAAGAGATTTGAGTAGTTCATCACTCTCTATTACTTGCTGTACTTCATCAAGAGGGGTCATAATCGTTATCCTTCTAGTTCTACCATATCTACCTAGGCTTACGACTTCACTCTTTAATACACCTAGCATATCAAGCTCCGAGATGAGAGTACTAACTCTCCTATCACTTAGAGGCTCTATACCCAGTAGAGAACATATCTCACGGTATGTCTCGTAAAGGGGGCCGGAAGTAAGATTATGTATATCGTTTCTTGCTAAAAGGTATAGTGTTGTCAAGACAAGCTTACTGTGGAGGGGAAGTGTAGATAATGCTTCGAATATTCTACCTCTCTCAATCATGTTCTGAGCTAACCTAACATGCTTCTCCTCTACAATATGCGCACCGCTTCTCTCAGCTATCTCAGCTGCAACCCTTAATAGGTCTATGGCCCTCCTAGCATCTCCATGCTCTTGTGCTGCAAGTGCTGCACATAGTTTAACTACTTCTTCTGGGACTGTCCCTGGATAGAAGGCTATAGTTGCTCTCTCCATCAATATGTCCACTAGCTCTGGTGCTGTATATGGATGGAAGACAAGCTCTTCTTCACTTAAACTACTTAATACTCTTGGGTCAAGCAATTCTTTAAAGTGTAGGTCGTTTGATACACCGACTATGTTTAAGCCTCCTGTGTCAAAGCTTTCATTAACTCTAGTTAGCTCATATAAGAGGTTGTCACCGTAATTTTTAACTAGTATGTCTATCTCGTCAAGGCATGTTATCAAGATTGTATTCTTTTCTCTCAGTGAACTCCTAAACCTATTGAATACTTCTGCTTTTGATAAACCTGTAAAAGGAACTTTAACACCTATCGATTCACATAGCTCAGCTAATACTCGGTATTCTGTTCCAGCAATACGGCAGTTAATATATGTAAATTGTAGTGGAAGACCCTCAAGCTCAGCAGCTTCTCTAAACCTATTGAATACGTATTTTACGACAGCCGTCTTACCTGTACCAGTCTTCCCATATATGAAGACATTACTTGCTCTAGAAAGACGTAACGATGGAGAGAGAATCTCCCCAAGCCTTCTAATATGCTCAGACCTGTGGGGGAGATTTCCAGGTATATAATCTGAACGCATAACCCTCCTGTCCTTGAAAATTCTTGGTTTCTGGAGAGCCTTCCTAACAACATCTTGTAATGGGTCCTCCGAACCCCATTGTTTCAATTGGAGATTAAGCCCCCGAAATGATTTATCTTCAATTTTTGTATTTTCTTTCATTATTTAGCCCCCAATAGATCTTTCCCCTAGAGAAATTAGAAACTGGCTCACTAGAAAATTATACTTCTCTCGCTACTTTATTCGGGAAACCTGTCATTTTAGATAAGTTAAAGGTTGTTAAGCTTCCAATGGAAATAAAGGGGTGGAAGAGTATCCAATCCAGCGTTCCAGTGGAACCCAAGATACTTCACAATCTGTTAACACAGATGTAAAATCTCCATCAAAAAACGTTATTCTAGCTTTTCTAGATGATGAGTAACTAGATAAAGCTTCTTCACAGGAAATCTGGCTAACCCCTCTCTTTCCAATGGAGAATAAAAGCATCTTCAGCATATCGATTTATTTCAATGTGAAGTGCTGAGAGCCGCATAAACAAACATGGGCTGAACTTAATCGGATTACGCTTGAATGATTATTTTAACCATTTTCTAAGCATATCTATACCATGATGTAGTATGAGTACTCAGGATATGGTTATTGTTATGGCCACATCACTCGCTAGACTCACTTTACAGCTTCCTACATGTTGTTAAACACCATAAACAGGTCACCCGATGGTATGCTTCAGAGAAATACGTAGATATTAACCCTAGTTGATGTAATGTGTAAAGCTTTTCACTAATTCTAAGGATTTCTCAGAAGGTCTAAGATATTAATCTTATTCTTAATCTGGGGTGAATATCATTCCCAAATAGAATGAATAAATACTGTCATGACATGTTTTCCTAATTGGCCACATTATAAAGATTGGAAGATATGCAAGTTAATGCTCTACGACCTTCAGGTCTCTTCTTTCAGAAGCCTTCTTACTTTAAGCGTTTGCTCAAGAGTCTTCAGTAATACTTCAAGAGTCTCCGAGATTTTTCTTATCTCATCTACTTCAATAGCTCTAGAGAGAAGTATTGTTAACTCTTCTATTTTCACTGATATAATAGATGCTGTATTCATTAGAGTATATACTGATAATGCTGAACCTACTTCTTCATCTGACTTAACTTTTACCACCCTCTTATTACATCTTAAACACCATAATTCTTCTTTAATCTCGAAGATTGGGCTACCACATATAGGGCAATGTTCTGAAAGCATCTTAGCTCCACTCCTCAATGCATCAGTCATCCTCTTCATGTAATTATCCTCACTCATTTCTCTCACCACTTCTAAACTAAACTCTAACTTCTAAACGATCCTCCCGATAACCTACTTAAAAAGTTCACCATGAATATTCTACAACTACTAAAGAACATCCTAACCTTTTTCATACTCTAAGTCTTCTTCTTAGAGCTGGATCTCTTGCTTCTAGAAAGCTAAGAATCTCTTCAAAGCTTTCTTCCCTGGATACATCCACCTCTCTGTAGACTCCCGTTCTCCCATGCTCCATTCTCTTCTTCAATACTCTTATCCTATTCCTTATCGTCTGAGGATTGAGACCTATAACTTTAGCAGCTAATTCTACATTAGATTTTAAAGGTATTTCTACATGACCTTCTTCTACTGGGATTATTAATTTTAGTTCTTTGTTTATTCCAGGGACTCTATTATTTTCTTTCAACATATTATAATCGAGCTGACCTGCTAGTCTATAGAATTCAAGTTCTTCTTTTCTCATCTTAGCTAATGGAAAGCTTACCGAGGTCAATTCTTCTTCATCAAGATAAATATAAGCTTTAGGAACATAGCTTGGAGTAGCTTGAACTAGCACCTTCCTGTATATCTTGAGATTATTTTCTTCTAGATAGACTTGTAGTAGTGTTGAGCTGACTGGGTAAGGTATGAAGATATCAACATCACTTGTAGGTTTCACATCTCCACGAGCTATACTCCCATAAACTATCGACTCCATACTTCTAGCCGCTAAGATACTCATTATCTTCTCAGCTTTACTCCTAAGATTCTTTAACAACACCCATCTATCCTCGCTATAAACGACTTTTACCTCCAAGCTCCCATCCACTATACGTAGTCTCACTCAATGATATTTATTATTCCCTTATTCTGATATTATCCAGTAGATGGTAATGGGTGTTCAGAGTGAAGATTCAGCAGGTCGATTTATTAAAGAAGTTTATTAGGGTGCTTCCTGAGAATACTTTAGACCTACTAAATATTTTCAGGCTCGTTAGTATAGGCGACATCATTTATTCTGAGACTAGTAGAGAAGTTAAGAAGGAACGTGCGGACGGTAGATATGATAGTGAGAGAGTACTTGTAACGCTAGGGGTAGATGTTGAGAAGAAATCTATTGACTCCCTCTTAAAGAGGATAAGCTTTACAGGACGCATAGTCTACGAAAGTAGAGAGTTAGGCTTAACTGGAAAATACCATACAATCCATGTACACCCAGGTTTAGAGTTAAAGATAGAGAGTAAGGAGAGATTCGATAGACTATACTCTTTCTCATTAAGCTATCCAAAGAAGAAGAGTAAGAAGATTCTATGTATAACCATAGATGACGAAGGAATCGCAGTTTCAGAATTTAGTAACCTAGGATTAAAGACACTGTATTCCAAGAATATTCCCTCTAGGATAAAGATGTACGAAGAACCAGTTGAAGACTTAATGTATGATAGATTCAGTGAAGTAGTTAAGCTGGTGCTAGATATCTTAAAAGAAGACGATGATGTAGAAGTAGCAATACTAGGCTCAGGTATTATTGTTGAAGAATTTATAAACTATCTAAAAAAGAGGAACATAAAGAACATTCTGAATAAGATCAAGAAGAAAGGCTACACATCTACTGGTAGAGAGGAAGGGCTGAGGGAAGCTCTTAGAAGCGGAGAGCTGAAAGAATATGCTGAGGAGATCAAACCAGTTGAAGACTCACTTGAAGTAGAAGATTTTATTCAGAAAATGTCTAAGAACCCTGAAAAGGTTGCACTTGGATTAAGAGAAGTACTAGAAGCTATGAAGATGAAGACCGTAGAGAAGATTCTTGTCTCAGAGAGCTTCTTATGGGAGAACATTGTAGATGAACAGTTATCATCTCTATTAGATGAAGCTGAGCATGGACGAATAAAATTAAGAGTTATACTTGACGGATTAGAAGCTTCAGAAAAAATACGTGGACTAGGAGGAATAGTGGCCACATTATACTATCCAGCAAGATTAACTAATACTCAGAATAAAGAGACCATTTAATATATTACCATTTCTAGATTCTATTTTAACTATCTTCGGATTGAATGTAATCTATATTCTACTGGAGATGAGCATGTGAATTTTAGGTGATGGGTTTACTACATCTCCTACTCTGACACCTATCATGTATACTTCTCTTGGTGCTTCTGAGAGTATATCTATTAAGCGTTGTGTTATTATTCCATCGAAGACTACGTATTTTACTTCATTTTTTAATTCTTCTAGCTTCTGAGCAAGCTCGCTTACTGGTACTCTGGCAAGCTCTACAAGGTCTTCATTTAACAATATAGATAATAGTTTCCCATCAACTTCTCTTACATACTCCTTGACTTGGGGTGGTAACTCTAATTCTTCTACTTTAGGCTTAATCTTTAAGCTTTTAAGTACCTCTTGTATTGGAGCTGCCTTCTGTAATGCTTCAAATATCTCTTTCCCTGTAAGTTCTTCAACTTCCCTACCATGTGGTGCTCTAGCAACCTGGTCTATCTTGACTTCCATTCTTAAAAGTTCACTGAGTATCATGTCTCCTCCTCTATCTCCATCTAAGAAAGCTATTACCTTCTTCTTTTTATTTGCGAGAGATTGTATGGTTCTCGGGATCTTTACACCTTCAACGGCAACTACATTCTTGAATCCATGCCTGAGAAGGTTTATTACATCTGCTCTCCCTTCAACTATTATTAATTCTTCACTTGATTCAACTTCAGGTCCAGCTGGAAGCTTTTCTGGACCATACTCTACTACTTTTGCTTTCAATACTGCTTCTTCAAGCTCTTTTAATAGCTGATCGTCTTCGGGGACTTTACTCTTCTCCCATTCATAAAGTATTGCTCTAGCTTTTTCCAGTATCTTCTTTTTCTTTTCTGCTCTTACATCTTCTATTTTCTCTATCTTTGTTCTAGCTGGGTATGGTCCTACTCTATCAACGCTCTCAATCATAGCTGCTACTAAGGCTGTTGCATACTTATCTAATGCTGATGGTACAGTGATTCTTCCAATAATTTTATCTCCATGCGTGCTTGTATAGATCTCTATTCTACCTATTCTTCCAGCTTTCTGGAGCTCTCTTAAATCTAGCTCACTACTGAATAATCCTTCCGTTTGACCGAATATTGCTCCAATAATATCGTTTCTATCAACTATTCCATCTACTTCTATCTTAGCTTCAATAATATACTTTATAGCTGGTAGACCTGCACTCAACTAGATCCTCACCCTCAATTACCTACCCTACTAGAACCCGTTAAGCAGATCTTCTCCTCCTCTACTATAATGGTCTGTAATCAGAGACTATTTAAGTTTATTAGAACATCAAGACCTCTTTATCAAAAATTGTGTCTGAGCATCTTAGAAGTGAGAAGGTAAGATAGTGTAGATAAAGTAGTGGTAAATCATTTTCTGATAAGATTCATGGATTATTTAATATTTGTAGGAGCTGAGTGAAAGTTTGGTTTTTCCTAGCTTGTATAAGTCCAAGGTATCTGCGAAATTTGGTAGCTTATATTTTTCGTATCCTATTTTGTTTCTTAAAATTTTGGAAGGTTTATCATACAGATGCATTATGTTTAATGACGAGCATATCCATTCTTCTATCTCTAGAGGAAATACTACTTTGAAGACTCGGTTAATTAATTCTTTTGGTATATGCTGATTTAGGCTGAACTCAACCTCATTTATGGGTTTAACATGTGCGTCAGCTACCAGTATGATTTTATTATAGTGGGAGCTAGCTTTAATTTGTCTCTCGATTTTGGGGTTACATATTCCCGCTAATCTATCTGCACCTATGGTTAAGTTTGTTTTGAGATAGCCTTCATTCTTCAATCTCTCGATAAATCTTTTGAAAAACATGGCCCCATAGGAATCTTCACAAAGTATGAAGACACGCATACACTTAAATGATTAAACACTATTATCCAACATTAATTTTTCCTATTTTTCAAGCTGACCATATAACCATGCTTCGCTCTGAGTAATACCCAACTCTTTCAATCTTCTCCTAGCTTCTTCAGGTTCTCTAACTCTCTTGAAGACTGAGCCTTCAGGGGTCATCTCAACCATTAGCAAGTCTTCAGGGTCAACCATATCAATAACTATCGGAGAATGCGTTGTTATAATCACAGTAGACTCACTATTTTTCAATTCATCAATAACATATTGTAATATTTTTGTATGTAGAGAATTTTCAATCTCATCTATGATTAGTAATGGTGGTTTCAACTCTACTGCTGTAAAAATCAACAAAGTCTTATACAATCCATCTGGGATACATGGAGGGTCAAGCTCATAACCATACTGATAGACTTTCAAGAAGATTTTTCCATCTCTAGTCTGGTCAAAACCTATCTGAATACCAGGAAAAACTCTCTAAGAGCTAAATTTAACCTCTCAGGAAGACTGCCACCACTTTTACGATAAAGATCATATAAAATGAGAATAAAATTCTCAGCATTATCACTTAATCTTCCAGATGAGGCTTCATACATGTAACGCGGAGTCTTAACTATATCTATGCTGATGGGCTTTAAACTAATAATGGATCTACACCAGTGTCCTAAAATATCTCGCCGTGCTAATGATTGATTCTCAAACATTTCGGTAACTGCAGATGGATATACCAGCCCGGTCATTTTTGGTTCTTTCATATGGGTGAGAAATGTGAGTAAGAGTATTCTAAGACTAAGATCTTCTCTTAATACACCTTCTATTATTACCGGCAAAGGTGTTAAAGCTACTAGTTCTTCGGAAATCGTAAAAAATCCAGCGAATAGAGGTAAAGTTAACAAAGGTTTTTCGATAGTTCGTTTAGTTACGATTTCCTGAGGCTCCTCTAGGCTATCCAACATATTGTGAACGTCACTCTTCGTTAATTGAGGTAGAACGCCTTTTATCATAGAAGCAACTTGTTCGAAGAATTTTTCTTTGATTTCTTGAACTATCTTTGGATTATTCACGATTGTTATTAGATTTCCTTTTCTCTCTATCTTCGTATACCCTGGTATCTCTAGTCTCTCTTCCAGCACCCTAAATACGTCTTCTTTAGCAAATGCTACATAGTAGATTATCTTGTATCCTCCTACATCAAATTTTAGTGTTATCTTTATTGGGAGTTCTTCTCTCCCACCCCATACGATGTTTTTGTAGCTCCACCATTCTAGATATGGAGCATATGGGTCTAGTTGCTCTCCTATGGCTTTCTTCAGGAATCTAAAAAAGTCTACAAGGTTACTCTTACCCGATGCATTCGGTCCAACTACAACATTAAAATTATTTAGTCTAATGGTTGTATTCTTGAAGCTTTTGAAGTTTTCTACATGGATTTCTTCTAGAATAGGCTTCATCTTCTATTTAATCTCCTTCATTCAAAGATATGTGTTTACTATTTTTAAAGGTTTCGTTTCTTAAGTTTAATGTAGATGATGGATCTATATTGCTACAATAGGTGGGTGTAATATTCTCTTGGTGAGAGTTCTTGGTATTCCTTTGTCTTTAAAGCTATGCATCTTCTAATATCTAAGCATAAGTCGCATTTAGATATGTATCCATCTTCTCTTTCCTTGTAATCGAATTCTCTTACAGCTAGCTTGTATAGTTCTCCTAAGTTCTTGTTTATCAGTATGTCTAGTATTGGTTTCTCGTCTAGGTCGACTCCCTCTTCTAAGAGTTGATCGAGTTTTCTAGCATCTCCTAGGGATATTCCTCCACAGTATCCTGTCATATAGTTTCCATAGTTATCTACGTGTGTATGCCATTCTCTGAGTAGGTTTTCTCTACAGTTTTCTTTAAAGAATATCTTTGCAGGATATTTAGGGAAGATATTTCTAAGCTTGTAGCATGTTCTACCCATAGGTATGAGCTCAACCCATTCCAGCCCTCTTAAGCCATGGATTTTGAGGTAATCTTCGAATCTGAGTAACCCTTTAAGGTTAGTTTCTTTAAATTGTCTATAGAACTCATATTGGTATATTATCGTATTGTATCCGAAGAATTTAAGACTTGAAGAAATATTATTCTCAATTCTCTCAAATGGTACATATTCTACTATGAATGGGTTAATGCTTACTAGGATACCGTCAAGCCCAGAATCTTTAAGTTCCCCCAGCTTCTCTACTGTTCTCTCTGGATCTATACACCAGTAAGAATTTGTTTCAACGAAGATAGATGGGATACCGTAATCTTTAGCGATCTTAACAGCTTGTAGAAGTAATGGATAGTTTAGAAATGGTTCACCACCTGTAAAATGTAATCCATAATTGATTCCAACTCTATGAACCCCATATGGTGATGGTAGAATCTTATCTGAGAGTTGGGAGAGTATACTTTTTAGGTCGTTTATTGAGATCCAATCATTGCTCCACTTGGGTGAGCATGCATACATACAGTGCCTACATTCAGAATTACATCTATAGGATAAGAATATACCACATGAGATTGGATTAGGTGGAGTAATCTTCACAGTTTATCCCAACCTTCTATCTATCATCCTAGCTATAAAAATAACTAACTTGGTCTCTTCTTAGCCTAATAAGAATACTGCTACACTGCTAAGGTTATCTTTAGGTTTGGTTAGTTTGCGATATAAATGTAAGTTAGAGTTGTTATGTTTGCTGAGGGATCCGGTTTTGTTGAATTTAATTTAAGCTTTTATAATAGTTGATGGATTACTTAATTGAAGTTTGCGTTGAGGTTGCATAGTCTTGAGTGAAGGAGTAAGATTAACTGACAGAGAAATTAAGTATATGTCTCTGTTTGAAGCAGCTACGGGTGCATCAGTTATCGATTGCATAGACTCAGCTGATGTAATAGTCTTCATAGTAGGTAATGGTGAACTTAAGAAAGTATTATCGAAGAAAGGTGTAAAGATTCAGCAATTTTCCAAGATGGTAAAGAAGAAGATAAAAGTTATAGAGTATTCTCCTGACCCCTCCAAGTTTATTGAGAATGCACTACTTCCAGCTAGAGTGATTGAGCCTGTCCGAGTTACCGAGAGGACTGATGGGAAGAAGATAGCTGTAGCAGCAGTTGACCCAAAAGATAAAGGAATAGCGATAGGTAAGAATGGTAAAACAATAGAACTTATACGGCTAATAGCTAAGAGGCATCACCAAATAGACCATGTAATCATAACCTAGGCTAACAGTAGCTTAAACAGAAACCCAGTAGATGGATGCTATCTAATCTTCATATTTAGGTCTTAAGTTTGTTCCTGCAGGTTGATATACTATTATATTAAGCTTATTCTTGAATAATTAGGGAAAGATTAAATACGGAGTGCAATAAACAATGATCGAGGGTTTTCAAATATGTCTGGGAATAGACCTAGAGTCTTATTATTTGATGAAGCTATAGGCTTAACAAAGTTTGAGCTTGGTGGTAAAGGCTATGGATTAGTTGAGATGACTAGGATAGGGCTACCAGTACCACCTGGAATAAACATACCGACCTACGTTTGTAGAGAATACTATTCTAATGGTAGGCTTCCAGATGGAATACTAGAAGAAGTAAGAGAGAAACTCAGAGTCATAGAAGAAAGAGTTGGGAGAAGATTCGGCTCTACCGAGAAGCCTCTACTAGTATCTGTCCGTTCAGGAGCACCATACTCTATGCCTGGTATGATGGATACAATCTTAAATCTAGGATTAAATGATGAGATCGTTAAAAGCCTCGCTGAAGAAACAAGGGATGAGAGATTTGCATATGATTCTTATCGTAGACTAGTTCAGATGTTTGGTAAGATAGTTCTAGGCGTTAAAGATGAGAAATTCGATAAAATAATTGAAGAGCATAAGAAGAAGCTTGGAGTAAAACATGATGTAGAGATACCTGCAGAGGAATGGAAGAAGATCATTGAAGAATTCAAGGAGTTAATTAAGCAGGAGACTGGGAGGGAATTCCCACAAGATCCATGGGAGCAGCTTAAAATGGCTATAGAAGCAGTCTTCAAATCGTGGAATAATCCTAGAGCAATAGTCTATAGGAAGACTTACAATATCCCTGAGGACCTTTATACTGCTGTAAACATTCAGATGATGGTTTTCGGAAATCTAGGATTTAATTCAGGTACAGGTGTCGGATTTACTAGGAACCCATCCACAGGTGAGAAGAAGCTCTATGGGGAATACTTGTTGAATGCTCAGGGAGAAGATGTTGTCGCAGGTATTAGAACACCTAAACCATTAGAAGAACTAAAGAATGAGCTACCACAAGTCTATGAAGAGCTACTAAGGGTATCCGATATCCTTGAGAAACATTTTAAAGAGATGCAGGACTTTGAATTCACGATACAAGAAGGTAAACTATATCTTCTGCAGACTAGGAATGGTAAGAGAACAGCTCAAGCAGCTGTTAAGATAGCTGTAGATATGGTGAATGAAGGATTAATCTCAAAAGAAGAAGCAATAGCTAGAATAGACCCAAATGATCTAAACCAGCTACTACACCCCAGAATAGACCCGAATATCAAGGCTAATCCTATAGCTAAGGGATTAAATGCATCCCCAGGAGCAGCTACAGGGAAGGTAGTTTTTACTGCAGATGAAGCAGCTGAGCTAGGAGCTAAAGGTGAGAAAGTAATACTTGTTAGACCTGAGACTAAACCTGAAGATATACATGGAATGATTGCTGCACAAGGGATCTTGACGAGTAGAGGGGGGATGACTAGCCATGCAGCGGTAGTTGCTCGTGGAATGGGTAAACCAGCAGTAGTAGGAGCAGAGATGATCAAGATCGATTTAGATAAGGAGGTCTTTACAGTTGATGGAGTACAAGTTAGGAAGCTTGATATAATAACTATTGATGGGACAACTGGTCATGTCTATCTAGGAGCGATACCAACCATCGAACCTGAGTTAAGCGATGAACTACGGATTCTACTTAGCTGGGCTGATGAGATTAGGAAGCTTGGGGTTAGAGCTAATGCTGAGACTCCTGCTGCAGCACGTAGAGCTAGAGAGTTTGGAGCTGAAGGAATAGGTCTAGCTAGGACTGAGAGAATGTTTAATGCACCTGATAGACTTCCAATAGTACATGAATTGATATTCGCTGAAACAGAGGAAGAAAGATGGAGCGCTATAAAGAAGCTTTTACCGATGTTTAAGTCAGACTTTAAGGAGATCTTTAGAGAGATGGCTGGATACCCTGTCACAGTTAGGTTGCTTGACCTACCACTGCATGAATTCTTACCGAGAATAGAAGAACTGATACAAGAAGTTACGGAATTGAGGATTAAAGTTAAGAGCCGTAAGAAAGGATACAAGAAAGCATTGAAGCTTCTACAAGAGAAAGAACGTATATTAAAGAGAGCTTTACAACTCGCAGAACATAATCCAATGATAGGTCATAGGGGATGCAGGCTTGGGATAAGCTACCCAGAGATATACCGTATCCAAACTAGAGCAATAATTGAAGCAGCTCTAGAATTGAAGAGGGAAGGTATAGAAGTTCATCCAGAGATAATGATACCTTTAGTAAGTGAAGCTAACGAGCTACGTATTCTAAGAAGAATAATAGAAGATGAAGCAGAAAAAGTCTTCCAGGAATATGGGGATAGGATAAAATTCCATGTAGGAACAATGATCGAGACTCCAAGAGCAGCTCTAACAGCTTCAGAGATAGCGAAGGTTGCAGACTTCTTTAGTTTCGGAACAAACGACTTAACACAGATGACTTTCGGGTTCAGTAGAGATGATGCAGAAGCTAAGTTCATGGCTCAATACCTTGGTAAGAAGATTCTACCATACAACCCATTTGAGAGAATTGATGAAGTAGGAGTAGGGAGGCTAATAAAGATAGGGACAAAAGAAGGGAAAGAAGCTAATCCTAAGCTAGAAGTTGGAATCTGTGGAGAACATGGAGGAGACCCTGAGAGTATAAGATTCTTTGAAGAAGCAGGATTAGACTATGTAAGCTGCTCACCATACCGTGTACCAATCGCTAGACTAGCTGCTGCTCAAGCAAGATTAAAAGAACTAGCCGTAAAAATAACAGTATAAGACTCAGAGATCTTCACAGCCAATCTACATCTCTTTAAAACAATCTCCAATACTCATATTGAAATCTTATAACTACTTCTAGACATATTCTTAACGTAGAATATGCCTCGGATAACAGGTGGGGAAGTCTTAAAGCGGTGCTTAATACAGGAAAACGTAAAATACGTATTCGGAGTGCCGGGAGACCAGCTATATCCATTCCTAGATGCGGTATACAAAGATGAGAGAATAGAGTTTATTATGATGCGTCATGAAGCTGCTGCAGCTCATGCAGCAGATGCATGGGCACGGCTTACAGGTAAACCTGGGGTCTGTATTGGTACGGTAGGTCCAGGAGCTGTAAATCTCGTATCTGGAGTTTACCCAGCTTATGCAGATAGTATACCTGTTATAGTTATTACTGCTCAGAACCAGACTTGGCAGTCATATCCTGATCGTGGTTCTCAGCAAGCTTTAGATCAGCTTACACTCTTCAAACCAGTTACTAAATGGAATGCTGTCATAAATCATTGGAAACGTATCCCTGAGCTAGTACATTGGGCTTTTAGAATAGCTTTAACGGGTAGACCTGGCCCTGTTCATCTAGATATCCCATCAGATATACTTTATCAGACTGGTGAAGAAGATGAGGTTGAGTTTACCCCTCCACCTAGTTATAGACCTCTAGCCCACCCAGTAGGTGATACTATATTGATAGATCATGCTGCAAGAATGTTAGCTGAAGCTGAGAGGCCGTTAATACATATTGGTGGAGGAGTACTGCGTTCAGGAGCTACTCAAGAAGTTATCCAGCTTGCTGAATACCTCCAAGCACCCATAACGACTTCAGTGAGTAGTAGAGGAGCTGTCCCAGAAGATCACCCACTATTTCTTATATCTGCATGCCCAGGTAATGGAGGTATAGTTGCACAGATAGAAGCAGATGTAGTTCTAGTAGTTGGATGTAGGCTTGGAGCACTAGATATGTGGGGTAGACCACCAGGGTGGGGTGAACTGAATAAACAGAAGATTATCCAGATAGATATTTCTGGAGAGGTTATTGGTCTCAATCGCCCAGTCGATATTGGAATAGTTGGAGATGCTAAATCTACTCTTAGAAGCCTTCTTGAAGCATTGAAGAAATATACTCCAGCTAGGAGAGAAAACAAGTATCTCCAAGACTACAAATATATTGAGAAAGCTTGGTTGAGGGAATTTGAAGAATTATCAAGACTTGACACCATCCCAATACATCCACTTAGAGTAGTAAGAGAAGTTAGAGAATTCTTCCCACGGGACGCTATCGCAATAATAGATGGTGGAAATACATCAGTCTGGTGCTTCTACCTACATAGAGTCTATGAACCAGGTACTTATCTAAACTGTGCAAGTGGAGACTCAGGGCATCTAGGTACAGGAATACCATATTCAATAGCTGCTAAACTTGTATATCCAGACCGACAAGTTTACTGTATAACAGGTGATGGAGCATTCGGCTTTAATATTCAAGAACTTGAAACAATAAGCAGGTTAAAGTTGCAGGTAATCTTTATAGTAATGAATGATCGTGCATGGGGGATGATTAGGTCTGGGCAAACACTATTTTATTCTAGGAGATATATAGGCGTAGACTTCACAGACGTTAGGTACGATAAGATAGCTCAAGCAATGAATTGCTATGGTGAGAGAGTGGTAGAGCCTAGAGAGATTAAGCCTGCATTAAAGAGAGCTGTTGAATCAGGATTACCAGCAGTCATAGATGTAGTAGTTGATAGGGAATCTATACCTCCAGACTTTAAGACATTAGCTGCAATATGGCTGGAAGGATGTGAAATACCTGAAGAAGTCAGAGTAGAAGAGGTAGAAGCATTGGATAATAATAGGTAAAAAATACATCTTCCTTAATCACCCCCATTATTTTTTACATGTAGTATAGTGTAGCTAGAAGTCTACCTCTCTACCTTCATAAGCATAGATGAAGAGTCTCATGTAGTCTTCTCTAGTTGGTACTCTAGGGTTAGCTATAGTCCCCGTAGACATCATAGCTTTATCAACGAGCTTATCTAGCTCTCTATCTAGCTCTTCCCTCCTTATCCCAAGTTCTCTTATCGTTAATGGTTCACCTACTTCTCTTAGAAGCTCTCTTATCTTCTGAACGAATTTTCCAACTATCTCCTCTCTACCCTCTCCTCTTATGCCGATTGCTTGAGCTAGCTCGATATACCTATCCTCAGATTCTTTGAGATTATACTCTATTGATGTTACTAAGACTGGTGAGACAGATCTACCATGAGGGATCTTAAACATAGCTCCAATTGCATGGCCCATTGCATGCGCTACACCTATCTGGGAATTGCTGAAAGCAGCTCCAGCAAGCATTGCTGCATAATGCATCTTTTCTCTAGCTTCTCTATCTCTAGAATCTTTAAATGATCTTGGAAGATAGTTGAAGATTATCCTTACTGCTGCAACTGCAAATACATCTGATAAGTCATTTCTCCAACGTGAAACATATCCTTCGATAGCGTTAGCTAATGCATCTACTCCCGTATCTGCAACTAATCTCGGAGGCATAGAGAGTGTAAGCTCAGGGTCAAGTATAACTATATCTGAGACTACTTCTCTAGAAGCTAGCTCCATCTTCCTCTTCTCTCTTGTATCTGTGATTACGATAGCCCATGAAGCTTCAGAGCCCGACCCACTAGTAGTTGGAATAGCTATCATCTTAGCTTTATTCCTTAAACCTAGTTTTGTTAATGGATTTATCTCATCTATTTTTATGTCTGGTCGTTCATATAAGACCCAGGCAGCTTTCGCAGTATCGATAGAGCTTCCACCTCCTAGAGCTATTATCCAATCTGGCTGATGCTCTCTTACAACTTCAAGACATCTATAAACGCTCTCAGTAGATGGTTCAGCCTCAACTTCATTGAAGACCCTTACTTCTAGTCCAGCTTCTCTAAGATTTTTCTTAACTCTGTCTACGAAGTTTAAGCTTTCTATTACTCTATCAGTAACTATCAGTGCTCTCCTACCTTCTATCGTTTTTAAGTATTCTAATGCTTCTTCACCAATGATTATTGTTCTAGGTATAGTTATCTCCCACATGCTTCCCCCAACGTATACGTTATCGGACTCTACCTCTATAGTATGAATTCTGTAGGGATCCTAGAAGCTGTCTTAACAAGTTCTGATGCTGCTTTAGTATATCTTAGAACTTTACCCATATCTCCCTCAAGCTTAAACTTACGCATCATTACAGCATGAATAGGGTCAAGCTGACCCATAATAAGCTTCTTCCAATTAGAGTATGGTCCCTCAAATACGAAGGCTGTCTTCTTAGCTTCCCTACTTGGAAGCATGTATGCATCCCTACATTTACCATGCCATAAATCTACGTAGAAGACTATTTCTTTCTCTATTCCCTCACCTGGAGATATAATGAATAAGAAGTCGCCTTCCCAATCTTTAGCAGCTTCTTCATAGACTTTATTTTTATTCAATTCTTCCTTGTATGCTTTAATCCATTCTTCACTAGGAAACTTATACTTCTCCAATCTAGACCACGGTAATGATACTTCTTTAAACTAGATATTAACTTTTTTAATATTTATTACTAGCTGAGCGGGGCTTAAAGTATAATGCTTGACCTACACTCGGGATTCCAAGTGAAATACTTATTCTTCTGTTAATCCTGCTTCCAAGTCTTTCTTCATCCTAAAGTATTCTTCTCTAGTAATCTCTCCTCTAGCATATCTCTCCCTTAATATCTCTAGAGACTTATCAAGCTTCTGGATTTTAGTATATGTTTTCTCTGATAATCTTTTTACCAAGTAGTATATTCCGAAGACCGCTATTATGATAACTGTTATTGTTAAGATTAAGTAGATCAGGGGGATAAACAATCCAATATTCCATGCCGGCATCATCATCCTCATCATCCCACCCCACGTTACCCACATAAAGAATGGAATAGCAATTATAAGAATTACAGCAGTTACTAGGATCCAAACCCAATCTTCAGAATTACTCAACAGCAACACCTACAACAATACTATAAATCAACACTATTTTAATCCTTCCATAAATCAGAAACCAACTATTAGTAATAAGCTTAGACTCTTATTTTCAGATTTTAATAAGAATAGATAAAGGTTTATGAAACACTGCCTCCCTAGGAATTTCTTGGAATGGGTAACGGTGAGCATGCAGCTAGAAAACTAAAGAAGAATAGGAAGAAGTTTAGGTGGAGTCAGAGGGAATACCGAGTAAGAATGCTCCAATTAAAGAGGAAGGTAGACCCTCTTGAAGGAGCACCAATGGCAAGAGGAATAGTTATCCAGAAAGTAGGTATAGAATCTAGGCAGCCTAACTCAGCTGTTAGAAAAGCTGTAAGAGTACAACTCATAAAAAATGGTAAAGTAGTTACGGCATTCTGCCCAGGAGATGGAGCATTAAACGTAATAGATGAACATGATGAAGTTCTCATATGTGGTATTGGTGGAACTCTTGGTAGGAGTATGGGTGACTTACCCGGTGTACGGTATAAGGTTGAGCTTGTAAACGGTGTTCCTCTAAAACTTTTAATTCTAGGTAAGGTTAAGAAGCCTAGAAGGTAATTTCGAGAGAGCCAATCAAGATAAGAATCGGAGGGAACTAGTTTTTCTTCTTCAAGATACCATGCTAATACTGGCTTTACCCGCTCATATATGAGTGGTTGAAAACATTCAACCTATTCTACTACTCTCTTTCTATTATATTTACATAGTTTAAGCCACTCTATCGTTGCACTTCGTAGATCTAAACCCATCTAGATACTTATAAACAAGCTGGAGTAATACATCTCTAGAAAAGATGGGTTTAGATATTAGGAAAGAAGTATTGAAGCTCCTCAAGGAAGATGAAGAATTCAGGTATACTGTAGCTGGATTAATAGGGATAGAAGATCTCAGGAGGGGGCAGGAAGAATTAAAGATTGCAATAGCGAAACTTGAAGGAGCAGTGGCAGAACTCCAAGTAGCTGTAGCTAGGCTTCAAGAAGCAGTAGCAAATCTTCAAGAAGCTGTAGCTAACCTAGCTAGAGAGCAGAGGCGTATGTCTAGGGTTCTCAGATATTTAACTAGATATGTGGAGGAAGTTAGTATAACTCTTGAAGAAGAAGGTTTATCTATTATTGAGAGGAGGCTAAGGCAGAGAGGTATAGTAGTAAAGCTTAGAATGTTGGTGAAGCCATATATTGAGATGGATATCTATGGTAGTAATGGGTCTTTAACTATAGTAGGTGAAACAAAGACTAGGCTTGCTCCGAGGCATCTCAAGCTTCTTGAGAAAAAGATAGAGAAGATAAAGATGAATGAACCTGAGCTATTGAAGGGTATGGTTGTTAAGACGATCTATGCTATGTGGGTTCATCCTGAAGCTTATGAAGAATGTATAGCTAAAAGTATATGGTTGAATACACCTGACAGAGAACTCATAGAATTGGAACAGATCCTCAGTAAATTATGAATACTCATAATGAGATGGAACGTTAAATTTGTAACCGTATTTATACTGGTTTTCAAGATTAGTTTGTGTAGATTATGGTACTTGTATCACCTAGCCTGGTTAAGCAGAAGATAAAAGATTACCCAATACTAGAGAAAGCTTTCACACTATTAGAAGAAAGTGTAGAAGTTCAATCTTATCTAGTAATGGCTAATGTTACAGCTGTACAGAGGCTCATGTATAATGATCATGGTCCTGTACATTCAAGAATAGTCTCTGGGTCAGCGTTAGAAATCATAGATATACTACTAGAGAATGGGTACACATCTTCTATTGTTAGAGATAATGTTGGGGATGAAGTTGACTCAAGGCTTGTAGCAATGATGGGTGCATATCTACATGATATTGGTAATGCTGTCCATAGAAGTCTACATCATATCACTGGTGTAGCTTTAGCATCCCGCTTCCTACCAAAGCTGCTCAAGAAAGTCTATAGGGATGACGTAAAACCCTACAAGCTGACTCCGGAAATACTCCACTGTATCTTAGCACATGATGAGAGGGAGAAGGCTCTAAGCCTTGAGGCTGGTGTATCGAAGATAGCAGATGGAACAGATATGGCTGGGGGGAGAGCTAGGATACCATACAAGCATGGTAAATCAGATATACATGCTCTCTCAGCACTAGCTATAAAGAAGGTTGAGATAATTCGGAATAACGATAAAGCTAGACCTGTAAAGATAGTTGTAGATATGGAGAATGAAGCTGGAATATTCCAGATAGAGCAGGTTCTAGGTTTAAAGATACAGACCTCAGGGATAGCGGAAGCAGTAGAGATAGAAGCATTAAAGAATGGAGTACACTTTAAGACTATAACATTCGGTTGAAGGCTCTTCGGAGATAAATATAATCCATGATATGGTTTAATTCTACATAAAAATTTAGGGGGAGGGGGCTGGTTTGGTAGTCCTAGCCACCCATAAATAAGAATAACCGACCCTCGCTTCGAGCCTTTTAGGCTCGCCGAGGATGATAAACCATATCATATGGGTCTTGCCAAGGCTTATACCCCAGCCCCATCCCCAGCGAGCCCCATCGACTTCCTTATGTCTACAATCTTCTTCAATGTATTTCTTAGATCCTTGTATCTTGGTATGCGTCTCTCACCATTCTTATGTAGAATCGCATTCGTAAGCATTATTAGGTATCTCTGAATCTTACGGCTGTATTTCTTATTCCTCCTGCCATTCCTGCCTTTAGCTTTACATAGCCCATGGTAGTTAATAGACTTCCTATATGATGTAGCTTTATTGTAGGCTAGTTCTCCAGCCAGCCCTGCTAATCCATTGATATCATCTCTATCCAGTCCCAGACTATTAGCCATATCTATGAATCTTGGAATGATCTGAACGGCTTTATCAATGATTTCCTTCCTAGCGTCTTCAACCATCTTCTCTAGAACCTTGGCATCGCTTCCAACATCAACACCGATCATACTAGCTCTATGAATTCTTTGAAGATTCCTATAAAGCATCTGCTCCCTCATCAACAGCGGTCTCAACTCAACATCAACAATAGTTAACTGTCTAAAGTATCTATAAGTATTCCTCTTAATCAATGATAATTCATAGATCTTCCATAGAATGTATGCATCTCCCTCATCACTCTTCGATACTCTGCCTACTTTAGCCTTCAGCCCATCCCTAAACCTCTCCCTAGCCTCCTCCCACTTCCATGATCTAGTGAAATAATAGACTCTCCTACCATTACTGACCAATTCTCTTAATTGCTGCCACATGTTCGGGAATAGTGATGAATCAAGATATATCTCATCATAATCCTTGAGTTCGGTGAGCTCATTGACTTCAAAGAAGATGTCTTTTTCTGGGTCATAGCATACATGCATCTTCGAGCCTCTATTCTTCTTAGACCTCCATTTAGTATCAACGAAGACTCTCCTAACCATCCTCTGTAACACCTCCCTCTACTTCTCCACAATATTCCTTGAAGGATCCTGCTAGGTCTCTTGCCATCTGCTTGAAAACCTCCAACATACCAGTATCTATTGGATGGCTAGACTCTACAACACCCACTAAACCACCATACACACAAATTAATACTAAGAATCCTTCAAACACGATATACGCATACTCCTAGACGGATAAATTCTTTATACTCTAGACTGAAAATGGAGTATACCAACTATTAGATATAGTAGGATAGGTGCTGGGAGTATAGATGTAAGCTGAAGGATTCTATCGAGTATTATAGCTAGAAATCCCTAGATGAATACTATACATTGGATGAGTATTCAGGGTTAATATTGATGGTATGGAGATACCTGTAAGAAGGATTACGTATGGGGATGTCGAGAATCTACTACCGCCAGAAGAAGGTACGATATATATTGTTTCAACGCTTGTTATACTTGCTTTGAGGGAGAAGGGTGTCATGAGGGTAGATTTTCTATCACCCGACACGAATACGGACTCAGTTGTTAGAGACAAGGACGGCAGGGTTTTGGGCGTTAAGTATCTGCAGACGTTGTGGTGATGTTATGGAGAGTGTTACTAGAGAGATTAAAAGGTTTGTTAGGGATGCTCTTGAAAGGAGGGGAGTTGTTCAAGAGTAAGGACTGTTGAGGTTGGCTTAGAAGAACTTAAACACTGTTTGAGGGAGAATGGTTTAGACGTAGGCGACCTACTGGAGACTTTGATGGTATGATGAAGTTCGGAGACTTGGCATGGTACTATGTTCATGGTGGTAGGAAGATTGTAGTCTTAGACGTCTCTGACAAATATAGATAAGGTGATGTATGGGTATGAGAGAGAAGATTATTAAGTTTGTTAGAACTGATAATACTCTAATAATGGCTGATGCGGTGAATAGAACTGTATAATCGTCTCGGAAGCTTTAAGAATAACCTATTGGAATGAATAATGGAAATAAATGTCTGAAGAATTAATTGATAAATTTAGGATATTCGGTAAATGGAGTATTGAAGGCGTTGAGGTAAGAGACCCTGGGTTAAAGAGGTATATCAACCTAAAGCCTACTCTAATACCTCACTCTGGTGGAAGGCATGAGCATAGAAGATTTGGGAAAGCTGAAGTAAATATTGTTGAGAGACTTGCAAATATGTTTATGAGACCTGGGAGAAATGGTGGGAAGAAGACTAAAGGATTAAAGATTGTTAAAAATGCATTTGAAATAATATATCTGAGAACTGGTAGAAATCCACTTGAAGTCTTAGTAAGAGCTCTTGAAAATTCTGCACCCCGAGAAGATGTTACAAAACTAATCTATGGAGGGATACTATATCTTAAAGCTGTTGATATATCCCCCCAGAGGAGGCTAGACTTAGCTTTAAGATATATTGCTCAAGCAGCTAGAGAAGCATCATTTAGAAGTAAGAAAAAAGTTGAAGAAGCTTTAGCAGACGAGATAATCATGGCTGCTGAGAATGATAGTAAAAGCTACGCTATTAGAAAGAAGGTCGAACTAGAGAGAATGGCTTACGCATCCCGCTAAAACACATCTACAAAATACTCAATGTTGACCAATCACCTCAGAGGATACTTAACAACAAGTTTAAATAATGAGCGACTGAACCCTCAAGAAAAAGGCTAGATTACCTCTATGCATCTTCCTCTTCATCTTTCTTCCTCTACTGTAAATTTATATAATCCCAAGTATCTTAGTGTTCTTGAAAGATAGGTAATAGGTGTTCCATAATGTCATCTAAACCACACTTAAACCTAATAGTAGTGGGTCACGTTGACCATGGTAAATCAACTACTATGGGTCACTTCTTGACAAAACTTGGAGTTGTAGACCAGCGTATGATTCAACAATATGAGGAAGAAGCTAGAAAGCTTGGGAAAGAAACGTTCAAGTATGCTTGGATTCTCGATAGGATTAAGGAAGAAAGGGAACGTGGATTAACAATAGATCTTGCATTCCAGAGTTTTGAGACAAAGAAATTCTATTTTACGCTGATCGATGCTCCTGGACATAGAGACTTCGTAAAGAATATGATCACAGGGGCTAGCCAAGCAGACTGTGCTATACTAGTAGTCTCAGCTAAGAAGGGCGAATATGAAGTAGGGATATCTCCTGGAGGTCAAACGAGAGAGCATGCTTTCCTACTATTCATGCTTGGGATAAAGCAGCTAATAGTATTGATAAATAAGATGGATGACCCTACTGTAAACTACTCCAAGGAGCGTTATGAAGAGGTTAAGCAGGGAGTCACAGACTTGTTGAAGAGAATTGGATTTGACGTTTCTAAGATAAGCTTCATACCTATCTCAGGATGGGTTGGAGATAATCTAATTGAGAGAAGCGATAAGATGAAGTGGTATGATGGTCCAACACTAATTGAAGCACTAGATACATTCCAAGAACCTCCGAAACCTATTGATAAACCTCTACGCCTACCTATCCAAGCAGTATACTCAATAAGAGGTGTTGGAACAGTACCTGTTGGACGCGTTGAGACTGGTGTGCTTAGACCAGGTGATACCGTAATCATTATGCCTGCAGGTGTAAAAGGTGAAGTAAAATCTATTGAGATGCATCATCAACCCTTACAGCAGGCGATCCCTGGAGATAACATAGGCTTTGCATTAAAAGGTGTAGATAAGTCTCAGATAGGTAGAGGTATGGTTACAAGCCACCTAGATAACCCATGCTCTGTAGCTAAAGAATTCATAGCACAGATGATTATAATATATCATCCAACAGCTATAGCCGCAGGATATACGCCTGTAATGCATATACATACAGCTCAGACAGCTGTAAAATTCGTTGAGCTTATCGAGAAGATAGATCCAAGGACTGGTCAAGTGGTAGAGAAGAATCCAAGCTTCTTGAAGACAGGTGATGCTGCAAGAGTAAAGCTTCGACCTTTAACACCCGTAGCTCTAGAAACATATGCTGACTTCCCAGAGCTTGGTAGATTCGCTATAAGAGATAGTGGAATGACTATTGCAGCTGGAATAGTTAGAGAGATAACAGAGAAGGGACCCTAAAATAAGCACGATAATACTTTAATCCAGCAAACCCAGTCTATAATTGGCTAGAATTGAATATAGTTTTTAAAATTAGCGGGCACGTAATACTTAACGATGAATTAAACATCAACCTCCTTAAGGAATACTGTAATATCTTTAGAGAAACCTATGATGGTGGAAGATGGGTTATAGTAGTAGGTGGAGGGAAACCTGCTAGAAGATATGTTGAATCAGCACGTATGCTTGGGCTAAATGAAGGATTATGTGATGAAATAGGAATAAAGATAACTAGGATAAACGCTATGATAATATCAAGCCTTCTAGGTGAATTAGCATATCCAATCATACCTGAAAACCTCGAGCAAGTTAGAGCATACTCTACAAGTAGAAAGATAGTTGTTATGGGAGGTCTCCAGCCAGGTCAGTCAACTATTGCTGTCTCAGCATTAGTTGCAGAAACAATAAATGCAGAAAAACTAATAATAGCTACAGATGTAGATGGAATATATACTGAGGATCCAAAGAAGAACCCTAATGCAAAGCTTTTAAGAGAAATCTCTGTTAACGAGCTTATAGAGAAGATTATAGAATACCCTCATGAAGCTGGAGGATACAAGCTTGCAGACTTACTAGGATTAAGGATAATCTCTAGAAGCCGTATAACAACAATATACCTAAACGGTAGAAACCCTGAAAACATTAAAAAAGCTATAAAAGGAGAACAAGTAGGAACACTCCTAAAACCCTAAAAACAAGACCACAAAACAATATACACCATGGGGACGCGGGGGTAGCCAAGCCTGGTCAACGGCGGCGGGCTCAAGATCAAAACAATCTAAGAGAGGAAAAACCCGCTCCCATAGGGGTTCGTGGGTTCAAATCCCACCCCCCGCAAATATATCTAAGCTAGAATTCATTATCAATTTTTTGACAATTCGTTATCTATAGATTTTGTTGGTAATAATTATTGAAATGAATTGTGTAGAAGAGTTGATAAGATAGCTAAGCTATAACTATCATTACGCTCTAGCCATTCTATCATGTAAAACGAGCTTAAGGGAAGGGATTGCACAAGCATGTTATTGGAAGTTAAAACTGCTTTCTTCGGATATAACTAAGAATATTCGTGTATTTCTAGTAACTACAGATAATGATGATTTCTCTATAAAGAATGTGAGAGCGATATAAGGGTAAACATAGAAATAGAATAATTGCAGAATATGAGCTGGATGGGATATACATTCTTCGAGAAGACTTTCGAGAAGAATGGGAAAGTGAGAAAGTAAAACGTTACGAGAAAATATTCGAAGACATAACCAAAATATTGAGGCAGATACGTAAAATATAAATTCCACCTATATATTTGGTCTGGAACCCACCCCGTATTGAATATCTTTGAGTTAGTTTATTTTATTTTGATGGTATATCTAGAGTTGTAGGAATGAGATTAAACTTAGTAATAAGATTGATGATGAGATGGTCTATGTCTGTTTTATCTTCTCTTGGGATGGTTGGATATGCTAATTGGAGTGGAGTTATGAGAAGAGCAGTGGTTGGGAGATTGGTAATCTGAGAAAGAATAAGGTAGTAGGATTGGATGTAATTAGAGAGATGGAGTGGCTGTGGCTGCCTCTGTTTTTCTTAATGGTTCTTTAATAATCTAGTGGACTATTGTAGGAGGGAAATTATAGTTACTTTTTTACTCTATCTAGAAGTTTGTCTATTGTTGGTATTTTTTCTCTCCAATTGTATCCGTATCTGTCTATGCATATTGTTTTTATTCCTAGTTGGTCTGCTGGTTCTAGGTCGTATTGTGGGTATGATGATACGTGTAATACTTTCTTGGTGTTTACATTCATTATCTCGTATGCTTTTATGAATGCATGTTTATCTGGTTTATAGTATCCTGTATCTTCTGCTGTTACTATGTAGTCGAATAGGTCTTTAACTCCTGAGAGTGTTATCTCTACTAGTTCTCTATCTGTATTAGAGATTATTCCCGTCTTGTACCCATGCTTCTTTAGGGGTGGTAAGCCGATTAATGCATCTGGGAAGAATGGAGACTTAGCAAAAGATAAGATTATGAGTCTTCCATATTCTTCTCTAAAATCTATTCTGAATTCTCTCAATGTATCTTTTAAAACATTTACTAGTATCTTAGCGTATGGAGTATATTCTCTCAACCTGCTAATAGTATTGTATTCATTCTCGAAGAATCTCTCTGCTAAGCCTCTACGAATATAGTTAAGTGCTCTGGATATACTATTTACCCAGTCGACAAGTGTACCATACAAATCAAATGTTATAACCTCGATAGACACAATATATCTATAATCAATGGGTAGAAATATGCTTTTCCACGGTCTTTCCTAGTGCTGTCTTACCTTATTCTGCCTACGCTTCTCCCTAAACAGTAAGACAGCTACAACTATTATTATGATTGCTACTGCTGCTATTATTCCAACTATATATCTTAAAAAGCCCTTTAAGAAAGTTTTAGGAAGCGGTTCCCCCTGCTTTTATTATTTAAAAAGCTTTTTAAGATATATAATCACTAATTAATCTGTAAGGTTCTAAGAATAATTTAACCAATTTTAAACAAGACATGATGGATGTTTCTCAACCGGTTAAATAATTAATGAAGTCTATTCTATGATGGATTACGCACAAGTAATTGTAGGATTGGTAGCAGGCATGGTTTACTCTATTCTAGGATATCTTAAGAATACTTCAGGGAAAGATATTATTGAGTTAGACCCTAAAGAAGTTGCTGAGAAGATTCTTACTGAGAGAAGTGAGCTGGGGAAACTTGAAGAAGCTATAAGCATTGTTAGCTTAATCTTCTGGAGTAAACTCTACGGGGAGAAGCTATACTTTAACTGGAGCGAGTTCTCTAAGACTCTTATACATGGATTAGCAATAGGTTTCTTAATAGGTTTTCTAGATATACCATTAGATTCTGCAGTATCTCTGGTATCCCAGTTAGGGCTTCTCACAACTACGAGGAAGATAGCTGCAATAATAAGAAATACCTCTATAAAGATTGTTAGACTCTCAAGAAGATAATACCGTTTACTAGGTGATTGTAGGTATGTCTTGGAGAACTTTCGAGACAATACTATTCATAGAGCCTTTGATAATTAAAGAAGACATCGAAGAAGATGAGTTTATTGGATTCTTTGAAGGTATAGCTTCAACACCCGATGTAGACCTTGAAGGTGATAAGATACTACCAGAAGTCTTGGTTAAGAATGTTGATAATCTTAAAGGGAAACCTATACTATTACTACATGGTAGGGAGAGCAGTATAGGTGCTAGACCAGTCGGTAGAATAATTGATGCATGGGTGGAAGACAATACACTAAAGATTAAAGCTGGGATATACCGTGCATTCAGTAAGATCTGGGATTATATCAAGAAAGGAGTATTGAAAGCTTTAAGCATAGGAGGTGTAGTGAGGAAGCTTAAAAGAGATGGAAGCATAAACGTTATCGAGGATGCAGAGATACGTGAAGTAAGCCTTACACCTAGAGGTGTAAACCCTTCAGCTAAAATAATAAAGATACTTGGCAAATCCTATAATGTCTCAGATGGTTTTCTCAGAGAAATAACCAGTAGTAGTTTAGAAGAATACATGATTGAATCTACCCAATTCGAGAAAGTAGATTATAGCTTAGATATAGTTGAGAGAAGCGAGTGGGATGGTAGAGAAGCAGCTAGGAGAATCCTAGACTGGGCTGAGAGAGAAGATGGGACGATCGATAGAGAGAAAGCTTCTAAGCTATTCCTCGTGGTTGAAGGTGAGGGAAAGAATAGAAGTGACTACTCGTGGCCTGTAGGCGACATAATAGATGGGAAGCCAGTATTAGTAACTAGTGGGATTATAACAGCGATTAAGTATGCAAGTGGAGCGAGAGGTGTTCAACCACCACCTGGTGTTAAGAAAGCCTTAGAAAGACTTGTTGAACGCATGATTAAAGAAGGCTTTCTACCAAGAGATTATATTGTTCCATGGAGGAGGTCTGAGAAATCTCTAGAAACATGTTATATTGGAGTAGTTGATGTTAAAGTAATTGAAGATTTAGAGGAGAGACTGGAGAAGCTGGAGAGCTACGTCTTATCTAAGAGTATTCAGGTAAATTCTCAGAATGTAGAGAAGGGTATGGTATTAAATGATGAGCTAGTTTCTAAGAATAGTAGTGTAGGTCATAGACTAGATAAAGCATCTATGCTAGTCAAACTCTACAGAGAGATCTATGGTGGCTTCTCAGATTAAATAGTCTTCTGGAGGTTGTAGGATACATGACCAAGATAGATATTGTTAAAAGCTCTGAAGCATATTTAGAATTCTATAAAGCATTGACTAGCGGGGATACAGGGTTCCCAGAAGTTCCAGAAGTAATCGCAAGAGACATCATTGAATATATTTGGAAGAAGACGTATGTTAGACAGTTATTCCCATGGATAACGATGGATTCAGATATAGTTAAATGGTATGTGGAGTCGGGCACAGTAGAAGTATATTCTCCAGCTTCTGAAGGATTGGAAGTTGAGGAAAGTAAGATACTCTTCGGTACACCTGTAGAGCTTGTAGCTAAAGAGATACGTGCTTGGACGTCTATAACGGATGTAGCATCTGAAGAAGCTAAGATAGACGTGATAGCTAGAAGCGTGATGCATTTAGGTAGGAAGTTTGCAGAATGTGAAGAGAGGAATTCTTTAACAGGCAATGGCTCAGGCTCGGATGCCTACAATCTATTTACAGGATTATCAAGGTTAACATCTTCAGATGGTGCTAAGATAGTAGATTTAGAGAAGAGATCTTTAACTATAGATGATATTAGTAATGCTCTATCGTATTTCGAAGAGCGTGGATATGCTGATAGCCTAGTCTGCTTATTAAATCCATTTACAGCTTCCTATCTTAGAAAAGACCTCTCAGATAAAGGCTTAGATACACTCTCATCACGAGTAATCTCATCTGGAGAGCTACCAACAATATATGGTGTAAAGATTGTTGAGACAAGCTATATGCCTAGGAGAGATTATTCGCAGAGTGATCCTACCCAGGTTAGCGATGTAGTGATATGTAACCCAAGCCTAGCGGCTGTAGGTGGAGATAGGAGAAGGATCATTATTGAGAGAGATAGAGATGTAAAGAAGGGATTAACGATAATAGTGGCCTCTGAAAGATTTGCATGGAGAATACTTAGACCAGACGCAGTCTACATAATAAAAAACGTTTTAAGCCAATAACATCTAAACGATTATTCAATTCTCACATCCATATTTTTTATTTTATATCCTTGGAATATGAAGCTTAGAATCAGATATAGACCTAGACTAAGCTATAGATTTCAGAAATTCTTCAAGCTTAGTAAAGAGTTTAGAGTTCTAGCTCCAGTAACTAAGAGGACTGTTGAGGTTGCTAAAGCATTTGGCTTAGGAATAGATGAAGAGAAAGTCTTCACGATATTCAAGGATTTCGAGATTGAAGTTAATCCTGGAGATATAGTCTATGTTACAGGTGAGAGTGGAGGAGGGAAGACAACGCTTCTATACATGCTTGTAGATGAAATGAGTAGGCACAAAGAATTTCAGCCAATTATAACTGATAAGAATATCAAGATAAGAAAAAATGAACTCGTAGTACATAGTGTAGGCAGGACGTTTCAGGAAGCCTTGGAGATACTTAACTATGTTGGGCTGAATGATGCATTCATCTTTCTGAGAAGGTATGAAGAATTAAGTGATGGTCAGAAGTATAGGTATAAGCTTGCGAAAGCATTAAGCAAGGGTGCAAAGACACTGGTCTTCGATGAGTTTTGTGCAACACTAGATAGGGAGACTGCTAAGATAGTAGCATACCTTGTACAGAAGATATGCAGGAAACGTGGGATCACCTTGATTGTGGCCACAACCCATGAAGACTTGATAGAAGATGTAAACCCAAACATACTGGTGAGGAAGGGTCTCGGCCCAGAAGTAGAGGTTACATACTTTAAGCCTGAGCCTAGAGAATGCACAATACTTAGAAACGTTGTTATTGAAGAGGGGAGCATAAGGGACTTTAGAAGTCTTGAGTTCTGGCACTACAAAGGAGGGTTTAGAGGATGGAGGTCGAAAATCTACCGTGCTAGGATAGGAGGTAAAATAGTTGGAGTAGTCTTGTATGTTTATCCTCATATGTACTTGAGAGCGAGGTTTAATGCACTCCCACATCTGAAAGAAATTCTTGAGAATTCTAGAAGAGAATACCTAGACTACATTAATGGATGTTTTAGGAGGCTTGCAAGAATTATTGTTCACCCTAAGTATAGAGGGGTAGGGCTTGCTGTTAGAATAGTCAGGGAGACTATGCCTCTACTAAATGTTCCATATATTGAGTGTGTTGCAGTAATGCCTAGATACAATCCATTTCTCAGTCATGCTGGAATGATACAGATTGAAGTAGAACCTTCTAAAACGCTTAAACACATCTATATGAGTTTAGAGAAGATGGGGTTCAACCTAGATATGATACAATCTAGAAAGTATAATCTGAGAATTCTGAAGACTATGAAAAAACCTGTATTGAAGAGATTACAGAAGATCATCTTGAAGATGTATAATCCAAAGTTTAAGAGGGATGCTAAGCTTATTGAGAAGGTAGCTTCTGGAGACATAGAAGCTATGGCAGAAGCATTAAAGAGAACACCCATACCTACAACATATCATATCTGGAAGAATCCTCTATTCAGAGATTATCCAGACCCGATTAATTAATATTCTCAGAGAAATTAAACATCCATACAACATAATCCTTCGATGAATTATTGTAGTATCAAGGATCTTAGACGGTATCTACAGTTTACTCCAATAAAAGTTAACAATGATAGAATCGGTGTAGGCGATGGAGTCAATACAAGATTCTATACATCATATAAACCGATAATAGACCCAGATTATGATGGAGTAGTAAGAGACGATGTAGAAGTAAAAGTTAATGGAGAAGTCTTCCAAGTATTAAATGTAGATTCTGAAGAAGGATGTATAACTCTGCTAGATCCACCTCCTACTGGTTTAGATGTTTCAGCATCATATTCATGGCATCCAGTAAGTGATCATGAACTTAAAGTGGCCATAGAAGCAGCAGAAGCAGAGATAGATGCAGAATGTGGAAGGAGCTTTAAAGAATCACTACGTGAAGAAAGAATATACTTATCATATGGAAACATTATAACACTTCAAAATACTCCAGTCATTAGAGTTGAATCAGTTATTATTGAATCACTAAGTGGCGAGGTAATAGAAGAACTCCAGCCAAGCATGTATGAGTGTTACTCAGAGCCCGGTGTAATCCGTTTAAAAACATACTATGCTGGTAAAGTTTCTCCACCATGGTATACGCCATCTACATTCTACGTTAGGGTAAGATATCTTTCAGGATACTCTGAAATCCCTGGAATAGTTAAGCAAGCTGCTCTACTATTATCATCTTACCATATTCTCTCCAAGATAAGCATACTATATACTACTGAGCCAGAATATCAAGGAAGAATATCGGTAGTATTCAAGAAGCCTAGTGAAATATTTAGTAGGTTGGAGTTTCTCAGGGGTGAGGTTGAGCGGATTAAGAAACAGCTACCTAAGCAGATTAAGGTGTTATGATATGCCTATCCCTGAAGTTTTAGAGAAGATTGTAGAAAAGATTAAGCAAGCTACGGGTATGCCTGTTAAGACTTCATGGATATCTAGTAGTGACTTAATCCCATTGATTACAGTAATCCAGAATGGTGGTTCTTCAGAACCTCTAGCATCAACAAGCCTCCAGCGGAGATTATACGAATTCCAAGTAGATGTATGGGCAAAGTCTGCTAAACAACGTGATGAGATAGCTGAGAAGATATTAAGTGAGTTTACTAGTAAATCTTCTGAAAACTATCTCCAGTATGGATGGTTCTCGGTACGTTTCTATAGAATCTTAGACATCGAGGAAGAAGGGGTCTATAGGAAGAGCATGATACTTGTGTTGAAAGAGGTGACATGATAAATGTGTATCTACAGGATACAGGTTTCTTCAAGATATATATGTGGGAAAAGAATCCCTCTACAATGCTGTGGGAATGTCTGCCCCTTCGGTCCAGGTAAGTGGAAGATGCTAGTATCTAGGGATAGAGGAGATAACTCAAAACATTACTGGGTTTGTAAAATGAGTGGAGAAGTAGAAAGAGTAGAAGACGCTGAATCAGCTATAGAGAAAGTTAGAAAAGGTGAGGGAGCTCATGTCTGTAGAGGTTTAACCTACAAGTTTCTAGGTCATTATAGAGGGCAGAGAGAAGATAGATTTGAAGAAGGATTAAGATTAACAAGATTTATAGATATTTACCTTGAGGGAGAGGAAGGGGAAGGATGTGAAATAGCGATAATAGATTCTGGTGCATCTGAAGAAGCTCCAAGTAAAGCTAAGATATCAATATATGAAGCATCAATAATAAATAGTGAAGAGCATGGAAAATACATACACTCTATAATCCATAGACTTCTCCCTAAAGCAAATATTCACATAATCCAAGTCTTGGAGGAAGAAGGTGCTGTACCAGACTACGTAGTGATAACTGCACTAAAAAACTGTATAGAGCTTAAGGTTCATGCAGTAAACCTGAGTATTCAGAGTGAATGGTGGAGTGATGGATGCGACCCTTTAAGCTTATACGTTAACTACCTCTCCAAAGAGAAGAAGATAGCAGTAGTAGTAGCTGCAGGAAATGGTGGACCGAGAATGATGTCTATAGGTTCTCCAGGAGCAGCAAAATATGCAATAACCGTTGGAGCAACAGATACAAAAGGTAGATTATGGAGGCATTCAAGCCGTGGACCTACACTTGATGGGAGGTTCAAGCCTGACCTCGTTGCTCCAGGATTATTCACTTTAAATGGTGTAGCTTTAAAGGGTACAAGCTTTGCAGCACCTTGGGTTACTGCTGCAGCATCTATACTTAATAGAGATATAAAGTCTGCTATAGCTACTAGACGTATTCTACATCTTTCTTCTAGACCTCTCCCATTAGACTTCCAAGCCGATAGGATACTTATCTTTAAAGAGAAGAGGTCTAGGAGTGTGGAGAAGCTTGCTAAGATATTCTCTGACCAGCTTTCCCTAATCTTTGACTCTAGAAATATTTTTGGAGCAGGTTTACTAGATGTTAAATCAGCTGTAGATATAAAGAATGAACTCTTCTCAGAGATTAAAAGTATCGTATAGAGTGTTTAAACCATGGTGTCTGGGTACATCGCTAGGAGATTATATTATGGTGAAGAAGAAAATTATGGGGAGCCAGCATCAGTATCTGATGTTCTAGGTATAGTTAGGAGATGGAGTTCCAGAGGAGAGTTAATACATCAAGATGTTAGAATTGGCGGGAGAGAAACCTACAGTAGAATACCTATAGGGTTAAACTTTTCTCCAACTATAGAGTTTCTACCTATCTCTGGAAAGTTCTTGAAATACATCTTTGGGAGTGTATCTAATAGTGGCTCAAGCCCTCCATACATCCACATAATCGAGTTTGGAAATAATTTAAAGTCTATTACAGTAGATGCTGTTAGGATTAGTGATACGGTGGTTGCTGAAAGAGCTGTAGGAGTATTAGTAGATTCAGCCGATATATCTATAGAAGCTGATGGATTAGTTACAGCGTCATTAGAATGTCGAGCTAAGTCAGTATCTATAGTCTCTCCCTACACTGATCCATCTATAGTTTTACCAGAGAAGAAGCCTTACAGATTCAACGATATGAAATTGTATATTAATGGAGTAGAATATGCATCAATAGTTAGCGCAAGCATATCTATAAACAATAACTTAGAAGAGATGCCTAGAAGAGGAGACTATATATCAGGGTTCAAGTTAACTAAAGTAGAGTATGAAAGCGAGCTTGAGCTAATATTTGATAACACCACATTATTAGAGAAGTTTCTATTAAAGGATACTGCAAACATCGAATTAAGGTTAACCCGCTCTCAAGATGATTATATATCCTTCAATCTACAAGATTGCTTACTAGAAGCTGAGGCAGAGCTACCCTTTGAAGCTGAAGTACTTATGCAGACTGTTAGACTCTACCCTAGAAGAATAACTGTTGAAGTAAAAGATGATATCGAGAGGTACTAGGGATAGATAATGTTGGAGATTATTTTAGAAGGGGAGAAGAGCTTAGAAGCTTCTTTAATAAAGATCTATGAAGCTATATGTAGGGAAGTGTCAGATATACTTCTGGAAGCATCTATAGAAGCATACATTACAGCTAGGCAAGCCGTACCTGTCAGAACAGGTAGGCTCCGCGACTCTATAAGTTTAGAGAAGCTTGGAAGATTCAAGTTTAGAGTTGTTGCAGGTTATCCAACTAAAGAGAAGGGTAAACCATATTATGCTCCATTCATCGAGTTCGGGACTAGGAGGATGACTCCTAGACCATTTATGAAGCCTGCAGTAGATAAAGCACTAGCTAAGATAGAATCTCGTCTTAATTTTTCAAAGCGTTAATACTCAAAAGTTGATGAAAGCATGAGCATTGAGAAGGTTAGAGAATTTGCAAGCGAAGCTAGTAGAGATAGACTTTTCCAGAAAGTTAAGGAAGTAGAAATTGAAGGGAGGAGATACATTATACGTCGTCCAACTCGTGGAGAGATATATTCTACAGGTGTAAGCCAGTTATCTACATTATTATCTATTCTTGAAAGGCAGATAATGAATGAAGAAGACTTTGAGAAGAGGAGGAAACTTGTAGAAGAGAAAGAGAAGATTCAGTATGAGTTTGAGAAGAAGCTTCTCCTCCTCTGTGTTGAAGGATTAAATGAAGATGAACTAGGTAAGCTAGAATATAGTGAATGGTATATCTTATTCTCAGAGGTTAATGAGTTTGTTTTCATAGCCCCTTTTCAAGAATTATTAAAGCAGCGGAAATCGCGGAGAAGCTTGACTCAGGATACTTAATAGAACATCTTATCGCTGAGCACTATCACTGGACACACCACGATATTATGAATCTTACAGATGGAGAGCTAACATACTATCTAGCAACATTAATTATACACGACCTAAACCATGCAAAGAAGATTTCCTCTAAGAAATTTAAAAAAGGTTGGAGGATTAAGTAGGGATGCCTGAACTAGGAACATATACTGTATCTATCCTACTACAGGCACAGGAAAACATATCTAAAGCTGTAAAGAATGCTGTTAACTCCCTCAATCAATTAGAAAATGAGTCTAGGAAGCTTAGTAGCTCTCTCAGTGATGTTGGTAAAATCGCTTTAGGCGTAGTCTCAGGACTCATCGGCTTCAACATATTTTCAGAAGTAAGAAGGTGGGTAGATGAAAGCATACAAGCATTTGTTAGATTTGAGTCTGCGTCTGTTAGGCTTGCGTCTCTGGCTAGGGAGGCTGGGCAGAGTGTGGAGGGTTTGGCTGCGGGTTTCAGGGTTGTTGCTTCTGCAGCAGCTAGAGAGTTGGCCGTAACAGGTCAGGAGGCCATAACCGCTCTTGAAGGCTTGGTTAAGGCTGGGCTGGGTGGTAGGGATGCTGCTCTCGCTCTCAAGGATGCTATTATGCTTGCTAGGATAGAAGGAGTGGATTTCGCCACCGCTTCAAACAATCTTGTGCAGGTTATGGCTCAGTTCGGTGTAGCGGGTAACGAGGCTAAGCGTGTGGTGGATGCTTTAATTAATGCTTCCCGTCTAGGTATTGGAAGTGCTAATGACTTTGCTCAGGGCTTGGCTAACGTTGGTGCTACTGCTAGGGCCATGGGCTTGGGTCTTGAAGAAACCACTTCATGGCTTGTAGTATTGGAGAGAAGGTTTGGCTCAGCTCAGGAGGCAGGCACGCATCTTAATAGGTTCCTGCTTGAGTTGTATGATATTGCTGGTAAGCTTGGAGTGCCGATTAGAGACTTGCAGGGGAATCTTAGGTCTACGTCGGATATAATGCTGGATGTGATTAATGTTGTTAAGACTAGTGGTATGGGTTTTGACCAGCTACAGGAGAAGCTGAAAGGCGTGGATATGAGGGCTTTGAAGGCTTTGTTTACCTTTACGCAGATGACTGAGAATATACGTGAGTTAACTGAGGAGGTCTCTAGGAGTGGTTCTGCATGGGAGACATACAAGAAGTATCTTGAGACTACTGAGGGTAGGATGGCTGCTCTGAGAGCTGAAAACGATAGAATGATGCGTTCGATAGGCGAGGGCGCATCAGCTATTCTAAGCATGGTTGCTCCCGCATTTCTCAAGGCTGGAGACGCTATAATATCTGCTTGGAGAAGCATTATCGGCACCATTACTGGAACTAATCTTGAGCGGTATCTTGGATACGTTGAGTTCAGGGTTAGGGTTCTAGGCAATGCTTCTGAGGAGGCTGCAGCCGAGTGGATTAAGTCTTGGGTTGACATGGGGCAGATAACCCTGTCTGAAGGGTTGAAGATTGCTGAGTCTGTGGGAATCTATAATGAGACTATCCAGGAGCTTATAGACAGGGCGGTAGAAGCAGGCGTAACGGTTCCTGAAAGCTTCCAAGCCATGGCCTCTAATGCTACCACTTCATCTCAGCAGACGGTAAACGCTTTAAAAAGTATTGAAGAGCAGATGAAAAGCTTAGAAAATCAGGTAAAGATACTTTCATCTACTTTCGACTTGCTTGGTAAGGGTGTAGGCTTAGCTGAAGGATTCTATGATGTTACTGTGAAGGTTATGCGGGCTCTTGGATACGATGTCGAACTCTCAGATGAAGCTAGGGAGAGTAAGGAGAGGCTTGCAGCTACACAACAAGTGCTAAACTATATCATGAATGCTTATGGCCTTGTTCAGGAGGCTTTGAAGCTTAGGACTATGGGGGCCACGGAAGCTTCAGACATGCTACTAAATAGCTTTAATCTACTCATAAGTGCTACAGAAGATGGAGTAGTAACGAACCAAGAATTCATTGATATACTTAGGCAGTTGGGTGTTGATGCTGGGAATGTTGCAGGCTCTCTCCACAGCGTCTTGAAGACGGCTCTGGAAGCTACGAAATCAGCTATAGAGGGTAACATAGACGCTGTAAACAACTTCATCGCGAGCCTCAAGAATCTAGACGGCATGACAGTGCATACATACCATTACCATCACATAATAACCATAGAAGAAAAGAGAACTGCGGAGAAGCCGGGCACTGCTGAGGAGTGGGAAGAGCATCTTGAAGAGCGGCCTAGCGGGTACGCTCCACCAGTAGCACCTACCCCTACAATGGAAGAATTAGGAGTGACAACATTGGCAGGACATCAACGTGGATTATGGTATGTTCCTAGAGATGACTATATCGCTAGGCTTCACCGTGGAGAGATGGTATTACCGAGGAATGTAGCTGAATGGTTTAGGAGCCGTGGCCCCGTTGCAGCTCAGAAGACCGTTAATGTACGTGTAAACATTAATGCGGGAGGCGTAAGCGACCCGAACCTGCTGGCTGAGATAGTCTCACGAAAATTAGTTCAAAGGCTAAGAGCAATGTAGAGGTAAACAACATGGAAAAATATAATAAAGTGCAGAAGCTTACTGATAATTTAGGGTGGAGTTTTTCCCATAGAGAAGATAATATTAATCATGCTACTGCTAAGAAGAATAATATTAATTTTATACGAAAGATGAAGATTGGATTTACATTAAATATATGCTGCGGTCTTGACCCTAACGGAGATGTAAAGGCTGACATTGATGATTCACTTTTAATGAAGGTAAAAAAAGAGAGGCTTGATGATTCAGAATATGTTGTATGTGATGTTATGAACTTACCATTTAGGCCTAGAGCCTTTGACACAGTTGTATGCGACCCACCATTCAGCTACTACAATAAGTTTAAGTGGATACATGAATTATCAAAAATAGCTAGAAAAAGACTAATACTATGCGTTCCAATGATAGATGTTCACATTGACCAAGATGAATGGGATAGGCAATTGTATTATGTCCCATCAACAGGGATAATGCTTAGGCTCTATTGGATATTTGATAGAAAAGAGAAGAATAAAGACAATATTAAGCTTTCTGAGTGTGATGCAATATGGGCATAATAATTGAAGTTTATGATTCAGGCTCGGGACAGTGGGTTGACAAGACCTTGAAGACTATCCAGTTTAGGCATAGCTTGACTAGTAGGGAGCTTGAGAAGGTCGAGTTTACCTTGGTTAATGATGATGTTAACGTGGGCCAGAAGGTTAGAGCTAAAAGAAATGACAGCATCTTTTTTGAGGGCATAGTCTATGAGAGGCGTAAGCGTCATGACCAGAATTATGTTAGCGTGGAGGCCGCAGCATATAGTAACCTGATACTCTATGACCGCCACGTTGTCTATAGGGCTTACCAGACTGGAACCACTGCTGGGGCCATAGTAAAGGATTTGGCAAGCCTAGAGAGCGGGGTTGACGTAACTAATGTTGATGATGGGCCATCACTTCTATCCAACTGGGAGATTGAGAATGAGAATGCATTGAAGATAATGCAGGACGTAGCTAAGGGGGTAAACTTCTGGCTTAGAATGAAGCCTGGCAACTATCTTTACTTCAAGCCTAAGACTACTGGTAATTCTGTGGCCACAATAAATGCAGACATAATAATCAATGCTGAATATTCAGAAGATAGGTGGAAGCTTAAGAACCGGGTCATCTATGTGGGTGCTAATGGAGAGATTTTGGCTGACGTGTCTGAGGGTGCAGGTGATTTACCTGAAGTCGTGCATGACCCATTTTTAACTGATAAGGTAGAAGCTCAGAGACGTGCAAACATTAGGCTTGCCTTGAACAAGGAGTATGGCAGGCAGCTTAGGATTGAGATGTCTCAGTATGATTTTGAGGCCATGAACCTTGACTTAGGAGATACCGTTACGGTTAATCTTCCAAGCCTTGGATTAAGCAACGTAAACATGTTTCTTCTAGAGGTTGAATACGGCCCTAGAGAGCTTAGATACAGCCTAACACTTGGAGGAAAACTAGAACTGTTTGAGGAATTGTTTGAGGAGACGATAGGCGGGGATGTGGCCTCAAGATTCGGGAAGTCTGTAAGTGTTCCAGAGATGATTTCAACAATCTACACGTCAATGGATTTAATCAACATGGCTGTGAAGATTCAAGCTAACGCTAGAACCCTCAGGATATACAATAAGCCTCCGCTAGTCTTGGAGAATGCCCAGAATGTTATCTTGGATGAAGATGGATGTGTGAAATTAATTGCAGGTGCTACATCTGGAAGCTTCGAGTTCTCATTTCTTCCACAGTCATCTCTCTTTTCTAGGTGGCTTAGGATACACTATGACTATGAGGAAAACGATGGGGAAGTTAGAGCTGATGTTCTCAGAGCTGACGACTCAGTAATAGATAGCAATATCCCAGAGGATTATGTTTTCCCCTACATTCCCGAAGGCTTAGGAGCGTGGACAGAAGGGAATGCCAATGAGTGGAGCAGTGTAAACGCTTCTATAAGCGATAGCTCAAATGCGGTAATCAGCAGGCAGAGTATAAAAGCAGTCAAGACAGGCTCTGGAGCCATGAAGCTCATATACCCCTACTCTAGAAACCTAAAGCTAGACCTCTCAAAACACAAGTACATGCAGATATACC
>Ga0272445_1000043_pt1 | contig 121393 bp, 115 predicted proteins | sample YNPCB0031_FD_194404 | JGI IMG/M metagenome (GOLD analysis project Ga0272445, IMG submission 194404) | Hot spring sediment microbial communities from Yellowstone National Park, WY, United States - YNP-CB-003-1 | ecosystem: Environmental > Aquatic > Thermal springs > Hot (42-90C) > Sediment...
CCTTATTCCCATTGACCTCAACGCACTCTCTATCACAAAAAAGGCAACCTCTTTATCCAATTTTATACCTTCTAACTCAAATTTCCAACCCCCCTCCCCCTGGTAACAATGTCCGTGTGTGTCTACAGGAGAGAGGGGGGGAATTACTTGCATTGGGCGAAATAAAAGTGGTAATATAAATTAAATCCTCCACAGGCTTGAGGAAAGAATTGTCGGTGCGAACCAGTGCAGAGAGGAAAGCAGATGGATATTTCCGAAATTCTTGAACAGCCCTATTTTCTTCCTTATAAGAAGCTTTTTAGAGTGTTCATTTGCTGGGAAGAGATTATTGGAAAAGAATTGGGGAGTAAAAGTGAACCCATCGGTATCAAAGACTCCGTCCTTTCAATTCTTGCTGACGATGAATTTGTCATGACGGAGATGCATTTCATAAAGGAGGAGATAAAAGAAGCAGTAAACAAAGCTCTCGGAGAACCTATAGTTGAGGAAGTTAGAATTATATGCCACAAAAGGAAGGAGAAAAAAAGGAAATCCGAAAAAATAATTGACGAGGAATTCAAATTACCCGCAGAGATAGAGAGGATAATAAATTCCTGTAAGGATGAGGAATTGAGGAAGAAATTGAGAAGGTTTGCTTCAGCGGTTCTTATGAGGGCGATGAAATGAAAAACAAATTCTATCCTTGAAAGCTTTTCCTGTATTCGTTGACGACAAGGGAAGGCTCACCGATAAGCACAGGCTTTCCGTTTTCAATCCATAAAACTCTTGAACAGAATCTTTCAACCATGGAGAGGTCGTGACTTACCAGTATCATCGTTTTTCCAGCCCTTTTGAATTCCTCCATTTTTGAAAGGCATTTTTTTACAAACCCCTCATCTCCCACAGCAAGAACCTCATCTATGAGGAAGATATCGGGGTCTACATTCACTGCTATTGAAAAGGCGAGCCTCATATACATTCCCGAGGAATATGTCCGAACGGGCATGTCAATGAATTCTCCTATTTCCGCAAAAGATACTATGTCATCAAACTTTCTTTTTATTTCTTCCTTTGTTAGTCCAAGAATCATACCGTTTACAATTATGTTTTCCCTTCCGGTGAAATCGGGATGAAAACCTGCCCCCAGCTCTATCAGAGCCGAAATCCTTCCGTTCACTTTTATCCTTCCCGAATCTGGACGATAGATTCCTGCAATCAGTTTGAGTATGGTTGTTTTTCCAGAGCCATTCCTTCCTATAATACCGAAAGATTCTCCTTTCATTACAGTAAAAGTCATTCCGTTAAGAGCATAAACATAGGACCGGAGAGGAGATTCTTTCCTCCTTAAAATTATGTTGAGGAAGGTTGATTTCAAAGTGGTGTATTGCCTTTTTAAGAAATACTTTCTGAACCTCTTCACAACATTTTCAAAAACTACTGCTTCTGTCATATCAGTTCTGGAAGTTCGTCCCTGAATTTTTCAAATACATAGATTCCAAGAAAGAGGAGGAAAAATGCCCAAAATCCAGCATACAGAAGATAAGAAGGTGGGGGAGGAATCTTGAAGAAGAGGCTGTTTTGATAGGAAGTAATTAGTGAGGAAAAGGGATTCAACAGGACAAAAGTTCTGAACTTTTCTGGAACCGTTGAAAGGGGGTATACTATAGGGGTTCCGAAAAAGAGGAAAAGGAGGAGATTGGGAATGATGTGCAAAAGGTCTCTGAAATAAACGGTGAGGGTTGCGACAATAAGAGATAGGCCCTGAAGCATTATAAATTGGATGATGAAAAGTATAACTATAAAAAATATACTCAATCCTGGATAAACCTTAAACAAAAGGAGGAACAAAATGAGGAGGGGGAGTGTGAAAATAAAGTTTACGAAGTTTGATAAATTCATCGTTGTGGGCAACACATGCGGGGGCAACATAGCTTTTGTCACAAGGCTTCCGCTGTGGACTATTGAGTGCATTCCCCTTTCCACCGAGGAGGATACCCATGTCCAGGGGATTAAACCGCAAAACAAAAAGGCAGGATAGTTCTCCATGTTAATCCTCAAATAAAAGGAAAAAACAAGTGTGTAAATTCCCATCTGCATAAGGGGGTTCATAAAGGTCCACAGGAACCCGAAAAAAGAACCTCTGTATCTTGCCCTTATGTCCCTCAAAACCAGTTGCCATATCAAAAATCTGTGCCTGTAAAGGTCAAGAAAATGATAATAGAACTTTTTCATTCAAATTTGAAGGCGGGGGTTTCCTTAAGTGTGGAAAAAACTACCATTGTATTTGTTCTCACAACTCCGGTCATACTTCTTATCTTCTTTATAAGAGCCTGAAGGGTGTCCGTATTTTTTGTCCTTATTTTCAGAAGGAGTGTCCATTCTCCAGTCACATGGTGGCATTCCATTATTTCATCTCCGAGGCTTTCAATCTCTTTTTCAAAAGTATCTATATGTGATGGATGGTCAATGTAAATCCCGATGAAAGCAGTGATGTCAATTCCCACCTTCCTCGGATTTATGAGTGCACAGTATCCCTTTATCACTCCTTCGCTTTCAAGTCTGTTTATCCTTTCAATTACAGCGGGAGAGGTTAATCCGACCATCTCCGCAAGTTCTTTCAATTTAATTCTTCCATTTTTTTTGAGAATGGAGAGAAGTTTCAGGTCTATTGAATCAATCTCCTTCATAATATTGATTTAATTCCAAAAACCTGAAAAAATCAACTTGATAATGAAATGATGAATGTGATAATATCTCAAAAAATTTGGAGGTAGGAGAAATGGGGCGCAACACAATAGAGGTAAAAGTAGATGTAGAAGGGGTCATCCTTGGAAGAAAAATTAAAGAAAAATTTGTGGTGTGTGTTAAGAAGGGAGGGACATTGAAAGATTTGTTAAAAGCACTTGACAGATGTAACAGGCTCGGAAAAAGGTTTTTCAGAGACCTTCCCACCCTCATAGACCTTCCTGAACTGGAGATAAACGGTGAAAAATGCAGTTTCCTGAAGGACTTGAAGAAGAAGCTGAAAGACGGTGACCACATTTATATATACACCAATTCAAAATGCCATTAAAAGATGGGCTTTTCCTTTTAAAAGAAGAGGTTTCGGGCGGAAGGGACTGGTGCGTTATAGTCCACGGGCTTGGTGAGCACTGTGGAAGATACGAAAAAATTTCAAAAAAGATTTTAAGCTCAAACTTCAACCTTCTGAGATTTGACCTGAGAGGGCATGGAAGGTCGGAGGGGAAAAGGGGTGATATAAGAACTTTTGATGATTATTTAGATGATATAGAAAAGGCAACAGAAGGGATAAGGAAGTTCCATTTGATAGGACACAGCCTCGGGGGCTTAATTGTAATTTATTATGCCATGAAAAGACCTGAAAGGCTGAAATCCCTTGTTTCAAGCGCCCCCCTCCTTGGACTGAAAATTGAACCCCCGAAATTCAAGCTTCTTCTTGGGAAGGTCCTTTTCAGAATAGCCCCTGAAATTTCCATGTCAAATGAGATTGACCCTCACAAGCTTTCACACGATAAAGATGTGGTAGAAGCCTATATCAATGACCCCCTTGTTCACAGAAAGATTACAGTGAGGTGGTTTTTTGAAACGATGAAAGCAATGGATTATGTGAACGGTCATCCTGAAAAAGTCAAAACCCCTGTCCTCTTTATTCACGGTTCATCCGATGAACTTACGGATCCGGAGGCTACCAGAAGATTTTATGAAAAAATAAATGTTGAAAAGAAGCTTTGTTTATGTGAGGGATTCTATCACGAACCTTTCAACGAGCTCGATAACGAATGGGTGTTTGAGGAAGTTATAGGATGGCTCAGAAGGTTTTCCTGATTGGCAAGAAGATTCTTGCGGTCTTTTTTTTCATAATAACCGATTTCATATCCTTTTTTCTCATTTACATAATTGCGTTGAACCTCAAAAACTGGGAAAGGGTTATTTTCCCTCAGCTTATGAAAGCCAGCTTTTCAACAGATTTTCTCTTTTTCTTTTTCATATGGTTTCTTGAATTTCTCGCCACCGGTCTTTACACAAAAAGGCGGACCATAGGTGAAGAAGCAAAAACAATCATACGGGCGCACATTCATTCGTCTGTAATACTCCTTGCAATCTCCTATCTTTTAAAAATGCTCCATATATCAAGGGGAATTGTGATACTTATGCTTGCGATCGGAAGCCCTGTTTTTCTCGCTGGAAGGATTGCCGGGAAGTTCATCCTTTATAAACTGGGAATATGGGGAAAGGAAGTTATCTTTATTGGGGTAAAGCCCTTTCCTGAATTGCTCATGAAAAAAATAGGGGAGAACTTCTTTATAGGCTATTGCTCACCTTCCTTCGTAAAGCTTGAAAACCCATTTTCTCTTGAAGGATTTATTGAAAAATTCCAGAACAGAAAGAACTTTGACGCAATTATAAATTCTTACGGGATGAAGAAAGAAGAAATTATTTCCCTCATAGAGAGCATTGGGAAATTTGGAGATTCAATTTTCATTCTTCCAGAGATATCCGGGATAGCAACCACAGGGCAAATTTTTATGTTCGGTGACACCCCTCTTCTTAATATAAATCTAAACCTCGCAAAGCCATGGAACATTTACTTAAAAAATTCAATAGAATGGTTCTTGTCCATTCTTATACTTCCTATTTTATTTCCCATTCTTTTGATAATCTCTCTTCTCATATTGCTTTTTGATGGAAGACCTGTGATTTTTTCTCAGGAAAGGCTTGGAAAAGGCGGAAGGAGGTTCAATCTGTATAAGTTCAGGACCATGTATAATGATGCAGATGAGAAGCTGAAGGAGTATCTGCAAAAAAACGAATCTGCCAGGGAAGAATGGAACAGGTTCATGAAGCTCAAGGAGTTTGACCCGAGGGTTACAAAGATCGGGAGATTTTTGAGAAAGTGGAGCCTTGACGAACTTCCGCAGATTTTCAATGTTTTAAAGGGAGAGATGAGCTTGATAGGTCCGAGACCTTACCTTCCGAGGGAAATGGAAAGGATGGGAATTTATAAGGATGTGATTTTGAGGGTGAAACCGGGTATAACCGGACTCTGGCAGGTTTCAGGCAGAAATTCCATCGGGTTTGATGAAAGGTTAAAGCTTGACGAGTTTTATGTGAGGAACTGGTCTTTATGGTTAGATTTTGTAATTCTCCTTAAGACCCCCTTTGTGGTTTTAAGAGGGAAGGAAGCTTATTGAAGAGCCAGGAAATTCTGTCAAGAATTCCTCCGGTGGGACAGAGAAAGAGGCACCAGAACCTTCTTATAAAAATTGAAAGGAGAATACCTGAAAGGGCAAATATCCACATAATTGTGGAACCTTGAAAAGAGAAGAACCATTGAAAGGGTTCAAGGTAAAGAAAGAAGGAAAATCCTGTAATGAGAAAAAGTGAAAGGAGGATTATGCCGAGGAACTCCCTGAGAAATGTGGCAAAGCGTGCAGAGGATGGCGATTCTATCTTTTTATTCTTTCCAACCATTCCTGCAATCTCAACAAGGGTTCCGTATGGGCATATACATCTGCAGTAGAGTGGTTTTTTCATAAAGGAGCTCAGGATCACGAGAATATATATGGATAAAAGGGAGAGATTTGAGATGGAAGGAAAATGAAAAGTTAGCATCCTTGAGATATCTGTGAGTGAAAAGGGTGAATTCATATAGAAACCTATGAGAACCATTCCTCCTCCATAAGAGAGGAGGACAAAGAATCTTTTTCTTTTCATAATCCCTGTAAAGCCCGAAAGGAAAATGAAGAGGGTAATAATTGAAAGAATAATTTCTTTTTTAAAACCCTCCTCTTCAAGCTGGACATGGATGTTCAATTCTTCCCTCGCAATCTTTGCGGCTCCTCCAAGGACATCTTTCAAGATGGCTCTTGATGAAATGGTGGCTCCTGAAACTATGCTCAACCCTTTGTATCCGTCCTCAATCCTGTGCCCCTTTATATCCCTTATCAATCCTGCTTCTTCTACCATTCCGAAATAGAAAGGAGTCTCACTGTGCTTCAAAATCTCAATGCCTGTTATGGTTCCCGAGTTATCAATTCCTACAAGTGCCTGGATTTCACCGCCATATCCCTTTACCTTTGGAGGCATGGATGAGGTAAGGAACGCATACCCGCATAGATTGTTTCTTGAATCAATTCCTTTCCAGTATTTACCTTTTTTTTCAAATTTTGATGCACAGGGCAGAACTGCGAGGAGATTTTCAATAGAAGGTTCAATTTTATCTGGCTTTTTTGAGAAAAAGAAGAGAATGGAAAATAAAAGAAACAGGTATGCACCAATCCTCAAAAACTTCAATTTTATCATCCTTTAACATTTTTTATATACTTTCTCTTCCGTAATCAACAGAACGATTGTCTGGGAAGTAATTATTCACCCGCTCAGGTGTTCGACTTTGAAATTTCATTTTTTATTGAGTTTAAAATTTCAACTTATAAAATAGAAAAGCAAAAGAGGTGGAGATTTGGAAAAGGGATTTGCAATAGCAGGTATATTCATCATAATTGCGGTAGGGTTCGTTTTCATCTCCTTAATTCTTTCAAGACTTCTTCAGCCAAGGAGATATACACCTGAAAAATACATACCCTACGAGTGTGGCGAGAATCCGATAGGAAGTGCGTGGATTCAGTATAACTTCCGTTACTACATTTACGCCCTTCTTTTCCTCATTTTTGATGTTGAGGTTGTTCTCCTCTATCCCGTATCGGTTGTTTTCAAAAAACTGAAATGGCTCGCATTCTTTGAGATATGGCTGTTCATAATAATCCTTCTTCTTCCATACATCTATATATGGTATAAGGGAGACCTTGAGTGGTTTATAAAAAGGAGGACAAATGGGGATAATTGATAGAAGACTTCCTGACAACAAAATTTTTGAGGGCGTTGACCTTATAGTGAACTGGTCAAGAAAATCTTCTTTATGGTGGCTCACATTTGCAACAGCTTGCTGTGGTATAGAGCTCATGCAGACAGGGGCATCAAGGTTTGACCTTGACAGGTTCGGTTCTGTTTTCAGGGCATCTCCGAGACAGGCGGACCTCATAATAGTTGCGGGGACGATTACCCTGAAGATGGCAGAGAGGTTAAAGAGATTATACGAACAGATTCCTGAGCCAAAGTATGTGATATCAATGGGGAGCTGTGCAAATACAGGAGGACCTTTCATAAAGGACAGCTATTCTGTTTTGAGAGGAGTGGACAGAATAATCCCTGTGGATGTGTATGTTCCTGGATGTCCTCCGAGACCGGAGGCTCTTATTGAGGGAATAATGAAATTACAGGAAAAGATAATGAAGGAGAAGGTATTCAGGAAATGAGCGGGGAGGAGATACACAGAATTCTGAAGGAGAAGTTCGGAGAAAAAATCGGAGAATTGAAGGATGGAGCCCAGCCATCAATTGAGATAGATAAAGAAATAATAAGGGAGCTGGCAAAGTTTTTAAAAGAAGACAGTAGATTTCTTTTTGACCATCTCGTTTATATAACTGCAACGGATGAGAGAACAAAGATAAAGGTTATCTGGTGCCTTTTTTCATACACCTACAAGCACTATCTTGTGCTAAAAGCAGACCTTGATAGAAGTAATCCAGAGGTTGATACTGTATCGGATATATGGGCAACTGCGGAATGGCATGAGAGGGAGACTTACGATTTCTTCGGTATAAATTTCAAGGGTCATCCGGATCTGAGAAGAATCCTTCTTCCCGATGACTGGGAGGGATACCCTCTTAGAAAGGACTACACCCCTCCCGATTTTTATCACGGAATAGATAACAGGTATAAGAGATGATAAGGTCGCAGGAAATGCTCATAAATATGGGTCCCCAACACCCCTCAACCCATGGGGTTTTGAGGCTCATTCTCAGAACAGACGGGGAATTTGTTTATGATGTTGAACCCTGCATTGGATACCTTCACAGGAGCCTTGAAAAAATTGCGGAAAATTTAACATATCCCCAGTTTATTCCAATAACCGACAGGCTTGATTACCTCGCTGCAATAAACTGCAACTTTGTCTATTGTCATACGGTTGAAAGACTTATGGGTATTGAGGTTCCATTAAGGGCTCAATACATAAGGGTTATTGCCTGTGAACTCAACAGGATTGCATCACATCTTATAATGTTTGGAACAATGGGGATGGACATGGGGGCATTCACCCCTTTCCTTTACGCAATAAGGGAAAGGGAGAGGATAAATGACCTCCTTGAGGAATTGACGGGTGCAAGGCTTACATACAATTATATAAGGATTGGGGGAGTTGCTCACGACCTTCCAGATGGATGGAAAGAAAAATGCCTTGAATTCATAAATTATTTCAGACCCAAGATAAAGGAATACAACGATTTGTTATCATACAATGTCATATTCATGAAGAGGCTTGGAGGGGTTGGCGTCCTTACAAAAGAAGATGCAATAAATTACGGGGTCACAGGACCGAATTTGAGGGCAACTGGGTTTAAATGGGATTTAAGGAAAAATATGCCATATTCTTCATACGATAAATTTGATTTTGAGGTTCCGGTTGGAACAGGCGAGGGCGGAAAATTGGGGGATGCCTTTGACAGGTATATGTTGAGGATAAAAGAGATGATGGAGAGCACAAAAATAATTGAGCAGGCTCTTCTGTCACTTCCAGAGGGAGAAATCATGGCAAAGGTTCCGAGAGTTTTGAAAGTGAAGGAAGGAGAGGTTTATTTTGGTGCTGAAAATCCAAGGGGAGAGACAGGATTTTACATCAAAAGCAATGGCGGAACAAAGCCAGAAAGGGTAAAGATAAGGGGTGCTTCTTTCTCAAACATTCATGCCCTCAAAAAGGTTCTTCAGGGAGTTCTCATTCAGGACCTGGTAGCAATCGTTGGAAGTTTTGATATTATTTTGCCGGAGTCAGATAGATAATGGAAAGGCTGATTGTAAAAGCCTTTGTGAAATTGGGTCTCGGCTCACCTCCTGAATGGGCTGTCCTTTTGATTGTGGGGCTGATTGCCGGAATTATTCTTCTTCTTTTCATCCTTCTATATGAGGGACTGGGAACATATATAGAAAGGAAGGTTGCAGGAGATATCCAGGTCAGATACGGACCAAACAGGGTGGGTCCTTATGGAATTCTTCAGTTTGTGGCAGATGGATTAAAACTATTTTTCAAAGAGGATATAATACATTCTCAGGCAGACAGACTTCTCTTCAGAGTTGCTCCCTATATAGTTTTTACAGGTTCTTTTGTTGGTCTTGCTGCAATTCCATTCTCTGCGGAATGGTATGCGGGAAGGCTCAATGTTGGTGTTTTGTTCATACTTGCCACTACCTCCCTCGTGGTTGCGGGGCTTGCTATGGCAGGTTGGGCTCAGGCTAACAAATGGGGGCTCCTTGGAGGAATGAGGTCTGTTGCTCAAATAGTAAGTTATGAGGTTGCAGTAGGAATTGCTTTGCTCGTTCCAGTGGTCCACATAGGGAGTCTTGACCTTCAGAGTGCAGTCCTTTATCAGAAAAAGGGCTGGGGAATACTTGGATGGAACATATTTCATGACCCCTTTACACTCATTGCCTTTTTCATCTATTTCACTGCTGCAATAGCAGAATGTAACAGAACTCCATTTGACCTTCCCGAAGGAGAATCTGAACTCGTTGCAGGATATTTTACTGAATACACTGGATTCAGGTTCGCCTTCTTCTTCATGGCAGAGTATGGAGATATGTTCGTTGTAAGTGCCCTCGCCACATGCCTGTTCCTTGGAGGCTGGCACATTCCATTTATAGAGGGCTTGATAAAACTGCCAATTCTTCACAACATACTGGGCTCAATGGTGTTTATTGCAAAGGTTATGGTTCTAATCCTTATAATGATGTGGATGAGATGGACATTTCCGAGGCTGAGGATTGACCAGCTCATGGCTTTGAACTGGAAGAGGTTGATCCCAGCTGGACTTCTGATGCTCCTTCTTGCTTCGCTATGGGACCTCATTTTTGACGGGAAGGGATTTTTTGAACTCATAGGAATTATAAAATGAAGGCGATAAAAGAAATTGGATGGGCAATAAAGACGCTTGTAATAGGGCTTTTAGTCACGGTTAAATACTGGTTCAAACCGGGTTCTGAAATAACTGTCCAGTATCCGGATGAAAGGTTGACACCCGCTCCGAGGTTCAGAGGAATTTTGTTCAACGATGTTGAAAGGTGCACTGGTTGTGGAATATGTAAAATGACATGCCCGATTGAGTGTATAGAGATAGAAAATTATGGAAAGGGAAAGGCGAGGAGACCAATTCATTATGCTATAAATATTGGTCAGTGTATGTTCTGCGGGCTCTGTGTTGAATCCTGTCCTGAAGGATGTTTAATCCATACAGACAGGTATGAGGGAAGTGTTTATGATTTGAAAGACCTTTATTATCAGTTTGTCACAGAGGAGCAGAAGAAGAGGTTCATGGAGCTCGCTGATAAGGGAATTCCGGTAAAGGAGGAAGCAAAATGAAGTATCCAGTTCTTGGCATCATATTCGCCTTTACAGCTATATCAGCCCTTTACACAGTCCTTACACCAAATCTTGTTCGTTCAGTATTTGGTCTTTTCTTCACCCTCTTCGGAGTTGGTGCATGTTATGCCTTTCTCGGAGCGGACTTTCTGGCAGTCGTTCAGGTTCTCCTTTATGTGGGAGGTATAGCAGTGCTTATCCTTTTTGCTGTTATGCTTTCAAAGAATCCATATCGCCCGGGTATATTCGGAAGTAAAAAGAGAACTATATCTGCGGGATTGATTTCTCTTCTTATATTTTTGACCATTTCCTACTTCATATCTCAAATTCCATCTCCCCGTATCTCTTCAAGGTCAATTCCATTGACTTCTGAAATTGGTGGAAATTTGCTTACCAATTACCTTCTCCAGTTTGAAATTGTTTCTGTTCTCCTTCTATGTGTGCTCATAGGGGCGGCATTTATTATAAGAAAGGAGATTAAAAATGATTGAATTCAAAACTATGCTCGTCCTTTCTGCCCTTCTTTTCTCTCTCGGAATTTTCTCTGTCCTCTCAAAAAAGAATGCGGTTTCCATCCTCATAGGCGTTGAACTCATTCTGAATGCCAGTGCTCTCAACTTTGTAACTTTTTCTAAGTTCAATATAATGAGAGCAGGAATTCTGGATGTCACAGGATTTATCTTTTCGGTATTCATAATAGTCCTTGCCGCAGCAGAGGCCGTGGTTGCCCTTGGCATATTCATTGCCATCTTTAAGTTTTTGAAAAATATAGATGTAGAAAAGGCAGACCTTATGAGGTGGTAGAATGGAAAGGTACTTATGGCTTATACCGTTTTTCCCACTACTTGGATTTATAATAAACAGATTTCTTGGTGAAAAAATAAAAGACAGGGGAGTAAATATAGTTGGAGTAGGTGTGATCGGGGTTTCTTTTATCCTCTCTCTCCTGACAGCCATTGAGCTTCTCACATCCGCAAAAGAAAGTCTTCATCTTAGATTCTTCAAATGGATTTTTCTTGATGAGTTTTCAGTTGACATGGGTTTTCTCATAGACCCGTTATCCCTTGTTATGATTCTTGTTGTGACATTTGATGCCCTTTTGATTCACATTTATTCAATAGGTTATATGCATGGGGATAGGAGGTATGGGGCATATTTTTCGTATTTAAATCTTTTTGTTGCGATGATGCTTGTTCTGGTTATGGGAGATAGCATACTTTTGAGTTTTCTTGGGTGGGAGGGAGTAGGACTTTGTTCGTATTTGTTAATAGGTTTCTGGTTTGAGGAGGAGGAGAGGGCGAGGGCTGGTATGAAGGCTTTTATAGTGAACAGGATAGGGGATTTTGGATTTGTTGTTGGGATAGTTCTTATTCTTATGTTTGTGGGAGGGGTGAGTTATGAATTTATGGTGGAAGGTGTTAAGAATGTATCTCATTCAATTCTCGTTGCGATAGGTTTATGTCTTTTCTGTGGTGCGGTTGGTAAATCTGCGCAGGTTCCCCTTTATGTGTGGTTGCCTGATGCTATGGCTGGTCCCACACCAGTGAGTGCGCTTATTCATGCGGCGACGATGGTTACAGCGGGTGTGTATATGGTGGCGAGGATGCACTTTTTATATAGTTTAATCCCGGAGGTTCTTTTGGTGATAAGCTGGGTAGGTGGATTTACGGCGGTATTTGCTGCGAGTATGGGTATAACTGCTACGGGTATAAAGAAGGTTTTAGCGTATTCAACGATATCGCAGCTGGGATATATGTTTATGGGGGTTGGGACGGGTATATACTGGGTTGGGATATATCACCTTGCTACCCATGCGTTTTTCAAGGCGTTGTTATTTTTGGGGGCTGGTAGTGTGATACATGGTCTTCACGGTGAGGAGGACATAATGAAGATGGGGGGATTGAGGAGGTATATGGGTTGGACCTACGGTGTGTTTTTGGTTGGATGTCTGGCGATAGCTGGAGTTCCTCCGTTTTCTGGGTTCTGGAGCAAGGATGCGATACTACTTGCAGTTCTTCAGGAGAGGGGAGCGGGTTTATTTGCGGTAGGTGTATTTGGTGCATTTATGACAGCATTTTATATGTTCAGGTTGTTGTATGTGGTATTTCACGGGGAGGAGAGGTTTGAGAAGAAGCCTCATGAGAGTGGACCTGTTATGATGATACCGCTTGTTATCCTTGCGGTTATGAGCGTAATTGGGGGTAACATAGGGATTGAGAGGGTTCTTGAGGAGTTTTTTGGTGGACATTTTCATCACGATGAAAGAGCAATGGTTCTTTCTGTGTTATCGGGTCTTACAGGTATAGGGCTTGCGACCTATCTTTACATAATAAATCCCTCGGCACCCAAAAAGATTTCACAGAAGCTCAGAAACCTCTACACCCTCCTTTATAACAAATACTATGTTGATGAAATATATGATGCCATCTTTGTAAGGGGAATTATGCTTATCAAAGATATGTGCAGGTGGTTTGACATCAACATAATAGACCGCCTCGTAAACCTCACCGGAGAAGCAGGAATAGTGGCAGCAGATACATCCGGTTTGGTTGACCATGCAGGAGTTGATGGAGCAGTCAATCTCACGGCAACAGGGACACTCAAAATAGGTGACATACTGAGAAGGATTCAGACCGGCATCCTTCCCGGATATCTAATTTTCGCCGGAAGCGTCCTGCTTATCTTTCTGTTATTTGTCCTTTTTGGACTATGATTATTTTTTAAGGAGGTAATGAAAAGATGGGAGAATTTATAAAAACAAATCTTTTGACCTTGATAACCTTCATTCCGCTCATAGGTGCGGTAATAGTCCTCTTTATTCCAAGAGATAAACTCAATCTAATAAGGTGGACATCAGCCTTCTTCACATTCATTCCCCTTCTTCTCGGGGTTTATCTATTCATAAATTTTGACAGGAGTATTTCTGGACTTCAATTTGTTGTCCGAAAGCCGTGGATACCCCAGTTCAATGTTGAATACTACATGGGAGTTGATGGGCTGAGTGTTCTCATGGTTTTACTCACAGCTCTTCTATCTTTTCTATGTATATTTGCTTCATGGGGAATTGAGAAGGGTGCAAAGGCTTATTTTGCCCTATTTCTCATTCTTGAAACAGGAATGCTCGGTGTATTTCTTGCGATGGATTTCTTCCTCTTCTATGTCTTCTGGGAGGTTGGACTCTTCCCGATGTATTTTCTCATTGGAATATGGGGTGGTCCAAGGCGTGAGTATGCAGCAATAAAGTTTTTCCTTTATACCCTTTTGGGAAGTGTGTTCATGCTTGTCACAATGCTTATACTTTATTTCCACAACACCCCTCACACCTTTGACATTCCCAAGCTCATAGAAATGAGGTCCTCATATCCTGTTGAATTACAGAGGGTTTTATGGCTTGCATTATATATTGCCTTTGCGATAAAAGTTCCGGTTTTCCCATTCCACACATGGTTGCCTGACGCCCATGTTGAGGCACCAACCCCAATAAGTGTTATCCTTGCAGGAATTCTTTTGAAAATGGGGACATACGGAATTTTGAGGTTCAACTTTCCCCTTTTCCCTCATGGCACTCAATACTTCGCCAGCTTTTTAGCCTATATGGGCGTGATAAACATGATATACGGGGCATTAACAGCAATGGCACAGAGGGATATGAAAAAACTCGTAGCCTATTCATCAATAAGCCATATGGGATACTGCCTTCTCGGAATGGCTTCATTTAAGGAGAGCGGCGTCATAGGGGGCGCTTTGCAGATGTTTAACCACGGGGCCATAACTGCTATGTTGTTTTTGATTGTTGGAGTTATATACGACAGAGCCCATCACAGAGATATTGATAAATTTGGCGGTCTTGCTGTTCAGATGCCCGTTTATTCCGGAGTGGTTGCCCTCGCATTTTTCGCAGCAATGGGTCTTCCGGGGCTCAATGGATTCATAAGCGAGGTGCTTGTCTTTATAGGAGGAATAAAGGCATTTCCTGTCAGAACCATTGTTTCTGTATCCACTGTTGTTATCACAGCAGCCTACCTTTTATGGACAATCCACAGGATGTTCCTCGGGAAACTCAATGAGAAATACAAGGATCTTCCCGATATCAACGGAAGGGAACTCTTTACCCTTGTTCCTCTTGGCATAATTGTCATATTCGTCGGAATATACCCTTCGCCTGTGATTGACATGATGAGGGAGACCCTTCTCTCTATAATAAAAATTGTAACAGGTGGATAATGAGTGAGCTGTTCACTTTGAACCTCCTCAAGGACCTGAGAATTTTTGCTCCAGAACTTATAGTCCTTATAACCATCCTTTTTATCCTCATAGTTGAACCACTTGTAAAGAAAGAGGACAGGAAGAACCTCTGGACTCTTTCGTTGATAGGACTACTGGGTGCTTTTACAGTCCTCCTTTACGGTTATGAAGTAAAAACGAAAATTTTCAGTTTTAATTTATACATTGATGCCTTTTCGTCCTTCTTCAGAATTATTGCCTGCATTTCGGGAATCCTCGCAGTCCTTCTTTCCCATCTTTCCTCTGAAATTGATGACAGAAACGGAGAGCCGTATGTCGCAATTCTAACAGTTGTCCTCGGCATGCTCATAATTCCATCAGCAGGGAATCTCCTCATAATCTACCTCGCCTTTGAGATGATGAGCCTTCCCTCCTACCTTCTCACATCTATGCAAATAAAGTCATACCCATCAAAGGAGGCTGGAATTAAATACCTTTTATTCGGAGCAGTCTCATCTGGGATAATGCTTTACGGATTTTCTCTTCTTTATGGAATTACCGGGCAGATAGATATAAATGCCATAAAGGTTGCCCTCAATTATCTTGAAACAAAGAGGGCTCTGGGTATTCTCGCTTTTCTCCTCATCTCAGCGGGTATGTTCTTCAAAATTGCAGCGTTTCCATTCTATTTCTGGTCTCCTGACGCATACCAGGGAGCACCAACTCCTGTTGCAGGATTTCTTTCAATAGGTCCGAAGGCAGCTGGTTTTGCATTCATGATAAGGTTCATATTGAGTGCCTTTTCTGAGGAAGCAGGGGAAATGTGGGAGGATAAACTCTGGGGGCAGATACCACAATACATAGGTTTTATATCAGCAATTACGATGACGATAGGAAACCTCGCAGCACTGAATCAGAAGAGTGTAAAGAGAATGCTTGCCTATTCAAGCATAGCCCATGCGGGATACATGCTCATCGGTCTTTCAGCAATGAACAGATTGGGAATTCATGCAATTTTGTTTTATGTTCTTGTGTATATCTTTATGAACCTCGGAGCCTTCGCTTCCATTTCATACATTACAAGCAGGGGAATGAAGGACGATTTGGACAGTTATAAGGGAATTGGCTGGAAGGCGCCGCTTTTTGGTGTGACAACGACGATTTTTCTATTTTCCCTTGTTGGGATACCACCACTTGGAGGATTTGTTGGGAAGGTTTTGATATTTGCTTCTGCTGTTAAAGAGAAGATGTGGGTTCTTGTGATAATAGGCGTTTTGAACAGTGTGATTTCCCTTTACTACTATGCCCTTATAGTGAAGAAGATGTTTCTTGAGAGTTTCTCCTTTGAGAGCGAATTCAAACTTTCATTTCTTGAAGCCCTTCTTCTTATTATATGTGCCATTCCGGTTGTCTTTCTCGGAATTTTCTGGGGAAAAACCTCCCTTTTCCTTGAAAGGGCATTGAGTATGTTTTAATAAGATACTTTTTGCGGGTATTTCATTTCCAATGCATGAATTTTATCAAATATCCATTTTCCAGAACATCAATTTATTTTTTATAAAAAGAATTTTGAAAATTTGTTGAAAAAAATTTTGGAAATGGTAGTTTAATGGGCATGAGCGGATATGCTGAACTTTTAATAATGGTCATTTTTGCGGTGATTGTAGTGGTTGCACTTCTTCTAATTGCAAGGTTTCTCGGTCCATACAGGATGCTTCCATCTAAACTCACCACATACGAATGTGGGGTTGAACCGTTTGGTGATGCGAGGGGAAGATTTTCGGTGAAATTCTTCATGATAGGGATTGCCTTTCTCATATTTGACATAGAGGTTGCACTTCTCTTTCCATGGGCTGTAAAGCTTGTGAGTTTCAAGCATGAGGGTCTCGGGAAGATAGCCTTTATTGAAGGGGCTATCTTTGTTATTGCCCTTCTAATCGGACTTATATACATTTTGAGAAGAAGGATTCTGGAATGGGAATAGAGATAGAAGTAGAGAAACTTCCCGGGCAAGGGATAGTTGTTGGAAATCTTAAAAAAATTGTAAGATGGGCGAGAAAGAATTCTCTGTGGCCCTTTCCCTTTGCCACGAAGTGCTGTGGAATAGAGTTCATGGCAGTTGTAGGAGCCCATTATGACCTTGCAAGGTTCGGAGCAGAGGTAGTTCGTTTCTCTCCAAGACAGGCTGATCTTCTTATGGTTGCAGGAACAATAACATATAAGATGGCTCCTGTCCTTAAAACAATATATGAGCAGATTTGTGAGCCAAAATGGGTGATTGCCATTGGGGATTGTGCTTCATCGGGCGGTTTTTTTGACACCTATTCCGTTCTCCAGGGAATTGACAAGATAATTCCTGTGGATGTATATGTGCCAGGATGTCCTCCCACGCCTGAAAGCATAATTACTGCGGTCATGAAGATACAGAAACTTATTGATGAAGGAAAGGTTTTGAAAAGCTATGAAAGAGAAAGACCTCTTCCAAATCCTTAAGGAATCCCTCCCTCACGCAGAGATTGAGGAGAGGGAGATGATAGTAATAAAGGTTGATAAAGAAAAGTATCTTGACACAATGAAATTTCTGAAAGACCTGAAATTTGATTTATTTATTGACCTTTTTGGAACCCATTATCCATCAACAAAAGAGATTGAAGTAATAGTTCATCTTTATTCCACCTACCGTATAAAGAGGATAAGGGTTAAGTGCAGGGTTCCTGAGGATAATCCGAGCCTTCCTTCCGTTTATAATCTCTGGAATGGAGCGGATTGGTTTGAGAGGGAGACATACGATATGCTCGGCGTTAGATTTGAAGGTCATCCCAATCTCAAAAGAATTCTCACCCCTCCGGGATTTGAGGACCATCCATTGAGGAAGGAATTTCCGTTCAGGGGAAAGATTCCGAGGAAGGAAAAATACCACCCAGATGACAAAAGGTTTATTGAGGGAGAGTTCTGGTTCTGAAATGAAAGAGGGAAGGATGATAATAAACATAGGACCATCCCATCCATCAACCCATGGTGCATTCCGTATGATTACGGAGATTGAGGGAGAAGTGATTGTGAACTGTGAAGTTGAGATTGGATATGTTCACAGAGGTGTTGAAAAATTTGCGGAGAACCTTAAATACAAACAGATTCTTCCACTCACCGACAGATTAAATTATGTTTCCGCGATAATGAACAACATAGGCTATGTTACAGCCCTGGAAAGGTATATGAAAATAGAAGTCCCAAAAAAGGCTCAGTATATAAGGGTTATTCTCAATGAGCTTTCAAGGATTTCAGACCATTTGACCTGCATAGGACCAAATGTGGTTGACCTCGGAGCATTAACTCCCTTCTGGTATTTTTTTAGAGAAAGGGAGAGGATATACGAAATAATTGAGATGTGGACTGGCGCGAGATTGACAACCTCTTATCCCTGGGTGGGCGGGTTATGGAGGGACCACCCCTGGATTGGTGGGTTTAAAGACGAGATTCCGGCAGAGTTTGAGAAAAAGGTCAGGAGTTTTCTTAAAACCATGAAATCTGCAGTGGACGATGTAGAAGCTCTTCTCACAGGAAATCGCATTTTCATCGAAAGGACAAAGGGGATAGGTGTTATGCCAGCGGAGAAAGCCCTTGAGTATGGATGGACCGGTCCCTGTTTGAGGGCTTCGGGTGTTGCATGGGACTTGAGGAAGGTTGAGCCTTACATGTGTTATGAAGACTTTGATTTTGAAATTCCGATTGGAGAGAACGGTGACACTTATGACAGGTATCTTGTAAGGATGGAGGAGATAAGGCAGAGCATGAGAATAATTGAGCAGGCAATTGATGGACTTCCTGAGGGACCCCTTATGATTTCTGACCCGAGGGTTTGTTTTCCTCCGAAGAAGGAGGTTTACTCTACAATAGAAGGACTGATAAGGCAGTTTGAGCTTGTCATGTATGACATCCAGGTCCCGGAGGGTGAGTTCTATTATGCAGTAGAAGCAGCAAATGGAGAGCTTGGTTTTTACATTGTGAGCGATGGCACTGGCAAACCCTACAGGTTCAGGATAAGGCCTCCTTGTTTCGCAATTTATCAGGCTTTTCCCTATCTCGTTAAAGGGTTAAAGATTGCGGACCTTATAGCAGTTCTTGGAAGCATTAACATAATCGCAGGCGAGCTTGACAGATGATACCCGAGGAGAAGCTAAAGGAATTAAAGGAAATGGAAAAGATATATCCGAATAAGAACTCCCTTCTTCTTCCATACCTCCAGGCATTTCAGGATGAGTATGGATACATCTCCGATGAAGCGATTGAATTTATTGGTAGAGAGCTTTCCCTCAATCCATCTTTTATCCTCGGGGTTTTGACATTTTATACATACTTTTCAAGGAAAAAGAGGGGCAAGTATCATATACAGGTTTGTAGAAACCTTTCCTGTTCTCTTCTCGGTGCCGAAAGCCTTATAGATTACATATCAAAAAGGCTATCTTTAAAGCCCGGTGAGACGAGTGAAGACGGAAGGTTCACTTTTTCCCTTGTTGAATGCCTCGGATGCTGTGAAAAGGGTCCTGTGATGATGATAAACAACGACTACTACACAGAACTTACAGTGGAAAAGGTAGATGAGATATTGAGTTCACTGAGATGAGCGAAGGAATGATTTCAAAATTGTGGGAGATAGAAGGGATAGAAAAAATTGACACTTATGTTGCGAACGGAGGATATTCCGCCCTTAAAAAGGCTCTCAGTATGAAACCGGAAGAAGTCATTGAGGAGGTGAAGACATCGGGAATACGGGGAAGGGGAGGTGCTGGTTTCCCTGCAGGAGTAAAATGGGGATTTATTCCTAAAGATAAAAAACCTGTTTATCTTGTATGCAATGCAGATGAGGGTGAGCCAGGGACATTTAAGGACAGGTATATAATAGAAAAAGTGCCCCATCTTCTTCTTGAGGGAATTGCGATATCCTCTTATGCGGTGAAGGCGAATTTTGCTCTTATTTACATAAGATGGGAGTATGTGAGGGGGGCTGAGATTCTTAAAAACGCAATAAGGGAGGCGAGGAAGAAGGGATATCTGGGAAAGAATATCCTGGGTTCAGGATTTGACCTTGAAATCGTGGTTCACAGGGGAGCAGGCGCCTATATATGCGGTGAAGAAACTGCGCTCCTTGAGTCTGCGGAGGGGAAAAGAGGAAATCCGAGGGTAAAACCTCCATTTCCCGCGAGTGTAGGACTTTATAATTCCCCAACCGTGATAAACAATGTGGAAACCCTCGCTTCAATTCCATTCATAATAGAAAAGGGTGGAAAGTGGTTTGCAAGCATAGGAACTCCAAAATCCACAGGGTTTAAGCTTTTTGCTGTGAGCGGACATGTTAAAAAGCCAGGAGTATACGAGAAACCAATGGGTTATCCCCTTTTAAAACTCATTAATGAGGACTGCGGAGGAATAAGGGAGGGAAGAAAATTGAAGGCTGTTATTCCGGGAGGCACATCAACTCCTCCCCTAACTGCGGAAGAGGCTGATGTTACCCTTGATTTTGAATCACTTCAGCAAAAAGGTTCCATGCTCGGTTCAGGAGCAATTATTGTTATGGACGATAGCACATGCATGGTTTATGTGGCAAAGAAACTCGCCGATTTTTATTCTCATGAATCCTGCGGGCAGTGCACACCATGCAGGGAGGGAATGCCATGGCTAAGGGAAATTCTTACGAGGATTGAAAACGGAAACGGTGAGGAAGATGATATACCCCTTTTAATGGATATATGCAATGGAATAATCGGAAGAACGCTATGCCCTCTTGGAGATGCAGGCGCTCTTCCAATTCTGAATTATGTAAAGAAATTTCAGGATGAATTTTTGAGACATATAAAAGAAAAAAGATGTCCTTTCAGGGTTAAGGAATGAGCAGGGTAAAGATAAAAATAGATGGAAGAGAGATTGAGGCTGAGGACTGGATGACAATAATGCAGGCTGCCGAATCAGCTGGGATAGAGATTCCTCATTTCTGTTATCATCCAGCATTAAAAGTTGTTGCTACATGCAGGCTCTGTGTAGTCAAAATAGAAGGGATTCCAAAGCTCCAGACTTCCTGTTCAACAAGGGTTTCCGATGGAATGGTTGTGTGGACAGATACAGAAGAGGTGAGAAGGGCGAGGGCAGATGCCCTTGAATTTCTTCTTATAAATCATCCGCTTGATTGCCCCCAGTGCGAAAAGGCAGGAGAATGCACTCTTCAGGATTATGTGTTTAAGTATGGAAAGCCGCAGAGCAGGTTTAAGGAGAAAAAGAGGGATTTTGGAAAAAGGGATATATCGTCAAAGATAAAAATTCGTCCAAACAGATGTGTTTTATGCACGAGATGTGTTCGTTATGCCCAGGACCTTTTAAAAACCGGCGGATTATGCGTTGTCGAAAGAGGGGGAAAGGCTCATATAACTGTTTATCCAGAGAATGGATTTGAAGGGGACTACACATTGAATGTTACCACCCTCTGTCCGGTTGGCGCACTTATTGCAAAGGATTGGGCATACAGAGCCCGTCCCGTTTATCTTAAGGTCGCAGGTTCTGTATGTCCATTATGTTCAATGGGATGTAACGTCTTTCTTGATGTGAAGGGAATTGAACCGGTCAGGGTTCGTCCAAGAAAAAATCTAAAAGTGAATTACTACTGGCTGTGCGATTACGGATATTTATCGTATAAATCCTTTGCACTATCAGAAAGAGAGATTCACGCGCTTGAGAGGAAGAATTTCTCGCTTGTAAGGGGAATTCAGGAAAAAGTAATTCAGAACCTCTGTGATTTTATAAAAAATCACTCAAAGGAAATCGGAGTTTCTCTTTCTCCCTTCCTTACAAACGAGGAGATTATCGCAATAAAGGAGTTTGGAAGCAGTTTGGGGATAAACTCCTTCTATTTTATTCCTCCTGAATATGTTAAGGAGCACGAAAATGCATGGCTTTTAAAACCGGAGAAGGCGCCGAACATGAACGGATTGAGGAAAATCCTGCCATCTGCTAAAGAAATATCCTCAGCAGAAGAGAAAATCATTGCCATTTTTGGATGGGTTATGAAGGATACATCTATTCCATCAAGGGTGGAGAAAATTATCCTCGTTTCCAACAGAATCCCTGAAAACCTGAAGGAAAAGGTTGAATTCTTTATCCCCGAGGCAGGGTGGGCTGAAAAGTTCGGCAGCTGGACCAACTTTGAAGGTAGGGTTCAGTGGTTGACAAATGCTATAGAACCAGTTGGTGAAAGTGTCAGAATCATTGATTTTATTCTCTTTCTATCAAAAGCTCTTAAGGTGAGCCTCAAATTCTCTTCAACGGAGGACCTTGTAAAGATGGTGAAGGAGTATTTCCCGGAGGCAGAAGTTGAAAGGGAAATAAGGGATTCTGTAAGAAAAATAGGGGTGCGATGATGGACTTGCAATTTTTTCTATGGCTTCTTATTGTGGTTGTAAAAATTGTAGTTATTTTTGCTGCTGTTCTCACAGTAGTTGCGTATCTATCCTATGCTGAAAGGAGAATAGGCGGGTTTATTCAGGATAGATGGGGTCCTAACAGGGTCGGTCCCTTTGGACTGTTTCAGCCAATTGCTGATGGATTGAAGTTTATGTTCAAGGAGGATTTTGTTCCCGCAAAGGCTAATAAAATTCTTCATGCGATTGCTCCGGCGATAATAATGGGAACTGCTATAATTGCATTGTCGGTAATTCCGTTCGGCAGTTCCATTGAGATAGGAAGGTGGAAGATAAACCTGATAATTTCAGACATTGATGCAGGAATTCTTTTCCTCCTCGCTTTAGGAGGGCTTTCTCTATACGGAATAATAATTGGTGGATGGGCATCAAATAATAAGTATTCACTTTTGGGAGCTTTGAGAAGCGCCTCACAGCTTCTTTCATACGAAACAACAATGGCATTATCAGTTCTATCCACTGTTCTTCTCTTCGGCACATTGAGCCTCTATGAAATTACAGAGCTTCAGACATCAAATCCTTTGAAGTGGGGGATAGTGAAGACCCCCTTGAGTTTTCTTTTGTTCCTCATAACAGCATTTGCTGAGACGAACAGGGTTCCATTTGACCTGCCTGAAGCTGAATCCGAGCTCGTTGCAGGCTATCACACCGAATACAGCGGTATGAAATTTGCAATGTTTTTCATGGCAGAATATACACACATGATTGTGGCTTCAAGTGTGATTGTGGCACTCTATTTTGGTGGATGGCAGGTGCCATTCCTTTCCCAGCAGGAGATGATATCGTCAGTTGGACAGATTGGAGCCTTTCTTTTGAGCGTTATAAGTTTCTCAATAAAGACCGGATTTTTCCTCTTCTTCTTTATATGGATAAGGTGGACGCTTCCGAGGTTCAGGTTTGACCAGCTGATAAACCTTGGGTGGAAGGTCCTTCTTCCCATTGCCATACTCAACCTTTTAATAACAGCTGGAGTGGTTATATATGCGTGAAGACCTGTTAAAAAAGTTTAACGGGAAAGTTGTGGGTAAAAAAATGGGATTGATGGAGAAGATTTACTTTCCAGCCATAATTCAGGGTTTGAAGATTACACTCAAGCATCTCTTCGGAGAGAAGGTTACAATTGAGTATCCTGAAGAAAAGAGGGTTTACTCTTCAAGGTTCAGGGGAAGGCATGTTTTAAAGGTTGATGAAAACGGAATTATAAAGTGCGTCGCCTGTGAACTATGTGAGATAGCATGCCCTTCCTTTGCAATAAAGGTGGTTGCGAAGAAGTCCGATATTCCAGGAAGGGAGAGGGAGCCGGAGATTTACGAGATAGACTACTTAAGGTGCATATTCTGTGGACTATGCGTTGATGCCTGTCCCTGCGATGCCCTTCATATGACCTCAAAACACGAATGGGTGATCACCTCAAGGAAAGAGGCAATATGGACAAAGGAAATGCTTATGGAGAAGAAAAATGGTTGAGAAAATTATATTTTTCATAGCAGGTATAGTTGCGGTTATCTCATCCATTATGGTGGTTCTCAACAGAAAGGTCGTCTATTCCGCATACAGCCTCCTCCTATTAATGATTTCACAGTCCATTATGTTTTTCTCCCTCCGTTCAACCTATCTTGGAGTTGTTCAGCTTCTCGTATATGCAGGAGGCGTTATAGTGTTGTTCGTCCTCGTAATCTCTCTTATGGGGAGCGGAGAGGAAGGTTTCCCCTCTTTCAGATGGTGGAACATAATCACACCCATTCTTTTAATAGTTTTCTTAATTTCTCTTATCTATTCCATATTTGACACCCTGAAATTTGAAGAAGGAAGGATAATTCAGGCATCTGCAGATAGATTGGGTTATGGTGTAGTTTTGAGAAATGCTCTTGCCTTTGAAGCGGTTACCCTTCTTTTGATTTCAGCATTAGTAGGAGCAATAGTTTTCGGGAGGAAAAAAGATGATTGAGGGCGGAATAATTATAGGAGTTATCCTTTTCCTCATAGGAGGAATTGGTTTCTTCGTCAGAAAAAATTTCATAATACTTCTCATGTGTATAGAAATCATGCTTGCAGGAGCGAACCTCGTTATGGTAAGTTTTTCAAAATCTCTTATGAGTTTTGAGGGAGATATTACCGTCCTCTTTGTGATTGCAGTAGCAGCTGCTGAAGTTGGTGTTGGGCTTGCAATAGCAGTTCATATGAGAAGGTCGAGGGATTCTCTTGATGCAGATAAAATGAGGAGGCTTGGAGAATGAAGGATTACCTTTTCTTAATTCCTTTGTTTCCAGCAATTGGTTTCCTCTTCAACATATTTTTTGGCAAAAAACTATCTGAGAAGACAATAAGCGTTACAGGGGTTCTGCCAATAGCATTTTCCTTCCTCCTTTCTCTTTTAACTGCATACGAATTTTTGACATCAGGACATAATGTCATTCATCAAGAAGTGTTTCGCTGGATAGATGTTGGGGAACTCAAGGTCAATTTCGGTTTTCTCATAGACCCGTTATCCCTTGTTATGATTCTTGTTGTGACATTTGATGCCCTTTTGATTCACATTTATTCAATAGGTTATATGCATGGGGATAGGAGGTATGGGGCATATTTTTCGTATTTAAATCTTTTTGTTGCGATGATGCTTGTTCTGGTTATGGGAGATAGCATACTTTTGAGTTTTCTTGGGTGGGAGGGAGTAGGACTTTGTTCGTATTTGTTAATAGGTTTCTGGTTTGAGGAGGAGGAGAGGGCGAGGGCTGGTATGAAGGCTTTTATAGTGAACAGGATAGGGGATTTTGGATTTGTTGTTGGGATAGTTCTTATTCTTATGTTTGTGGGAGGGGTGAGTTATGAATTTATGGTGGAAGGTGTTAAGAATGTATCTCATTCAATTCTCGTTGCGATAGGTTTATGTCTTTTCTGTGGTGCGGTTGGTAAATCTGCGCAGGTTCCCCTTTATGTGTGGTTGCCTGATGCTATGGCTGGTCCCACACCAGTGAGTGCGCTTATTCATGCGGCGACGATGGTTACAGCGGGTGTGTATATGGTGGCGAGGATGCACTTTTTATATAGTTTAATCCCGGAGGTTCTTTTGGTGATAAGCTGGGTAGGTGGATTTACGGCGGTATTTGCTGCGAGTATGGGTATAACTGCTACGGGTATAAAGAAGGTTTTAGCGTATTCAACGATATCGCAGCTGGGATATATGTTTATGGGGGTTGGGACGGGTATATACTGGGTTGGGATATATCACCTTGCTACCCATGCGTTTTTCAAGGCGTTGTTATTTTTGGGGGCTGGTAGTGTGATACATGGTCTTCACGGTGAGGAGGACATAATGAAGATGGGGGGATTGAGGAGGTATATGGGTTGGACCTACGGTGTGTTTTTGGTTGGATGTCTGGCGATAGCTGGAGTTCCTCCGTTTTCTGGGTTCTGGAGCAAGGATGCGATACTACTTGCAGTTCTTCAGGAGAGGGGAGCGGGTTTATTTGCGGTAGGTGTATTTGGTGCATTTATGACAGCATTTTATATGTTCAGGTTGTTGTATGTGGTATTTCACGGGGAGGAGAGGTTTGAGAAGAAGCCTCATGAGAGTGGACCTGTTATGATGATACCGCTTGTTATCCTTGCGGTTATGAGCGTAATTGGGGGTAACATAGGGATTGAGAGGGTTCTTGAGGAGTTTTTTGGTGGACATTTTCATCACGATGAAAGAGCAATGGTTCTTTCTGTGTTATCGGGTCTTACAGGTATAGGGCTTGCGACCTATCTTTACATAATAAATCCCTCGGCACCCAAAAAGATTTCACAGAAGCTCAGAAACCTCTACACCCTCCTTTATAACAAATACTATGTTGATGAAATATATGATTTCTTCATAGTGAAACCTCTCGTTCTCATTTCAACCTACTTCTTCAAAAATGTAACGGACGAGACCTGCATTGATGGAACACTTCACTGGACAGCGAGAATAATGGACTTTTCAGGAAGGGTATTGAAGGTGGTTCAGGGAAGAGAGTTCGGAAGATACGCTTTCTTTATGGTTCTCGCAATTACAATTCTTTACTTTCTTTTGAGGTGAAGAGATGATTGACCTTCTTGCAACAATAATTTTTCTCCCTGCAATAGGTGGTCTTATAATCCTGTTAATACCATCAAGGTTTGAGAAAGTTTATAAAATCGCCGGCATCGCTGTTTCCACTGTGGTCTTTCTTCTTTCAATCCCCATATTCCTGCAATTTTCTCCCCACGCAGGAATTCAATTTGAAAGAAATATCCCCTGGGTTCCTGAACTCGGCATAACCTTCCATATAGGAATTGACGGAATAAGCCTTCTTCTCGTCCTTCTTACAACATTCCTCACTCCCCTCGTAGTAATCGGTGGAATTAACTCGGTAAAGAAAAACCTCCGGGAATACATAGCCCTTTTCCTCTTCATGGAGACATTTTTGATAGGGACATTTTCTTCATTGAATCTATTCCTCTTTTACATATTCTGGGAGGGGTCTTTGATACCCATGTATTTAATCATTGGAATATGGGGAGGAGAAAGAAGGATTTATGCGGCAATAAAGTTCTTTTTATATACATTCTTTGGAAGCGTTTTGATGCTCGCGGGGATTATATTCCTTTACATAAAGCATGGTCAGCAGTTTGGATTCTATTCATTTGAACTTTATAGCTTTCACCAGCTCGCATTGACTCCGAAAGAAGAAATGCTCACATTCCTCGCATTCTTCATCGCCTTTGCGATAAAAGTCCCAATTTTCCCATTTCACACATGGTTACCTGACGCCCATACAGAAGCACCAACTGGAGGGAGTGTTGTCCTCGCAGCCCTTCTTTTGAAGATGGGAACATACGGAATTATGAGGTTCGCAGTTCCCCTCTTTCCAAATGCCTTCTTATCCCTTGTTGACCTCATCGCAGTCCTTTCTCTGATAGGCATAATATACGGAGCCCTTGTTGCGATGGTTCAGCCTGATTTCAAGAGACTTATAGCCTTTTCATCAGTTAGTCATATGGGTTTTGTAGTTCTCGGTATATGCTCTATGAACATTCAGTCTTTAACAGGGGCGACACTTCAGATGATAAATCACGGACTTTCAACTGGTGCCCTCTTCTTCCTTGTTGGCATGATATATGATAGAAGGCACACGAGGATGTTCTCTGATTTCGGAGGTCTTGGGAAGGTTATGCCACTTTATGGTGGACTTTTTCTAACAATCGCACTTTCCTCTATAGGACTTCCCGGAACAAACGGATTTATCGGTGAATTTTTGATAATAACGGGTTCAATAAAGTTTAATAAGGTTTACGGAATTTTGTGCGCCAGCGGAGTTATTTTTGCAGCTGCATACATGCTCTGGGCATACAAAAAGGTCTTTCACGGTGAGATCAAAATTGAGGAGAACAAAAATCTAAAGGATTTAAATCCCGTTGAGATTTTCATAATTTCCTGTATCCTCATCTTCGTCCTCTGGATAGGAATTTATCCTTCCACATTCCTTGATAAAATTCAGCCTTCCATTTTGAATTTCATTGATGTCTTTAAGGGTTTAAAACCATACGGAGGTTTTTGAGGTGATAAAGTTAACTTCAGAAGTCAAAACAATCATCCCGCTTCTTCCCTTCATAATAATTTCCATCTCTGCTTTAATACTGCTTCTTTTCACAAGGGTTAAATCCCTTGAAAACCTCTCAAAACTTCTCGCCTTACTTTCCGGACTTGGTTCTTTTATTGCCCTATTCTTCCTTCCGAAAAATCCAATGACCATCCTGAACTATTCCTTCATTCATGATGGACTAACCCTCTCTGCCGAGATTTCCGTCCTTATTGCAATAATTTTCACAGTCCTTACCGGATTTGAATATGAAAAGAGGCTAAAAAGGAAACCGGAGTATTATGCCCTACTTCTATTCAGCTCAGCGGGAATGCTCGTCCTTGCAGGAGGGGGAAGTTTGATTTCTATATTTGTTGGGCTTGAACTCACTTCCTTACCCCTCTATATCCTTGCTGGATTTATGAGAGACGATGAGGCATCTTTTGAGGCAGGAGTGAAGTATTTCCTTTTGGGTTCCTTCGCATCAGCAATCTTCCTCATGGGAATCGCATTCACCTTTGGCGGAACGGGTTTTGTTCTATTGAAAGACATAACTGCAAAAATTTCATCTGAAGGACCTTCCTTGATAATTTATGCAGGATACATCTTTCTCATAGGAGGTCTATTTTTTAAAATCGCAATCGTCCCATTCCATATATGGGCTCCGGATGTTTATCAGGGCTCACCATCACCTGTAGCGGGATTTATGTCTGTAGCAGTAAAGGCATCCGCCTTTCCTGTTCTTATAAGGCTTATGAACGGCGTTTTCCACAGCCTATCTCCTGTATGGGAACAAACCATATATACATTCTCCATAATAACTGTTATATGGGGTAGCCTCCTTGGAATAGTTCAGGAGGATTTCAAAAGGCTTCTTGGATACTCAAGCATAGTTCATGCTGGATTTATCCTCATTGCCCTTCTTAATACATTTGATGGTGGAAAATCAGCCGCCTTTTATATCATCATCTACACAATGATGAACATAGGAGCCTTTGGAGTTGTAACATCGCTTTCAACAGAAAATGCTGAAAGGACTTCAATTGAATCTTTAAGAGGGCTATTTACAAGGGACCCATTTATTGCCTTTATGCTTTTAATCTTTGCCTTCTCACTTGCGGGAATACCGCCAACAGCAGGTTTCTGGGCGAAGTTCTATGTATTCAAATCTGCAATAGGAGCGGGTTATATTCTTCCAGTAATAATTCTCCTTTTAGGGGCGGTTGTAGCCCTTTACTATTATCTAAAAGTCCTTATCTACTCCTTCTTCTATTCCCCATCCAATAATGAGCCCCTTGAAAAGAGATGGGTATTAAGACTTTCCCTTCTCCTCCTTTCAATAAAAATTCTATACTTCGGCATCTACCCCAAGCACCTCATAAAATTTCTCTCAATCAGCCCATTCGCAATTTTGGGAAAATAGGGTTCAGGCTTTAGGCTGAAGGCTTTAGGCTGAAGGAATTATTTTAAGGGTTTCAAAAATCAAACCTGTTCATCTCTAAAGTTTTTGTTGACTTTATTTTCTGAATTTTTTATAAAAACTACATGAGGAAAAATAGTGAAAAATTCGTTCCAAAAAATGAACGAAAAATTGAAAAATTAGTTCCGGGGGATAACCTGTGGATTTGAAAGACCTGCTGGTTCTTCTGAACGAATGGTGGAAGAAGGGTAATGTGGGCAAGGACAGATTGAAGGAATATAAAAGGGAGCCATTTGAGGAAATAAAGAAACTGCTGGACTACAGACAGATTGTTATAATCTCGGGCTTGAGAAGGGTTGGGAAAAGCACAATCATGTTTCAACTTATTGATTTTCTTTTGAAGCAGAAGAAAGTAAGTCCAGAGCAAATCCTTTATTTCTCCTACGACGAAAAGAAAGAAGATGTGCTCTCTGTTCTGGAAGCCTTTCAGGCTGTTACAGAGACCGATTGGAAAAAGGAGAGGATTTATGTCTTTCTTGATGAGATACAGAAGTTAAAGGACTGGAGCACAAAAATAAAAATCGTTTATGACAATTTTCCGAGGATAAAGTTTATTCTTTCCGGTTCTGCTTCTTTGCAGCTGGAGAAAGAGGCGATGTATAACCTTGCTGGAAGGTATTTTATAAAAGAGGTCCCTCCTCTCTCTTTGAAAGAGTATTTTGAACTCAAACATAAGGTAAAGATAAATAATTATCAGCTGTATAGAAGCGAGTTAAGAAGGGAACTTGAAGGATGGTTAAAAAAGCCTTTTCCAGAAATCGTTTCATTTAAGGAAGAAAGAAGAGTATATGAGTATATAAAAGAAAGCATTATATCAAAGATTCTAAAAATTGACCTCCCTGACATATTTGAGCATATAAATACGAAACTTCTGGAGACCCTTCTGAACATATTCTACAGCGAGCCGGGAATAATTTTGAACATAGATGCCCTATCCAGGGATTTAAAAGTCCATAAAAGAACTCTGGAACAGCATATCTTTTTCCTTGAATTTTCAAAACTGATAAGGATTGTAAAAAATTACAGGGTTTCAGTTCTGGCTGAATCAAGAAAATTGAGGAAGGTTTATCCCTATCATATCTCCCTCGTCTTTCCGTTTTATGTGCCTGAAAGGGGAAAAATTCTGGAGTCTGTAGTGGCTTTTAAGATAGATGCAAAATACTACTGGCGAAAGGGAAATAAGGAGATTGACTTTATTATAAAGAACAAAAGAGTTTTGCCAGTTGAGGTAAAAGCAAGAGATAGTTTGAGAAAGGAGGATTTTGACAATTTGAATTATTTTATCAAGAAATTTAAAGGCAAGGTGAGTAAGGGTATAATAGTTTATGATGGAGAGACGAAGAAAGACAAAATAACCGCAATAAATATCTTGGACTTTTTATATCAAACAACAATTTAAAAGAAATCAGACCTTGTTCAGGCGGTAGGCTGAAGGAGGCTATAGGCTGAAGGCTTTAGGCTGAAGGAATTATTTTTATTAAGGGTTTCAAAAATCTAAAGTTTTCCCTTAAGCCTTACGCCTTTTAAAAAAGGGAAGATTTTTAGAACTCCTCCTCAATTTTTTCAACTCCCCTTGCTTCCTTAATCTTCCCCCTTCATAAGAGTCCCTTTTTTCCTTCCCCCCTCTTCACAAGAGGGGGGATCCAGGGGGGAGATAACCCCTCCGGCAGAGGAAAGATGTCAGATAAAATTTTCCCCAACCCTCTTCAGCCTACCGCCTAAAGCCCTCAGCCTATTCCTGCCTTTTATTTCAAAGCCATGGAAAGAATTGCCCACATGGCTGTGATGTCCAGTGTTGAAAATGCGAGCATTGCACCTATAAACCATAAAATTATCGTCCTTTTATCCTTCTCCATCCTTTCTATAAGTTCAACTTTTAATGACGCCAACCCCCTTTCTAACTCAACCCTCAAAGATGCCAATCCCCTCTCCATCCTCTCTATAAGTTCCGTCTTATCCCTTTCTGTCTTCTCATATAAAGCATTCAACCTTAATTCCAGAGTATTCAACCTCATTTCCACTATATTGAACCTCTCATCAATATGAGCAAACCTTTCCTTTAATACCTCATCGTAGATTATTTCCAGCCTCTTCATTCTCTTCTCAATCTCTTCCATGGAAACTTCCATAATCAAATCATCTCACAAAAATTTTTAAAGTCCAGCATTTTAAAAATTTAAGGTTTTATAAGAGCTGGACGATGTTATTTAGATAAATACTTTCGCTTGCTGGAAAATTTTTGCAGTGATTTGAAAAAAATTTAGAAACCCCATAGGATTGATTAAAAATGAAAAAGATAAGGGAAATTCTGGAAGAAATTGAAGAGAGGAATCTTTCTCCTCTCGCCATGAGAAGCAGAAATTCAAGGGGTAGATTGAAGCCAGAAGAAGAGTGCGATGTAAGGCTGGCATTTCAACATGATAGAGACAGAATTATTCATTCAAAAGCTTTCAGGAGGTTGAAACATAAGACACAGGTATTGATACTTCCTGAGGGCGATCACTATAGAACGAGATTGACTCACACCCTGGAAGTTTCACAGATCGCAAGGACGATTGCCCGTGCGCTGAGGCTGAATGAGGACCTCGTGGAGGCAATTTCACTCGGTCACGACCTCGGTCATACCCCTTTTGGCCATGCTGGCGAGGAGGTTTTGAATAATATTGTTCCAGGAGGTTTCCATCATGCAGAGCAGAGTTTACGAGTTGTAGATTTTCTTGAGAAAGGTGGACAGGGTTTAAATCTTACTTTTGAGGTGAGGGATGGAATTAGAAAACATTCAAAGGGAAAGTCCTCAATATTTCCAAAGGACGAAGAGTCAAAGCCTTTTACTCTGGAAGGAATGGTGGTGAGGGTATCAGATGTGATAGCCTATTTAAATCATGACCTTGACGATGCATTGAGGGCGAAGATTATAAGGGAAGAAGACATCCCGGAAATAGTGAAGAATGAGATAGGAGCCACTTATTCAAAGAGGATAGATTCTATGGTGAAAGATGTGATATTTACAAGCATGGAGAAAGGGGAGATAACCGTAAGTGAAAGGATGCTGAATGCAATGGAGGTATTAAGGGCTTTTATGTTTGAAAGAGTTTATGAATCAGATAAAGTGCGTGCGGACTTTAAAAAGTGTTATCATGTGCTGGAATTTCTTTATGAGTATTACATGAAAAACAGGGACGAATTTATAAAAGATGCGGGGAAGGAGTTTGACAGAGAACCCTTTTCTACTTCGGTTTGCGATTTTGTGGCAGGGATGACAGACAGGTATGCTCTGGCACTTTATGAAGAGAAATTTATTCCAAAACCCTGGATATACTAAACTTTTCGTCTTCCTTTTATTTGTTCTTCTTCCGGTAGGATTTGGGGGAAAAGAAGAGGTATGGAGTGGTATAGCGGGTCTGGTATTTGTTGTGATTTTTTTTACTTTAAGAAATGAAATCTCCATAAATGTATATGGATTGCCATTTGTAATTTTTGTTTTAATCTCCGCACTCTGGTCAGAAACTCCCGACCTCACCCTTAAATGGGGTCTTTATTTGGGAATGGCAATTTTTATGAGCAGTTTATCAAAAAGCCATTTTCCAGGCGCAATAAAGCCAGCCATTTTTGTTGCTTCAATTTCTATTGTTATTCATTACATGAAAGGCGGTTCCCATTATCTCACTACTCTGGGGAGAGCTGAAGGGACATTTTTTCATCCAAATGCTGCGGCAGGATTTCTTCTTCCGGCAGGGGTTCTTTCCATATATCCGAAATTAGACTTTCCCCTTTTGCTTTTTTCTCTCACAGGTTTGATACTTACGGGTTCAAGGATGGGAATTTGCATATTCTTTCTTTCAGGAGTAGTGACCTCTTTTTTCCGCTTGAGGAAGAGAATTAAAATCCGGAACTTCCTTCTTTTAATTTTTTCATTATCGGGTGTTTTTTTTCTTATCCTTTATTTTTCTCCGATAGGAAAAAGGCTTTCAGTTGAAACCTTTTATTCCTCTTTCAGCACCAGGACCTCTTTGTGGAAGGATACAATAACAGCAATATCCGGGAAGCCTCTTACTGGATATGGATACGGAAGCTTTGAGAGGATTTTTCCCTATTTTCAAAGAAGTGGCGTTTATAGCAGATTTCCTCACTCTTTCATCCTGGAGGTTCTTTTTTCAAGTGGGGTTATTGGATTTCTTCTCTTTGCCTTTTATTTTTTCAAATCCTTTGAACCATCTGAAAGGTGGAGATTTTCTTTTCTCCCCTTGTTCCTTCACTCCCTGATTGACTTTTCCCTTTCCGCTCCCGCAAATATGGGGATCTTTTTAACAATAACCAGTGGAAAGGAATATAGAAAAATCCGCTTCATGAAGCCCGGTTTATATTCTCTTTTACTCTTCCTCTTTCTGATGACGCTTTCTGATATATTTTTTTCGGTTTCAAAGAGCCAAAAAAATCTGGAATCTTCCATAATTTGGGGAAAGATGGGATACGCAATTTCTCCGTTTTCCGCACAGAAGGCTATAATGTTATCCAATTTATATGTAGAGGAATACAGGAGATCGGGAGAACGGAAGTGGATTGAAAAGGCGAAAATGCTTGCGGAAAGGGCTATAACCCTTGAGGAGAAGAATTATATCCATTACTTGAACCTTGCGAGCGTGTATCTATATTTGAACGAGAGGAAATCGGCTCTAACGAGTTTCAAAAGGTCAATTGACATTTGCCCTCAATGCCCGAGACTTTATGTATATGCAGGCGAGCTGGCGCTTGGAGAGGGGATGGAATTGGAGGCTATGAGAATTATAGAAAGGGGGATTTCTCTTGAGAAAATTCTTCTTTCTGCTAATAACAATGAAGTGGTTGATATAATTGAATTGTACAGGCTGAAGGTTTTGCTCTTAAGAAAACTCGGAAGGAATAAAGAGGTTGAAAAAGTTATAAACAACGCTCTTTCCCTTGGCGAAATTATAAATTCAAAGGGGCTAATGAAGAGAAGGACAGCGAGGGGAAGAAGTGTTAGGGAAGCAATAGAAGAAATAAAAAAGATGTGATAGATTTTAGAAGATGAAGCTGGTTATCCAGATTCCCTGTTATAATGAAGAATCGTCTCTTCCAGAAACGCTGAAGCATATTCCCAAAAAAGTAGAAGGAGTGGATGAAGTTGAAATTATGGTAATAAATGATGGGAGCACAGATAGGACCTCAGAGGTTGCCAGAGGTCTCGGGCTCCATGTAGTTGACCTTCCAAGGGTAGGTCTTGCGAGAGCTTTTTCTGCAGGACTGGAAAATGCTCTGAGAAGGGGAGCGGATATAGTTGTGAATATAGATGCTGACAATCATTACCCCGGAGAGATGATACCCGAACTTATAAAGCCAATTATTAATGGAAATGCAGGAATGGTGATTGGTGAAAGGGATATATATGATAAAAAGAAGAATCCATTTATAAAGAGAATTTTTTACAGGATAGGTGCCTGGGCTGTAAAAACCTTAACAGGACTTGACATAAAAGACCCAACGAGTGGTTTTCGGGCGTTTTCAAAGGACGCTATCATGAAAATTTCTGTAGCCTCCGATTATTCATATACAGTAGATACAGTTATTCAGTGTGCAATGAAAAAGATACCCGTTGCTACTATAGATGTGATTACCAATCCTCCTCTTCGTCCGTCACGGCTTTTCAAGAACCTTCCCCAGTTTCTTTTTAAACAGGGAGCCACAATAATAAGGGTTTTCACATATTACAGACCGCTTTTTATCTTTCTCCTCCTATCAGCAGTGTTTTTCCTCTTTTCATTTTTACTAACCGGAAGGTATATTTATTTCATGGCTGTGGGGGAAGGAAGGTGGCATGTCCAATCCGTTGTTGTATCTGGTATCCTTTTTATTACTGGCTTTTTGCTGTTCATCCTTGGGTTGTTAGCAGACATGCTTGGAAACATAAGACGACTTCTTGAGGAGGTGTTATACTGGTTAAAGAAAGAAAAATCGTCTTAAAATTCCCACCTTCCACGAAATGGTGCCCCCATCTAAAAAATTTATTGACAATAGTAAAAAAATTATTACTATAATATCAAACACCATGGCTAAGGAAAAGAAAAAACCCGCTTTAAAAATTGGTGAGATGATAAGGAGGATAAGGGAGGCAAAGGGCTGGTCACGAGAGAAGCTCGCTGAGGCTGCTGGTTTATCATCCGCAGGTGTTTATAAAATAGAACAGAACCTGATGGTTCCCACAATAATAACTCTGGCGAAGATAGCAAAGGCTTTGAAAAAAGATATAATGGATTTTTTAAAAGAGACTTTTGAGACTGGTAAAGAGTATCAAATCATAAGAAAAAATGAGAGGTTTATTTTAAACACCCATGAGCTCGGTTTCAGAATTGAAAGGGTGGGCGGTGAACTGGGAGATAGAAAAATGGAAGCAGTTCTCCTTAAGATAAAGAAGGGGAAGTCTTCGGGAGAAGAAAAATTGTCCCACGGAGGTGAGGAGATTCACTTCATTTTAAAGGGCAATGTTGAATATACGATGGAGGACGAAAAAATTAACCTTTCAGAGGGTGATTGTATACATTTTAAAGCGACTGTCCCTCATTCCTGGAAAAATGTTGGAAACGAAGAGGCAGAAGTATTGGTTGTTATATCTCCTCCTCCCTTTGTTTAACCTGAACTTCTAAAGCCTTTAATCCTTCCATTTTACGAGTTCAGGATGAAGGGAAACTATGATAGGATTTGAGGGACGAATTCTAACATTTATGCTCTGCGGACCATATTCCTTTATGAAGAAGGATGTAAAGTAGTAGGCCTCTCCCGCTTTTAGTTCTATGAGTTCCATAGGTATGATTTCATACTTATTATCTCCCCGGTAGAGGTAAAAAACCTCAACTGAAAAGTATTTTGGTGGTGCTTCTCCAAAGTAAACCACAGCGGATACATCCATTTTTTGTCCCTCAACGAGATGATTTTTTCCTTCAATCCCTGTCTGCACCGATTTTATTTCTACGCTCTTCCAGAAGGCAAGGACTCTTTCCCTTTCTTCTTCTATTTCCTTTAGGATTTTATAATTATCTTTTGATATTCTTTCGTATTCCCTCCAGGATGGTAGATAAAACTTTGTTAGGTATTCTTGAAGGACGAGGTTCATGTTGAAACGGGAACAAATGGATATGATGGATTCTTTCATCATTTTACACCATTCAACTGGAATTCCGTTTTTGTCTCTTTTATAATACAGTTCCGTGACTTCATCTTCTAAAAGCCTGTAGATCTGATTGGCTTCAGCTGTGCTTCTGAATTCGGGAGCGGTGTGAAATCTTCCCTCGGTGATTGCCCAGCCATTTTTGCGGTTGTATCCTTCAATCCACCATCCCTCAAGGGTGCTGAGGTGCAAAACCCCGTTCATTCCAGCCTTTATTCCAGATGTGCCGGAGGCTTCCATTTCTGGCTCGGGTGTGTTTAGCCATACATCCGAACCCCAGAGAAGATGCCTTGCAGATGACATATCATAATTCTCAATAAAAAAAACCCTTTCCTGAAGGTCCTCTTCATTTATAAAAGAGATAATTTCTCTTATCATTTCCTGTCCCCTTTCATCGGCGGGGTGTGCCTTCCCCGCAAATATGAGCTGGACAGGTTTTTCTTCGTTTTTTAGAATTTTTTTTAATCTCTTTCTGTCTTTCAAAATAAGGGTTGGTCTTTTGTAGGGCGCAAATCTTCTCGCAAAAGTTATTGTGAGATACTCCGGGTTAAAAGCCCTTGTCAACTTCTCAATTGTTATGTATGAAAAGCCCTTTTCTGCATATTGAACAGCGAGTTTTCTTTTCAGATAATCCATAAGGATTCTTTTATTTTTCATATGGGCATACCATATCTCTTCTTCAGGAACCTTTCTGAGATTTTCCCACATTTCCGTTTTTTCAGGATGTCTATTCCATTCTTTTCCCAGGTACCTGTTAAAGAGCTCTGTAAAGGATTCGCTGATCCAGGAGGTATGGACTCCGTTTGTTACATGGGTGATGGGTATTTCTGAAATATGGAGATTGGGGAATAGGCTCTTCCACATTCTTTTGGAAACTTCTCTGTGCTGAATAGAGACTGCGTTAACAAAGTTTGAAAATCTTATTGCGAAGGCAGGTAGCCAGAAGATTTCTTTTTTTTCACATATTCCATAGCTGAGGAATTGGTCAAAGGAAATGCCCAGAGATTCTATTTCCTTTCTCAGGTATTTTTCAATCATTTCAACAGGGTAGTGCTCATTTCCTTCTATAACAGGAGTGTGAGTTGTAAAAACCGTTGAATTTTTTATTATTGCCATAGCTGAGGAGAAGGAAAATCCCTTCTCCTTTATAAGGCTCTGAAGTCTTGCAATTATAAGAAATGCCGAATGCCCCTCATTCAAGTGGTATATAGTTGGATGGATGTCAAGGGCTTTTAATGCCTTTATTCCACCGAATCCGAGGAGTATCTCCTGCTGAATTCTTTTGTCTCTGTCAGCCACATACAATTCGTCGGTTACGCTCCTCAAATCCTCTGGATTATCGGGTATGTCAGCATCAAGAAGGATTGCCTTTGTTATTCCAATATCAATTGTCCACACCTTTGCCTTTAGCATCCTGTCTAAAATTTTAACCTCCACATAGACTGGATTTCCGTTTTTGTCCCTTGCCTCTCTTACGGGAGTGTAGTGGTTTTCAAATTCTATGAAGAGTTCCTCCTGGTTTCCTGTCGAGTCAATTTTCTGGGTGAAATATCCGTATTTGTAAAGGAGTCCCACACCTATAACCGGAATACCCATGTCTGAAGCACTTTTCAGGATATCCCCTGCCAGAATGCCGAGTCCGCCAGCATATATTGGGAAGGATTCGTGAAGTCCAAATTCCATACAGAAATAGGCTATGGGTCCCCTTTTTTCTACATCAAACTCCGAATTTGAAAACCTTCTTCTGAATGTTTTGTATTCCTCAAATTTCTTCCATATTTTTTCAAGTTCATAGAGAAATCCGCTGTCATGGGAAAGCTCTTCTATTTTTTCCTTTGGAAGGGTATAGAGGAATTTGATCGGATTGTGTCCACATTCTCTGAACAGGAAAGGGTCAATCCTGTAAAAGAGGTTTAATGCCTCATAGTCCCAGCTCCACCATATATTGTAGGCAATCTCAAAAAGTTTATTAAGGTTTTCTGGATATCTTGGATAGACAAAGATTTTTTTCAGCATCATCCCTCTTCTATTCTCTTTTCAAGGTCCGTAAGGACATGCATGAAGTAGATGTAGGCATCTTCCGGTCTGTCATAAGGAGAGAAGTATTTGTGGACATCTCCATCTGCAAAATACTTTATGCACATGTAATAGTAAAGGTCAGAAGATGAGAGCCTTCTTGCAGTTTCCATAAGTCCCATTTTTCTCTTTTCTTTAACTTTTTTCAATATCTCAAAGTATGTCTTCATCGCATTCCACTGAAGGGGGTTTGAAAGCCATGCGGAAAGGTCCCTCTCCGTATCCGCCCATGATACCGGGAAAGGCACCGAGAGAATTTCGGGTTCATAATTTAATGTTTCAAGGACCTCGGATGGCCAGGAGAATGAAATGTGTTTGTAGTTGAGGAGAAGTTCCGGCAGCTTTTTCATAAACTCAAAAATTCCGGTCTCCTTCCACTGATGTTCTCCAAAGGTTTCATAGTCCATATAGAGGAGGAGGTAAAGGTTTCTTCCCTCCCTTTCAGAAAGTGAGAGGTCAGCAACCCATTTCGCAAACTTTTCTGCTGTTAATGGATATTCAGCCCAGCTTCTATCTGAAAACCTGAATGCTATATCATCTGAAAGCCTGTAATGTCTGAAGAGGAGGATATGTTCGTAATTGTGGCTTCTCCTCGCATAAAGCGGGCTATTTTCTTTAAGAATTTTTTCTGTTCCTTCAAGAAGTATGATCCGGAAATCCGGAATTTCAGCAATGAGGTCAGAAACCCTGTTGCTGTAGACAAGCTCTGTATTTCTAAATGTCCTGGGACGGACGCCGAATTCCCTCTCTATCATTTCAGAGTGGAGACGAACCTGTTGAAGGAATTCTTCCTCATCAAAGAGGCATGAAAGGGAATGATAGTATGTCTCCCCTATGAATTCTGCCCCACCTTCTCTTGCAATTGTTTTGAAACTATCCATAACTTCAGGGCGGTAGAGATAAGCCTGTTCTACAAATGTCCCTGTTATGCTGAAGGAAATTTTGAAAGCACCTTCAAATTTTCTTATATGGTTTAACAAAAGTTCATTCATGGGAAGGTAGCACTTTTCGGAAGCCCTTTTGAATATCCTTTCGTTTAGTTCGTCGTCAAAATAATTCAGGTTCTTCCCTATCTCAAAGAGCTTATAATGCTTGAGCCTGAATGGCTGATGCACATGGAAGCAAAAAATGACATAAATCATCGGGGGATAAGTTCATAATACACTGAGAGGAGTTTTTCCACCTGATTTTCCCATCTGAGAGATGAAGCCTCTTCCATGCTTTTTCTTGAAAGCTCCTCCATTTTTTCAGGATGATTTATGAGGTCTAAAATGATTTCTGCCATCTTGTCAATGTCCCAGAAATCAACCTTGTATGTGTATTTCGTTATCTCCGCCACACCTGAATTTTTTGCCACAATGGCAATTGCTCCCATGCTCATTGCCTCAAGCGCTGCAATTCCAAATGGTTCTGAAACAGAGGGCATGACAAATATATCTGCAGAGGAAAATAGTTTTGCCACCTCTTCTCTGCTTAAAAATCCGCTGAAGAGGAACTTTGTCCCAAGTCCCCACGATGCAACCCTTTCCATAACCAGCCTTTCCATGTCTCCCCTCCCTGCCATTATAAATCTAACATTCTTCGTTTTATCAAGGACTTTTCTTGCAATCTCTATAAAATAATCTGGTCCCTTCTGAAGGGTTATTCTGCCCACAAAAACAACCGTTGGCTCTTTGAACAGTCTCCTTTTTTTCTTTATCTTCTCAATCACGAATGCATTGTGGACCACCCTTATTTTTGAAGGGTCAACAAGATATGTTTTCTCTATCTCCCTTGCTGTATGATTTGATACACAAACAATTCTGTCTGCCAGTTGCAAACCCATGTATTCTATATCATGAATCCTTCTTTCTCCCGGTCCCCCTGCTCTGTCAAATTCCGTTGCGTGAACATGAGCCACAAGGGGCTTCTCGGAGAACTTTTTTATTATCATTCCCGCAGGATATGCGAGCCAGTCATGGGCATGAATTATGTCAAACTCAAGATGCCTTGCAATTTCAATTGCGGAGATTGTCCATTCCCTCACATCGTCAAAGAGCATTCCATCGTGAAGGATCTGAAGGAGGTCATTCAACATCTTATCAATTGAAATTTTCTTCTTGAAAATCCATTCCCTGAGTTCAAGCCTCCTGTTCTTATAAGCGGATGGGAGCTCTTCAAGCCATTTAAAGACCTTCCTTTTAAACTCCTCATGGACTACTTCACCTCCTGGTGAGGCAACAGGAAGTTTATCTGCATCTTCCTCTTTTCTTAAGGGGAAATAGACCTCTTCTTTTACCGGTAGGATGAGGTCAATCTCTACTCCCTTTTTCAGAAGTGCCTTCACAATTCCGTAACATGCTAAACTCAACCCTCCTGTGATTCTCGGCGGGAATTCCCATGTGAGCATCAAAACCTTCATCTTTTTTCTATCTCTTCAATCATCTTCTCAACACTCAAAAGAGCAGCCACAGACCAGCACTGAGCGGGTGCACCCTTTGGAACTTTTGGGTCTTCTCCATCGTATAGTTCAGGAACGGATGCCATCCTTCCATTTTCTATCTCATCCCTTAACCGCAAAATCAGGTGGTTTAATTCGGAGAGGAGAACCCTTTTGTTCCTTTTGTAGAGTTTATTCGCCACAAGAGCCATTGGATATATAAGCCATACCCAGACTGTCCCCTGATGGTAAGCAAGGTCTCTCATCCTCTGGTCCCCCATGTAATGGCTTCTGAAGGAAGGATGGTCCGGTGAGAGGCTTCTCAGACCATAAGGGGTAAGGAGTTTTTCTTTTGCAATTTTATACCCCTTTTCAATCTGAGCCCTTTTGTAAGGAACCTCTGGCAGGGAGAGGGCAATGATATAGTTGGGTCTTAACTCTAAAACAGGATTCCCATCTTCAATCCTGTCCGCAAATCCATCTTCATGATAGAATTTTTCCATACCCTTTTTAACCAGCGGTAGCAGCTTTTTTATTTCTTTTGAGAGCGAATCTTTTTTCAGCCTGCTATAACCCTTGAGAAGGTTGAACCAGAGGGCATTTATTTCAACTGGCTTTCCATACCTCGGTGTTACAGGTTCTCCGAAGACCTTAGCATCCATCCATGTAAGTGCCAGATTTGTCCCCTTATGGATTTCAATGAGCCCATCCTCCGGGTCAATGTGAAAGGGAAGGGGTGGCTCTTTGAGAAATTTTTCTATAGTTTGAGATAGTGCAAGCAGAAAATCTTCTCTTTCCTTTTTTTCAAAAAGATTGATGAGCTCTAAAACCCTTAAGCCGAACCAGAGGACAGGGTCAATTGCCTCATAACCTTCTTTACCATCGCCTTTAAAGTTTGGAATCAGTCCATCCTTCATACTTTCCAGGTATTTTTTCAGGATTCTTTTAATTATATTTTTCCCTCCATCAATGAATTGAAGGGCGGGAAGAGATATCATTGTATCCCTTCCCCATGCGCTGAACCATGGAAAGCCTGCTATTAAATCATCATCTGCTATGAAATCCTCCATGGCAAGTTTCAAAATCTCCATATACTCTTCCCTTTTAAAAAGCGGTCTATCTATTGAGAGCTTAAGGCTGAATTCCTTTTTCTCAGGATGGCCATAGGGTAGAGGATATTTCTTGTATCTCAGGATAGTTTCTTTTATTTTTTCATCAAGCTCTCTTTCCCCATCGGAAAAGGCAACGAACATCTCTTCATCGGGATTCAACTCAACCTCAATGAAAAATGGTGAAATCAAATCCTCTACGCAATCATATCCCCTCATCATCTCAGCAGGGTATGTGACATTTCTGTAGATAATGGGAGATTTTGAGAGATTTCCCTTAGAGGAAAACACAAAAACCTTTATTCCATTGTGTTCAAAAGATGCCATTTTTCCATCAATTTCACAGGAATATTCTGCGGAATCCCAGTATCCAGGAGGATGGAGGGTGTGATGGTCTCTCATTGTAAATTTCGGTCTCATTGAGAGTTTTATGGGCTTTTTGCCCGCGTTTTTGTATTGAACCACTGTGAAATTTTCATTTCTGTGCATCTTAATACTTTTCAAAATCACTATCTCCTCATGAGGAGGATGGGTTGAATAAATAAAGGTGGGGAATGGACGGAGGAAATGTAATATGAGATGCTTATAACCTTCGGGATATATAACCCCTGGATAGTGGTTGCTGTCAAGATAAAAGGATTTATCCTCAAAAGAAACCATTTCTTCTATTGATGCCACAAGGTGAACCCTTTTAATTTCCTCAGACGAGGCAATTAGAAGTCCATGATACTTTCTGTAGTTCAAAAGGTTTTCTGGACCGATTGCATACCCCCCCTTTCTGTTCGTCAAAATCCATTCTCTTTCCCTTATCATTCCTCTACCTCCTTTTACCAGAGTATAATAATTTCATCATATTTGCAAGGAAAATGGATTTTTTGGATTTATATATCATTGCCTTTTTAAGTCAGGAACCTCCTGGAGAATTTCTTAAAAGTTTTAGAAAGAAGTGATTCCTGTTATTTGTTGCCCAGGATTTTTTCTATTTTCTTTCTTAATACCTTTTCATGTTCTGGCATCTCGCCTATTATCTGATCCCTCCAGACACAGCTGCCATCAAGGATGATTGTATGAGGAACGCCTATCACACCATAGTCCCTTGCTGTATCTCCGTATTTATCCATAAGAATTTTAAATGGAAATCCCCTCTCTTTAAAGAATTTTCTCAGATTTCTTTCACTTTCCTTAAAACTTATGAGGAAGACCTCAACTCCCTTATAATCCTCTTTTATTTTTTTGAGGACATCTATTGCCCTTATACAGGGAAGGCAATCTGTTGAGAAAAAATCAAGTATTATTACTTCAGCCTTTGGCTTTTCACCGCAGTAATCCTTTAGCTGAAACCAGTTCCCATCAATATCCCTCAATTCAAATGGCTTTACCTTCTCCCCGATTTTAAAGGAAAACAAAAAAGGTGCTAAAAGAATAAAAAGAAACTTTATTCTCTTCATATTTTGAAATTACCATCTACGAATGAAAAATCAAGGTCTTCCGCATAAAACACCCAATACTTCCTTCCCGCAAAAGATTGGAGAGCCAGCTGGTTTACTACACTTGACTTTTTTGACGCAATGCGTTATAATTATTGCATGATGAATGTAAAAGAAATAATTGTGACGCTCAGAAGGGTGGATGTGGAGGGAGTCTTTTCATCCTTTTTGGTCCTTTTTTTCACTTCCCTCGTCCTGATTTCAAGCGGAATTTACTACTTCTATGTGGGAAGGAATTATGGAGAAATTGAAGGTCTTTTCTATTCGCCCCATCTTGTTTCTCTTCAGTTTTCCTTAACCCTTCTTTCCATTTTTTCCTTCTGGATTCTGAAGAACAAATCCATTTCTTACACAAAACCCTTTAATACATGTCTCTTCATCAATATCCTGCTGACCAATTTTAACCTTTTTGTCTCCCTTCTCCTTGTTCTCAATGGCATTCTGTTTTTGTTCTGAGGTGGGACTGGAGTTTTCCTTACTACCCCTTGAGGAGACTTTGAAAAAGGTTCTCAGGAACTATACTTATGCTGACATATTTGTTGAGAAAAAAAGGGGTTTCAGGATAAGGTTTGAAAACGGAAAAATAGAACTTATCTTGCTCTTAAATGATGAGGGATTCGGAATCAGAGGGATAAAGGGAGAGGAGGTTGCATATTTTTACTCTACGGGCATCACTCCGGATAGGTTCCTTGAGGGAGCAGATTCTTTAAAAGAGGGAAGAAGTCATGGATTTGAAGGAGGTTCTCTTTCCTTTAAAGAAGAAAAGCTTCACTCAATAGAGAATGTGCTTGAGGAAATAAAATCATGCTCACGAGTTCTTGAAAGAAAAGAGGTTCTTTCATCCAGCATCTTTTATGAATTTGTGGAAAGAGAAATTGGAATTTTTTCAAAGAGGGGTCTGGTTAATGAGCTACAGAGAAGGGAATTTGTGTTTTCAAGGGTTCTTGTTTCTGATGGGAAAATATACCAGACAGGGTATGAAACTGAAGGTGCATCTTCAGATTTTCCCTTGAAGAGGATAAATCTTGCCGGGGTAGTAGAAAAATCCCTTGAAAGGGCTTTAACAAATCTTAAAGCCTCGCCTCCTCCCCTTGGAAGGATGCCTGTTGTAATAGGTGGTGAGGCTGGAGGGACCATGATACATGAGGCTGTGGGACACGGATTTGAAGCAGACCATGTGTTAAAGAAAAGCTCGGTCTACGAAGGGAAAATTGGAGAGGCAGTGGCTTCACCTCTTATAACTGTGGTAGATGACCCAACTATTGAAGGGAAAAGGGGAAGCTATTTATATGATGATGAGGGGAACCCCTCTCAAAGGGTCCTTCTCATAGAGAAAGGAATTTTAAGGGATTACCTGTATGATATGTTATGGGCACTGAAAAGCGGAAGGGAAAGCAACGGTCATGGAAGGAGGGAATCTTATAAATATCTTCCAATCCCGAGGATGTCAAACACATTTATAGAAAGGGGAAATATGAAAAAAGAAGATGTCATAAAAGGGGTATGGAAAGGAGTTTATGTTAAGAAAATGGGAGGAGGGGAAGTTAATACGGTAAACGGGGATTTTATGTTCCATGTGCTTGAGGGATACAGAATTGAAAATGGAAAAATAGGGGAGCCGATTCAGAATTTTTCCATATCAGGAAATGGGCCAGAAATACTCAAAATCATAGATGCAGTTGGAGATGATGTCGGATGGTCAGTGGGAAACTGTGGAAAGGAAGGGCAACTCGTTCCAGTGTCCGACGGGATGCCCACGATAAGAATTCCAGAAATGGTTGTGGGAGGGATTTTGAGGTGAAAATCAGTCATAGATTTTTAAAAGAATTGAAAAAAATATATGGAGTGCAAAAATAAAGACATGAAGACGATTGCCCTTTCAGAATATAGATCCAAGGAACTTTTAAAAGGTTTTGGGATTGAAATTCCAGAGGAATATTTTGTAAAAACGGAAGAAGAGTGTTTAAAAGCTGCAAAGGAGATCGGTTATCCTGTTGTATTAAAAGGGACAGGGGAGGGAATAGCCCATAAGACAGAAAAGGGGCTTGTTAAGGTGAAGATAATGGATGAGGAGGGGCTTAAAAGGGCGTATAGAGAAATTCTGTCATCTGGAGAAAAAATTGAAGGGATGCTCCTTCAGAAATTCATACCCGGAAAAAGGGAGTTTATCGCAGGAATTGTGAGGGAACCTCAGTTTGGTCCTGTTATAATGTTCGGTCTCGGTGGAATCTTTACAGAGGTTTTGAAAGATGTGACCTTCAGGATTGCTCCCATTGAGAAAGTGGATGCAGAAGAAATGATTTCGGAATTAAAAAGTGCAAAGCTGCTTGATGCTTTCAGAGGGGAGAAACCGGTGAACAAGGAGAAGTTGATTTCTCTTCTCGTTAAACTTTCAGAGGTTCCATTTAAAGATGAAAGAATTGCGGAAATAGATTTAAACCCTATAATACCCTGGGAGGATGAAATCTACATTGTTGATGCTCTCGTGGTTTTGAAGGATGAAGGAAAAAATTAGGTTTTTATTTTATCCGGAATCTATCGCTGTTATTGGTGCAAGCACAAATGTAGCAAAATGGGGATTTATCATTCTGGACAACATAATCGCTGGCGGGTATAAAGGAAGGGTTTATCCTGTAAATCCGAGAGCGGATGCAATATTTGGATTAAAGTGCTACAGGAGGGTGCAGGATATTCCGGATGAAGTGCATCTTGCAGTAATTACCATTCCCAGGGACAGCGTTTTTGATGTCCTTAAGGATTGTGCGGATAAAGGCGTAAAATCAATAATGGTAATATCTTCGGGTTTCAGTGAGGCAGGAAAGGAATTTGTGGAACTTGAGAACAAACTTGCAGAATTTGGAAAGGAAAAGGGGATTCCCATAGCCGGACCGAACGGACAGGGAATTTTCAATGCTTTTATAAATCTGAGTGCCACCATGTCATATTTTAATGTAAAACCTGCCAAAATTTCTTTTGTTTCACAAAGTGGAAATATGGGGAATACCATGATTCAGTGGGCAAAAAAGTATGGAATGGGATTTGGAAAGTTCGTTTCAAGCGGAAATGAAGCAATGCTCAAAACAGAGGATTACTATGAATATTTTGAAAATGACCCGGATACCGATGTTGTCCTTTCCTATGTAGAGGGAATTGACGATGGAAGAAAATTTTTTGAAAGGTTGAAGAGTCTCGCCTCCAAGAAGCCTGTCATAGTGCTTAAAGGTGCAAAAACCGCGGAAGGAAGAAGGGCTGCAGAATCGCACACAGGAGCGGTCGCGGGTTCTTACGAAGTATTCAAATCCGCTGTAAAGCAGGCAGGAGGAATTCTTGTTGAAAATCCTGAGGAGATGGGAGACCTCGCCTTCGCCTTTTTATATCAACCACTTCCAAAGGGGAAAAGGGTCGGTGCTATAAGCGGAGGTGGGGGATGGGCGGTTCTCGTTGCGGATGCACTTGCTGAAGAAGGGCTTGAGCTGGCAAAATTTTCTCCTTCTTTGATGGAGGAACTTAATAAACTTTTGCCATACTACTGGAGCAGAAATAATCCTGTTGACCTTGTGGCAGAAAGAAAAGAAGGATTGTATCAAAGGGTTGCGGAGCTTGTCATTTCAGAGCCCTATGTTGATATATTTATGGCTCTGGGAATAGGATATGGATATTCAGGTGTTTTTAAAATAGACGGTTCAAAGCTCATAGACCCTGAAATGAAAGAACAAATAAAAAGTTATGTGAGAGAAAGGGGAATAGGAGAAAGTCTGGCACTTATTGAATTGAAGGAAAAATTCAAAAAACCCATAATAGCAGCTTCCGACTCCATGTTCGCCGAGGATTTCTACAGAAACGAATCTTTAAAAATTTTGATTGAAAATGGAATTTTTGTTTATCCAACCCCTCAAAGAGCTGCGAGGGTAGCAGCGAGGATGTATTGGTATGCGGAATATCTGAGAAGGAGAAACGGAAGGTTTAAGGAGTGATTTTTAAGCGGGTATTTTGACAAAGCCTGTGAGTTTGTTCCAGTTTCTTTTAAATTTTTCGTGGATGTAAGTTTCTCTATTCATTCTCCATCAATTGAAAATGTGGATAAGTTTCAGCGACGAAAGGTTGAATTTAAAAAAAAATTTGGGAGAATTAAATTATGGATTTTCTAAACATAAAGACACTGGGAGAGCTCCGAAGAAGTGGATACCGGACAAAAAAGATAAAAGAAGAAATAAGGTTAAATCTTATTAAAAAAATTGAAGCCGGGGAAGAGATTTTTTATGACATAATAGGATATGAGGAAACAGTTTTGCCCTATCTCATTAATGCACTTCTTTCGGGGCACAATATAATATTTCTCGGAGAAAGGGGTCAAGCAAAATCAAGGTTGATAAGGAGGATTGTTAATCTTCTGGACGAGTATATACCAATTGTAGAAGGCTGTGAGATAAATGATGACCCCTTTAATCCAGTTTGTCCAAGGTGTAAAAGACTTTTCGCCGAAAGAGGAGATTCCTTACCCATTGAATGGCTTCCAAGACATAAGAGATATGGAGAAAAACTTGCTACACCTGATACAACTGTGAGCGACTTAATAGGTGAAATAGACCCTGTTAAGGTTTCTGAGGGAAGAAGACTTGGAGACCCTGAAACCATACACTATGGATTGATACCGAGGACCAACCGCGGGATCTTTGCAATAAATGAGCTTCCAGACCTTCCAGAAAGGATTCAGGTGAGCCTGTTCAATCTCCTTGAAGAAGGAGATATGCAAATAAAGGGATACAAACTCTACCTGCCAATGGATATCCTTGTGCTTGCTTCAGCCAATCCGGAAGATTACACGAACAGGGGCAGGATTGTAACTCCTTTGAAAGACAGATTTGATGCCCAGATAAGAACTCATTATCCTGTAAATGTAGAAACAGAGATAAAAATAATGGAACAGGAAGCGAAGGTCAAAATTCCGGAAGGTTATGAATTGAAGTTCCCCTATTTTATGAAAGAAGTAATTGCTAATATCACATTTGAAGCGAGGAAAAGCCCTGAAGTTAATCAACGGTCCGGTGTGAGTGTGAGGATGAGTATTGCTAATTACGAAGCAGTGATAACAAATGCTTTCAAAAGAGCTTTAAAGTTGAAAGAAAAGGAGTTTGCTCCACGGATTTCTGACCTGCATGCTATAATGCCCTGCACGATGGGAAAAATAGAATTGGAATACACAGGCGAAGAATTAAACGAGACCCTTCTTATTCAAAGATTTATAAAAAATTCGGTGAAGAAAGTTTTTGATTCGTATTTTAGCGTAGACCTGTTTAAAAATGTAATTCTCACCTTTGAAAAAGGATTCACCTTCACAGTTTCGGATGATACCCCTCTTTTCGTGTATACACAATTTTTATCAAATGTTGACGGAACAAAAGGGATATTGATGGATAAACTTCATATTGAAGATTCTCCTTCCGAACTTGCTGCAGGCACAGAACTTATGCTTGAGGGGCTTTATCTCCACAGAAAGATATCAAAGGAAGTGGTAAAAAGCGGATATGTATTCAAAATATGAAATACATCTATAGATCCAGAACCAGATTTCACGAGAGCTTAGAGGAGTATAAGAAGGAGGAGATATTTAAAAAATTCAGTGATGAACTTCTTGAAAAGGGAAATGTGGAATCTGCCATAGATGAAATAGTGAAAAAGGGGATAAAGTTTTCCTCCTCCGAAACGGTAAAGGGTGCAAATGACATTTCCAGAGCGCTGGAGGAATTGAGAAATTCTATCATGAACAAGTTCAACATAAGGGAATTTTTGAGGGAATTGAGGAATGAAATATCCGAAATAGCAAAAAAGATGGGAAGGGATGATATAATTGAAAAGCTGAAAGAGGGAAGTTCAATTAAATCTGCAATTTCGGAGATGGAAAACAAATCAGTTCCAAAAGAAATGAAAACCCATATAGAAAGGAAGGAAGGGTATGAAAAAATAGAAAATTTTAAGAAAAAGTATCCTTTCCTTTTTAACAAGGGGGAGGTTCCTGAATACGAAGAACTTCTTGAGTATATAGATAAAATAGAAAGTTTGAATTCCATGATAGAAGCTTTGAAGTCAGGGGACCTTGAAAAAGTAGATGCTGAAAAATTGAAAAAATTCGTGGGCGAAAAATTCTGGGAGGATCTAAAACTTCTCAAAGAGATAAAAGATTTTATAAAGAACCCTTCCATTATGAGAGAAGAAGGTGGTGTTTTAAAACTCACTCCCAGAGCCATCAGGAAAATTGGGGAAAACGCATTGAGGGACATTTTTTCTGTTTTGAAAAATTCAAGGGCAGGAGAGCATCTGTCTTCCTGGAGAGGAGGGATTGAGACAAGGTATGAAGAATCAAGACCTTATGAAGACGATGAATTTTCGGAAATAAATATACCGGGCACATTATTCAGGTCATTTAGAAGAAGAATGATAAGTGGAGGACCACCTTTGATTCCCGAAGATTTTCTCATTTACGAAAGGGAGAGAAATGTTCGGACCTCCTTAGCCCTTCTTCTTGATATGAGCTGGTCAATGTCGTGGAATAACAAATTTACTGCTGCAAAAAAGGTGGCATGTGCGTTGAGCCATCTTATCAGAACGAAATTTCCCAGAGATAATCTTTACATCATTGGTTTTTACACTACCGCAGTCCTCCTCAAAGAAGATGAACTATTGTATACGGAGTTGAATCCTGCAGAGCCATTTACAAATATTCAACATGCTCTTCAGCTTGCCCAGAAGGTTCTTTCCTCGGATCCCAATTACAACAAGCAGATAATTCTCATTACAGACGGACAACCCACCGCCTATTGTTATAAGGGCATGATCCACATAGAATGGCCGGTATTCGGAATAAGTCCAAATGCGGTCAGGGAGACAATAAAAGAAGTGAAAGCAGTTACAAAAAAGGGAATAAAAATAAACACATTTATGGTGGATGACAATCCATATCTTGTGAGGTTGGTGGACGAAATTGTCCGTATAAATGGTGGAAGGGTATTTTATACCACTCCTAACGAACTTGGAAAATACCTTTTGGTGGATTACATTTCAAGAAAAAGAAAAGTCATAGTTTGAAAAAATTTTCAGAGAGAGTATAAATTAAGGTATGGAAATTAAAGAATATAAACCCCGAGAAATTGAAAGCAAATGGCAGAGGAAGTGGGAGGAAGACAGAATTTTTCATGTTAAGGAAGAGGGCAAAAAATTTTATTTGTTAGAAATGTTTCCATATCCATCGGGGAAAATTCATATGGGACATGTGAGAAACTATACAATCGGAGACGCAATAGCAAGATATCTTTTCATGAAGGGCTACAATGTTCTCCATCCAATGGGGTGGGACGCATTTGGACTTCCCGCGGAGAATGCTGCTATAAAGCATGGCATGCATCCTGCTTTGTGGACGAAAAATAATATAGAGCATATGAAGAAGCAATTGAAATCCCTTGGTTTTTCCTATGATTGGTCAAGGGAAATTTCCACCTGTGAACCTTCTTATTACAGGTGGGAACAGAAGATTTTTATTGAGATGTTCAAGAGGGGATTGGCTTATAAAAAAAAGGGGATTGTGAACTGGTGTCCAGAATGTGCAACAGTCCTCGCTAACGAACAGGTGGAGGGCGGAGTTTGCTGGAGGTGTGGTTCTCCTGTAACTTTTAGAGAGCTTGAACAATGGTATTTTAAAATCACAGCGTATGCTGAAGAGCTCCTGCAGGGATTAAAGGCTCTTAAAGGGAAATGGCCTGAAAGGGTTCTCATTATGCAGGAAAACTGGATAGGGAGGTCTGAAGGAGCTGAGTGCTCCTTTCCCCTTGAAAACGGTGAAGGTGTTATCACTGTTTTTACAACAAGACTGGATACCGTTTACGGAGCTACATTTATGAGCCTCGCTCCAGAGCATCCTTTAGCAATAAAGCTGGCTGAAGGCACTCCATACGAAAGTGCTGTTAAAAACTTTGTAGAGAAGACCTTGAGAAAGAGGCTTGTTGAGAAAGAAACTACTGAAAAAGAAGGGGTGTGGACCGGAAAATACTGCATAAATCCGTTCACTGGATGGAAGATGCCAATATATGTTGCCAACTTCGTGCTTATGGAATACGGAACAGGAGCCGTGATGGCAGTTCCTGCGCATGACCAGAGAGATTTTGAATTTGCGAAGAAATATGGACTCCCGATAAAAGTAGTCGTTAATCCGGTTGGTAAATCTCTAAAAGAAAATGAACTGGAAAAAGCCTTTGAAGAGGACGGAGTTCTTGTCAACTCGGGTCCCTTTTCAGGACTTCCCAGTGCGGTTGCGAGAGAAAAAATTGCGGAATTTATAAAAGAAAAGGGGTGGGGAAGAAAGGTGGTCAATTACAAGATAAAAGACTGGGGAATTTCAAGGCAGAGGTACTGGGGAGCTCCTATTCCTGTCGTATATTGCAAAGAATGCGGAATTCAACCGGTAAAAGAAGAAGACCTTCCTGTCGTGCTTCCAGAAAATGTAAAAATAAGTGGAAAGGGCGAATCCCCTTTGAAAAGCGTTCCTGAATTTGTGAGAACAACCTGTCCTGAATGCGGGGGATATGCTGAGAGGGAGACGGATACGATGGATACATTTGTTGAGTCTTCGTGGTACTTTTTGAGATATGCCTCCCCACAAGAAGATAATGCTCCTTTTGATAAGAAGAAGGTGAAGTTCTGGCTTCCGGTTGACCTCTACATAGGAGGGATTGAACATGCAGTGCTTCATCTTCTTTATGCAAGATTTTTTGTTAAGGTTTTGAGGGACCTCGGGTACATAGAGTTTGATGAGCCCTTTTTGAGTTTATTGACCCAGGGAATGGTTATAAAAGAAGGAAGGAAGATGAGCAAATCTTTCGGAAATGTGGTTGAACCCGATGAAATAATTGAAAAATACGGAGCTGATACCGCGAGGCTGTTTATTCTTTTCGCTTCTCCTCCGGAGAAAGATCTGGAATGGAGTGACCACGGGGTTGAGGGGTGTTTTAGATTTATAAACAGAACATGGAGGATTTTCTTTAACATAATAAACATCCTGAAATCCTCAAAAGGAATGGAGAAGACTGAAAGACATGCGATTCTGAAGCTTCTCCATCAAACCATAAAGAGAATTACTGACGAATTCAATACGAGATATCACTTTAACACCGCAATAAGCGGTATTATGGAATTTTTGAATGCCCTTACATCTTTTATGGAAGAGAAAAACGGAAAATTTGAGCCGCAGGACATTTTTGCACTCAAAGAAGTTGCCTATTATCTCCCTGTAATTCTTACTCCTTTCATTCCTCATGTGGCGGAGGAAATGTGGTCCAGTCTGAAAGAAGTAGATGAGAGAGCAAAGGAGTATGAATATGTTTCAAGACACCCCTGGCCCTCTTATAATCCAGACCTCATAGTGGAGGAATACGTAAATATCCCTGTTCAGGTAGATGGAAAGTTAAGAGGAGTTATAAGAGTGAGAAAAGACGAGGACGAAGAAGAGGTTTTCAAAATGGCAGTTTCGGATCCAAAGATCCAGAGGCATCTTTCTGGAAGGAAAATTTTGAAGAAGATATATCAAAAGAACAAAATTCTCAATATTGTAACGGGAGGATGAAATGACCATAAAAAAAGAACTTCTTGAAATTCTTGCCTGTCCCAAATGCAAAGGAGATGTGGAACTTTCCAGGAAGGGCGATGCACTGATATGCAGGAAATGCGCCTTGAAATATGCTATAAAGGATGGGATACCGATCATGCTAATTGAGGAGGCTCAACCTCTGAAAGAGGATGAATAGTTGTTAATGCTTGAAGCTTTTTATATTTTATTTTCTTTTGTATTTTTAATAACATCCTTTATTCTTCTCATTTTGAGGAAATTCAGCCTTTTACCCCGCGGGATAATTTTTTCAGCAGTGATTTCCGGAATGTTTCTCGGAGCAGTGTATTTTAATTTATTATCCATACCCCCGGTTGTCAAAAAGTTTTTCTCTCTCCAGAAGAGGGAAGAAAAATGTAAATCAAAATCTATCCCCAGGCTATCTTCTGATAATGAGGTGAACAAGATTTTTCTGCTGAAGCATGCCATTGAGGTTGAAAATATGGAAAAATTTCTTGAAGTGATTGACCCTATCCTGAAGGATAGAGTTCTTTCTTCCTTAGACCCTTATGTAGAAAACATGGATGTGTGCGGGGCAAGGGAATTTTTAAAGTCAGCTTTCGGGATATATCCTGCCACCCATTTTATGTTGAAAACCAGCGAGTATATAGAGCCTCAAATCATATCAAAATGGCTGAAAAGGGCTGATGGGTTCATTTTTGAAAACAAACTTCTTTTGTCTCCTGAAAAGCTTATTGAGATGTTCCCTGAAGAATTGACGGGAGGCTTTGAAATTTCTGAAAACAGGATTATAATTTATTTAAGGAAAAGGTGAGAAGATGCCTATATTTGAATTCAGATGCAAAAAATGTGAAAGGGAGTTTGAATTCTTCATCATGAAAAAAGGCGAAGCCGTGGTATGTCCGTTCTGTGGCGGAGAAGAAGTAGAAAAGCTCATTTCTTCTTTTAGACTCGGTGGTTCAGGAGGTGAAGGCACTCTCTCTTCCGGAGCCTGTTCAACATGTTCTTCAAAAAGTTGCTCTACCTGCAAATAGTTTTTTTTCTTCTTTCCTGCGCCCACCTTCCGGATAAAGAGCCCCCTCAAGGGTTTGAGGAACTTTCAGCCTCTGTCTCTTCCCTTTACACAATAATGGGAAAATACGATGTGAGGAAATCCTACATAAGAGAGAACATCAGAAAATTCTTCTGCACAGAAGAGGATATGGATGGATTTATATTTGAAAAGAACCACGAACTTTCAAAATTTAAAATAAAAGATGGGAGGGTTGTAGATTTCTCAATTGAAAATATAGAAGAGCACAATGAAAGCACAAGTGTAAAAGTCGCTTATAAAGTAAAGGAATTTTTTCCTCTTTTAAAAAGAATCATACACACAACTGACGAATGGATAAGAACCGATGATGGATGGTGTTTGATATTTAGAAAAAAAATAAAATTGGGAGGGTGAAATGTTAAAAGCCGCTGTTCTTCTTTTATTTTTATCTACCCTTTCTGCAAGGGATATAGTTGATAAGGCATACAACAGGGATATGCCGAAAAGCAGTATGGCGAAGTCAAAAATGATAATAGTAAACGAGAAGGGGGAAATGAGGGAAAGGGAAATACTAACATACACTGCAGAGATAAAGGGGATAAGAAAAAGTCTGATAAAATTCCTTGAACCTGCGGATGTAAAAGATACATCCTTCCTTCACATTGAGAATCCAAAGGGAGAAGACGAGCAGTTCCTTTACATCCCCGCAATCAAGAAGACAAGGAGAATCGCTGGCTCCCAGAGGAGTTCTTCATTCATGGGTTCTGACTTTTCATACTCGGATTTTGAAAAAAGGGATGTGGACTCTGATGAGCATTCTCTTATAAAAGAAGAGAATTACAATGGGCATGATGTTTATGTGGTGGAAAGCATTCCCAGGGATGATCCCGATTACTCAAAGTTTGTGCAGTGGATAAGAAAGGACAACTTCGTCCCGATAAGAGTAGATTTCTACGACAAAAAGGGAAACCTCATAAAAAGGCTTGAGGTTGAGAAGCTGGAGAATATAGATGGCTACTGGATATCTACAAAGACAGTGATGCAAAGTTTGACGAAAAACAAAAAGACAGTTATTGAGATAATTGAGATAAAAAATAACATTGAAATCCCCGAGAAATACTTCCTTCCACAGAACCTCGGGAAGATTTGAGGAATAAGAAAATACTTATAATAGGTTTGATTCTAACGAGCTTCGCGTCACTTTACGGAGAAGAAAAAGTTTCGGGGTCTCAAAATAGGACGGATTGGTATATTGGAACGAGGTTGAAGTCCGGTATATTTACGAAAAACACGGGTTATCATTATTTTGATTATTTTGCCATATTTCTGGATATTAAACATAGATACATCTTTTCCTACCTTTTTGGAGGAATTGGAATCGGTTTGAGATGGATTGAATTTTGTAAGGACACCTACTGTGATGCTGTTCACCTTCTTTTCCCGTTCTGGATATCTTTTAACTTCATTGAATTCAGATTGCCTCTTTGGAAAAAGAACATCAAAACCCTGGACCATGCTGCGGTATTCTTTTCCGGTGCAAATATTGATATCCCTCTATATGGAATTAAAATTGATGAGTTGCCTTTTTTCATAATGGTAAATTACCATTTAGGATTTGACATATTCTGGCTTACCCTGGGTTTTGATTATGAACGCTTTATCTTTGAGCATGACTGGCAGGAAATAGGACTTCGCTTTGGCTGTCGATTTAGTTGGTAAAATTCCTTATTTCTCCACAAATAAAACAAGAGAAAAGCCAGGGGGAATTTCTACATTGATATAACCATCTTTTGTTTTACCCTTTTCTGAACCCGTTAAAGGGTCAAGAAGAACTCCATTTCTCCCATTTCCTATGAAGAAAACCTCCTTTTGAGTCTCTTCCGTTCCATTGAATAAGAGAAACAATTTACCGTTCTTGAGGATCCTGTGGGTTATATCAAAAGGCTGGTATTCCTTTTCAGGAATAATTGGTGGTTTAATACCCGAGTTTATAAGCGCCTTAATTGCCTCATCGGGAGTGGAAACTCTTTTTACCTTTCCTTCAATCTCATTTACGATTTTCTTAACAAAATCATCTCTTTCTTGAAAGTTATGGTATCCAATAGCCCTTTCAGGAAAATTCCCGAGAATAACAACAGGTATTCCCGCCTCTACGATGTCTTTCACCTTACTCATTGCCTCTGGATAAACCGCATTTAAATTATCCATTAAAATTGCAGAATATTCCTGATACCCGATTGCTATTTTTCCATTTTTGATCTCAGCAGAAACGAGGTGAAACGGCGCTATCCTGTCGTATGTAATTCCCGCCCTCTGAAGCCTTTTTGTGATTTCCGAGTCGTGAACCTCTCCTCTGAACCCAAAGACAATTTTATCCTTGAAGTCAATGTCATTATACAACCACGCTAATTCTGCCGAGTTTTTCCCTCTTGACATAGCGTAGGAAAGCCTTGATATGTATTCGTTGATTCTCTTTATCTCCTTCCATACAGGACTGCTTTCATCCGTCCATGTGGTGAAGGAGAAGCCGAGAGATTCAGGTCTGTCAAAGGGATACCACCGTCTTCCCTTTCTGTAGTAAAGGTATGGATAGCCATGGTAGTATATCTTATTCACTCCCGCTGAAAATGCCCTTCCTGCGAGGTAATAAAAATCTTCCTCCTTTAATTTTTTAGGGTTCTCCGATGCGGATACAAATGTTTCTGATGATATAAATCTTTTTCCGGAAATATGAGCGGATGATGAAGATAGTTTCATAAAGTCATAACTTCCACCCGCGTAGAGTTCTTCGGTCTCAGGTATGTCAACCATTGAGTATCCTTCCAGAAAATTCTGGTATCCCCCATGGTTCTGAAGCCTCAGAGTCAGCCCATTTTTATGAACCCAATCGAGAAGGGGCTTAAGGAATTCGTCCCTGAAGAGTTCGCTCCTTATCTCTTCATAATCCTCCCTTACCCTTTCACCTATCTCTCCATAAGAGTATTTGAGGGAACCCTTAAAAATTGTCTCAAGCCATTTTATCTCACCGAATTTCTTAAAGAGAAGAGGAATAAACCGCTTGAGGTCATATCCCATCTCTTTTTGAAATTTCTCAAGAAATCCATCTGTCCAGGGTAGAATTGAAAATAGTTCAAAACTGTCAATGAATAGGGAATCAAAAGGGTCTCCTGTGTATTCTTTTAGATGCTCAACAAGTTTTTCTCCAAATCCGTCAATCATCTCATCAATTCCCCTTCGGTTCAAATGGTCGTGGACAAAGCTCTCTGTATAGTTTCCTGGATAGGCGTGGCAGAAGACGAGTTGATTTGTAAAGTTCTCATAGATTCCAAATATGAACCACCTTCCATCAGGAACATCCCATTTTAAAATTCCATCGGAGAATTTATCCGAGATGTCTTTTAGCTCCACAATCTCGTTGGAGGAGAGCCCTTTCTTACCCGCAATCACTGCGAGGAGTTTAAAATTTCTGTCAAATTCCCCTACGGTTTTTGAAATGTCCTGAACGAGATTGAGGAGTTCGTAATAATTTGGCTTTTCGGGAAGGGGGACAGGACCATTGAACCCTGAAGGTCCTTCAACCTCAATAACTGACATGACAAGTTGTTTTGCCTTCCCCTCTTTTATGAACGGTCCTCCTGTTGGCCAGCTGCTTCCAAAGGTTATGTCAACCCTTAGATTGAGCTCTTTTGCTATTTTCAAAGTTGTTTTCAATTTTTCAAAGAATTCATCCGTCCCCACTGTCATTATGTTTGGGTCCTTTGCTATATCCTCCTCATCCAGACCGAATGTAAAAGGCTGAATCTCAACTCCACCGAATCCGTTATCTTTAAAGAGTTTTAATTCCCTTCTTATCTCCTTTTCCTCAACGCTTCCTCCTGGCCACCACCATCTGAAGTATGGACGATAGCGTTCCGGCGGAGATTTCCAGAGTTCCATCTGAAAAGTTTCATAGTCTTCAACAACTTCTTTTTGTCCACAGGATAGAAGGAATAAGAAAATGAGAAGATTTAATTTTATAAGCCCTGTTGCCTTCAGAGTTTCTTTCCTGTTATAACTTTGTAGCAGTCAATGGCCGATTCGTGTCCAATGTCCCCACCTGCTCCCTCCGCACATGTCCAGTCACCGACAAAGAACAGATTTTCTATTCTGGAGATTTTATAGCCCGGTCTCTTCTCTGCATACTGCTCAATGTTCACTTCTGCCCCGTCAACCATCTTCAAATGGGAAACCCTTTTCCATTCGGTAGCAGAGTTTATTTCGGGAAAGAGTTTGCAGATTGCTCTTTCAAGCTCCTCCGCCCTCTCCTTTGCCTTTTCTGGAGATTCCATATCTTCAACTGCGGTCGGATAGAAAAATGTGAGAATGCTTTTTCCTTCGGGTGCAATGTGAGGGGTAAGGTTTGAGGTGAATATGCCGAAAGAAAGCGGATTCCATATATACCATAAGCCTTTGGTATCGGATATTTTTCTTGAGAGGCAATAATCTATAGAAACCCCTGCTGTCGGTCTTATATTTTTAAGTTTTCTAAGCTCTTCATCTGTAAAGATGTTTTTATCAATCATTCCCTGAAGGAAAAACTGCGGATGAACTGCACATATAACATTTTTTCCCTCAAAAAATCCCTCTTTTGTTTCAACGCCTATTGCCCTTTCCTTTTTGAAAACTATTTTTTCAACCTTTATACCCGTCCTAACCTCTCCTGTCTGATTTATCACATCAACGAGGCTGTTGAGAATATACTTCCATCCCCTTTCAGGATACATCACAGATTTTCCAGCCTTCAGAACCTTTGCCACATTCCTTATGAGTTCTCCGGCAGAAGACTTTTCAATAAATGGGCATACGAGCATTGAACCGCTTACGAGTTTAAAGTATTTTCTCAATCCCTCCTTTATATTCATCTCATCCATCCATTTCTGAATAGAAACATCAAGCCATCTTTCAGGGGAAAGTTTCCTTATCTTTAACATCATTCCGATTGCGCTCAATTTCTCTCTTGCAGAAAGCATATCTGTTTTTATAAAGCCCGCTGGACCGGTTGGAAATAACTTTATGCTTCCGTCTTCATCCATAAAGTATGATTTTCCTATGTCAACAAATTTCAATTCCCTCTTTATCTTTCTAAAAACCTTTGCGGTAGCACTCTTTGGACCATATCTTATGAGATGGATTCCATTATCTAATATAAACCCGTCTTTTTCCAGCACAAAAGCCCTTCCTCCCACATGGGTGTTTTTTTCCAGCACAAGAACACGAAATCCATCGCTTGCAAGAAGAGCGGAAATTTGAAGCCCCGTAATGCCTCCCCCTACTGTTATGAAATCGTATTTTTCACTCATTTTGAATTTATATCAGATTTTTTTCTTTCAATCAAATGCTCTACATTACCTCGCTTGGATTCTATCCGAAAATCAAGTTGTTGCCTCATCAAAATTTTTATTTTAAATGTATCTTTCTTAATCATCCATAAACGAAAAAATTTTGGAAGAATTTGGATAGAAACTAAAGTGAAGCACTAAGAATGATTTGGGGGAGAACCTTATAAGAGAGTTCGTTTTGCAATTTTAAAAAAATATATTATTAACAATAGTATCCCGCATAAAATATCGCTGGCAGCAGTTACCCCCCTGAAAAATATAGAAGCTGAAACTGCTATTGAGTAGGGAACAATGTCTTTTAGAAGAAAGACAAAGACAAGCTCTCTTACTCCTATTCCATTTGGAGCAAAGGGGGTAAGAAAGCCAATCACCCAGGAAACGGTTGCGATACTTACAACTTTGAGCCACAGATTGCAAGAAAGAGGATGAAATGCTTTTACCGTATAAAAAGCTCCGCTTCCCCATATAATCCAGTGAAGAATGGATAATAACAAAAGAAAAATTATTTTTCTGTATCCAAAGGAGGAGGTATTCATTGTATGCTTTATTATCTTTGGAGCGAAAAGGATAAACAGAAAAACGAGAATTCCCAAAAGAAACGCAGTATTAAATATACCTCTTAAAGAGCGTGAAAGGTAAAAGGGGCTAAAGGTAAAGAAAAACAGAATTCCACCAAACACAAGCATTCCAACCAAAAGTGCCAGAGAAAAAGCAATTGTTTTTTTTTCTACCCCCATGCGCGAAAGCATCGTATATCTTCCTATGTGGTCGCCTACTCCTCCCGGAAGATAGCGGAGAAATAAAGAAATGATATTGATTTCAAAAAGTGTTGGAAAAGGCAGGATTTTTCCAATGAAAGAAAGTGTTAAATACCATAGAATTGTGTAGATAATAAACGAAAAAAAGATGCATAATATACCAATTTCCACAAACGAAAGGTTAACATTGAAAATATGTATTATGATTTTGTCCTTGATTTGAAATATTACCTTTAGAAAATACACTAACACAAGAAGAAAAAGGAGATACTTTATACTCATGAGAACTCTGCGGGGAGTTCTTGTTTTTCCTTCTGAGTTTTTGTAAAGGAGTTTTATCCTTTCCATAGTGTGTTTTAAAAAATCAGTAATAACCCCGCTCATATAAATGACTCTATTGCTTTTCTCAACCTTTCCCAGGAAAAAATTTTTCTATCATTCTCAATGTTTTTTGAGAAGGTTTCTATTAGATTTTCTTTGAAACATTTTATTATTGCATCTGCCAGCGCTTCGGAATCAGCAGGGGGAACGATTAGTCCTCTTCTTCCGTGCTCAATTACCTCTGGAAGGTCGCCTACATTTGTGCCTATTACGGGTTTTCCAAAGCCAAATGCAATCTGTGTTATCCCGGTTCCTGTAGCGGATATATAGGGCATAACAACGAGGTCAACTGCTGAAAAATAGATTCCTATCTTTTCGTTTGGAACATATCCATCGTAAATTTTTACATGTTCCTCTATTTTTAACCCTTCAATTGCTTTTTTATATTTTTCCTTATCCTCCCAGAATTCTCCTGCTATGAGGAGGGTAAGAGGAATTTCTTTTAGCACTCTCGGCATTGCTTTAAGAAGGTATATAAGTCCTTTATATGGCCTGACATAACCAAAAAAGAGAATTGCATTTCCTTTTATACCAACTTCTTCCTGTGCTTTTGTTTTTGGAATCTGTTCAAAATGAAATACTTCATAGGAAGGGTGAAAAACCTTTTCAATTTTTGCCTCCGGAAACATATTTTTCAACTTTTTAAATTCTGGTTCAGAATGAACAATGTAAAAATCTCCCGAAGAAAGGGCAAATCTGGCAAGGAGGCGCTTCCAGAAGGCAGATTCGTGCTCTTCAACATTGTGGCATATAAAGAGAACTTTTGCACCGCATTTTTTGCTCAAAGACGCTATTACCCTGAAAGGGATAGCCCATCCCCACATCCACCATGGAAAAATAACGATGTCCGGGCAATATTCCTTGATTTTTTTACCTGCTGAAAACCATGAAAATGGAGATGCCCAATCTACAATTCTTTCTGCTTCCGCTTTTATTTCCTTTTTACTGCTGTCAAAACAGGAATTTCCCGGGAAAAAAAACTTTGGATAAGCACGGGAAAAACTCAAAAATTTAACCTCATGATATTTCTTGAGCTCATGATAGAGAAGGGTGGTATAATGCGAAATCCCTCCCTTAAAAGGATAAGTGGGACCAACTATTACAAATTTCTTTTTCATACTTCAATGATATCTGTGCTTTAAATATTGTCAAGGTGTGTAGATTTACACAGAACATCCCGAATAAAAGGTGATTTTAATATTCCTTTTTTATTATGATGGCATTTTCCGGGCATACCTCAAGGCAGAGGTTACAAAAAGTGCATTCGTCTTCATTTTCAGAAACAACAGAAACCTTTTCTTCCTTTAACTCAAATATGTTCACAGGGCATACCTCTACACATCTTTTACAGCCCTCTTTACAATTTTCCTTTATAATTATAGTTACAAATGTTCCCATTAAAGAACCTCCTTTAATACCTGAGGAATTTCTGAGTAGTTTTCAACAACAATGCAACCAGCAGATTTAAAAAGTTTTATTTTCTCTTCAGTAGTTCCATAACCAGGTCTTACGATGACCGATGCGTGTCCAAATCTCATCCCTGGCATTTTATCAACAAATCTTCCTCCAAAGAAAACAACCACTTTTTTTGTAAACTTTTCTTTTATGTATTCAGCAGCAGCCTCTTCCTTTTTTCCTCCCGGTTCACAAAAAAGCACTATTGCTTTTGTTTCCTCATCTTCCTGGAAAAGTGGTAGAAGGTCGGTATATATGGTCCCCACTACCGGGTCCCCTCCTATACCAATCACAGTTGATTGTCCAATTCCGTTTCTCGTTAAAATATTTGCAAGTTCTGTGCACATCCCTCCGCTTCTTGATATTATTCCGACGGGTCCCTTTTTATAAGCCTTCTGCGGATTGCTTCCTCCAAGATATCCCAATCTTGTTTCCTCAGGGCATATAATTCCCGGTGAATTGGGACCAATAACCCTTGCACCCCTTGCTTCTGCATAAGCCAGCATTTCTATTACATCGGACTTTGGTATTCTTTCCGTTAAAACGATAATCAGTTTTATTCCTGCCTCCACTGCCTCCATCACCGCATCCTTTGCAAAAAGCGGAGGGACTGATACAACCGATGCATCTCCGCCACATTTTTCTACAGCCTCAATCATGGTATCAAAAACCGGTATGCCGTGAACCCTCTGCCCACCCTTTCCAGGTGTTACACCCGCAACAACCTTTGTTCCATAGGCAAGCATTTCCTGAGACATTGTTGCTGCTTCCCTTCCTGTTATTCCCTGGATTATTACTCTTGTGTTTCTGTCTGCGAGGATAGCCATTTAAGCCTCCTTCTTCAAAAGCTCCACAATGTATTTTGCTGCCTCATCCATTGTCTGGTCTCTTGTAAAGTATTTTATTCCGTATTTTTCAAGAATTTTGAAACCCTCTTCTTCCCATGAGCCAGGAACCCTGAATACAACCGGAAACTTTGAAGGGTCAATTCCCATGGCGAGCATCCCCTTTATAACTCCTCTTGCTACGAGGTCCACTCTGGTGTTTGAAAGGACATTTGTAATAACTGCAACGCCCTTTATTCCCTTCTTGCTCAAAAGGAGTTCTGTGAGTTTCTGAACCTTCTTCACAGTTGGATTTCCGCCTATCTCACAGTAGTTTGCAGGCTTTCCTCCGTATCTTAGAATTGCGTCAAAGACAGTCAAACTCGCTCCTCCGCCTCCAATTATCAATGCTATATCTCCGTCAAATTCAACAACCCTTCCAGCGACACCCCTGTGGTCAAGCTGGTCTATCTCCCTTGCCTTTATTTCAAGTTCAGTAGGTTCTCTCTCCTTTTCCTCCCTTACAGGGATATCGAACCTCTCAAGGTTCCCTTTCTGCCTTACCAGCGCATCATCATCTATTTCAATCCTTGAATCCGCACAGAAGAACTTTTGCTCCTTTGTGAGAATCAGAGGATTAATTTCTGCCATTGTGGCGTCCATCTTTATGTAAAGGTCATAGAGTTTCACAGCAATTTCAGAAATTTCAAGGAGGGTTTTTCCTTTAAACTCCTTAGCAAAGAATCCCTTTGCCAGAAAACTTTTTAAACCTGTAAAGGGGTCAATAGGAAGTTTCAAAACCCTTCCGCTTCTTGCAATTTCTTCCACATCCATACCTCCCTCGGTAAAGAGAAGGCAGTTTCTCTTCGCGAGTTCATCAATTGTTATTCCGAGATAAAATTCTTTTTCCACATCCAGTTTTTTCTCAAGGAGAATCCCCTTTATCGGCTTTCCGAGGAATCCCTCTCTGAAAAATTTTTTGCCGAATTCAAGAAGTTCATTCTCATCGTTTATGACCTTTACTCCCCCTGCCTTTCCTCTTCCTCCTTTCAAAACCTGAACCTTAGCCACGAGGGGAAATCCAATTTTTTTGCCACCTTTCAACAGCTCTTCTTCCCTTTCAACAAGTTCACCTTCAGGCACCGGCAATCCCCATTCCTTAAAAAGCTTTTTCCCTTCAAATTCGTAGAGCCTCATTTTTCTCTCCTTTCTGATAGTTTTTTTATTCTCAAAGCCTGCTCATAGTGAAGCCTTTCAATCATTTCGCCATCTACGGAGATAACGCCAATTCCCTTTCTCATTGCCGGTTCGTATTGGGATATCACCTTTTCCGCCCACAGAATTTCTTCCTCCGAAGGAGAAAAAATTTTGTTGACAATTTCTATCTGCGATGGGTGAATTACCTGCTTTCCATCGAATCCCATTTCCTTCGCAAGCAGACAATCCTTTTCAAGTCCATCAAGGTCTTTTATGTTGAAGAATGGAGCATCAATAACATCAAGGTTTCCTGCCCTCCCTCCCGCTATGATGTGAGCTATGAGGGGTTGAAGTATCTCCTTTTTGTTCTTGCACCTCATTTCCTTTGATAAATCTGCTGAACCGAGAAGGAGTGCTGATAATTTTTCAGAGGCTTTGCATATCTCCCTTATTCTCAAAACAGAGGATGGGGTTTCAATCATGAGATGGATTTTGAGCTCCTTTTTTATGCCCTTTTCTTTTGAAATTTTTTCCACCATTTCATCAAATTTTTTTACATCCTCTTCTGAAAGAACCTTCGGGAGGAGGACCGCATCAATTTTTTCAGATAAAGTCCATTTCAGGTCTTCTTCTGTGAGCCCGCTTTGAAGTCCGTTCACCCTCACCACAATTTCCTTTTCACCGAATGATAGTTCGTTAAGCAAATTTTTGAGGACTTCCCTCGCCTTCTCTTTCTGGTCAAGTGCCACTGCATCCTCAAGGTCAAAAATGATTGCATCGGTTTTGAGTTCAACGGACTTCCTTATCATTTTTTCAGATATTCCTGGAACATAAAGCATGCTTCTCCTTACCCTCATATCACTCCCTCTTCTCTGAGTTTTTTTATTTCCCAATCGTCCATGCCAAGAAGATTTTTCAAAATTTCCTCAGTATGTTCACCGTGATGCGGTGGGAATGAGAACTTTTCTGTATCAATTCCCTCTATTCTCAAGGGATTTCCGAGAACCATCAACCCATTTATTTCTTCTACCATCTTTCTGTGTTTTACCTGTGCATCGTTGAGAGCCTCTGCTATATTATAAACAGGAGCACAGGGAATTTCTGCTTTTTCAAAAATTTTGAGCCATTCTTGAGTGGTCTTCTCTTCAAGTTTCTTCTCAAGAATGGGGAGCAGTTCTGATTTGTTTTTCAACCTCTTTTCATTTGACGAGAACTTTTCATGGTTTTTGAGCCAGGGAAGTTCAATGGCGTCAACGAACTTTTCCCAGAACTTTTCTGTAAGAATGGCGATAACGATGTAGGAGTCTTTTGTTTTGAAAGCCTGGTAAGGAACTATCGTCTGATGGGACGAACCAACCCTTCCTGGAATTTTTCCATCCACAAAGTAGTATTGAGCCACATAGGTTAAAAGGGATATGTTGCAGTCAAGAAGTGAAAGGTCTATTCTTGTTCCCTTTCCGGTCTTCTCCCTCAAATACAGGGCAGAGGAAATTGCTATAACGCCGAAAAGACCTCCTGCCAGGTCTCCCATAGGGATTCCCATTCTCACCGGTGGAAGCCCCTCATACCCGGTTATGCTCATTGCACCGGAAAGCGCCTGTATGCTAAGGTCAAAGGCTGGCTGATGAGCCCTGGGACCGTCCTCTCCAAAAGACGAAATAGAGCAGGAGATAATCTTCGGGTTTATTTTTGATATCCTCTCATAATCTATCTTTAATTTTTTGGGAACATCCGGTCTGAAGTTATCAAGGACCACATCGGACTTTTTCACAAGTTCGTAAAAGATTCTTAATCCCTCTTCCTTTTTTAAATTCAGGGTCATTCCCTTTTTATTTCTGTTTACACTTATGAAATACGCACTCATCCCCTTCCACATAGGTCCCATGTGTCTCGTTGGATCAGTTTCATCTGGTGGTTCTATCTTTATCACCTCTGCCCCGAGGTCCGATAAAATAAGACTGCAGTATGGTCCCGCCAGAACCCTTGTTAAGTCAAGAACTCTTATTCCTTTAAACACATTTACTCTCATCTATCTCCTTATTCTTCCCCCTTTTTATTAAAAATCAATCACTTTTTACACAGAAAGCCCTGTAATCAATGGAGTCTTTCTTTTCCAATTCTCCGAAAAAATCCACATTTTTTAAAATTTAAGTCCCACAAAATTGAGCACTTTTTGGATGCATAAAAAATGTTCAACCCATGAGGGAATAATGGTATCTCAACAATTTTTTCTACTTTTCCACATAGTTTTCCACAGGATATCCACAAAAGATGTGGAAAAGTGGATCTGGAATTGGTTCACTTATTTTTAAACTCCTTAAGAAGTTATAGAGGAACTCAACAATAAATTCACTTGACATTTTTATAAAAAATGTCTAATATAGAAGGCATGCGAATTGGTATAGACATTGGAAGCATTTCTGTCAAGTTTGTAGTTTTAAATGACGAAGGGATTGTTAAAAAAGGAGAGATTTCTCACAAAGGGGAAATCGGGAAGGGTATTTTAAATCTCAAGAAGGAAATAGAGGAATTTAAGGTGGATTCAATTGGAATAACCTCCAGTTTTGGTGGAAAGAATTTTGGAAGTATAGAGCCTGTGCATCCTGTAAAAGCCCTCATAAAAGGGGCTAAGTTTCTCCTGCCAGATGTGAGGAACATAATTGATGCGGGAGGCTCAAGTGCAACATTAATCATTCTCAATGAGAATGGTGAGCTTTCAAGGTTCAGGACGAATTCCCAGTGTGCAGCAGGAACAGGTGCTTTTCTTGAGCATCAGGCAAACAGGCTTGAAATCTCTCCGGAGGAAATGGGGGAGAAGGCTTGCAATTCCTGTCCCCCATCAATAGCCACGAGATGCGCTGTATTTGCAAAAACAGATATAATCCATCGTCAGCAGGAGGGGTATTCAGTAGATGAATTGTGGCATGGGTTGTGTAAGGGTGTTGCTGAAACCCTTCTTTCAACGCTTCTAAAGGGTATTGAACTTTCTGGAAAAACGCTTCTCACAGGAGGGCTTTCAAGAAATCCCCTTTTTGTCAGATACATCAATGAAAAGATAAAAGAGCTGTTTATATCAGAGCTCTCTCCATTCGCTTCCGCAATTGGCGCCTCATTTTTTGGGAGTGAGAAGAATTTTGATTTTCTGAGGGGAGAGATAATAGAAGAAGAAAATGAGAAAAGAAAAAGGAGGGTTGCCCTTCTCATAAAGAACTCATCAATAAAAGAGCACAAGAATCAGATTTCATTCACCGATGAAAATGGGACTGAGGTGGCAATTTTGAAAGAAGGATATGGAGGGAAGGTATGGCTCGGGATTGATATAGGTTCAACGAGCACAAAGCTCTGTGCTGTTTCAGAGGATAAGGAGGTAGTTTTTCACCTTTACAGAAAGACCAAGGGGGACCCCATTTCTGCAACGAGGTTTCTATTCTATGCAAAGAAGGAGGTTGAAAGGTATCTCAAGAAAATTGATATAGCAGGTATCGGGACCACAGGTTCGGGAAGGAGGATGATTGGTAAAATTTTGAGAGCAGATTTGATACTGAACGAAATAACCGCGCATACAGAGGGTGCTAAATTTCAGTGTGATGGAGTTGAGACAATTTTTGAGATAGGAGGGCAGGATTCAAAATACATGCACCTGAAAAACGGAATTCCTGACCAGATAAACATGAACTATGTCTGTGCAGCAGGAACGGGTTCCTTCATTGAGGAACTCGCAGAACTTCTTGGATTCAGGGTCCAGGATGTGGGAGAGATGGTATTAGGGGTTGAACCTCCTTATACATCCGAGAGGTGCACCGTTTTTATGGAACAGGACGCACTTGCTCTTTTAAAGAAAGGGTTTACGAAAAGGGAGGTTATGGCAGGAGTTATATACTCGGTTGCCTTTAATTACCTGTCAAGGGTTGTTGGAAAAAGACCCATAACCGGCGATTTTGTTCTTTTTCAGGGCGCTACAGCAAGAAATAAGGGATTGATTGCTGCATTTGAAACAATTCTTTCAAAGAGGATATACACAACCGATTTATGCCATATAAACGGAGCCCTCGGGGTTGCCCTTGAGTGTATGAGGAGGTGCGAGATAAGAAGAAATGGTGAGCCCGATAGATTTCTCTTCGGAGAGATTCAAAAAAGAAGCGAGGAATGCAGTATATGTTCAAATCACTGCAAGATAACATACATAAAATCAGGAAATGAGGAAACCTCATGGGGATACATGTGCGGAAGGGAGCCAGAGGAAGGGAAAAAGAGGGAGTTGAAATTTTATAGAGCCTTTGAGGAGAGGAACAAGCTCCTTTCAAACTTTATCAAACAGACTGGAAATTTTAAGGACGAAATGGGATTGCCCCTTTCCCTTTCAACCCACATCCTCATGCCCTTTTATGTGAAATTCCTGAATGAACTCGGATATAAAGTCCTTTTTTCTGGAGAGACAACGGACGATGTGATAAAGAAGGGAGACCTTGTAAGCACATCTGACTTCTGCCTTCCTGTTAAGGCATGTATAGGTCATCTCGTCAGGTTAACAGAAAGGGGAATTAAAAAGGTCTTTCTTCCTTATACCATCAGGCATTTTCCGAGAAAGAGGTTCTCAAATACCCATTTCTGCCCTTACTGTCAGGGGATGGCAGGGCTATTCAATTCAATAAAAAGGGAAAAGGGTTTGAATGTAGAGGTCCTTTCACCGGTTCTTGATTTTGGAGTTCCAGAAAGGATAAATGTGAATAAATTCTTTGAGGTTTTTTCAAAGGAGGGCTTTTCTCATTCGGAAGTCAAGAGGGCATACAGAAATGCGGTTGAGCATTACAAAGGATTTTTGAAGGAATGTGAGGAACTCGGTAAGAGGCTTGTTGAGGAGATGAAAAACGACTCCGTTCCTACCATTTGCATCGTAGGAAGAAATTACACCATCTACGATAAAAGGCTCTCATTGAGGCTCCCATTTCTTTTCGCCACTTATGGGGTTAATGTCATTCCAGCTGAATTGATGAAATTTTCCGAAGAGGAATTTCCGGAGGGTTTTGAAAACATGTTCTGGTGGAATGGGCAGAACATGATAAATGCTACAATACAGGCATTAAAAAACGGTTTCTATCCGGTGGTCATTTCAAACTTCTCGTGCGGTCCTGATTCTTTCATAATAGGTTATATTGAGATGCTGTGTGAAAAGGAGCCCCATCTTATCCTTGAGATTGATGAGCACAGTTCAGAAACAGGATTTCTCACAAGGATAGAAGCCTTCGTTGATGTTATTACGAGAAGGAAAATCTCGGGAGGAACGAAATTTTATATAAAGAGGGAAAGTGAAATTGAGAAAAGAAAAATCCTCATACCGAATATGCATCCTGTGGGGAATCACTTCTTTGCAGCAGTATTCAGAAAATACGGATACGATGCTGAGACCCTTCCACCTGAAAGGAGAAGTGGATTTGAGATTGGAAGGAAGTTCACGAGGGGAAGTGAGTGCCTTCCAATGGCTGTCACTCTGGGGAATTTACTGGAGTTCATAAAAGAGAGGGGATATGAACCTCATAAACTCGCTCTCTTCATGCCAACATCCGATGGTCCATGCAGGTTCGGTCAGTATGCGACTATGCAGAAGGCAATTCTTGAAAGGGCGGGGCTTTCTGGTATGAGCATAATAACGCCTTCTGCAGCGAATGCCTATCTCGGGCTTCCAAACTCAATGAGAAAGGACTTATGGAAGGCAATTTTAGCAGGAGACATAGTTTTCAAGATGAGGTGCAAATTAAAACCGAGGGATAAAGGCGGAAATGTTGAGAAATTGATAGAGGATTGTATAAGAAAGGGTATTGATGTGTTTGAAAGAGACGCAGATCTCCATTATTTTCTTGAATATCTCTCTTCAGAATTCAAAAAAATAGCTCTGGATATGAATAAAAAAGTTCCTCTTGTAGGCGTAGTGGGAGAGATCTTTGTAAGGTGTAATCCATTCAGCAACGACTATCTCCTTCAATCAATTGAGAAATATGGAGGTGAGATGTGGCTTGCCCCTATATCCGAGTGGATATTTTTTACATCATTTAACCATGTATGGAAATCAAGGGAGAACCGAGATTACATTGAGGTTTTGAAAAACAAACTGAAGAACAGGTTTTTGAAGAAAATTGAGGAAGAGGCATACGAACTTGTTGAAGATTTTCTGTGGGACAGAAGGGAGCCGGAGATTCACGAAATGGTGGAATCAGCCATTAAATTCCTTCCCAAAGAGCACACGACAGAGGCATTTATCACAATAGGGAGGGCTATAAAGTTTATAGAAAGGGATAAGTGTAGTTTGATAGTAAATGTTTCTCCATTCACCTGCATGCCCGGAAACATCGCCTCTTCCATATTCCTTGAGATAGAAAGGAAATTCGGCGTTCCAGTAATATCCATTTTCTATGACGGGGAGGAAGGGTTGAACGAAAAAATAGGGATTTATCTGAAAGGGTGAGAAAGATTTTTCATTAAGAATTTATCTTCTCACATGTCCCTCCATTTTCTTTGAGTTTTGAGGGGAGATTTATATAATAAAATTATGATGCTGGAAATCAAAAGAATAAAAATTCAAAAGCATGAAGATAAAATATCAAATCAAAAAATCTAAACCCCTGCTTGTAAGAGAAGAAGCAATGGCAGACTACAAAGTTCAGCAAAACATAGTGAACAATAATCTCCAGGCTATCAAGAAAGCTTACGGAATGTTTTTTACTCCTGAATGGGTGGTGGATTTTATGGTTAATTTGATAGATGCTGGTAGATATACCGATAAAAATGACCTCTTCATTCTAGAACCTGCTTGTGGTCTGGCGCAGTTTTTAATCGGAATAAAAAGAAATCTTCCAGAGCTTTTTAACTCAGCAAAACTCTGGGGAGTAGAGATTAACCAGGATATAATCAATTATTTGACCACTTTACATATTGGAAATAATGTAAAAATTATAAAAGAAGATTATCTTTTGTGGCAACCGCAGTTCCTTTTCGATTTGATAATTGGAAATCCGCCTTATGGTATTCCAAGTCTTTCAAATCATTATCCTATAAAAGTAGATACCACTACCAAGGAAAAATATAAAAGTCAGTATGAAACCTGGTATGGAAAATATAATGTTTATGGTGCGTTTATAGAAAAGTCTATCAAGTTACTTAAACCAGAAGGGCAATTGATTTTTATTGTTCCTGCCACATTTATGATTTTGGACGATTTCAAAAAACTTAGAGTTTTCCTGTCTCAAAATGGAGGGACCGCCATAATTTATCTTGGTCCGGATGTATTTAAGCCTGAAGCAGATGTCTCATCTGTGGTGTTGAACTTTATTAAATCGGATAAGTTTTCTCGCAGGTTGGAGCTTTTGGAGTATCAGGAGAATAAGATAAAACCAGTGAAAATCAATCCTGATTGGAGAGGTGAAGTAGTGACATTTGAAACAGATTACACTCGTGTTATAGAAAGCATTTGTTCTTACCGATTGGGAGATATTTATGAAATAAGAATTTCTCCAAGGACTCCTGAGGTTAAAAATAATTCCTATATAACAAAAGAAATTCCTCCCCGAGAAAATGAGTATTTACCTCTTTTAAATGGAAGAAATCTCAGATGTAATGAAATCATCTACAAAAATTTTACAGGATACTGGATTAAAAAGTCTGATGTTCAAAAATTGCGCAAATATTTTAATATCCCCCATATTGTAGTCGGTTTAGGTTTTAGAGAAGATGGAAAGGTAGGGGCAGCTATTGATGAAAAGTGCTATCCGTGGATGGGTGATGTCTACCATCTTTTAAGAAAGGATGGATTATTCAGCCAGAAATTTGATATGAGCGACCGGGATGTAGTGGAATATCTTAATTCTGAGTATGTGAAGAAATACATAAAAGAGACCTATCGGGAGATTACTTATCACTTAAGCATTACCCAGCTTAAAAATCTTCCGCTCCCGAGTAAAAAAGAGTGGAAAGAAATTCAGAAAAGGAAGATTTTATGAAGAACCCGGTGAAGGATTTAAGAAAATATCGGGAATTTCTTGAAAGTATCCCTTTAGAGAAGTATAGAGAGGAATTTAAAGATGTTAAATGGGTGGAACAGGATTTACCCAAAGAGATTTTACCGCTTGCCTCAATATTCAAACATTACTGGGAGGATAGAGAATTTTTAGATTTTGAGAAATGGTTTGAGGAATTTTGGGAAGAGATAAATACTTCCCCGAAAAGCAAAAAGGCGCTCGAAGAGTTCAAAAGATATTTCTTCAATAAATCACTTGAAGAAAATGATTGGTTTAAGAAGGGATTTAAGGCAAGAATGTATAGGACCTGGATATCTGTTCTTACCCAATTAGACTTTTGTTATATGTTCGAACATGTCTGTGCCAAAGAAGGAAAAAATTTGCAATTAGAGTGCAATGCAGAGTTAGATGCTAAAGGAATTGATGCTAAAGTTAATGATATTGGATTTCAGGTAGCGAAAATAAGCCAGCGAAAAGAGGCGAGGAGTGGGGAGAGAAAGAAGACAATTATCACTATACCTTATGCTGTATTCAATATAGAAGAGCTTAAGAGAAAAATTACCAGTCCGCGAGTTAAACACAAGATTAGGTATCAAAAAATACTTGAGGCATTTCATAATTACTTTGAACTTCTTAAAAATGGTTTTGTTGTTTTTAGTGAAGAATATCTAAAGCGGATAATAGAGCACATAAATGATGTTAAAGATGTTAGAGAAGCAGTTAATAAAATCATGAAGGAATTGTCGGGAGAATCTTAAATGATAAAAATAGAGCAACTTCATATAACAGCGGATAAAAGGCTTCGCCCAAATTACCCTCGCAACTTCTTTTATTTGCAGACCGGTAAATGATTTTGTTTGATTTTTAATTAAAGATTCATATAATGAATTTATGGATTTGAAGATTCAAATCCTGAAGGAGAGGCGGGAACTTTTAGGGCATAAACATAGCAAAACAACTGAGATTTATACTCATGTGAGTGCGAAAAGTATCGGTAAAATAAGCACCCCATTATATGGTTTAAAATTAGACCAAGGAAGTGCGAAATGATAAAGTCAGTCAAGAATAGAGAATGCTGGCTTTTCAACCAGAGCTGGTATATCCGAGATACTTCGTCCACACTCCCGATTCAGGACAAAAAGCGAAGTAGTTCATCTATGAACAGGTTGGACGACATTTTGCTTGGGGTAGAAAAAAACGCAATTAAGGAAGACAACGAAAATGGATAGCGAAATAAAATACCCGCACCTTCATTTAACTGATTGGCCTTTCAGGATAGTTCCTGATGAAGTTTCTTGCTCTTTTATGGCTGATAGAACGCAATTATCCAACGAGGTGAGAACATTGCTGAGGGGCTTATCTCGCCAACCAGCATCAAGTATACACTTGATGTGGGCTTGGTTTGGTGCGGGGAAAACACATACTCTTAAACATATAGAGTACTTGTGTAAAAAAGAGTTTACGGAAGTGATTCCTATATATATGGAATTTCCAAAAGGAATTAAGAGTTTTCTTGATCTTTATAAATCGTTTGTTACAGTCCTTGATAAGGAAACAATTGAAATAGCATATTATGAAACTTTTACCAATCCCAAAAAAGAGGAAATTTCAAAACGATTAAAGCATGATTTTCCGGATTTATCATCTGCATTAATGTTCCTTTATCAAGGAAACTTACAGGAGCAGGATATAGCTTTGAGATGGTTACGAGCAGAGTGCAAAGAAAAGCAGAGTCTAAAAAATATTGGAATATTAAAACCCATACAAACAGCTGAAGACTCTACAAAGGTTATTGAATGGCTTATAAGGTTGATAAATTTTGGTGGATCATCTTCTGGGACAATTCAGAGGGTTTTATGGATGATAGACGAATACCAACGAATAAAGGATCTTAGGAGACCTGTAATTGACGAAATAAATAGCTGTTTGCACTCTATTTTTAATAGATGTCCTAATGGACTTTCCATTATTATTTCCTTTTCAGGATATCCTGAAAAAAGGCTACCGGAATGGTTGTCTCCCGAGATAAGAGACCGTATTGATAAAAGACATTTATTACTTCCACCTTTATCAAAAGACGAAATATTAACTTTTGTGAAAGATTTATTGAAACATTTTAGAAATCCTGGTTCGAATGTAGATGAATATTTCCCATTTGATCAGGAAGCCGTTCATGTTATTCTCAAAAAAATAGAAGACGAAGCCAAAAAGAAAAAACGCCAAGATGAACCAAAACCTCGGACAATAATGCAATGCTTTAATATGGTTCTCCAGGAAGCAGAACCTTTAATTGAAAAAGGGGAAATAAAGGTAGTAACCGCTGAATTTGCTAACAAAGTGCTAGAAAGAATAAGTTTAATAGAGGAGGAAAGCTAAATATGGCTTATTTAATGAGTGAAGTAGTGGGACAAAAAGGAGTATATTCCTTTCTTACACGTATATATGAAATTGAAGATGTAGTCCAATCATCCCAGATAAATGAGATAATTGATGAGACCAATATCTCCCAAAACATATTTTGGGAATTAACACATTTAGGTCTTTTTATTAGCACACCCGGTGGGTTTTGTATTTCCTCCCTTGGGAAAAAAGTTACTATTTTACTGAAAGGTATTAACGGGGATAGCGATATTTATGAGTTATTTAACGAGTTATCAAATTTACATCCTAGTTTAAGACCTTACGAGCTTATTACTGAAAATATTACGGATTATTTTATCGATAGTGTTTATAGTAGACCTGATTTTATCCGAGTCTACATTTGCTCTCCATGGATTAGATGGGATGAAAATCGTATAGAAAAAATTAAAAATGCTATATTTACAGCATCAAAGCGGTATCCAAATCTACAAATTTCCGTTATTACTTTGCCTCTTGAGAGATATCGTGATAAAAAAGCATTCGAAACTATTAAAGTATTAAAGCAAATTGGAGCTGAAATTGTAGTTAATCCAAGGCTTCATGCAAAACTATATATGAGCGAACCAGGACCATTGGGTGGAAGCCATTACGCTATTTTTGGTTCAGAAAACCTTACAGGTAGAGGAAATATAGAGTTAGCTATTAAAATAGAAAATGATAATGAAATATTAAGAAAACTAAATCAGTATTTTTATGAAATATGGCAAGAATCACAAATTTTAAAGGAGGTGTAACTATGGCTAACAATATTGCTGAGTGGTTTGGTCTAAAAAGACCGAATTTTATTTTGGAACCTAAGAAGGATGCTGCCTTCTATGCCCCAAGAACCGGTGTAGATATTCCAAAATTGGAAGAAGGAATTCAGGTCAATTTGGTTACCGAGCGCCCACCTAAGAGATTCTTCTGGGGAATTTATGGTGGGGGTAAAACGCACACACTTTTTCATTTAATTGAACGTTTGAAGGGACACTTAAATATTTACCCTGTTTATGTTGAATGTCCCAGTGTGCCTAAGAAATCTACATTTCTACATCTTTATCACGATGGCATCATGGCAAATATAGGACAAGAGTTTGTAGTAGGGATATTCAAGAAGCTGATCGAACAAATAGGAATAGTTAGATTTGATGAACTATTCTTTAAACTTAAGGAAAAATTAGAAGATGAAGAGCTTGCGCGAGCCGTTGCAAATCTATTAGGTGCACGTTCCGAGAAAGAATTAATTTTCTGGAGATACATATCGGGTGTAGATGTTCCCAAGCGAGATTTGGAAGATTTAAATGTAACTGAACCACTCGCTGATGCTATACCCTCAAGATTAGCAAACATTTTAATCAGTATAGGCAAAGTAGTTAAATTAACGGAAAGAAAAACCCTTGTGTTAATTCTTGATGAACTTGATAGATTGGGTAGCGTAACAGATGAATATGGAGCTTCTACCTATGAAGAAGCTTTTAGGAGATTAGTAGATGAGAATCAAAAAGACATCGCAATTATAATGAGCTGTTCGGCAAGGTCACAAAGAGATATCCCAGATATTTTTGGTGGTGAAGGAGGGCCTGTGCTTAGTAGGATAGGGAGTGAGAATATAATCGAAATTCCGGAAATATCTTCAAATGATGTAGATACTTTTATCAAAAAAATTTTAGAATATATAGTTGATAGGGAAAAAATTAGAACTAAAATAGATGAAATAAAGAATACAACCGATGAAACTTTAGAAATTGAATTTTTCCCTTTTACAAGGGAAGCCATTGAAGCACTGAAAGGAACTTTGAGAGGAACGATGACCCCCCGTGAGATAACTCAAAGAATGTCAAATGCAGCGGGTAAGGCGTTTTTAATGAAGAGGCCTGTTATAACACGTGATATTATAGGAGGATAAATTATGGATAAAATTCCTAACTTAACTTTCAGAATTGAGCCTGGGTATACATTTGAACAAGAACTCGTAGCTCCAGAATTTACTTCTCAAAATCTTTTGATAGGCAGGCTTCCAACTGGTTCTGAGTTGAATGCAATTTTTTTGGGTAAAATAGCAGAATATGGAAAAAATAAAAATATCTGGCTTGATTGTGAAGGTGCTCATGCCATTTATGTGATGGGGAAAAGACGGTCAGGCAAAACTTATACATTAGGGGTTATAGTAGAAGGACTTGCTTCATCCAATTGGATTAACCAAGGCAGTAAAAAACAGGCAATTGTTATGATTGATACAATGAATGTGTTTATTACAATGCCACATAATGTTGAAGAGGTCTATGGTGGTAAAAGCAAAGAGCTTGAGGAATTAAAAAGATGGGGATTAGAAAAAGAAAATTTTAATATTATCCTTTTTTATCCTCGTGGAACGCCACCTCCTCCGGAAGGAAATTCAAAAGAAATTGCTATTAAACCTTCTGACTTATCAGCCCAAGATTGGGCAGCACTTTTTGGTTTTGATACATATAGTGACCCAATGGGACAATTAATTTCTGACCTTTACGAAAAAGTTGTTTTAGAAGGTTATGATGATATTAGAGGCAATCGAATAGACCCCAAAGGAGAGTATTCGATAGATGACCTCCTCAATTGCATTGACAATTGTGAGGTTATTGCAAGCGGATATCATCCAGATACAATTCGTGCTGTAAAAGCAAGATTTAAGGCTATTAAGAGATTACAAATTTTCTCTGAAACCGGGATTAATTTGAAAGAAATTTTCTCCCCTGGCCAGATTTCTATCCTTCTTCTTAGAGACTTAGAACAAAATCTTAGATCCCTTTTGGTCGGAATTCTTGTAAAGAAAATAATGGAATTGAGAAGTAGATCTGATGAGTATGAAAGGATTGCGGCAGTACATGAAAAGCGTTTTAAAACATTAAAAGAGGAAGGTGCTGAAGAAAAAGCCAAAGAAGAATATCAGAAATACGAAGAAGCTCTGAGAGAAGCAGAAAAAGGATTACCAAGAGGTTGGGTAGTTATAGATGAGGCACATAATTATATTCCTGCGAAAGGTATAACTCCATCAGGTGAACCATTAAAAAAATATGTGAATGAAGGTAGAAATCTTGGATTATCTATAGTTGTAGCAACTCAAAATCCTTCTGCACTGGATCCATCAATAAGGCGCAACGCCGATATTTTAATCATCCACTCTATGAGTATGAGAGACGATATATCTACCGCTGAAGGAATGATTAATACTTTTCTTCCTGATTCTTTTGAATTTGGAAGAGAAAAAATAACATCACGAGTTTTTGAACAATTAGTTAGAAGTTTGCCATTAGGGTATGGAATTATCTCAAATGACCGAGTTAACAGAGTATTTGTAGCTAAAATTAGGCCAAGAATAACTGTTCATGGAGGTTTAGAATATTGATGGAACCTAGAGTTATTATAAAAACTCATACTGGTGCATTAAGACCTGGAAATTTTTCAATACTTATAGGTAAATGCACTTATCCTGATAAGAGTGCATATCCAGAAGCTGTGATTAAAAGGCTCCAGGAGTGGATAAAAGAGAAATCTGTTGCAAAATTTACAGTTTTATTGTCAACAACAAAAAATCGTGGATTTGGATTTCTTCGTGATAACATGATTTGGAGTTGGAAAGGTTATGTTATAAATACAGTTCTTAGTTATATAGGCAAAAAAGAAAGTAATGATTTGGATGTATTTTATGAATTAAGCTTAATTGAGAAGATTTGTTATCTAAGATATTTTCTGGAAACTGAGGGGGCAATAATCTTAAAATTAGCTGAAAGATTTCAAAAAATGGGAGAACTTTCATATTCATATTTAAAAGATAATATTCAGGATATCTTTAAAGAAATTTTTGAAGAATATATAGATATTGCACCTGATTTTAGGTCGCGTATTAAAATTAGAGAGATATACAATTCAATCAAAACTAAAGAACGCTATGATGAAAGTACGTTGTCTCACAAGATAAAGCCTCATCTCCAAGCGTTAGAAGATTTAGGAATTATCAAGAAGAAAAATGATGGTGAAATATATATATCAGTGGGGGGTTCTATTTCTGTCATAATAAATAATTTTTTGAATATCCAAAATATGGAGAATTTATTTGATAAGTATGAGTATTTCTCTTTAATTGCTAAAATCTACAATCTATCGTATTTACCATATTCTTACGAAGCTCATAATAAGTTACTAAAAGAAACATTTTCTTATGGCTATCAAGTGATGCATGACAGGGCTACTGGGATGGCAGATATAGATGCCTTAATTGATTGGTGTTGGATTAAGATGCTTTCAGAAAATAACATCTTAATAAAAAAAGAAGATATAGAAGATTTCCTAAATAAAATAAGAACCTATCATCCATCAAAAATTCGCTATCACTTAAATGGGAAAGGGAAAATTAGTTATCTAATACTTTCGGAACCGCTATGAAAGGAGATGAATTTATTATAAAAAATATCAAAAGTAATGGGAATTTTACTAAAGTAGAGTTAAATAACGGCAAAACCATAATATTAAGACCATTTCTTTATCTTAAACCTAAAGATGTCTTGAAATTTGTTCCCTCTATTGATAATTATGAAAAAATATACAAAGTTTTTGAAGATAGAGCGACAAAGGAGATAAAGGAAGTTAAGATATACCCACCATATGAAAAAAAAGAAATAATTTATCTTCCGCCTCACAAATTTGAAGTAATATTTCGGGAAAGAAAAAATGCAAGAGATTGGGAAAAAGTTAAAGATTTAGAAAGATTTCATTATCGCGGTAAAGGACTAAATAAAATTGTTGGAAGGAGGTCAGTTTTGCTTGCTGAAATACCCGGGTTTGGAATAGTAGGATTTGGTGTTCTTTCCGCTTCTGTTGCAGTATGTGCTCCACGATTTAAACTGCTTGGCATTAATTTTACAGAGCAAATGAAAAACGGTTTAATCAATCGTATCGTTCGAATTCCAAGAATAGTAATTCATCCCGAATTTAGAGGTTTGAATTTAGGAGTTTTAATGGCTAAACATCTTATTAACTATGCAAGAGAGTATTGGGATATTAATCACTATACTCCTATTATGATTGAGGTAATTGCAGCAATGACTGAATATCATAAATTTTTTGAAAAAGCTGGATTTATTAAGATTGGATACACTGTTGGTTATAAAGGTAGAGCAATTATCCCACAATATGGTAATGGAAGCTTTGCTTCAAGAGATTTCTCTAAATATAAATTTATGAAAAACCAGCGAGAAAAGCCTTACCTAGTATATCCACTTTCCTCAGAGATAGAAGAAAAACTTAAATCTTATAAAAAGCCTTGTAAAATATTATTTATGTACAAATCACCACTGCTAAAAAAGCCTTTGAAGTTTAAAAATTTATCGTTGAAATATAAGATTAAAAATGGCTCTACCGAAAGGACTAATATTGTAAAAGAAGTATTTGGTGTTGACTCTGAACATGCTTTTTCTTCTGTAATAGAGAATTTTTCTCTAACTATTGAACCTGGAGATGTTGTATTGATTACAGGAGCTTCAGGAAGTGGAAAAAGTACTTTACTAAAATTGTTAACCACTCCCCGAAATTTACTAAAAGATACTTTGGAATGGTCGGGCGTTTTCCCACAATTCAAAAATAGTTTGGTAGAAGTATTAAATGTGAATTCCTTTTGCGACCTCCCGCTTATTGACCAGCTTGGAAAAGATGTGAAAGAAGCGATTAATTTACTCAATTCAGTTGGGCTTACAGAAGCTCATCTATATATAAAGAAACCCCATCAGTTATCTGATGGACAAAGATATAGATTTGCGATTGCAAAACTGTGTGATTCTAAGAAACCTATATGGGTTGCGGACGAATTTGCTTCTACTCTTAATCCTGAAATGGCAGCAATAGTTGCAAAAGGATTAAGAAAACTTGCTTATAAATACGGAGCCACAGTGATTTTAGCAGCCCCCCATGTTTCCTATTTTATTGATTCATTACTTCCTAATAAACTTGTTAATCTTAGCTGGTCTATGAAACCAAGGATTTATTCCATAAAAATAACTAAATTTTCTCAAAATGATAATAAACTTACACTTTCTATTAAGAACAATGGCTTTTTACCCCTTTCAAATCTTGAAATTGGCTTATTAACAACAAGCAAATTTCATTCATTATATAAAAAGCAGTGTATAAATCCGCAAGAATTAATTACTGCTACAATCGAAGTAATAGAGAAGAAATTCTATGCTTTAATAATAAAATCAGGTGAAGGTGTCGGGGAAATTTATTATTGTAAATGAATGTCGCCAAGCAAAACGGCTACCTAACACAGCATAAAAGGTTCGTGCCTTACAGCATTTACTTAATTTTTGCTACGCAAAAACTTCTTTTATACCGGGAAAGTTATATAAAATTCGGGGTGGCGATATAGAGGTGAAAAAATGTGCCGATTATTAGGGTTAGTAGCGAATAAGCCTGTTGATATTGAATTCTCGTTACAGAGATTTAAGGAGTTTTCAACTTATAATCCCGATGGGTGGGGTATCGGGTGGTATGAAGACAATTCTCCAAAGGTTTTCAGAGAAGGTATATCCGCAAAGGATAAAAAGTCTCAACTTCCTAATTTATCCAGGGAAGTTAGATCAAAAATTATTATCGCTCATGTGAGAAAGGGAACAGGGGCTCCGCCATCAGAAATAAATTCACATCCTTTTCAATACAAAAACTGGATATTTGCTCATAATGGTTCTGTGGACAGGGACTACTTGTTTTCACTTTTAAGAGATGAGTATAGAAAGGAGCTGAAAGGAGAAACTGATTCAGAAGTTTATTTTTACTGGATTTTGCAATGTGTTGAGGAGAGTAAAGATGTGATAGAAGGCATAGAGAAATCCATTGATAAAGTTACACGGAAGAGTTACAGCGGATTGAACTTTTTATTATCCGATGGGAAATGTCTTTATGCATTTAGATATTCAAGTTCTTCCAGGGATTACTATTCACTCTGGGTATTAAAAAGAGAACCATCTAAATCCGGGCCACTTGAATTTGAATCACAGGAGACTAAGGCATTATTGCGCAGTAAATCATTAAAAGGTGAAAGAGCAGTTTTGGTATGTTCAGAGCCGTTAACAAAAGAAAAATGGAAAGAAATCCAATTTGGTAACATGCTAATTATTCAACCTGATTTGAATACGAGAGAGGTACGGATATTATGAGTAAAATCGTCCTGCCGAACTCTCCGGTTATTTCGCAACCTTGCCCTTCGGGTCATATAACAGTGGGTAAAAGGGAAAATTTCATTTTGTCTAAAAAAGGGGTTGGATAGGTTGGCTCCTGTTTATGATATTGTTGATATACCCCTTTCAAAGGTAAGAGAGAAGGTGGGAGCCTGAAGAATTTTAAAAAGGGATAATAATGGGCAAAGATTTTTCGGATTAATTGTAAAACCATCTAAAGTTTATCTTTGTGAGAGAGGAAGTTATTTTTTGACTACGAATTCAGCCCTTCTGTTTTTAGCCCACGCGGATTCATTGTGTCCGGGGTCAAGAGGAATCTCCTCCCCGAAACTCACTGTTTCTATCCTCGAGGGGTCAATTCCCAGCTGGACGAGGTATGCCTTTGCGCTTTCAGCCCTTTTCTGACCGAGGGCGAGGTTGTATTCAGATGTTCCCCTTTCATCGCAATGCCCTTCAATGATGAGTCGAACAGATGGATGCTCTTTCAGCCACTGAGCGTGTTTTTTAAGTATCTCCTTTGCATCATCCCTCAATGAGTAATCGTCAAAATCAAAATGAATTCTTTCAAGAAGGATGACCTCTTCCTTTTCTTCCTCTCCCCCAAGAGCAACTTCACCTGTAGATTTTATTTCCTCAGGAGGGGTTTCCTGAATTACAGGCGCTGTAACTGCTTCAGGAGAAGGCTTTCCCTTTCCAGCCCTTTTTTCCTTTTCTGCTTTTGTTTTTTCAATTGCCATCTGGGAGAAGTTCTTTGATGATAGAGCAGATGCTTTCGCTGCTATATACTCCTTCTTTGCCATTTCATCCAGCGCCTTCTCAAGAAATTCGGATGCGCTCTTGAATTCATCGGGTGCATATATATCAGCCTCTGCCTTCTTTGCCTCCTCAAGAAGAGCCTTTGCCTCATCAATCTCTCTGTATGGTTTATAGACACATCCTGTAACGAAGATAAGAATGCTTATCCCGAGTAATAATTTCTTCATTTTTTCACCTCCCCATAGGGCTTTCCCTGAGGTCCCCAGTCGGCTTTCGTTATCTCCCTTATTATCACATAAACTTCCTCAACCGGAATCTTCAGAACCTCCGCAATAGTTTTTGAAACGCTTTTTATAAGTTCAGCCTTCTGTTCATCCGTTCTTCCCTTAAACATTGTTATTTCTACCACTGGCATGAAACCCATTTTATTTAAAATTATTTTTCTTGTCAAATCTGCGCATACAGGTTATTTTTAGGCGAAATGAAGTGAGGCTTTTCTCTTTAAAAATTTTTTCTGCTGTGGTATAAATTCATCATGATTCTTCTTATAGATAATTACGATTCCTTTACCTACAACCTATACCAGTACATAGCAGAAACCGGAGAGGAAGTGGTTGTGAAGAGAAATGACGAAATAGAGGTTGAAGATATAAAAAGCCTTAAACCAGGCGGAATTGTGATTTCACCTGGTCCCTGTGGACCTTCTCAGGCAGGAAACTCGGTAAAAATTATTCAAGCCCTTTACAAGGAATTTCCAATTCTTGGAGTTTGCCTCGGGCATCAATGTATAGCCTTTGCTTTTGGAGGAAATGTTGTTAGGGCAAGAAGGATTCTTCACGGAAAAACCTCTCTCATTCATCACGACGGAAAGGGTGTTTTTGAGGGTGTAAAAAATCCATTTGTAGCAACAAGGTACCATTCCCTTATAGTTGATGAAAAAACCTTACCTTCAGAATTCATCGTAACTGCGAGGGCTGAACCCGATGAGGTTATGGGTATAAGGCACAGGATTTATCCTTTAGAAGGTGTTCAGTTCCATCCCGAATCCATCCTTACGGAAGAGGGGAAAAAAATAGTGAGGAACTTTTTGAAAATATGTAAAAAATGAGAGAAATCCTTAAAAAAATTACTGCGGGAAATTCTCTGAATGAGGAGGAGATGAGGGTTTTGATGGAAAAAATAATGAACGGAGAATTATCTCCGGCTCTTACCGCTGGAATCCTTGTGGGTTTATCAATGAAAGGGGAGTCGGTTGAGGAGATTGTTGGCGCTGTGAAGGTTATGAGGGAGAAGGCTGAAAAGATAAGGGTGAATCTTCCCGTTCTTATGGATACATGCGGAACAGGGGGGGATGGAAAAGGAAGTTTCAATTTTTCAACCCTTTGCGCCTTTATTCTTGCAAGCGGAGGGGTTCCGGTTGCAAAACACGGAAACAGGGCTTTATCTTCAAGATGTGGAAGCGCGGATCTGATTGAAGGGCTTGGGGTTGACATCCTTTCGCCACCGGAGAAGACAAAGGAAGGAATTGAAAAAATAAAAATTGGATTTCTATTTGCTCCCCTTTATCATAAGGCGATGAAGAATGTAGCGGAGATTAGAAAGGAACTGGGGGTGAGAACTATTTTCAATCTTCTGGGTCCCCTTTCAAATCCTGCTTTTCCAACCCATCAGATAATAGGGGTTTTCTCCGAAGGATTTATGGAGAGATATGCTCTTGCCATGGAAAGGCTCGGGATAGAGGGAATGGTTGTTCATTCCAATGGATATGACGAGTTAACTACGACGGGTTTGAGCAGGTTCATAATAGTGAAAAAGGGGAAAATTGGGGAAGGAAGAATTTCACCGGAAGAACTCGGTTTTAGAAGGGCATCTCCCGAAGAACTGAGCGGAGGAAGTGTTAATGAGAATCTTGAGATTTTTAAGAAAATTTTAAAAGGAGAGAAGATGGGAGCAATCTATGACACAACAATTCTCAATGCGGGAGCAGGATTTTTCATATCCGGACAGGTTTCCTCCATAGAGAAGGGCATTGAGAAGGCGGAGGAACTTCTGAAATCCGGTGCTGTGGAAAAGAAGGCTCTGGAATTTGTTGAATTTTTCAAGAAATTATAGTGTCTGAATTATCAAAAAGGATTTTGACAGCAGTTATAGGGATTCCCCTTCTCGTCCTTTTTATTGAGCTCGGAGGCATATTTTTCACATTACTCGTCCTTTTGTTTGTCATTTTATCATTGCGGGAATTTTTTAATCTTCTTGATAAAAAGGGATTTGAGGGTTATAGAACCCCTGCTCTTTTTCTCGGGGCTTTGTTAGTTCTTACCTGTCATTTTGGAGGGTTATACATTTTGATTTTTTCACTCCTTTTATCATTTTTTCTACTTTTTTTTATTTACGAATGGAGGGCAAAGATAAGCGGTTCAATAATCAATCTATCATTTACATTTTTTGGAATTTTTTACCTTGCGTTTCTCCTCGGTCATGCTGTCCTTTTGAGGGAAAGTGATAGGGATGGAAAGTTCTTTCTTTATTTTTCAATTGCTGTAACCATGCTAAATGATACAGGGGCATATTTTACAGGGAAATATTTTGGAAAGCACAAACTCGCTCCATCTATAAGTCCTTCAAAAACGATTGAGGGGGTTTTTGGGGGCTTTCTCTTCGGAATCCCATCAGGATTGCTTATAAATTATTTTTTCAGGAATTATGAAATTTGGGAAATTTTCACCCTTTCTTTTTTGATATGCCTTTTGGCAGTTATAGGAGACCTCGCGGAATCGCTTTTGAAGAGGGATGCAGGAGTGAAAGACAGCGGTTCCTTTTTTCCAGGTCACGGTGGAGTTCTTGACCGAATAGACAGCCTTCTATTTACAATTCCAGCCACATATTATTTTGTCCTTTCAAAGATTTAAAAAATGCTTGAAATTATGTTTTACTTTAATATAAATTTTATTAACTATAGTATGAAATGAAAAATGGAGGTGAAATATGATACACGAGGCAGTAGAAGTGCTGGTGCCCATCTCTTTTATGTATAAAAACAGGGTGGGCAGGTATCTTCAGCATTATCTTAACGGTCTTAAGGAGAAGAAGATTCTTGGTTCAAAATGCTCCGGATGTGGAAGGGTAGTTGTTCCTCCGAGAAGTGCCTGCGGAAGGTGTTGTGGAGTAATGGATGAACTCGTGGAACTTCCTCAGGAGGGAAAGCTTGTCAACTGGACGGTTTGTTATGTGAAGTTAGAGGGAGGAGAATTCAAACGGATTGATCCATATATTATAGGAATGATACAGCTTGATGGGTGTGATTCTTTGTTATCAGCAAAGGTTCTTGACCTTCAGCCCGAGAATGTAAAAATCGGAATGAGAGTAAAAGCCCTCTGGAAGGAAGAAACCACAGGTGATTACACCGACCTCGTGGGGTTTATCCCATTATAAAAGGAGGAAGAGATGAAGAGAAGGGTAGCAATAGTAGGTTATAAACTCATGAAAAATACAAGGGCGAGCGAATGGACCAGGGAGAGAATCTACTATGAACTTTCAAAGTCTCTTCTGGAGGAGCTTGAAATTAAAAGGGAAGATATTGATACCTTCATATTTGCGAGCAATGACTTCGCAGATGGAAGGACAATATCCGAGGTATATCTGGTTCAAAGAATGGGGGCGTATATGAGGGATGAGTCAAAGGTTGAGCAGGAGGCTTTGAATGCATGCCTTTATGCATGGCTGAGGATTCAGTCCGGAGAATACGATACCGCAATGGTTGGTATGGCTTCCCTCTCATCATCTCAATTCAAACCACTTCTCGTCCAGAATCATGAACTTGACCCCGTTTATGAAAGGCCGAGAGGACTCATAAACTTCTATTCAGGAGCTGCTTTCCAGGCAAGGGCATATATGGAGAGGTTCAAAAACTTTACAGAATCCCATATAGCAAGGTATGCAGAAAAGGGATACAGGAATGCTTTAAAGAATCAATATTCCCTTCAAATCATTCCTCCATCAATTGAAAAAATTGAAAATTCTGACCCGATTTATCTTCCCATACGCGAGCTTGAGGTTGCTCCCTATGCTGATGGAGGAGGTGTCGTGATTCTTGCTTCTGCAGAAAAGGCAAAAAAACTCACAAAAAAGCCTGTGTGGATTGAAGGGGTGGGTTCAGCCCAGGACACATACTGGATCGGAGAAAGAGACCTGGTAAAACTTGATGGATTGAGGGAGGCTGCGAGGAGAGCATACAGGATGGCGGGAATAAAGAATCCAAAGAAGGAAATTTCCTTCGCTGAGGTGCAGACATTTTTCGCTTCAGAGGAACCAGTTATTGCCGAGGCACTCGGTCTCTTTGAAGAAGGAAGTGGAGCAGAGGTGATTGAAAAAGGGCTTTCAGAGATTGATGGCAAAATTCCCGTAAATCCTTCAGGAGGTTCCTTTGGAGGAAATCCAATGGGTGGAACAAGTTTGATAGGTTTGATAAATGCGGTAAAGCAGTTGAGAGAAGAGGCAGATGACTTTCAGGTAAAAAAGGCAAAAAGGGCTCTTGTTCATTCACAGGATGGAGTGTGTGCACAACATAATACAGTTATGATATTAAGTGCAGGAGGAAAAAAATGAGGAGAAATGTAGCAATAATAAGCGTTGGGTATAATGGGAGGTTTGTGAGCAAAAGACCTGACATAAGCATTGTTGAGATGCTTGAGCAGGCAGTAAGAAATGCCATATCAAAGACAAAACTGAAACCCCATGAAATAGATGCCTTCGTAGTAGGAAACATGCACACCTTTGAGGGAGTGAATATGGGAAACCTCTGGGCATCAGAACATATTCTTGCCCTCAACAAACCGGTTATGAGAATTGCAACAGGAGGGACAACAGGGATGTCCGTGTTTCACTGTGCCTATTACCATGTTGCCTCAGGGCTTTACGATGTGGTATGCGCAATAGGGTGGGAGAAACACGATGAAGGAGATGCCCAGATCGGTCTCGGTGGAATCCTTCTTCCAGAGGTATTCTCTCTTGCCCATTTCGGTCCGGATCTCACTGGAAAAAGAGGCGGAGGTCTTGGTTTAATGGGAGGAGGTGGCGGTTCAACAGGTGGTGCTTCCTTCCAGGCAGCCTCCTATCTTGCTAAATCAGGAGGAGGAATAGAGCATATTGATATGGCAGCTGCTCTTATGAGGGCAAATGCCGCAAAGAATCCCTATGCCCATCTTCAGGTTCCAAACTGTAAACCCGAAGATATAGCAAAAACTCCCATAATTTCATGGCCACTCAGATACGGTCATACCTGCCCCACATCCTGTGGAGCCTGTGCGGTTATACTTGTAGCGGAAGAAAAAGTAAAGAAGTTCGCGGACACAGATAAGGTTGCCTGGGTAAAAGGGGTTGCATGCGGAACCTCCGATGCGACCATTGGAAATGTTCACGATGGACAGATTACAGACCCTGCGGATCAGGAGATCTGCAAAATCGTGGCAAGAAGGGCGTATAAGAAGGCAGGAATAAGAAATCCAAAAAAGGAGATTCAGGTTGCAGAGGTTTATGATGGGTTTGCCCATCAGGTACTCATGTGGCCAGAAAAACTTCTTCTTGTTGATGAGGGAGCCTCGCCGAAACTTATTGAACAGGGTTATTACAACCTTGATGGAGAGCTTCCTGTTAATCCATCAGGAGGGGTCACAAGCACAAATGCTATAGGTGCTTCAGCCTTGGTAAGGGTAGCAGAGGCAGCTCTTCAGATAATGGGTATGGCAGAGGGAGGGCATCAGGTTGATAAAAAGATTAAGAATGCAGTTGCCCATGGCTGGGGTGGCTTATTCCAGTTTGTCACAGTAACGGTTCTCGGTGATACACCAGTTAAAAAATAGGAGGAAACCATGAAGGTAGAGGAGATAAAAGAGACAAAGGAAATTTATTCCTACTGGGATTTGAGTGCTATGAAATGGAGGATTGAAAGTGAGGGTCTCAGGCTCCTCATGGAAGGCTTCAAAGAGAAGAAGGTTCTGGGAAGACAGTGTCATAAATGTGGAACGGTGTATGTTCCGGGACCCACCTATTGCAGGAAATGCCATATTGATATATACCGAATAGTGGAGGTAAAGAACGAAGGGACAATAGGGGCTTTCACTGTCAACCTTGCGGATATAAGGGGAAATCCACTGGAAGAGATAAGCATTGTAGTTTGCGTAAAGCTTGATGGTTCGGATTCGTGGCTCATGGGAAGACTTGAAGGGTGGAGTGACTGGAAGGAAATAAGGTCAGGAATGAGGGTAAAAGTGGAATGGTCGGATAAGCCAAAAGGGGCCCTCTCTGACCTTCTTAATTTCAAATTGATAAAGTAAAAATTTATTTTTAATTGGGAGGGAGGAATTTTTTAAAAAGGTTGAAATATATTTTTAGGTGGATAAGATAAAAGCAATGAAAAAAGAGAAGATGGGAATTTTGAACCAGCTACCGAAGATAATAAAATTTCCCGGATTTCAAAAGAAAGAGCAAAGGGAAGAGAAAACTCCGCTTGGAGGTAAGCTCACATGGATAAGGTCCTTTGATGGAGCAAAGATATACTATGCCTATTATATTCCTAAAGACAAATCCAAAAGAAAGGAAAAGAGGACAATAGTGTTTGGAAGTGGTTGGCTTGCATTTCCGATGATATGGAGGAGGCAGGTAGAGGCATTCAAAAATGACTATTACATCATCACAATAAGAAACAGGGGATGCTTTGGTTCAGAGCTTGGTAAAAGCACTGCAAAGACATACATTGAAGATTCAGCAGAAGATTTAAAGCAAATACTGGATGAAAGAAAAGTTAAGAAGGCAGTTATAGTTGGTCATTCCATGTGGGGACTGATTGCCCTTCAGTTTTATAAAAAATATCCCCAGAGAGTTGCAGGGCTCGTGCTGGTAAGTGCGCCGGATGCCAATCCCCTTGATTACTTTTTCTTCAAAAGATTAAGCAAATATCAATTTCTGTTAACATGGATTCTGAAGATAATTGAGAAGGTTCCGGTGATTGACATACTGAAGAACCTGCTCATCTCAAGAACCCGAAATTTTAACTATCTTATACAGGTAGCATTGACGGGCACGCTAATAAATCAGGGATACCTGGATGAGGAAGAATTGAATCAGATAATTTTGAAGATAAAGGAAGTTCCTTCTAAGGTTGGAGCCATGTCTTTAAGGGCAATGCTGGATATGGACCTATCCGATATTTTGCCCCATATCAGTGTTCCCACGCTCGTTGTTGCGGGAAAAGCAGACCCTATCGTGATGTGGACATCCTCAAAAAGGATAGTTGAAGATATAAATTTTGACAGGGAAGAGAAATATGCGGAACTCTTTCTTATGCCAAAATGCGGTCATATAGCAATGATGGAACATCCTTCAAAATTCAATCAAAAGTTTCAGGAATTTCTTGAAAAAAGGGTAATTCCATACTGGGATAAAAAGAGGACAAGGGAATACGCTGAAGGTAAAAAAGAGGAAATAAAATAGGAAATGAGTTTCATCTTATTTCTATTCTTTTCAACAATTTTAAGATATATTTCCATTGAGGAACTGGTAAAAACATCAGACCTGATCCTTCAGGGTGAGGTTAAGGAGATTTCATGCAGGATGGAGGCAGACCACATTTACACCTATGTGAGTGTTGAAATTTCAAAATCTATTAAGGGAGAATTTCCTCGGGAAATTACATTGAGGATAAAGGGTGGAAAGGTGGGAAATATGGTGGAAAAGGTTTCTGGTTCCCCATCATTTGAAAAAGGGGAAAGGGTGATACTTTTTTTAAAAAGGAAAAATGAATTTTTTTCAGTTTCAGGGATGGCTCTTGGCAAATTCAAGATAATAAATGAAGGAGGGGTTGACCTGGTAATAAATAATGCGGAGGGATTATCGGTATATAAAGATGGAAGAATAATTGAACTTCAGGAGAGGAGATGGAGGTATGACGAGTTCATCATGATGATAAGGAGGTTCCTTGAGGAGAGATGAAATTTTTCTTCTGATTTTTATCTATTTCATATCTTCGGGTTACAAGGTTTACAGAACAAATAGTGGACTGGCAGTGAAGTGGTTTAAAGACTCCATTCCGGTGGGTTATTACATAAATGAGAATGGTTCAGATGACATAAGTGATATGAATGCTCTCATTCAGGCAGTGAATGATTCTTTTAAGGCATGGGAGGTTGAGGGAAGTTTTATAAAGACCAATTACCTTGGAATCACATCAGCAATTCCAGAAAAAGAGGCAGGGACGAACAGGGAGATAAAAAATGTAGTTGGATGGATAGAGAAGGACTGGAATGATGACCATTCCGCAATAGGGATAACGACTGTTCTTTATAACAATGATACCGGCGAGATAATTGAGGCAGATATGGCTCTAAATGGGGTTGATTTCAAATGGACGCTAAACCCACCCTCTCCGTGTCCCTCAAATAACCTTGTTGACCTGAAAAATGTCGTAACCCATGAAGCAGGGCACTTCTTCGGAATGGACCATTCAAATATTTCTTCAGCGACCATGTATAAATCCTCTCCGCCCTGTGATACGACAAAAAGGGATTTGGCCCCGGATGATATAAATGGAATAATCTATCTTTATCCAGAAAACGGTATTCCCTTTATTGAGGGAATATACCCTCAAAGGGGATATAATTCAGACGATGAATTTGAGATGAATATCTATGGTAGTGGATTTGCAGCCTCTGTATCTGTTTCTTTATTTATGGGGTCTTCAATCATAAAGGCAAAATCAACACAGTCTATCAGCCCTCAACAGGTGAAGGCTGTCTTCAACTTAAAAGGAGCAGAGGAAGGTATATATTCTGTCATGCTGACAAATAATCCGATGGACAATCCATACACAGATATTCTTGAGGATTCATTTGAGGTTGTCGTGGGGACAGAAAATTCAGCTTATGAAGGTGGATGTGGGTGCTCCTCTTCCAGCATGTTAAACCCCTTTGTTTTTCTTCTGCCCCTTTACCTCATTTTTAGACATGTTTCCCGTTCGTAAGAGAGAGTGGAGAAAGAGAAAAAGGAAGCCTTCAGAAGATATAGAAAGGGAGCTGGGGGTTTCTCCTCAGATCGCGAGCGTTTTCGTAAACAGGGGAATGACCGATTCCAGGGAGATTTCATCCTTTTTAAATCCCTCTTTGAAAGACCTCACAGAGCCCTACCTTATAAGAGATATGAAAAAGGCTGCTGAGAGATTATATACCGCCATAAAGAAGAAGGAAAAAATCTGTATATATGGAGATTATGATGCGGATGGATTATGTGCCTCAGCCATTCTTTACGACTTTTTATCCCTTCACGGAGCAAACCTTACTGTTTTTGTGCCACACCGGATGAAGCATGGATACGGGTTTCACCAGGAAGTTGTTGAAAAGTTAAAAGCGAAAGGAGTTCGGGTAATTGTAACAGCTGACTGCGGGATAAATTCTTTTTCCGCCTGTGAAAAAGCCAGGAATCTTGGGATTGATGTAATAATTACAGACCATCATCTGCCTGGAGAAAGGATTCCTCCCGCTTTTGCTATTCTTGACCCTTCTCTGAACGGAAGCGGGTTCAGAGATAAGAACCTCTGTGGAGCAGGGGTCGCATTCTATCTCTGCATAGGTCTGAGAAAATACATGAGGGAGATGGGAGAATATGAAGGAGTAAAAGAACCCAATCTTGCAGTATTCCTTGACCTTGTGGCTACTGCAACTGTTGTAGATGTTGCTCCCTTGAGGGATGAAAATCGGATAATGACAAAGATAGGGCTTGAGATACTGAAAAAGACAAAGAGGGAAGGTCTGAGAGCTCTTATTAAAGAAAGCGGTCTTTCTTTTGAAAATCTTTCCACATTCCATTTGAGCTTTATCATAGGTCCGAGAATCAATGCGGCTGGAAGGATAGCGGATCCTATTTCTGCCCTTCATCTTCTTCTTACCAGAGATACCCTATCTGCTTTAAGAATTGCGAAGGAATTAAATATAAAAAATCAGGAAAGGCAGGCAATTGAAAAAGAAATACTTGATTCCGCACTTAAAATGGTTGAGGGTTTGTCTGATGAGGATAGAGTGATACTCCTTTTTTCGGAGAGATGGCATCCAGGGGTAATAGGGATTGTAGCTTCAAAACTGGTTGAGATGTTTCATCGTCCTGTTCTACTTGGAGCAAAGGACGGAAACATCTTCAGATTTTCTGCAAGAAGTGTAGAGGGAGTTCATATAACGGATATTTTGAGAAACTTTGAGGATTACTTTATCTCACTTGGTGGTCATGCATCTGCAGCTGGATTTGTTTTATCAGAAGAAAAATTGATTGGGTTTAAAGAATCCGTAACAAAATATATGAATGAGAAGGTGAAAATCGGAATTCCTTTTATTGAGTATGATGAAGACCTGAACCCTTCCTTCCTTTCTGTAGAGGATGTGAAACTTCTAAACTCCCTTGAACCTTTCGGGGAGGGAAATCCGGAACCCCTTTTTCTCGCAAGAAATGTGAGATTGATAAATCCGAGGAAGGCGAGGAAGGGATTTCTCTATACCCTTGTTGATAACGGAAAGGGTTATCCCATTTTCTCAGATGATGCGGTTCCTTCAGGAGAGTTTGAAATCCTTTATACTCCATTTATTAACAGGGACGGAAAAATTTCTCTCAGGCTCGTTGATATAAGGGGGGCTTAAGGCGGTAGGCTTTGTTTGGGCTTAAGGCTTTAGGCTGAAGGAAATAGGCGGAAGGGATTATTTTTTAAAAGTTTCAAAGACCAAAACTATCCCTTAAGCTTTTAGCCATCAGCCTCTTCTTCAACCTACCGCCTTCAGCCTATTCCTGCCTTTTATTTCAAAGCCATTGAAAGGATGGTCCTGATGGCTGTGATGTTCAATGTTGAAAATGCAAGCATTACACCTATAAACCATAAAATTATCGTCCTTTTATCCTTCTCCATCCTTTCAATAAGCTCAACCCTTAATGATGCCAATCCCCTTTCAATTTTTTCTGTTAACTCAACCCTTAATGACGCCAATCCCCTTTCCATCCTCTCTATCAACTCCGTCTTATCTCTTTCTGTCTTCTCATATAAAGCATTCAACCTCAATTCCAGAGTATTCAACCTCATTTCCAGTATATTGAACCTCTCATCAATATGAGCAAACCTCTCCCTTAATACCTCATCGTAGATAATTTCCAGCCTTTTCATCCTCTTCTCAATTTCTTCCATAGAAACTTCCATAATCAAATCATCTCACAAAAAAATTTAAAAGTCAAGTGTTTTGAAAAAATTAAGATTTTGTATGAATTGGACGAGGTTATTTAGAAGAACTCCTCCCTCACCTTCCCCGTTGCTTTCTTAATCTTCACAGGGGGAGATGAAAAACCCTTCCCTGCAACCCCTCCCTCCTCCTCCCCTTAAAAAGGGAGGGGAAATGAGTAGAGGAAGATGTTAGATAGATTCCCTGGGAGGTTTTTGTTGCCTTAATTTAGGCTGAAGGGATTATTTTATTAAGTTTTTCAAATATAAAACCTAAAGCCCTCAGCCTACCGCCTTCAGCCCTCAGCCTTAAGCCTAAGAGGAGGTAGATTTGCTTTTTTCTTGACTTTTAGAATTTTGGTGTTATTTTTTTAAAAAAAGTATTACGGAGGTGAGCCATGAAGAACAGATGGAAGATGGGGAAGTGGCTGATAGGGGGGCTGGCAGTTTTTCTATACCCTGCCATTTCTTTTTCCCACCACGCCCTTGAATACCTTGATGTGGAATCCTACTCCATAGCAGGGAAGAAAGAAGCAGTTTTCTACATGAGATACGACTACTTTGTTGAGGATAAATCGGATGTGGATTATGACCACTGGGAGTTCACACCGGGAATTTCATACGGTATTCTCAAGAGGGTTATGTTTGACATCCACATCCATCTTTCAAAGTTTGGAAGAGGTCATTTTGAACTTGAAGGAGTGCAGGAAGCCTCACCGTTCTTTGAAGCATTGGCTCCATCAGTGATAGTTCAATTGACGAGATACAAGCAGCTTCCAGTTGACCTTGCCCTTTCCCTTTGCTATGAATATCCATTTCATCGTGCAAGAAAACTCATAGGAGGAACCCATACATTTGAGGGAAAACTCATTTTGAGCAGGGATTTCGGAGTTCATAGCAACATAACTCTAAATATAGGTAGTTCTGTTGATGAGAATGGGGATTATGAGGTTTCCTGGATGCTCGGAGCCAAAACTCCATTGACATCACAGGCACATGGAATTGCCGGTGGAATAGAAATTGAAGGGAAACATAAAGAGGATGAGCAGAATATTCTTTTCCTTCCAGGAATTTACTTCCCAATATCGCAAAATATAAGGCTTAAGGCCGGACTTGGAGCAGGTTTCACATTGAACGAGAAGACAATGTGGACTGAGAAGATGGCTGTGCAGTTGATGTATGTATTCTGAGGGAAAAAGATGAAGATAAGAATTTCGGTTTTTGTCCTTTTGCTTCTGCCATCCCTCTCAAGCGCCCATGATTTCTGGATATTCAGAGAGGGAAATGAGGTAAAAATTTATGGAGGTCATGACTTTCCGAAAACTGAAATGGCACCTGGAAAGAACATAGCTGTGCACTCCTATATTTATGGAAAAGGTGGTATAAAGGAGCTCGTCCTGGAAAGGGGAGATAATTTCCTTTTCTCAAAAGGAGTTGAAGGAGCAGGAGTGCTTGCATTTGGTTTTGAAAGGGGTGGCAAAATTGTCTATTGCGGTTTTTACATTCCCGATGAAGAAAGTATAGTGGGAGAAGAAATGGTAAAAAAAACATGCGGAGATACCTTTTCCATTCTTAAGAAGATACAGCAGGTAAAAACCGAGAAGGAGGTTAGTATAGAATTCTCCGCAGGTTTTGCTGAGTCCTGGACCCTTTATACCGAAAAAGGGGATAAAAGCACGCTTTTTCCTGATAATGGCAAAGTTTCCTTTAAGGCAAAGAAAGGCGGCTTATTCCTCCTTATCAGCGAGATATCGGGCAGACCCGTATCAATAGTTATTGAGGTAAAATGAAGGCTCTTCTGATATTTTTTCTTTTTACACATGGGGTAGAGACATATGTTGAAGAGGTAAAAGGAGTGAGTATCGCTGTCCAGTATGCTGATGGCTCACCAATGGCATTTGCTGATGTGAAGATAAAGAGCCCATCAGGAAAGGAAAAAAGCGGGCAGACAGATGATAATGGGAGAATAGTTTTTTATCCGGATGAGAATGGTAAGTGGAGGGTTGAAATAGATGATGGTCTCGGGCACGGTGCGGTAAAGGAGATTGAATGGAGCGGAGCAATAAAGGAAGAAGAAAGAGGAAGGATGACGCAGATCCAGAAGATTCTCACAGGTACTGGCATAATCCTCGGAATAAGCGGAATTATCTCTTATATTCTTTTGATAAAGGAGAAAAGAAAAAATGCACATTCCTGAGGGATTTCTTGATATAAAAACCCTCGTTGTAACAGATGGGATAGCGGGCGTTCTTCTCGTTCTATCGGCAAAAAAGGTGGAGAGGGATATATCCTCTGAGAGCGTTGCGAAAATGGGAATTGCGACTTCTTTTGTCTTTGCAGTGAATATGTTCGCCTTTCCCGTTGCAGGAGGAACATCCGCACATCTTACAGGAGTGGTTCTCATATCAGCAATTCTCGGGGGATGGCATGGTTTTATATGTTCATCGGTTGCGCTTTTTCTTCAGGCAGTCCTCTTTCAGCACGGTGGAATCTTGAGCCTCGGCGCAAACATAATTAACATAAGTGGATGGGGTGCTCTTCTTGGCTCTATTGCGAGGAGGTTCAGAAAATTCAAACCGCTTGCAGGAGGAATTCTTTCCTTTCTTGCTGTTATTCTCGGAAGCATTACCTGTGCAGGTGAATTATACCTTTCTAAAAGGGGTTCCTTTTTGAGAGGGGCAACCGCAATGGCTGTGGGAAATCTCTTTCCCGCGGTCATTGATGGAATAATTACCTTTTTTGTTTTAAAATTTTTGAAAAAGGATTAAAAGTTGAAGCACAGTCCAGTTGATAGATTTGCATACAAAAAAAGCCTGATTCACCTCCTTCCCCTCTCAATAAAGGGACCCCTTTTCTTCCTTCCAATAATAGTGAATTCGCTGCCATTCAATTTCTATTTTTTACCCCTCTGTTTCATAATCCTTTCTCTCATCCTTTTTAAAGTTGCTGGTATTCCTTTAAAGTTTGTCCTGAAAAGGGTTCTCATGGTCTTCCCTTTTCTTGTGCTCGTCCTTTTTATGGCTCCACCTCACAAATTGACATTCTTTTTAAAAATTTTGTCATCCCTTCTTTTCCTCCTCCTCTTTCTCACAACAACTCCATTTTTGTCCCTTATGAGGGGAATGGAAAGAATAGGCATCCCTCGTCTTTTCATCCTCCTTACAGCTTTTGGATACAGATACTTTTTTCTTCTCACCGATGAGGCAGAAAGAGCCGTAAGGGCATGGAGGATTAAGGGAGGGGATTTAAAAAAATTCAGGTTTGCAGATGTTTCAAGAATGGTCCTTTCAATTTTTTTGAGGAGTATGAAGAGGGCTGAGAGGATAGGAAATGTTATGAGGATGAGGGGACTTTATGAAGAAAATAATTGAGGTAGATAGTCTTTCATATTTTTATCCGGGAACAGAAAAGGGAATTGAAGATATAAAATTTGATGTTGAGGAAGGGGATGTGGTTGGAATAATAGGAGCGAATGGTTCCGGAAAGACGACCCTTCTTTTTTCGGTGTGCGGGCTTTTAAAGGCAAGGGGTAAAGTGGTTATTGATGGAATTCCCCTTTCAGCGAGGAATTTTAACGGGGTAAGGGAGAAGATTGGATTTGTCTTTCAGGACCCTGACGACCAGCTTTTTATGCCCGTTGTTTTTCAGGATGTTGGATTTACGCTTTTTCAGAAGGGACTTCCCGAGGATTTTGTTCTGGAGAGGGTGAGGGAGGTATTGAAAATGGTGGGGCTTGAGGGGTTTGAAGAAAGGGAGAGCCACAAATTGAGTTATGGTGAGAAGAAGAAGGTTTGCATAGCAGGTGCCATTATTCATGAACCAAAAATTTTGATTCTTGATGAGCCAACTGCATGGCTTGACCCGAGGGGAAGAAGGGAACTTCTTGAGATTATAAAGGGGATTGGGAAGACGACAATAATAGCAGGGCATGACCTTGAGTTTATTGATAAAATCTCAAACAAAATTATGGTCCTTGAGAACGGCAGAATGATTGCCTTCTCTCACAAAGAAGAAATCCTTAAAAATCCCTCAATTCTTAAAAGGGTAGGGTTTGAGTGAAGTTAAAACCCTTTTAAAAGTCCTCACTGAAAGTCAATAAATAGTGAGTAGGGATGGGCTGTTGAGTATCCACCTGCTGAATAGACCTCAATGTAGAAGATGGTGGGTCCGGAAATGGCAAGAGGATAAATTATGAGTTCATCGGAATTTGACGGGTTTTCCGAGCAAGCCATCGTTATCATCCATTCGTCGTACAGGCACAGGTCATAATCCCTGTTTGATGGGATATCCGTTAGATATATGACGATTTCCGATGCCGGAGAAGGATAGAGCTTGAGGGAGTAGTAATCCTGCTGCAATCCAGATACATAGTTCCATATATAACCAGGGATGGCTTTGTAAGAGAAGCCAGAATCAATTAGTTTTATAGCGAAAATTTCTGAGTTGTTATGTTCCCAGGGGTCTGCATTTCTTGTCCTCATATACGCTCTGTTTCCAATTTCTGGCCAGGGAAGGAGGGAAGGATGAGGCATGTCAAATGGAGTGGTAAGGGCATAAACCTTTCCGCCTTCATCCGAAATGACGATGTCTATTTTTCCATCTCCGTTGAAATCTCCGAGAACTGGCGAGGATTTTATAGGATTATCCAAAAGGTATTTCCAGAGAAGACTTCCATTTTCACCGTTCAGGACATAGAGGAGGTGGTCAGAAGAACCGACTATTACCTCAAGGTTTCCATCTCCATCAACATCCCCTATAACTGGCGAGGAATCAACCTCTCCGTTCGTTGTAAAGGACCACAGGAGTGTGCCATCGTCTCCTTTTATAGCATAAATGCTTTTGTCCCTTGAACCAATAACCACATCAAGGATACCATCATTGTCTATATCTGATATTGCAGGAGATGAAAATACTTCCCCTTGAGTAGTATAGGTCCACAACAGGTCTCCAGTTCCTCCTATTGCATAGATTTTTCCGTCAAAGGAACCCACAACAGTATCAAGGTCTCCATCATGGTCAATATCTCCAATGGATGGGGAAGACCGAATTCCGCCACCTGTGGAATATGACCAGAGGATGTAACCTGTTCCTGTCAGTGAAACTGCAAAAATGTTCGTATTATTATCAAATCCACCAACCACTATGTCAGAAGCTCCGTCCTGATTAACATCCCCGTATGCCGGTGAAGAATCCATCACATCCCATCCACCTGTGGAATAGGTTTTCAATAATGAGCCATTGTTTCCCCTTAAGACATGGATTCCTCCTGAATAGGAAGGGACTATTACATCGGGAACGCCATCAGCATCTAAGTCCCTTATGATTGGAGTTGATGTAACGCTGTAAAAAGTAGGGAAAGGAGAAATGGTATAAATCCAGAGAGGAGAGCCATCCTCCACATTCAGTGCATAAACCTTTGCATAATAACTTCCAAAGACCATTTCAAGTTTTCCATCATTGTCTATGTCTCCAATGGATGGGGTGGTGAAGTTTAAATCCGATTCCGGAGGATTATAAGTCCATATAATATCTCCGTCCTGTCCATTAAGGCAGTAAACCTTAGCCGGATTTTTGGTTGTAATTATAATTTCAGGAATTCCATCTCCGTTTACATCTGCTGGAACAGGAGATGACTCAACTGGAGATGCAAGCTGAGTTTCCCACAGGATGTCAACCAGGGATGACATAATTTTCCACTGATATAAGGCGGGTGTTGTATCCTCGTTCATATACTGGTCATAGGCTTTTACTTCAAATACATGCTGACCCAGTGCGAGGTCGGTATATACTGCAGGAGAAGAACAAGGGCTCCACGAAGAACCATCAATTCTGCATTCATAGGTGCATGGTTCCTCATTGCAGGTGAACTCAAAGAGTGCGGTTGTTGAAGTTGTAATTGATGAAGGAAAGGAAGTAAGAATGGTTTCTGGAGGGATTGTATCACAGGTTTCATCGGTATACCCATCGCAGTCGTCATCAAGGTTGTTACCGCATATATCGTATGAAGGCACTACTTCTCCCTCACATACTCCCCATTCTCCGTTAGAGCAGGTTTGAGTTCCAGCATGACAAACCCCAATCCCCTCTGTTCCCTGAGGACCTGAATAGCATGCCTGCGTCTGTCCATCAATACAGTTACATCCTTCATCAACATTTGTATTGCAGTTGTTGTCATATCCGTCACAGATTTCGATAGCACCTGGATTAAATGAGAAGTTACTGTCATCGCAATCTCCGCTCAGAATGGCAGAATAGGGCGGTTGAGGATAGCAGAGATATTTTACATCGGCAGTTCCATAGCCATCCTGGTCTCCATCAAGGTAGAATGGAACGCTTCCTGCGAGATTTTCTCCTTCATCTGTATAACCATTGCAGTTGTTGTCATATCCGTCGCAGATTTCCTCAGAAGGAAGGATTTCACCTTCGCAGGCTCCCCATCTTCCACTGGAGCATGTCTGAATTCCAGCAGAACATACTCCAATCCCGAGGGTTCCCTGAGGACCTGTATAGCATGCTCTCTGTTCTCCTTCATTGCATTCAGGGACAATTCCGCAGAATGGATTTGATGAGCCTGAGTTTCCGGCATCGTTGAAGGCAAATACCCTGTAGCAGTAACAGGTAAGAGGTTTGACCCTTGAATCGGTGAAGGAACTCGCATCCTCTCCCGCAACCCCTATTTCTATATATCCAAGCTTATAAACCGTTTCTATGGGTAGCTCTTCACCACCTTCACTGCATGGACCATCTGTTACCACCCTTCTTGTTATTTTATATCCCCTTTCCCTTGAGACCTCTTTCCATGTAAGTGAGACGAGGGATAGGTTCATACTCCCTGAGAGATTTGAAGGTGATGGTGGAGGAGGCGGGCAGAACTTTGATGGTGTGGTATAACAGAATTCATTTGATGGTGAGGAGTATTTAACACCGCCTTCTGTTCTATAGGCAAGAACCCTGTAGCAGTATGATGTATTTCTCTTTGTGGTTGAATCGTAATGGAAGTTTGTGTCAGGAGGAAGGTCTGCGAGGAGTTGGTAGTTTTCTCCTTCCTTCTTTCTTTCAATAATAAATCCGTCCTCGTTATCAGAACGGTCAATCCAGGAGAGTGTCACAAGTTCACCGCATTCAGCCGATGCAGTTAGTGCCTGAGGAGCGGTTGGATATTTTTCGTTTCCTCTGTAGTAATAATCAACTGTTATGACATAAGGATTATCGGGTGAGGATGATGGACACCCGGAGATTGTGCCACTTCCCCTGAAACCTTCTTCCACATCTCCTGACTGGAGGACAAGGCTTGCAGAATAAGTGGCAGATGTATCAACCGCATAGTATATGTGAAACTTTCCAGAGTTATCTGTTGTCTGTGAAACGCACAGGTCCTGTCCGTTCTTGATACATATTTCATTTCTTCTTTCAGGAGACATATTCGGATCAAAGATGGCAACATTAACTCCGGGAACCGGAGAACCAGCAAGAGGAGGATTTCCAGAGCCATAATATATGTTTTCTATTCCGCTATATCTGACAATTCCGTAGAGTTCACATGGTTGGGAAGGGGAGGCAGTTGAAAGGTTGATGTCTCCGATGTTTTCACAGGCACAATTAGGTGGATAACAGCTAAGGTTCATTTCGGTAAGCGGAGAATATCTTTCAGGTGAAACAAATTCTCCTATATTCCATGTTTGTCCATTGTAGGAAGCGGATATTGAGGTTTTATGAATCTCACCTTTAATTCCGTCTCCGTCCTCGTCTTTATTCTGAGGCTCGGATTTATACACAGAAATGACAAACCATCCCTTTTCATCCGTCCAGGCCTTTGTAATGATTCTGGAGATTGTGGACTGACAAAATAATGTGTAACAATTCACCGGTTCCTCTGGCAGAGTGTAGTTTATGCCGAGTCCTTTAATTTCAACTCCTCGTGTGACAACCCCATCTATCAAAACCCTTCCCATCAGGCATGTGACATTAGGATTTTTCCAGTCAACATTCCACCATGAAAGGTGAGGGGCATAGAATACGCTGTAGATGTTTCCTGCATACTTTCCTTCTTTTATGGATTGAAGTTCCTCCCTTTTTACCTCCTTCCCTCCCTCATACTCCAGCCATCCCTCAACGCTCTCAACCCACACCCCTTTTGCCTCATCAAAATAGAACATCGGAACCTCAACTTTTTCTGTATCTAAATTTAAATCCTCAAGGGTTCCGTAGGTATCAACTGGAATGAGCATCTTCACCTTTATATCTTTTCCCTCTTTGATTTCATTTCCGTTTTCATCGTAAAGCTTTATCTCACCGAATACCGTTGATATGAGCATCTTTCCTTCACTGTCAAAGAAATTCCCAGGAAACACATCGGATTCCCTTGCAGGATTGAATACAGCCATCTCTCCTCTGCTAACATTCTCGGGTATGTTCTCAACCACTATCTTCTTTGATGGAACATAGCACTTCCCATTTTTACAGGTAGCATTTTCTACAGGGTATAAAACCATGTTTGTCTGAAAAACTCCTTCCGCAGGAAATGTTTTTATTATGCTTGCATACCCTTCCTTTTCAACAACAAGAACCACATTTCCTTTGAAATCCTTCGGAATCCACATTGATGTTTCAAATCTTCCAAGGGGGTCAACATTAACCCTTTCCATCTCATCCTTCAGAATTTTTCCATCTCCGTTTATATCAGCCTGAAGTTTCACTATTGCTCCTTCCGCAGGTTTTAAAGAAAACTCTCCACTTGTCACAAGTGCGGAGACGCTTCCGCTTACCTCAACTTTGACCTTTTGTTTTATCTCCCTTCCACACCCATAGAGAAATAAGACACCTATTAAACTTCCTGTTATGATTTTCTTCATCTCTTCCTCCTCTTCATTTTTTAAAATTATACCATAATTTTAAACCTTTGTCAAGCAAAATTTTCTTACCTTATGAAAATGCCTGATTATAAAAACTTTCCTCTTTTTACATAATTTGTAAGAAATCCTGTTCTACCCGCTTTTGAAACTTCCAATCAGGTTTTGAAGGGAAATTCTTTCTTTTTACCTTCTAACCAAAAATTTTCCTATCTCTTGACAAAACATCTTCTCTTCTGAAATACTTTTAGAGGATTTGGATAAATTTATAAAGGAGTAGGTATGGCTGAAAAAGAATATGAAGCAAGCAAAGAACTTAAAGCAAGGAAGAAATATCTGATGGCAATGGCAGAAAAATGTGCCAGATTATTAAAAGAAAAATACAAAGTTAAAAGGGTCTTTCTTATTGGTTCCCTGGTTTATGGAAAAGTCCACAGCAGATCAGATATAGACCTTGTTGTGGAAGGGCTCATGCCTGAGCAATACATAAAGGCACTGGTAGATTTAAGTGATCTTCTACAATGGAAAGTGGAAATTAATCTTATTCCTTTTGAAGATGCTTTTGAAAGTCTAAAAAAGAAGACGTTGAAAAAAGGGAAAATAATTTATGAATAAGAAAGAATTTATTGATGAAATAAATGAGGAAATTGAAAATCTTAAAAGACTGGAAAAATAGATGGTTTGTCTCCTTCAGGAAATCCAGATACCTACCTTCAAAGAGATAAGAGCTACTGCAAGTATTTTGCATGATTTTTATTCGGGGATAGAAAAGATATTTGAGAAAATTGCTTTAACAATTGATAATAGCCTTCCCTCAGGGGAAGAGTGGCACATTGAATTATTATCTCAAATGGCAAAGCCTTTTTCTAAAATTCGTGGTCCAGTTATATCAGAAGACCTCTTTAAAAAGTTAAAAGAATATCTCAAATTTCGTCATCTTTTTAGACATATATATGGGTTTGAACTTAAATGGGAGAAAATAAAAATTTTATGCGAGGAAATGAGCGAGGTGTTAAACAAATTTATAGAAGAAATTGATAAGTTCCTGCACATAATTAAGAAGGGCTAAAGAAGTTTTTTTCGCACATCCTCCATTTATAAAAGTCTATCTATCAGGGAGGATAGAAGGTTTGAAACTTCCAATCAGGTTTTGAAGGGAAATTCTTTCTTTTTTTAAAAATTCATCCAGTCCACTTTTTACCTCTTTGAATATATTGTTGTTGACGAAAAAGTATGTTCCAATCTGAATAGCAGATGCACCTGCTATAAAGAATTGGACTGCGTCCTCCCATGAGGAAATTCCTCCAACCCCTATAACAGGTATGGATACCAGCTTAGAAATCTCATAAACAATCCTCAATGCTATGGGTTTTATTGCGGGACCGGACAACCCTCCAAAGGTTCTGCTTATTTTTGAGGTTCTACTTTGAATATCAATCTCCATAGCCCTTATAGTATTGATGGCAGTTATAGCATCAGCCCCTTCTTCCTCGCATATTCTTGATATGCTTATGTAGTCTGAATCCGGAGAGATTTTTACTGTTATAAATTTCTTCGTTCTTTTTCTTACTTCCTTTATCAAAGTTTTTACAACCCCGGGTGTCTTTGAAAATTCAACACCTCCCTTATCAACATTCGGGCAGGATATGTTAATTTCAAATCCCGAAACTTCCTTAAATTCATTAAGTTTTTCTGTGATTTGAATAAACTCATCTAATGACTCACCGAATATGTTCACTATCACGGGCTTTTTGATTTTTCTGTAAAATGGAATTTTTTCCTTTATAAATCTCTCAACCCCTATGTTCTCAAGCCCTATTGCATTTATCATTCCTGAAGGAGTTTCTATTATTCTCGGCATCCTGTTTCCCTTTCTCGATTTTAATGAAAGACCTTTTGTCACAATTGCACCTATGTCCCTGTAATCAAAAAATTTCTCAACCTCATCTCCGTAGCCGAATGTCCCTGAGGCAGGCATAATTGGAGGGGAGAGAAGGAGGGCACCTATTTTAACTTTTAATCTTCCCATTTTATTTGAGAGAGACTGAAAACCGGACCATCAACACATACCCTTTTGTATCCATCTTCTGTCATAATCCCACACCCCATGCAAACTCCAATCCCGCATGCCATCCTTTCTTCCATGGAGGCATAGGCATTTATTTTGAACTTTCTATAAAACTCTCTGATCATGTTTAATGGACCCGCAAGGTAGTATGTCCCTTTTTCAATTTTGATGAAATCCGTTACAAGTCCCTTTTTCCCTGAGGAACCATCCTCTGTGGTTATCAAATACTCTGATGGTTTAAAGGAGAGTAAGGAAAGTGGCACAGCTTCATCAGAATTCTTAATGCCGTAATAGAGCTTTATTCCCGTTTTCCTGGATATTTTCTTTCCCAGGAAGTTCAGAGACGCAATTCCGCTTCCTCCGGAGACGAAAATTGCCTTTCCTTCCGGTAATGGAAATGAATTTCCGAAAGGTCCAGCGAACTCAATAATATCACCCTTTTTTAACATTGACATGAGGTATGTTCCCCTTCCTATCACCTTGAAAAGGACAGAAAGAACCCTTCCTTCTAAATCAAATACTGCAAAAGGTCTTTTTAGCAAGGGGTCTTTCGTCCCTGCTCTGGATGTCCTTATCATAACAAACTGTCCTGGTTTAGCAGATATTTTTTCGTTGGATTCTATCTTTAGAATGAATATGTTTTCCCTGATTTTTATGTTTTCAACAACCCTTCCTGATTTTTCAGTTATTTCCTTCAATTTCTTTCATCATAATTATAGCATCTTCATCGTTGTCCGTGTAATATCTTTTCCTTATTCCTACTACCTTAAACCCCATTTTTTTGTAAAGTTTTATGGCTGGAGTATTGGATACCCTTACCTCAAGAAATACCCTCTTTGCTTTGTTCCTGTAAATGTCTTCAATAACTGAAAGCATGGAGCTTCCTATTCTCATCCTTCTGTAATTTGGATGCACAGCAATATTGGCGATTTCTATTTCCTCTCCAAACACCCAGAGGAATATATATCCGACAATTTTCGTCCTTCCGTCAAGAAACCTCCCTTCAACCACATAGGGATGGGAGTGGGGGGTGGTAAGTTCGTCAAAAAAATGGAATTCCGGCCAGGGACTTTTGAAAGACATCTTTTCAATTTGAATGACCTCTGGAAGGTCTTCTTTTTTCATTCTCCTCAGGACAAATCTTGAGGGAATTTCTTTCAATTCTTTCATTTTACCATTTAATAAGGGCAGAACCCCATGTAAAACCTGAACCGAAGGCAGCAAGACAGACAAGCATACCTTCTTTCAAAATCCCTTTCTCTATCGCTTCATCAAGCGCAATGGGTATTGAGGCAGCAGTTGTATTTCCATACTTCATGATGTTGTTATAAACCTTTTCATCGGGAAGGTTTAAGTATTCCTGAACAGCTTTTGAAATCCTGAGATTTGCCTGATGGGTTATTAAAAGGTCAATGTCGGAAATTTTGAGATTGTTGGCGTTGAGTGCCTCATATACAGCTTCCACCATTCTTTGAATGGCATGTTTAAAAACCAATTTTCCGTTCATTTTAGGATAGTGCCTTCCCTCATCAAGCATCTGATGGGTTATCCTTGGGTGATATATGCTACCGGGAGCTTCTATCCATAATTCCTTCGCATACTTTCCCTGTGCATGAAGATGTGTTGAAAGAATTCCGCGGTCTTCATCAGTTGCGCTTATGATTGCTGCCCCTGCGCCGTCACCGAAAAGGACAGCTACATCCCTTCCTCTTGTTGAGAGGTCAAGACCTGTTGAATGTATTTCTGAACCGACAAGGAGTATGTTTTTGTATGTTCCTGTTCTTATGTACTGGTCTGCTATTGATAAGCCATATATAAACCCACTGCACTGATTTCTTATGTCAAGAGCAGGGGTGGTCTCAAGTCCCAGTTTGTCCTGAAGGAGAACTCCTGAACCAGGGAAGGTGTAATCCGGGCTCAATGTGGCAAAGATAATAAGGTCTATTTCCTCGGGTTTCATGTTTGCCTTTTTTAAAGCTTCCATAGAGGCATAATAAGCCATCTCATAGTTTCCCATTCCTTCCTCAACAAACCTCCTTTCCTCAATTCCCGTCCTCGTCCTTATCCACTCATCGCTTGTATCCATGAGTTTTTCAAGGTCCGAGTTTTTTACCACCTTTGGAGGTAGATATCTACCCGTTGCCTTTATATAACTTCTCATCTTTTGCTTCCAAATGTATTGAGCAATAATTTTACATCTTTCAAAAGGATTTTCAAACTTTTCAAATCAACCGAAGTTTTTGGGTCGCTAAGGGCTTTTTCAGGATCTTCATGAACTTCCGCAAAAAGTCCCCTTACTCCGCATACGATTCCAGCAAGCGCAAGCGGGTGAAAAAATTCTCTTTCACCTCCTGATGTTTCTCCTATGCCGGGTTTCTGAAGGATGTGGGTGGTATCAAGAATTACCGGTATCCCCTCCTTTGAAATTCTTATTATATTTCTAAAATCTACGACCAGGTCATTATACCCGAAAAATGTCCCCCTTTCAGTTATCATAACCTTCATATTTCCTGTAGAATAGGCTTTCTCAACAGCTTTTAAAGCCTCATTCGGTGACATGAACTGCCCCTTTTTTATGTTAACAGGTTTCCCCGTCATTGATGCGGAAACTATCATATCTGTCTGACGGGATAAAAAAGCAGGAATCTGGATGAGGTCAACCACTTCAGCCACAGCTTCAGCCTGTTCCGGAGTATGGATATCGGTAGTGATGAGGACATTGCATTCATCTTTGACCCTTTTTAGAATTTCAAGCCCTCTTTTTAGTCCGGGTCCACGGAAGGAGGTAATGGATGTCCTGTTGGCTTTATCAAAGGAAGCCTTGAAGATGAATTTTATATTAACGCTTTCAAAAATTTTTTTAATTTTTTTTGACAGTTCCAAAGTTCCTTCTTCGCTTTCAATAACGCATGGACCTGCAATGAAAAAGAAATCCCTTCCCACTTTTATGTTGCCTATGGAGAAGTTATTTTCTTTTTTTATCATTACGCCTTTTATGTTCAATGGAACTCTTTATAAAATCTCTAAAAAGGGGATGAGGGAGGAAGGGACGGGATTTGAATTCCGGATGAAACTGACAGCCAAGGAACCACGGATGGTCTTTTAATTCTACAATTTCAACCAGCCTTTTATCCGGAGAAAGACCGCTCAGAACCAATCCCTTTCTTTCAAGGGATTTTTTAAAGTCCGGATTCACCTCATACCTGTGCCGGTGTCTCTCCATAATCTCTTTCTTCTTATATGCCTTAAAAGCCTTCGTATTCTCATTTTTTATTATGCAGGGATATGCACCGAGTCTCATGGTTCCTCCTATTCTATCAACCCCTCTTTGTTCAGGAAGAAGTGCTATCACAGGATAAGGGGTGTTTGGATTGAACTCAGTTGAATTGGCATTTTTCATATTGCAGACATTCCTTGCAAACTCTATAACTGCTACCTGCATTCCGAGGCATATACCTAAAAAAGGAACCCCATTTTCCCTTGCAAATCTGGCAGTTAAGATTTTTCCTTCTATTCCCCTTTCTCCAAAGCCTCCCGGTATTATGATTCCATCAACTTCTCTTAGTGGTTCTGTTCCATTTTTTTCAATCTCTTCGCTGTCAATGTATTTAACCTTAACCCTGCAGTTGTTTGCTATTCCTCCATGAACTAATGCCTCGTGAAGGCTTTTGTATGAGTCAATTACATCAACATACTTTCCAACGAGTCCAATTGTAACGCAGGTATTTGCTGTTTTTATCTGATGGACGAGCTCCTCCCATTTTGAGAGGTCCGGGTCCCTCGTCCATATATTGAGTTTTTCCTTTATCCTCTCGTCAAGTCCCTCTCTGTGCAGAATTAGAGGGACTTCATACACGCTTTCCGCATCAACTGCTGAAATCACACACTCAGGGGATACATCGCAGAAAAGGGCTATCTTTTCCTTTATATCTTTCCTCAAAAGTTCCTTTGACCTGCAAACTATTATGTCAGGATGAATTCCGATCTCCCTCAGTTTCATCACGCTGTGCTGGGTTGGCTTTGTCTTATACTCCTCAACCTTTTCAAGGTATGGGACAAGGGTTATGTGAATGTAGAGGACATTTTCCGGTTTAAGGTCCTTTTTCATCTGCCTTATTGCCTCAAGAAAGGCAAGACCTTCTATATCTCCCACTGTCCCTCCTACTTCTGTTATCAGTATGTCCGCCTTTTCGTTTCTGGCAAGGGAGAGGATGTGATTTTTTATTTCGTCGGTAATGTGGGGAATCACCTGAACGGTTTTTCCTTTGTATTCCCCTTTTCTCTCTTTTTCAATCACATTGTAATAAACTCTTCCTGCAGTGAGGTTGTGCCATCTGGTAGCAGTCATGCTTGTAAACCTTTCATAATGTCCGAGGTCAAGGTCTGTTTCTGCTCCGTCTTCTGTTACGAAAACCTCTCCATGTTGAAAGGGATTCATGGTTCCTGCATCCACATTTATGTAAGGGTCCAGTTTCATGATTGAAACCTTTAGCCCCCTTGCTTCAAGAAGTGCTCCGATGGATGCCGATACTATACCCTTTCCTATTGAAGAAACAACGCCTCCTGTGACAAATATGAACTTTGTCTTCATGATTTTTTCATAAACTCTTCAACCCTTTTCAAATCTTCAGGAGTATCCACTCCTATGAACACCTTATCTGTCAAAACGACCTTTACCTTCCACCCTGCTTCAAGAGCCCTCAGCTGTTCAAGCCTTTCAATCTTTTCAAGGTCTCCCTGGGGGAGAGAAGTGAACTCAAGGATGGAGTCCCTTGTAAAGGCGTAAATTCCTATATGCTTTAGGGCTATTGAATCGGTGGCGTTGAAGGGGATGAGGGCTCTTGAGAAATAAAGGGCAAAACCCTTTTTATCGCAAACGACCTTCACAACATTTGGGTTATGAAGTTCCTCATTGGATTCTATCTTTCTCGCAAGGGTTGCCATTTTTGGTTTTTCTTTCTTCATAACCATTATGAGCTGGTCCAGCACCTCTCCCTTCACAAGGGGTTCATCGCCCTGAAGGTTTATCAATATATCCACATCCATATCCTTTACCACATCCGCAATTCTATCGGTTCCGCATTCATAGTGCTTTTTTCTGAAAAGAACTGCACCTCCAAATTTTTCAACTGCTTCTTTTATCCTTTCGGAATCCGTGACCACATATACTCCGCTGGCAAGCCTTGACTCCATTGCTCCTTTATAAACCCACTCTATAACTGGTTTACCGCATAACGGAGCGAGGAGTTTACCTTCAAACCTTTTTGATTCATATCTTGCTGGAATAAAAATAAAAGCCTTTTCCTTATCTTCCTTCATATCCTGAGCGCAACTTCTGCTCCATCATGAACTGCCTTAAGGGCATCCCCTGGCTTTTTTGCATCCCCTATTAAATAAACCTCTTTAAAATTATCCTTCATGACCTCATAGATTTCAGAGTTGGGTTTAACGCCTGTCGCAAGGAGAACGGTATCTGCCTTCACACTCTTTTCCTCTCCATTTACTTCGTAGATGACCTCATTTTCTTTTATCTCTTTAACCTTTGCATCAGTGACCACTTTCACCCCGAGCCTTCTCAACTCCATGAGTATGTTCCACCTTGTTGAGCGTCCAATCCCCTCTCCTATTTTTGGAAGCATCTCAAGAATTGTTATCTCCCTTTTCTTCCAGAAAGGAAGGATTTCATCTCTTTTCAGATATCCATGGTGCTCAAGAAAATGGATTACCTCTGGAGCAAGGCTATCTATCTTAGCAATGTAATGGGCAACCTCACATCCTGTTGCTCCACCACCAATTATAACCACATTCTCTCCAACCGAAACCTTTCCTTTTAGAACATCTGTTGCAAGGAAGACATTTTTCCTGTCAATTCCCTTTATCGGTGGAATGGACGGTTTTGTTCCCGTAGCAACTACGACCACATCTGGCTTTTCCATCTTTATTTTTTCAACCGTTGCTTCTGTGTCTATTTTTATCTCCACCCCGTTTTTTTCCAGTTGCCTTTTTTCCCACTGGATAAATTTCAAAAACTCCTCCTTCTCAGGAATCCTTGAGGCGAGGAGGAAGTTTCCTCCGATGAATTTTTCCTTTTCATACAAAATGACTTTATGACCCCTCAAAGAGGCAATCCTTGCGCATTCAAGACCTGCTGGACCCCCTCCGATTACAACCACTTTTTTAGGCTCCTTTGCCTTTTCCATTTTTATCTCGTCCTCCCTTCCGCTGAAGGGATTAACGAGGCATAGAATCGGGTTCATTTCAACTATTCTGTCAAAGCACCCCTGAGAGCAGGCTATGCATGGCACTATATCTTCATAGTTTCCCTCTCTCAATTTCCTGGGAAGATAAGGGTCCGCATGGAGAGCCCTTGCGAAATTTACCATATCCGCCCATCCCTTTATGATGTATATGTCTGCAAGTATTGGATCCTGAAATCTGTTGCTCGCTATAACCGGTATATTCACCACATCCTTTATATTTCTTGCAAGAAAGGCGTATCCTGCGGGTGGAACAAAATGGGTTATCTGAGGGACCTTCGTCGTATGACCGCCTCCGGTTATGTTTATTATGTCCACTCCCCATTTCTCAAGCAAAACTGCTATCTCCCTCGCCTCCTTTAATTCGTATCCTCCTTCAAGGAATTCGTGCCCGTGCATTCTGAATGAAAGGATTTTATCGGAAATCCCCTCTCGCGCAGCCTTCACACTTCTTTCTGCAAACCTCATCCTGTTTTCAAAACTTCCACCGTATTCATCGGTTCTTGGATTTGTTTTTGACATAAAGGCGCTTAAAGAACTTCCTCCCGAACCTATCAACTCAACTCCATCAAAACCAGCCTTGTATGCCCTCCTTGCACCGGTTTCAATGGACTTTATCATGCCATCTATGTGTTCATAAGGAAACAGGGAGGCATCGCCCTTAAACCCGAGATATCTCGCAGTAATCTGCAGAATTATCCTCGCGCCATACTCGTGGACCACATCGGTGAGTTTTTTCATTCCATCAATGTATTTGTCATCACAAAGCTGAAGCATTCCACCCATACCCTCAAAGAACGGGTCCACATTGCATACCCCCACAAAAATAAGCCCTACCTCTCCCTCCGCCCTCTTTCTGTAGTATTCAATGTATTTGTCATTCACAAATCCGTCCCTGGAAAAATGCACATGCATTGCAGGCATAGAAATTCTGTTCCGGAGCCTTATCCCTTTTATTTCAATCCCCTCAAGGAGTTTTATCGTGTATGCCATTTTTGCCTCCTTTTTTCTTTTTATATACCCTCAAAAATTCAATTTCAACCTCAAAATGAGGGGAATAAAGGAAACAGAATTTATATGCAAAATTACCCTTTGGACTTCTTTATATTTTGAGCATCTTCCTCAATAATTTTTTTGAGAATCTCTCTTACTATTCTGGAAGCCTCTAAGATGCGTGGATGTTTAAGATGATAGAATACTACATTGCCCTCTTTCCTCTTCCCGAGCAGTCCTTTACTTTCAAGGACCTTAATATGTTGGGAAGTTGATGAAACCGAAGCCTTTATAAATTTAGAAATTTCTCCCAGACTCCTTTCCCCCTTTTCAAGTAGCTCAAGAATTAACAATCTTTTGGGATGAGAAATTGCTTTGCAAAATTCTGCTTGCTTTTCATAGATAAAGTTTTCTCTCACTTTTTAATTATAAAAAAACCTCCCCTCCTAATCAACTCAATTATCTATTTTGAGAGCTTCTTCATTACTTCATCGCCGAGTGGTTCTCCTACGGAATGCTCCAGGTCAATTTTTGTCCCTATTGTTACCCATTCAGGATACATACAACCCTGTTCGGAGCATGAGGGTGCTGCAGATGGGTCTTTCGGTCTTGCGAATATCACCTCCAGAGCGCCCTTTTTTGCATACGGGATCACTCCTGTTTTATTTTTGATTTTTCCGCTTTCCTCATCCCCATCCCAGTAGGTGAGAGTGATTTTCCCTTTTTCATTATACTCCTGCACAGCAGGGTTGTTGTGGCAATCGCTACATGTCCTTCCAGCGCTTGTTATGGAATGAGCATAATAGGGTGCTACTGCGAGGAAGGTTTTTGTTGATGCCTCTACATTATTTAGGTCAGTCACATAATCTATACTCATAATTGTTCCTGAGGTTATTTTACCCTCTTTGTTTTTTACAAGTAAAACGAAGTTTGCCATAGGACCGTATGCAACTTTCTTTTCGTGCAGGATTTCCGCATTAAAGTGGCAGTTGTAGCAACTTACCACGGTTTTGACATGACATGCCTGACAGTCAAGGGTTTTGCCAGCGTGCATTGAATGTTCAGTATTTTTGGGAAGTGAATCAATTTTGTGGCAGTTTTCACATTTTGTATCAAAAAATCCAGCTTCCAGCAAAGTATCCCAGGTTTTTCCATCTCCATGGATTTCTCTACCAGTATGACAATCTCCGCATTTCATCCCCTTTTGAGCGTGGACATCGCTTGTCCCCATATTCGCCATGATTTTGTTCAGTGTTTTGTGCCTTCCGTGGCATCCGAAGCAGGTATTCTGGTCCTTTTCCTTGCTCGTTGCGGTTATTACAGGTTCCCCCTTATCATTAACATCGTGGCATGTAGCACATCCTTCCGCATGGCAGGATTTGCAGTTGAGATCAGCGTACTGGATGCTTGTGATGTGAAACATTCCGTCCATGTACCAGTATTCCATACCCCGTGTGGTTCCGTGAAGGCTGGATGGGAGTGTGGTGTGGTAGTCTTTTTCTTTTTTCTCTTCCCCGCAGGATAACGCCATGAGCAAAACCCCAAGCGCTATCCCTGCTCCTATCACTTTTGCTCTTTTCATTTTTTCACCTCCTTTAGTTTTTTAGAAATTTATAAAATTCTAAACTATTTGTCAAGCAGTTTAAGAAATTTTTCCCTGCGCTTTCATTTGAGGATAAAACCGCTCTATTGCCATGCCCGCGATACCAAAAATTGATGTGCAATGCGCCCCCTTGATTGAAAATGCTGGTGGATGTAAAATTTATAAAGTGAAAGGGGTTATATTTTTTATAATTTTCATTATGATGGATGAGGAGGTGGAAAAAGAACTTAAGAAATACTCTATCGTTGAGAAGGTTTCTGCGGAAGAGATGAGGGAATTTATGGGAAATGGAGAGATTATATTCATTGATAAAAACCAGAACTGGGCTGAAACCTTTATATCTTCTGCAATAGTGATAAATGCGCCTGTCCAGAGGGTGTGGGATGTTGTTACCGATTTTCACTCCTATTCGCAATACATGCCCCTGGTGAGCAATTCTCAGGAAAGAAAAATTTCTGAAAACCTCATTGATACATCCTTCAGGCTTACATTCAAGGTAGCAATAATTCCGTTTTCCATAGATTTTTCCCTTCTCCATCGCCTTTACCCATACGAAGACATAACATGGACGCTTTCAAGAGATGATGAGGACCTTTCCATTGATTACGGAAAATGGGAATTCTTTCCCCTTGATGATAATAAGAGGACCCTTGTAATTTACTCTGTTTTCACAAAGGCTAAAAGCAGTTTTCTTATGAAGATAATTGAGAGGGAGCCTGTTCTTGACCTCGGTTTTGACATCGCCCTGAGTTCTGCGGTTCCAAAGGTCGTTAAGGAGAGGGTAGAGGGAAAAGAATGGAGTGAGATGAAAATCTCTGAGAAGATGAAATTGGAAAAACTGAAAAATTTTTTTGAAAGGGGAAATGTGGTGCTCCTTACCCCTTCAAAGCCCCTTAACTGGTATTCTTCGTTCGTAATTTTTGATGCACCTGTTCAGAGGGTATGGGATGTTGTCACCGATTACAAAAATTACAACAGGTTTGTCCCAATGGTTCGCTCTGTGAAGGTAAAGGGTATGAAGGACGGAAGTGCAGTTCTCACATACGAGATTGATTTCAACTTTATAATTTTTAAAAAGAAGACGAGATATAGCGTTAAGCAGGAATTCAGTCAATTCAGGGAAATAAAATGGGATTACCATGAGGGGGAGATAAAGGGGGTAAAGGGCGAATGGAATTTTTATGAGATTGACGGGAATAAAACCCTTGGAGTTTACTCCTGGACATCCGACCTGAGGTCAACAGGATTCATATTCAAACTCCTCCTCAAGAGCTTTCCTATCCTTGAAGATTCCATTCAGGCAGCCATAGGTGCTGCATTCACAGAGGCAGTGAAGGAGGAGGTTCAAAGAAGAAAGGAATTTTTACACTGAATTGCCTGACATAAGGATAATTTTCTTTACCTTTGGCTCCCTTTCAATAGCAGTTCAAACCCTACTTATAAGGACATTCATCTCAAACTACTCGGGAAATGAGTTCGTTATGGGGTTCTGTTTAAGCAGCTGGCTTACAGGTGTTGCGCTCGGGGGATTCTTTATGGGAAGGATTTCCGACAGAATTGAAAGGAAGGATTTTGCATTCAGGGTTTCTCTCTTGCTCTGTGGAATTCTGTCAATTATTTCTGTCCTGTTTGCCATTTCGTCAAAAAAAATTTTTGGTCTTCTTCCATACGAGATTGCTCCAATCTCCCGCATAATTCTATCCTCCTTCCTTATAACCCTTCCGGTTTCTCTTATATTCGGCTTCACCTTTGCTTTATCTGTTTCTTATTTGAGAACCGCTGAGGCTATAAGGGTTGTATATTTTTTTGAATCGGCTGGTTCGTTTCTTGGAGGCGGGATTTTATCCGCGGGAATCATACCATTTTTAAGCCACATTTCAGGAGGGCTTTTGATTCTTTCTATATCACTTTTTACGCTCTCCCTCTGGGCTAAAAGGTGGATATGGCGAGGTCTCATTTCATTTCTCTCAATCCTTCTTACCATTTCTCTATTTTTTGACAGAGAAATCGGCAAATTTTCTCAATGGATAAAACTTGGCATAAATCCCGAAGATTACAGGTCAAGCCCTTTTGGGGAGTTTTTGAGTTTTGAAAAGGAAGGGACAAACTATGTCCTCTTAAACACCCTTCCCATTATAACCTATCCCGAAAGGAAATCCGTTGAAATGAACATTTTCTTACCCCTCCTTCTATCCGATGGAAATTCGGAGGTTCTATTTGTAGGTGGTTCATTATCCGGAGAAGGGAGGCTTCTTCCTGAAAATGCGAGGGCTTCGTTCATCATATACCCCAAAGATGTCCTGGATATGGAAGGGAAATTTTTCAGGATGAAAAGAAATTTAAATGTGATTTCAAAAGACCCGATAAAATTTTTAAGGGAAGAAAAGAATGAATACGGGGTTGTGGCAGTTCTTCATCCAGACCCATCAAGTGCTCAGGAGAACAGGGTGTTTACAGATGAGTTCTTTCAACTCGTTAAAAAGAGGATTAAAAGAGGTGGCTTTCTTGTCGTCTTTGCTGGAGAGCCATCAAATTACATGAGTGAGGAGCAGGCGGATTACCTCGCATGCCTTATGAAGACATTGAAAAATTCCTTTTCCCATGTCCAGCTCCTTCCATCTGTGAGATTTGCCTTCATTGCTTCTGATACCCTTATTGATGTGAATTCCCTGATAGAGAAATTAAACATCTTCAATGCGAACTATGCGAGAAGGGAGTATCTATTATGGGATGCCAGTGAGGAGAGGAGGAGTTATTACATTTCAGAGATAGAGAAAGCCATTCCTCGTGTCCGTATTAACAGCATTGAAAGACCATCCCTTTACTTTTATTACATGAGGTTTCTTGGAGGAAAAGAAGGGATGGAGTTTAAGGACTTTATGAGAGTTATTGAGGAGGTAAAAGTCTGGCACCTTCTCATTTTCTTTTTGCTCCTTACAGGAATTTCTCTGAAAAAGGAATTTTTTGAAATTCCATCCCTTTCCCTTTTTGGGGCATTCATAGTTGGGTTCTGCGGACTTCTTTCAGAAGTCACCCTCGCAATTCTTTATCAGAGTTCTTACGGATATCTCTATTTTACAGTTGGGCTTTTTCTTTCAGGTTTTATGGGCGGATTGACATTGGGTGCTGGGGGAAGGGGTAAAGGGCATAGGGGATTTATAATGAGCCTTACCCTTCTTTTCTTCTTCTCTTTATTTAACTGGTGGTTATTTTTTAGAGTATTCATAATTCAGGTGGGCATTTTTTATGGAACCATAATTTTTTTCATCCTCAATTTTCTTTACGGATTTCTCACAGGTAGGATTTTCAGGGAGTCCGCATCCCTTATAAAAAATCAAACCGGGAGGTCAGCAGGGATAATGGATGGGATTGACCATTTGGGAGGTGCGATATCAGCATTCTTTTCATCCCTTCTCTTTATACCTGTTTTTGGATGCTCTGAACCCTTTCTTTTGATAGGAGCCCTCTCCCTCTGCGGAATTTTATCCGCCTTTCTTTTCCTCTTATTTCATTGAGAGGATTTTTATTCCCACAAACTGGAAATTTTTAAGAAATTGAAAAAATTTTTACCACGGTGGATATGGGTCACCTGTGTATAAAGATGTTCCTTTTCCTCTAATATCAAAATTTTATTCCCCCCTTTAAAACATAAATTTTACACCTGCAATTATCATTAACCCAAATGTTAAAGGGACCTCATCTCTTTCCCACTCCGGGTTCAAAATAGTTGTTCCAAAAATTATCTCATTTCCAATCCCTATTTCAATTCCTATTGAATTTGTATAATTATATTGAAAACCCAATCCAAATTTTATATATGGAAGATATTCGCTTCTTCCTTTATAAATCCCTGCAACACCTGTTTCCCATTTTATGCTTGAAAGTATGGACCCTGCTAAATATCTTATCTTGATAACCCCTCCTATGTGAAGAAAGTTATAATCCATACCCATGTAGGAAGTTGTAATCCCGGCATCTAAAAACTTATGAATTTCTCGGGTAAATTCAACCGCAACTCCAGAGGAAAGGTGATATGTGGTATCAAAGCCACTATTATAAAGATATATCATATATATGACATCACCCCCTATACTGAATTTTCTTTCCCTTCCTTCTGCTCTGTTGATGATAAAAAATAGAATTGAAAAAAATAAAAAATACCTTTTCATCCCTTTTACTTAAAACATTATTCTCATTCCCAATCCTATACTTATACCATAAACATTTTCACGATCTACATTCTCCACCCAGTGAGCTATAGCAGTGTCTTGAAAAACGATATCTTCGTCTATTATTATTCCTAACGCTATTGAATCTGTAAAATTAACTTGAAACTCCGTTCCAAATCCAAAGGATGGACTATAATCCTGACAGCATATATGTCTGATGAAAGCATATCCTCCTTTTATCCTCATTGATAGTATAAATTTTTGTGCAGGAAACTTTATTTTTAGATTCGCCCCCGCAAAGAAAAATTCTGTTGTTCCTGTTAAAAAAGAACCTTCTACAATAATCCCTGATGCAAAATATCTGGCTATATCATAGGTCATCTCAAACTCTCCCCCTCCCACTCCGTCGTAATACTCCCCCTCAAAATAGAAAATTCGGTGAACCGCAAAAAATCCTGCTGTGAATCTGGATTCTTTTCCAGATGCGGGGATATTCACTGAAAAAATTAGAGCGAGGTATAAAATTGCTTTTTTCTATTTAAAATCGTGGCCACCCTTCTCATCATCGTCCTTTAAAACATGGTTCTCAGCCCCAAGCCCGTTGTAAGAGTAAAAATATTCCCAAACACCTCTTCACTTTTAAAAAAGAAATCCCCGTCTATAATCATGCCTATCCCTATTGAATCTGTGAAATTAAACTGAAAGTCCATTCCAAAACCGATATACGGGCTGAAAATTTCGTAATAATCCTTCTGGAGATATGCTCCCCCTCCTTTTATTCTTATTCCCGGTATAAATTCTTTTGAGGGGGATTTTATTTTTAGGCTCACACCTCCGAAGAAAAGCGGTGGGATTGATGAGGGAATCATTTCGGTAGTAATTCCGAAAGCAATGTGATTTGTTATGTTATAAGTTATCTCTATCCCTATCCCTTCTCCCACATTCTCCTCAAACTCATTATTATAAAGATACACATACAAAAAAGAAAAGTCCATACCAAATTTTTTATATTCTCCTCCGAAGGCAGGGACATTTATTAAAAAAACTAAGCAGAAAAACATAATTTTTTTATTTACTAAAATCATAATAATCCTTTGTGCGAGGACCTCTTGGTGAATCATCACTTTGCCCCCAGCGTCCCTCAAAGATGTAAATAGATCGCATTATTTTATCAATATTATAATAATCAATATTGTAAATCCACGAGGATAACCATTTCACAACATAATTTTTTTCATCTTCACGAGTATCGTAAAGTCCGTGTTTGCTTTTTTGAACCAAAACTTTTACTCTATATTTACCTTCATACTTAAGATTTTCCCACGACACCTCTTTCATCGTGTCGTGATGATGATATACTACTTTACTTATCATACTTATTAAAGAGGGAACTCCAGTGTTTAAAAAATGACATGTCCACTCCCAATCCCCAGCGTGATCAGGGTCTTCGTCAAAAAAAGATAATATTGGATTTTATACTTCCTTAATATTAAAAAATCATCCCTCCCCGCTTTTCTTCTATCTGATGGAAAAGGTAACACATGGAAAAACGGGTAAGTTGGCTCCTTAGAAATTTTGTCTTTTCTTTTGATATAGCAATCCTTCCAATTTTCCTTGCAATCATTCCACCCATCTTTTGACTCACCCAGCTTGTAAAACCCATCCCATGTAGGGGGCAATTTTTGCTTTTCCCCCTTATAAAGTCCATCACTTCTATATATATAATAGTAAGGTGGATAGGTAGGGTACCATTCTTCATCTTTGTGAAAATAGTAGGAAGGGAATACATAAAAACTCATATACCATTCAGCGACATCACTCAAGCCATCTGCATCATAATCTGGAGTTAGTCCAAAAGGAAGAAAGACTTTTATTCTCATCTTTTCCCCACTTATATATCTTCCGTATAAAACAAATGGACCGTAAAAAATAGATAAATAGCCTCTATTTATAGATGGGTCTATAAATAAATGAGCCTCCAGTGGTGATGGAATTTTTGTGGGTTTGAAATATCCGTAAGAATCTGTGGTCATCGGTGGGGAAAGCTCTGATGGAATATTGAAGCAAAGCCAGGAAGTTATGCAAATCTTGGTATAGGAAGTTATTATTTGGAAAGTAATGTTAGGGATTCCATTTCCCATTTCATCATAAACATATCCATCAACCATTGTATAGGGAGAACCGCCCTTTTGCGCGGGAACCTTTATCTCTTTTTGAGCACACCTATCTTCAATCATCTTTATGTTATCCACCGCCTGTGAAGAAATTCCCTGGGTGTAATTCCATCTATCAATAATTTCAAATACATCGCTGTAACCACTTTCCTCCACAACTTCACTAATTTTATTTCTTATTTCCATAAATTCCTCTTCAACCTCTTCAATCTTTTCAATAATCTCAACTGCCTTTTCCTTCGCTTCATCAAATTTCTCAGCCGATGAATGATATCCTTTTTCCACACATTCATCAATGAGGAAAGAAATTTCTAAAATTATCAAATCCACCTTCTCTCTTAAATATCTGACCTTACTTTCAAAATCTTCAAAATTTTCAATTCTCACAACGGTATCAGTAATGCTCTTCGTATAAAAAAGTAATTCATTCGCCTCATCTTTCAATGTCTCCGCCTCCCTTCTCAAATCTTCATCATTTTCTGGAATTTCCTCTAAACCTTCCTCTGTCTTCACCAAAATTCCAGCCTCCCATTTTTCCTTTCTATTCTTCATTCCGCCTTCTATTTTTATAATTATTTCGTGAAGCTTTTCCAAAATTTTTTCGTTCTTCTTCAATATGAATGATGTCATCTTTTCAACATACTGATTTAACACGAGATACTCATTTTCGTATTTTTCTTCAATCTCGGATAGTTCCTGCAAAATTTCGCAATCAGCCCAGTATACAGAAAGAATCATTGCCTCTTTCAGGAAAAACTCCTCACCACTTTCAAATACCTCCTTTAGAAGGGAGGTAAAACCCGAAGGAGATGTAATCTGAGAGGCGAAGAGAAGTGCTTCTATTCTCGTGACGGGATTTTCTCCCCTATCAAGAATTACTCCTTTTACATAAGGAAACAAACCAATACCTCCTCTTATCACCTCTTCCTCCATCTCCCTCATTCCTATGGAAAACGCTGCTCTTCCAGCCTTAATCCTTCTTGATGAATCTAAAGTTACATCATTTGCAATTTCTAAAAGTCTTAAAGCTGTATTCATATCGCCTCCCTCGCCTAGTGCGAAAAGAAGTTCTGGCATGTCCTCTCCATATTTCAATTCTTCTAATAAATAATTTTCATACCCACCCAGAAGCCCAAGAACTCTTATAGCAATTCCTTCTAATCTTGGGTTAAGCCTCAATCCCATTAGTACACCACCCAGCGCTTCCCTTAATTCATCAGATATTTCCTCCCTTTTGTGAAACTCCATAATCCTCTCAAGTGTTAACAAAGCAATCTCTTTTAAATCGTCCGAAATCTTCTCCGATGTTAAATAAGAAATAAATCTCTCAAAGGGGACTCCTTCAGCTGCAATAAAAGGAAGGATAAATATCGCATTTCCTTTTGAGTGATTAGAAGTGGGAGAAACAAATGCCTCTTCAAAAAGTATATTTCCTAACCATGTCCCCGAATATAAACCAGTTGCATGCCTTCTCAATACCTCTATTATATGAGGATGTTCTTCATCGGCGAGTATTCTCCGTATCAAATCAGCAGCCCTTT
>Ga0272445_1000047_pt1 | contig 115771 bp, 107 predicted proteins | sample YNPCB0031_FD_194404 | JGI IMG/M metagenome (GOLD analysis project Ga0272445, IMG submission 194404) | Hot spring sediment microbial communities from Yellowstone National Park, WY, United States - YNP-CB-003-1 | ecosystem: Environmental > Aquatic > Thermal springs > Hot (42-90C) > Sediment...
TTTGATTACTTAGTTATTAGGATAAACTGCGGTTTTGAAACCTTAGTGAAAACCATAAAGTAATCTTTGAAGCTAAACAGTCGCGAACAAAAATGAAATATTTACATTATGCTTAGTCCTAACTTTGGAGGCATTGACGCTAATGGGTCTATTCTAACTTTCATCTTCTAATGTGATAGCAATAGTAAGTGGCATACCGAGGGTTATATTTAAATTCTCGAATAAATTTTAAATATGACGATATCTCTATGCTTTTACCCGAGAGAAAACTGGATGCTTTCTTTCCAAAAATAAGCAAGTTACTTGAATACAGAGACTTTATTTTGAGAGCAAGGAATGCTGGAGTCGAGGTTAATGTTTTTCTTCCATTTGGTTCATTGGATATGACGGAAAGTCACGAAGGAAATATTCAAGAAAATATATGGGTTCTTAAGGATTTTCTTGAGAAAGGTGTCAGAATATGGTGGGATCCCAAATGGGATTCTAACCAAAGTGTGATGCTAATAATTGATGATAAGTCGATTGTTCAATTTGAGGGAAGTGATAATTCCATACTTCAAGAACGGCCAGAATTCTCTCATTTAAACTCTTTCAATATTCTTAGAGGTGAAGTTCAAATGGTGCAAAAGCTTCATAGAAAACCTCAGGATTTCGACTTTATCTTCCGCGTAGCCGGCTATCCAATATTCTTGTCAAGTGATAGACTGACAGGCATTTACAACATAGGAGACGAAGTAGAAGTGGCTTATCTTGTGAACATCAGCGGTTTCGGGACTAGGACACCCTATATACCAGCGGAAATCTTCTGTGAAGGATTAGGAATAAGGCTTGTAAAGAAGGCGAATGTAGCAACTTCAGAGCCAAAGGATGTGCATAGTGCTGTTGAGAGCTTGATGCAAGATTTTCTTCCGAGATATTCTGATATAATTACCGAGGAGCGAATGGATAAATGGATTCTTAATACGTGGAGAGCTATACGAGAAAAACTAAAGAAAGAAATGTTCTTCCTTGATATAGATGATGATTCATTTATATACACGATGGTAAAATCGGTTGCCGAAAGAACGCGGGAAAGGTTTGAACATAATTATTTGAGTAGAGGTTTAACAGGTCAACTGAGCCTTAAGTTCTTAAAATGCAAAATAAAGCTAAGGGATCGATTACTGAGCCTTCTTTAATTAGTTGTAATCATGATTCATTACATCTAGATATTAATGCTTAAAGTATTTTCTTCATGGCTGAACGGCTTGAGAAAGCTCAAAAATATGAAAAGAGAAAACAATAAAACGATTATTAATGTAATCCTATCATACTTAGATTACATGAGGAAACTAAGTATAAAAATCCCAGCAAAAAATACATTGTCATTTATAACAGTATGGAACCAACATCATCTTATATGTAATAGATAAACAAATGTTACAATAATGCTTCATAGACAAACTAACTATCAGCTATAAAGGCTTTGACGGAAAAAACTCAACATGGTTTTAATGACGAATAGAACACATATGCAATACTTACTGATGTAATTAAAAAAGCTATAAAGTCTCTTTAACCTGGAAGGCCTATTTAATGATAGAAATACGAATATCCTTTACGCTTCCCAATACCTAATTACTCCTAATAATCTTATTCATAAAAGGTTAGCTGAGCTTAGTAAGATTTGTCATGGTAAAATGTCTGGAATTGTCATGGAGATGATATTAGATTTTGTATTCAAGTGAATGCACATTTTTTGATGGTTTTGGGTTGTGTTGTTTATGTATTTTTATGGTGTGTTATGGTGTTAAAAATAAGGGTGTGGTTTTATTTTGGTCGTTGGGTGAGGTGGATGTTTAGGGTGGTTAGTGTTGGTGATATTAGTGCTGATATTGTTATTTTTTCTCATGTTTATCCGAAAGTTGGTGAGGATTATGAGGTTAGTGATTTTTTGATTGATCAAGGTGGTTCTGCTGCGAATTTTGCAAGTGCTATTGCGGGTTTGGGTGTGGATGTGAGTGTTATTGGGAAGGTGGGGAGTGATTGGTTTGGTAGGTTTTTAGTTTTGAAGCTTAAAGAGTCTGGTGTTGATGTGAGGTATGTGAAGTTTGATAGGAAAGTGAGGACTGGTGTTGTTTTTATTATTGTTGATTCGTATGGTGAGAGGACTATGTTATCTTATAGGGGTGCTAATGTTAGGTTGAGGCCTGATGAGATTGATGAGGGGTGTGTTAGGGGTGTTGAGCTTTTGCATGTTTCTGGTTATTCGTTAATTAAAGGTACTCAGAGGGATGCTGTTATGAAATGTATTAGGTTGGCTAAGAGGAATGGTGTGTTGGTATCTTTTGATCCTGGTCAGCTTGTTGGTTCTATTGAGCGTTTTGTGCTTTATGATGTGTTAAAGAATGTTGATATAGTGATGTTGAATGTTAGTGAGTTAAAGTTTTTGTTTGGTGATGTTGATTTAATGGGTGGTGTTAAATTTTTGATGGGGATGGGTGTGAGAGTTGTTGGTTTGAAGCTTGGTGGGAGGGGTTGTTTGATTGCTAATGGGTTGGGGGTTGTGAATGTTAAGGCTTTTGATGTTAAGGTTGTGAATGTGACTGGTGCTGGTGATGTGTGGGATGCTGGTTTTGTTTATTCTTTTCTTAATGGTTTTAGTATGGAGTATGCTGGAAGGTTTGCTAATGCTGTTGCGGCGCTTTTTATAAGTAATTCGTATAAGAGGTTTCCTAAAAGGGATGAGGTTGAGGATTTTCTTAATGTTCATTCTAAATAGGTTTATTGTTAATTTGTGTTGGTGTTGTATGTATAAAAAAATAAAGTAATTATGTTATTTTACCATTTTACTGTTATTATGTCTGTGAGTATCATGTATGTGAGTGGTGGGTAGTAGTTTCCTCCTGCTGTGTATCTGGTGAAGGTTATTGATTGTGTGTTGTTTTCTGTTTCTTTTGTTTGTAGTGATTTTGTTGTTATGGAATTTATTGTTGATATTCCTGTGATTATTGCTCCTGTGGGGCTTATGAATATTAGTGTGCCTGCTAGTATTGAGTTTGATGTGATTTTTTCTGAGTGTGTTGTTATTGTGTTATGTGTTGTTGTTTTTTGTGTTGTGTAGGTGTGTTTTAGGTTTGCTATGAGGCTGAATGTTGCGGGTACTGGGTTTGATATTGATGCTTTGCTGATGTCTCCTTGTGTTTGTATGATTTCGCCGTAATTTATGTATAGTGATGAGTTTGCTTGTGATATTTCTGTGTTGTTTTGCCAGTTGCTTTTATAGTACCATGATTGTGTTAGTGTTGTGTTCCACCATATATCATTGTATGATTGTAGTGCGTTTGTGGTGAGTTTGTATTCTGTCTTATATGTATAAGTTTGTGTGCCTATGGTCATGTTAAGTGTTGCTGTGTTTGTGAATGACATTGTGTTGTTGAAGAGTGTTTTGTTTGGTAATGATTTTGTTGTTTGGTTTGTTATTAGTTGTGGGTTGTCTCCGAGGAAGTTGTAATATACTGGTTTGTTTGTTTTGGTGAGTAATAGTGCTCCTCCTGTTAGCCAGTAGTTTTGGTTGTTTGTTATTGTGATTTTTAGTGTGTGGGTGCCTATTATGAATGGGATGTATGGTGTTATATCTATTATTAGTGGTTCGAATGCGTATGTGTTTATTTCTGGTATTGGTCTCCACATGAATGGGTTTATTCCGCCTGTGTATATGTATGGGAATGGTTGTGTTACTGCTATTAGTTTATTATCGCTGTAGATTAATACTTCTCTATCTGTTGGTATATTTGACCACCAGAATTCGTCGAATGATGCGCCTTCTGTGTAGAGTAGTAGGTATGCTCTTGTGACGTTTCCTGGTATGGTTATGTTTTGTGCTGCTATATTCTTTGATGATGTGAGTACAGCCCATGCTAATCCTGAGTATCTGTTGTTAGTCCATAATGGTATTATATCTGTTGATGGGTTTGATGGTTGTCCTGGGTAGTAAAGGAGTGTTACGTTTGCTATGAAATAACCTGTGAGTCCAAGGCTTGGTATTACGTAGTTTGGGAGTATGAATGTAATGTTGTGTTTACCTAATAATAGTGGGTATAAATATGTTACGTCAGTTATTACTGCGTAATTATATCTTTGTGCTGTTGTTCCTATGAGTAATGGTACTCCATCTATGAAGATCCATAGGGCTCTATCATAATTTGATGCTAATCTTCCAGGTATTGCGCTCTTTAATTCTACATCAACTCTTAATAATATTTTAGAGTATGTGCCTGATGGTAGGTTAACTATTTTGGATGTAATGATTGGAGGATAATTTGATTTTGTAATATCATTCGATGCTACGTTAGTGAAAATTCTGATTGGTTGTGGTGTTATGTGTGGTACACTATATGGATAATCTTGCCAACTCCAATATCCGCTTGTGCTTAAGTATGGCCTTGGATCTGTTCCGAATGTGAAGAATGGATCATTAATTTTATCGTCTGTTGGGTTATTTGTTTGGTTTGTTATGAAATTTCTAAATAGGTTGTTGGATGTGGTAATTTTGCTATAATTTGTTTGTGTTGCGTTTACTGTTGTATTGTTTATTAATGTTATAATGAGTAGTATGATTGTTATTGTGATTAATTTATAATAGGTGTTTTTCATAGGTCTATCATGTTATTATTCTTTGAAGAAAAATATAAGATTATTTATGTTATTTGTTTTAGGGTTTTGAGTTTTTGTTATTTGAGATTGTTTTTAGAGGTTTATTTTCTTTGTTTAAGCATTTCTGCGTATTGTTCCCATTGTTTGTCTATCCATTCTTGGAGTATTTTTATGTCTTCGTCTGTCATGTGTGAGAATCTTCCTTGCATTTTGATGTATGATTCGACTGGTTTTCTTCTGTTTTTGTCTATGAGTATTTTGCTGGGGCCTGTGAGTCTGAATTCTCCGTTTTCTATTTCGTAGAGTGGCCATAGTCCTGTTTCTACTGCGAGTTTTGCTATTTCAACGGTTTTGTCTGTTGGGATTTTCCAGCCTGGTGGGCATGGTGCATGTAGGTGTAGGTATTTTAATCCTTTGTGTGTTTTAGCTTTTTTCAGTTTATCGTAGAAGTCTATTGGGTATGCTATTGATGCTGTTGCGACGTAGGGTATTCTGTGTGCTGCCATGATCATTGGGATATCTTTTTTGAATTCTTTTTTTCCTGTCCATGTAGTTGTTGTCCATGCTCCGAATGGTGTTGCTCCACTTCTTTGTATTCCGGTGTTCATGTATGCTTCATTGTCGTAGCATACGTAAATGAAGTTTTCGCCTCTTTCTGCTGCTCCGCTGAGTGCTTGTATTCCTATATCTGCTGTTCCACCGTCTCCTGCCCATACTAGGACTGTGGTTTCTTTATCTCCTTTATATTCTAATGCTTGGGTTATTCCTGAAGCTGTTGAGGCGGCTGCTGCGAATGCGATGTTTAATAGTGGTACTCCTATTGATGTGTATGGGTATGGGCTTTGTATTATTGATGTGCATCCTGCTGGTACTACCATTATGACTTTTGGTCCGAGTGCTTTTAGTGCCATTCTTAATCCTATTGTGAATCCGCATCCTGGGCATGCTGCTGTGCCTGGGAGTAGGTATTCTTCTCTTGGTAATTCTCTGATTGATGTCATTTATAGCACCTCCTTTCTTAGGTTGATCCATTCTAAGCCTGGTTCTTCATTTTTTTCGAGTATTTCATAACCTCTTTTGAACATTGTTATGAAGTTTTGGAGTGTTATATCGCGTCCGCCGAGTCCTGTTATGAATCCGTGTATTAATGGTTGTTTTTTCATTGTTTGGTATGCTCCTTTTATTTCGTGTAATAGGATTCCGCCTATTCCTGGTGATAGGTTTCTGTCAACTACTAGGATTAATTTTGAGTTTTTGGTTGCTTCTCTTAATTCTTTGTCTGGGAATGGTCTTAGTACGCGTAATCTAATGACTCCTGTCTTGTATCCTTCTGATCTGAGTATGTCTGTGGCTTCTTTTGCGTCTCCTGCTGATGCTCCTATTGTTATCATTGTTATATCAGCATCTGAGCATCTGTAGCAATCTATTAGGTCGCCGTAATATCTTCCGGTTAATTTTCTCCATTGTTCTGCTGTGTCTTTTATGACTGATTTTGCGTTTATCATTGCTTTGTATAATAAATATCTGAATTCCATATACCAATCTGGGTATGTCATGCTTCCGTGCGTTATTGGGTTATTGGGGTCTAAGAGGAAGGCTCTTTTTGTTTCTTGTGTAAGGAAGTTGTCAACTAATTCTTGGTCTGGTATTTCTACTGGTGTCGTTGTGTGTGAGAGTATGAATGCATCCATTCCTATCATGACTGGTAGTAAGACGTTTTCGTTTTCTGCAATTTTATAAGCTTGTATTATTGTATCGAGTACTTCTTGGTTATTTTCTGCCATGAATATTATCCAACCTGTATCTCTTTCTAATAAGAGGTCTGTGTGTTCGCTCCATATGCTCCATGGTGGTGCGTATGCTCTTGTTACTACTGGCATGACTATTGGGAGTCTTGCTCCTGCGGTCCAAATAATCATCTCATGCATGTATGCTAATCCGTGTGATGATGTGGCTGTAAAAGTTCTGAGTCCTGCTGCAGCAGCTCCTATGCAGGCAGCTAATGCGCTGTGTTCTGATTCAACTCTTACAAATTTTGCGTTAAGTTCTCCGTTTTCAACCATTTGTGCGAGTCTTTCTACGATAACGGTTTGTGGTGTTATTGGGTAGGCTGATATGAATTGAACTTTTGAGAGTTTTGCTCCGTAGGCTGCTGCGTGGTTACCGGTTATTGTTAGTGTTTGTGCCATTTTTTATTCCTCCTCTATCATGTCAATGGCTTTAAATGGGCATACGTTGGCGCAGATTCCGCATCCTTTGCAGTAATCGTATTCTATTAGTACTTTGTCTTTTTCTGTTCGTATTATTGAGCTTTCTGGGCAGTACATCCAGCATATGAGGCAATCTTTGCATTTGTCATAGTTAATTATTGGTTTTGATGTTCTCCATGTGCCGGTTTTGCCTGATGCTCCGATTGTTGGGTGTGAGATTGGTGTCAATGGGATTTCTAGGCTCATATTTTTTGCACCTCTTGGTATGCAATTTTTGTTGTTTGTTCGTATGCTAGTTGTGCTGCTTTTGCGTTTGTTTCACCGGCGGTGCCTTTCCATGTTTCTTTTATAGCTTTTATTAATGTGTCAAGTTTTACTATGTTTGTTGCTTTTGCTACGGCTCCGAGTATTCCTGTATTGACTATTGGCCATCCTGCAACTACTAGGTTTAATTTTATTGCTATGTTTGTAGCGTCTACTGTAAAGAGTGTTCCGTGTTGTATTTTTAATGGTTCTATGTTTCTTCCGCCTGTATTTATTATTATGATTCCGTTTTTCTTTAATCCGCTTGTGACGTTTACGAGTTTTGGTATTGAAGGGTCTAATACGACGATAACGTCTGGTTCATAAATTTGGTAGTGGATTTTTAATGGTTTGTCGGAGATGCGTGCGTATGCTGTGACTGGGGCGCCTCTGCGTTCGGCGCCGAAGAATGGGTATGATTGTCCCCATTTACCTTCCATATAAGAAGCTTTTACGAGAAGATCTGCGGCGGTCACGACACCTTGACCGCCTCTTCCATGAAATCTAAATTCAACTAGCATTACACAGCCTCCAAAATATATATAAAAAGTAGTGTAATAAATATTTAACTATAAGGTATGAAATTTGTTTATTAATAATGAAATACGTTATTAATAAATTGATTTTAAATAGCTGATGTTAAGAAACAAAAATATGCTGAAAAATTTTATCGTATATTTGTATTAGAATGATGGTTGATGTACTGATCGTTCTACTGCGAAGCTTACTGTCATTGAGACTATGAGTAATAGTATTGATATTATCCATGATGGTATTATTATTGCTTCGGCAGCTGGGAATGGGAAGTAGTCGAGTATGGTTGGGCCTGCGTTAACTGCATCTTGTACTGCTGAGAGTAGTGCGTACATTACTCCTCCTAATCCTATTGTTATTCCGAAGGCTTTTGCTTTCATTTGTAATATTGCTCCTATTACTGCAAATGCCGTGATCCAAAACACCATATTTATTAAATATGTGTCAATCATTTTCTGCACCGAATTTTATTAGCTTTATTAGATTATATATTCTAGCGTATTTGTTAATTAGCAGAATTGTATAATGATGTTCCATTAATTGTTCATAGGATGAACATGGATCAATTTGCAAAGAATGATGTTATCTTTTTGAACTTTCAGTATCGTTAATTACATATTTTTGATTGGTTTTCAGTTCATTTGTTTATGATGTGAACTTTAGGATGGAAATTATTTATTTGAAATTTATTTTTAGATAGGTTTTTAAGTGGTTAGTGTGAATATGTGTTGGTATGGTTAAGGTTGAGTATAGGAATGGTTTGGTTGTAGGGGTTGAGGATAGGAGTATTGTTTTTGATCCTGTGGGTAAGGTTAGTGGGGGTAATTTGGTGATGATTTCGCATGCTCATTCTGATCATATTAATGGTGTTAGGAATGGTGATGGTTTAACTTTAGTGTTGTCACCGGCTACTATGGATATTATTGTTAGTAAGACTCGTAAGTTTTATCGTAATATTGATGTAATAGAACCTAATGGTTTTAAAAAGTATGATAGTGTTCTTGTAGAGGCTTATAATGCTGGGCATGTGTTGGGGTCTTTACAATTTTTATTGGAGTTATATAATTTGAGAGTTGGTTATACTGGTGATTTTAATATTTATGGTTCTCTTGTTGATGAACCAGCGACTGTGATGAAGGATCTCGATATATTAATAATTGAGAGTACTTATGGTCGTCCTGATTATGTTTTTCCGCATCGTTCTTTCATTTATGAAAGGATTTTATCGTGGGTAGCGGAGAACATTAAAGAGGGGTATAGTGTGGTGATTGGTGTATATCCATTGGGTAAGGCTCAGGAACTCACGTATCTTTTTAATAGGGAGTTTGGTGGTGTGATTGTTACTGAGAGTGTTTATAGGATTAATGAGATATTTGATAAGCATAAGTTTAAACTTAATTATAAATCGATTGAGGATAATATGAGGTCGGTTATTGATGGTGGTGAGATTGTGATTTCATCGACTTCTGAAGTGTCTAGGATAATTAATATGGTGAGGTTGGGTATGCGTGGTAAAGTTGTTGGGGCTGTATGTACTGGTTGGTCGTTAAATTATTATAATTCTAATGGTTTAACGTATTTTCCGCTAAGTTCTCATTCTGATTTTAAGGGTTTGTTAAAGTATGTTGAAGAGGCTAATCCAAGAATGGTTTATACTGTGTATGGTTTTGCTTCTGAGTTTGCAAGTTATATAGAGAGGAAGTTAAATATTAAGGCGAAACCATTAGGTTAAATTGAGTATTTTTGCAATCTCTGTCTGGGTTTCTTCTGGTGTTTTTCTTGTATTTATTATATATGTTTCAGTCATGTTCAATAGTTTTTTAAAGAATGCTTCTCTTATACGCTGTTTTCTCTCGTCGTTAACTAGAAAGTGAGGATTACCGTATCCTTCGGATTTCAATAATTGTAATGCTTCGTCTGTTGAAGGTTTAATTACAATTCTTGGTTCGTTTTGATTTCTTATGAGAATTATTGTTTTTCTAAGTGTTGTGAATGGTAGTATTCTATATTTACCTACAACCCATCTTAGATCAACTATTGCTCTCCCTCTATTATCTAATTGGGCTTTTTCTACAAGCATTTTGTATTCTGGCCATATTGATGCTACATCAGCTCTTATATAAAAGTTCTTTTCGCTACTGAACGCTAAAAGATTCTCCTCGCCTCTTACGAAAAACCAATCATCAGCTATAACTCTTACTTTTTCCCTTCTCATTAAACCGTATGTGTGTGTTGTTTTACCTGCGCCTGGTGCTCCTAATATTACTGCGCCTGATCCATCCACATCAATGCAAGCTCCATGAATAGAATAAATCTCATGTTCATCTTCTAATACATCGCCTGCTAGACTTAATGCTATTGATTTAATCCAACCGTAATAATCAAAGTTAAAGAGGAATGCGGTTTTTGTAAATGGGTCATAATATACACTATTTTCTGGATATTTGTTGCTAAATGTGACGTAGAGGCGTGCGTGGCTGCGTATTCTATCTGACATTGCGTAAAAGTTTCGGCGCCAATTTTCATCTACCCAATCTAAATCTGTAAGAAGTTTTACTGATACTCCATATATATCAGCTTTTTCTTCATAGAGTATTTTGGAGGGATAATTTTTTAGTATTTCATCTTTTTCATTAACACTAATTAATTTTACTTGGTACATGTTACGTCACGAGTATTACTGTTTGCTGTCTAATAAATTAATATATTAAAATAATTATTGTTGGAGTGAATAATATGATGATTGATTTTAACAGTCTTGAGCAATATTTTAAATCTAGGGAGTTATTTCATGATATGTGTGTGGATGTACCATTTATTATAAGGGTTGATGGTAATAATTTTCATCACGTGGCTAAGGAGCTTAAGCTTAAAAAACCATTTGATGAGAGATTTCATGAGTTAATGGTCCAAACTGCTAAAGAGTATATGAAGAATATTGGTTTTAATGTTATATTGGCGTATACGTTTTCTGATGAGATAAGCTATCTCTATCTAACTGATGTTCCTTTTAATGGGAGGATCGAAAAATTGCTTACTATTACAACATCCTATACAGCATCAATTTTAACTAACAAATTGCATGAGTACGGTTATAAAAAACTCATTGGTTTTGATGGGCGCATAGTTAAGGTTAATAATATAAAAGAAATCATAGATTATTTAACATGGAGATCATCACATTCATATAGGAATTTTCTTAATTCGTATGCTCAAGCATATATTCATGAGGATCTCACGCACATGAAAGGTTCAGAAATTATTAAGAGATTATTAATGTTAGGGATTGATGTTAATTCTGTTAGTTGTTGGGAAAAATTTGGAACCTTAATAATTAAAGAGAAATATGTTAAAGAGGGTGTAAATAAATTAACAGGTGTTAAAGTTAAAGTAGTTAGGACTAGGTTGGTGCAACGTAATATTGATTTTACGAAAAAGGATGCTCAGGAGTTTATACGTAACCTATTAATAGAACATCTAAAAAATTAGAGTCTTGAGAGCATAATTCTTACGTGTTTAATCTCATCTATATAGTCTTCAAATCTATTTATGAAATCCTGCAATTTGTATAATGTTACTACTGGTATTCCTGATACTATTTCTGGGATATTTTTTGGTGGCACTATTATTACGGGAATTAATATTATTTCTGATTTATTTGGAGTTAACTGCGTGAATACTTTTTGTGCAATATCTTTAAAAGATATCATTCTTGCAAGATGATGTTCTACAATATGTGTTATATTACTGGAAATTCTTGTTCGTAACCAATGTTTACATTCTATTATATGCGCATACTGATCTTTAATTGCTATTACATCTATCTCATTTTTACCATTCTTTGTAGTGAAGTGAAAGTTTCTTATAGTATAGAAGTTGTTAAGTTCATAAATACCAGCTACAATAAGTTCGAAGTTATGCCATGTTAGTATTTTAAGTATTTCATCAAGTTGTAATCCATTTTGTAATGCAGCACTCACTATTAGTGCAGGATTATCATCCATTACTCCCAATGTTTCTAATTCATTCTTGTTCAATGGTCTTTTTAATGCTAGATCCCAGAGCACTTTACGCGCAAGCTCATTAAGCATTATTAAAATGTATGATTTTTATAAATAAAAATCTTTCTTTAAAATTGCATGCGTATTTTCTAAAAATTAATAAAATCTTTATGAGGAAGTGAGTAATATCAAAAATTATGCATGGTTGATCATTTTCTAAGGAAGTTTGAACTTAGTTGATGGTGGTTGGTATGAATGATATTCCTATTGTGTATATATCATTCTCTATTTCCCATTCTTGAATTAAGTTCATTTTCTTGCTTGGTTTTCTTAGGGAAATTCTGAGCATGCGTGCGCGTGTTTCATTTTTTATGTATTTTCTTGCTTTACGAATGAGTTCAGCTTCATCTTGGCTTGGAACGGCTATATGCACTTTAATAAATGCATCAACAGGCAGGTTAAGTTGTTTTCTCATAGTTTGCACTCTTCTTACTATTTCTCTTGCGAGTGCTTCTGCTTCAAGCTCTTTTGGAATCTTTAAATCAACGTATACGTATCCTCCATTGAATTGTCCTACAGCAAAGTCGCCTGATACTTTCTCTTCAAATAGAAGCATCTCTTTTTCAAGCTTTATGACTCCTTTGGGAGTGTTAACTTCTATAAACCCATTCTTTGTTACTGTATTAAGTGCTTCACGTCCATCAATATTCTTTAGTGTATCCATTACAATACTTACATTATCTCTGAGTATGGGGCCGGCTTTTGTAAGATTAAGTTTAACTTCTACTGTTTTTAATTCTTTTTCAATCTCTTCACTTTGCGCTAAGAGAATGCTTTTTGTGTTCATTTGTGTTTTTAACATTGATTCATATACTTTGAGCATATCTAATATGTCATTTTGTTTTGAGACTATGATGATTCTTTGAACGGGTTTTCTCAATTTTAATCCTTTCGTTTGTCTTGCCATACTTGCAGCTGTAACTATTTGTTTTGCGAGCTCCATGAGTTTTTCAAGTCTTTCATCTATCAAATCTTCGCGATAGGTTGGCCAATTTAGCATATGAATGCTTATTGGTGATCGTGAATTACGAAACATTGACTGGTAAATTTTTTCTGCTATAAAGGGTGTATATGGTGCTAATAATCTCAAGGATCCTTCTAATACTGTATATAATGTCGCATATGCCGCAAGTTTATCAGGGTCATTAGGTTCGATCCAAACTCTTCTTCTTATTAACTTAACATACCATCTACTCACATCCTCTATAAGAAAGTTTATTATAGTTCTTACTGCATCATGTATCCTTCCATCCTCCATACTTTCAGTCATATACTTTATTACTTTTTGAAAACGTGATAGTAACCATTTATCCTCATTATGTAAGTGTTCTTTTAATTGTTCAATATTATTGGTTTGAGGATCAAATTTATCGAGACTCATGTAGAGCGAGGCGAAATAGAAGGTGTTCCATATTATGCTTAATGCTCTGAAAGCCTCCTTTACACCATTCATTGAGAATCTTAAATCTTCCCATATTACGTTAGATAATTCGAATAGTCTTAATGCGTCACGCCCATACTTTGGGATTACATCATCAGGATTTATTACATTACCTAAACTTTTATGCATGGCCCTACCAGTTTCATCAAGTCCAAAACCATGCATTATCACTTTTCGATAAATTGGCATATCCCATGTAATGTATCCAGCTGTAAAAAGTGAATAGAACCATCCTCTAATTTGATCTTGCCCTTCTATTACTAGGTCAACTGGTTTTAATTTTTCCCAATCATCCTTTTTTGATGGATATTTTAAGCTAGCCCATGGAGCTACACCAGAATCTATCCAAACATCAATAACATCAGATACTCTTTTTGCAGATCCTCCGCATTTTGGACATTTAACTATTACTTTATCAACCCATGGTCTGTGTAAATCTACAGGTCCATCTGGTATTGAGATAGCTAAGTTCTTTAATTCATCTAATGAGCCTATTACGAGAGTATGACCGCATGATTCGCACTTCCATATTGGGAGTGGAATGCCCCAATATCTTTGTCTTGAGATTGCCCAATCATGCGCATTTCTTAACCATGGCTTGAATCGTGTTTCGAGAGCCCATTGTGGTATCCATGTGCATTGATCAGATAATTTAACTAGTTCATCTTTAATCTTGCTTACAGTAATGAACCATTGTTTTGATAATCTCTGTATTAATGGTGTCTTACAACGCCAACAGTGTGGGTACCTATGTATTATTTTACCATCATATAATAACGCTTCACGTCTTTTTAGATCCTCTATTATTAATTTATTAGCCTCCTTAACATAGATTCCTGCATAAGGACCAGCATCAGGAGTAAATTCTCCCGAGTCATCAATAGGGCTTAATGCTGGTAATCCATATTTCATGCCGATTTCAAAATCTTCTCTACCATGACCAGGTGCTGTATGAACTAAGCCTGTACCTTCTTCCATGCTTACATACTCTTTACTAAGTACAATTTTATGAATTATGTTTGATTGAAGTGGAAGTAAGTCTTTTAATGGATGTTCATAAGTTAAACCTTCAAGCTTAGAACCTGGAAATTCTTCGATAATTTCTAGAGATATGCCAGTTTCTTTTTCGACCGGTTCGATCCTTTTCTTTGCTAATATTAGAATTTCTCCTGTTCTTTTTTCCCTTGCTTTTACATAAGTTTCATCTGGATTAACCATTATTGCAACATTACCTGGTAGTGTCCATGGTGTAGTTGTCCATACAAGGAATTTAGCATTTATTTCATTTGCTGGAAATTTCACATATATTGATGGATCTTCTACTTCTCTATACTCCTCAGTAACTTCATATCCTGAGAGAACAGTCTGACAACGTGGGCACCAATAAACAACCTTTTCACCATGTTCTAATAATCCCTTCTCTGCACTCTTTTTTATGAAAAGCCAAGCGGCTTCTATGTATTCATTCTCTATTGTTCTATATGGTTGCTCCCAACTCATCCAAACGCCTAATTCTTTAAACTGTCTCTCTTGTATTTTCAAGTTTTTTAATGCCCATTCTCTGCATTCGTTAACAAATTTCTCAACGCCAAGCTTTAATATATCACGTTTCGTTTTTAATCCTAAGTTTTTCTCAACCTGAACTTCTATTGGTAATCCATGCATATCATAACCTGGCCTATCCCAGACCATATAACCACGCATTCTATAAAATCTGAGAAACGCATCTTTTATGATCTTATTCCACGCTGTCCCAACATGTATGGGATTAGTAACATATGGTGGACCATCAAGGAAATAAAATTTTGGTCTATTCCTCTGCTCCTCGACTACTTTATGATAAACATCATTCCTATTCCAAAAATCAAAGATTTCTAGTTCGTATTCAACAGGCGTATATTTTTGTGGTAATTGGTTTATCTTACTCATAGAGCATCCAACCTTAATCTAGATTATCTGTGTGAAAAAAAGAATATTTAAGTTTAAGCATTTAAAGATAATACTGTGAACATGAAAAAAGAAAGAAGCAAAAGAGTGAGTGGTAAATACAAGGGTAAAAGAGGTGAACGAGACTTATTCTCATACCTCTCAAAATTTGGATGGAAAGGTAGAAGATTACCCGCTTCAATCATTGACGGTTTTGCAACAAAAGATAATAGAATAGTACTTTTTGAAGTTAAAACAACAAAAAATAATAATGTCAAAATACCTAAAGAGCAAGTCAAAAGACTCCATGAATGGTTAGAATATTTCTCCTACTATCCCATTAAAGAGGCTGTTGGCGCGGTAAGATTTACTAAAACTCGTAAGTGGGTTTTCATTAAAATGGATGAAATACGTGATTACGTGATAAACGATAACATGCAAAGCACATGGTTACCTTACTCTAATAAAACAATAGACTTATTTATGTGATCACCATATTTAATTAGGTGAGCTTAAATGGGTGGAAAAGGAAAAAAGAGCATAAAACAACTTGAAAAAGAACAGCTTAAAACACAAATGAAACAGGAAAAGAAAGCCAAAGAAGTTAAAGAAACAAGAAAAGAAAGCAAGACTACAATAGCAATAGTTGACTCATCATTAATGGGCAAAGTAAAAGCTGAATTAAAGAACTTCAAATATTTATCACCATGGGTTATTGCTAGCCAGTTTAACGTAAAAATGGGTGAAGCAAAAAGACTTCTTAAACGACTTGAAAATGATGGTATAGTAGAACTCGTAACACATGATAATAGAAACCCCATATATAAACCAAAAATGTGAAAAAATTATTTCGTTGCAAACACTCTTTTAACTTTCTTCATAATCCACTCCTTTATTACTGAAGTAAAACTAGGTTCTCCAACGTCAACCATTTCATATTTCACGTGAACTACAGGCTTATTTAATTTAAGATATCTACTTATATCAGATGGTGTTCCTAAAATAACAGAATCACCAGGTAATTTATTAATGAATTCTTCTAACTGTCTCATTTGATCAGTCCCATAACCTATTGTTGGAACAACGTTAGATGTATGCTTATACATTTCATAAATATTCTTAAATATACCATGAGCATAAGGTTTAGGATCTATAATTTCAGACGCACCATATTGTTTAGCAGCTATATAACCAGCACCAAACGGCATATGCCCATGAGTTACTGACGGCCCATCCTCAACCACCACAACTCTCTTATTCTTTATCATCTGAGGATTATCCACAGAAATTTCAAATCGTGCCTTAACAATAGTAGCTTTAGGATTAAGATTACGCACATTCCTTTCAACAATTTCGATATCCTCTAATCTTGCAGTATTTATCTTACCTATTACTATTACATCAGCCATCATAACATTAATCTCACCAGGATAAGAACCACTCTCATGACCCGGTCTAGTAGGATCAACAACTGTTATATAAAGATCAGGCTTATAGAATGGCGCATCATTATTACCCCCATCCCAAATAATAACATCCGCCTCACTTTCAGCATTTTTAAGTATTTTTTCATAATCTACACCCTCATAAGCTATAATACCCATCCGCATATAATGCTCAAACTCCTCCTTCTCTTCAATAGTTAAATTTAACCTATCTAAATCTTCAAGCTTCTCAAGCCTAATAACAACACTCCTCAATAAATCACCATACGGCATTGGATGCCTTACAACTACAACACGTAAACCTTCATGCCTAAGCAATCTCACAAGTTGACGAGAAACCGTACTTTTTCCAGCACCAGTCCTTGACGCAGTAACAGCTATAATCGGCTTATTTGACATTAACATCGTTTTCTCTGGAGCTATTAATCTGAAATCCGCCCCAGCACTTAATACTATCGAAGCTTTATGCATTATATCATTATAGAGAACATCACTATAAGAAAATACAGCTTCATCAATCTTATATTTCCTTATAATTTCCGATAATTCACCCTCTCCCACTATCGGAATACCCTGCGGATATAATGAACCCGCTAACTCAGGTGGATACTTACGACCTTCAATACCAGGTATTTGAGTAGCCGTAAAAGCAACAACCTCATAGTTCGGATTATTACGAAAAAGAATATTAAAATTGTGAAAATCCCTACCAGCAGCACCCATTATCACAATCCTTTTCCGCTCACTCAAAATTATCACCAATGATAACCAATATAAAGCGCTAATTAAATTTTTTGATACCAAAACAAAAAACTAGGAACAACACAGAAAATGATACTTAATTATAATATATTAATGTTATAAAATTATAATTATGACACTCTTATAAAAATAATTTACATATATATTCCAACAGGTTTTCTTTCAGGCTGTCTTGAAGCTTTTCTAAACTGATTAAAGACCTCCATGTAATACTTTAAATCCTCCTGCGATACACTTGGCGGAACAGCCTTTAATGCTTTCTCAAAATGTCTAGCAGACACCTTTACTGGACGTACACCCTCCCTTATAGCCTCCATTGCTGCCTCTCTACATACAGCCTCTATATCAGCACCAGTATATCCCTCAGTCTTTAACGCTAATTCTTCTAAGTTTACATCCTCAGCAAGCTTCATTTTTCTAGTATGAACCCTAAAGATCTCAATACGTGCCTTGAAATCAGGTGGAGGAACAAAGATTATACGATCAAACCTACCAGGCCTAAGCAATGCAGGATCTATTATATCTAACCTGTTAGTTGCCCCAATAACTACTACATTCTTTAATGTTTGTAAACCATCCATTTCAGTTAAAAGCTGATTTACCATTCTTTCTGTAACACCTGAATCACCACCTCTTAATCCTCTCGCCGGTGCAATAGCGTCAACCTCATCAAAGAATACTATACATGGAGCTGCCTGCCTAGCCTTCTTAAATACCTCTCTAATACCTTTTTCTGATTCACCAACCCATTTACTTAGTAACTCTGGACCTCTAACAGCTATAAAATTAGCCTCACTTTCTGTTGCTACTGCTTTTGCTAGGAGTGTTTTACCAGTCCCAGGAGGACCATATAAAAGAATACCTCTTGGTGGCCTAATTCCAGCTTCCTCAAATATCTCTGGATTCTTTATCGGTAATTCGACAGCTTCTCTAAGAAGTTGCTTTACATCCTCCATTCCACCTATGTCTTCCCAGTGAACCTCAGGGACTTCTATAAGGACTTCTCTTAATACTGATGGTGGAACATCACGCATAGCTGCTTCAAAATCAGCCATTGTAACTTTTAACTCTTGAAGTACTCCAGGTGGTATTGTTTCTGCATCTAAATTAATTTTAGGTAAAAATCTTCTTAAAGCGTTCATTGCAGCTTCTCTGCATAAAGCTGCTATATCAGCACCAGTAAAACCATGAGTTATTTGTGCTAATTCATCTAAGTTTACATCAGAATCTAATGGCATATTTCTAGTATGTACAAGAAATATTTCTTTACGAGCTCTCTTATCCGGCATTCCTATAGCTATTTCTCTATCAAACCTACCAGGCCTTCTGAGAGCAGGATCAATAGCATCAGGTCTATTTGTTGCCCCTATTACTATTACTTGTCCTCTTCCTTTCATACCATCCATTAGTGCTAATAGTTGTGCTACAACTCTCTTCTCTACTTCACCAGTAACTTCACTCCTTTTAGGAGCTATAGCGTCAAGCTCATCAATAAATATAATAGAAGGTGCGTTCTCTTCAGCTTCTCTAAATACTTCTCTTAATCTGGCTTCAGATTCTCCATAAAATTTGCTCATAATCTCAGGACCGTTTATAGTTATGAAATGAGCACCAGATTCGCTGGCTACTGCTTTTGCTAGGAGTGTTTTACCAGTCCCAGGAGGACCATAAAGTAACACTCCTCTGGGCGGATCTATTCCAAGTCTTTTGAAAAGTTCTGGATGTTTTAATGGAAGTTCTACTATTTCTCTTATTCTCATTTTTGCTTCTTCAAGGTCTCCTATATCCTCAAATGTAACTCTTGAAACCATTATTTCCTCTTCTTTAACTGGTTCGGATCTTATTGTGATTTCTGTTGCATCTGTGATTATACCTGAAGGACCAGGTGCTATTGAAACTACCATAAGATTTATTCTACCACCTAATCCTACTGGTACTTGTATAATATCACCTCTATTAACTGGTATTGATTGTGATAAAGCTCTCTCATAAATTCTTGAACGTGCATGGTGAAGTAAATCTTCTGGTATCCTAGAGTCTAAAGGTGCGAGTGTAACTTTTGATGCTGGTTTAAGTGATGCTGGATGAACTTTAACAGTATCACCTATTGATACTCCGGCATTTCTCCTTATTATACCATCTATTCTAATTATTGTCCTATTATCATCAAATCTGAGGGGCCATGCTATAGCAAACGTGTTACGCTTGCCAACGATTTCTATAATATCACCTGGGACAATATTTAGTTGACTCATTATTCTTCTACTCATTGACGCATAACCAGTACCAACTTTATCAGGTTCAGCTTCCATCACCACAAGTTCGATTTCCCTATTAGAAGCCATTTACTCTCACTAACCATTTATTTTATCTTACTCCTAAAAATAAAGTTTACTATATTAAAGGGATTTCTTATATACTGAAACTCTTTTATTTCGTTATTAAACTTAACTTTATCAATAATAAATTATATAAAACTCTTCACTAATAAATAGAGGATAAATTTTGTTCTTAAAGGTATAGTCGCCCTTTTAAATGATTGAGAATACTCGGTATATTGTTGAGAATTTTAAGTAATTCTGTCTTTGTAGTATTTAGGTGTATTAAGTTGTTTTAGTTATGTAGTAAAAAGAGAAGGACAAGTTTTTATAAACGTTAATATAATATGTATAGCGCAAAGTGCATGAAGAGTATAAAAAGTCTCTTACATGATAGGGAACATGATGTTTTACAGATGATTATAGAACAAGCTACAATAGTGCGTGGTTCTATTTTTTTACTTGATGATTTGTTTGAAAAATTAAAGAGTGGTGACTGGGGCTCAGCGGTGGAGAAGAGTTTAGAAATAGCAAGGGAGGAGCATAGGACTGATGTTAAACGTGAGGAAATAGCGACTAAAATATTTAGAGAGGCTTACATGCCAGATTTTAGGGAGGCTGTGTTGATGCTTATTGAGAAGATAGATGAGGTAATGGATTCTATAAAGGATACTGCGCGGATTGTGGCTCAAAGGAGGTTTAATGAAAAAATAATATTAGATGTTTTAGAACCAGAGTTTACTGCGTATGTGAAATTGTGTGTAAAAGCTGTTGAGACTATGTATATGTCTATAAGTAAACTTACTATTAACATTAATGAGGCGTTAAAATTTATAAATGATATTAAATCGTTGGAGGTTCAGGTTGACGAGGTAAAAATATTATTAGTGAAGCGTCTCTATAATATAGATGAGAAAACTCATAGTATATTAACAATATTGCAGATTAAGGATATCATACTTTTCCTTGATAATATTGTTGATAATGCTGAAGATGTTGGTGATATTTTACAATTATTATATTTCACCATGAGAAGTTAAGGTAACGCATGTATTACCACATAAATTATTAAGGATATTATAGTACCAATAATGGGTGATATTATCCAATTTCTAAACATTTTTTTCGAACTGCCTATTCTTAAGCTTCCTTTAGCAACGTTTATACCTATTAATGAGCCTGTTATTGTTTGTGTTACAGAGATGGGTATTCCAATTAATGTGAATATTTGTATTATTAAGTTTGCTGAGAAAAGGGCAATAATTACTGCAATACGACCTAATTTACTGAGACGAAATCCTACTTCAATGAATATTCTCCCACCTATTATAATTAATCCTAATGCTCCAGCAATACCATTGATTATTAAGAGTGTAGCGTAATCTATTTGGGGCAATGATACTTTTGTTATTGATATCACAAAACCAACAACATTTGCTCCCACTAAGTATGAGCTATATAAGCTCATAAAAATGATTAAAATTTTTACTTTAATATTCATACTTATGATAGATTTATATGATATGTATTTATAAATTACATTGTATAAAACTGCAGACATAACTATCGCAGCAAGGATGCTACCTATCCATGAGGCTAATGTGAAGAAAAAATAATTCCAATTAATTGTAAGTATATCAAAAATAGCAAATCCTCCGATTGAAATTATTACTAATTGTGAGACCGATGTAGGAACACCAATAATACTTAAGATTATAAGAGTAACAATTGATGAAACCATTATAGGTAAGAGCTTCTCAGGCGTATGCGTGATTACTAGCGTACTTCCATAATTAATCATCAAAGTGGCATTTAATATTACTCCTAAAAGAATTCCTAGAGCACATGCAATCATAGCCTTCTTTCTTTTAAAAATACCCGAACCCATGAGAATAGCAGGTCCTATAGCAGAATTGTTTCCTCCGCTAGTAAAACTTAATATAAGACTCGCAACTAATACCACTATTTCTTCAACATTAATTTTTATCACCTCATATGAAGGGTATGCCGTAAAGTATTGTAATTAAAGCTCGCATTATTATAACTCTTAATCCAACCCATGTAGAAATTAGCATGAAAATAGCTGCCATACGATTAGCATTCATAAGTCTGCTAGCAGCATAAGATTGTAAAACTATACACCAAGTAATAGGTATCACATCAGAAATTACCACATCAATGATATAAGGAATGCTATTAGCTTGTGCCCATTGTAACAACGCATTCTGGAATTGAGAAGATAAAGCTGTCTGGTTCGTGTAAGTAAATTGTATCTTAGGAAAAATTAATAACATCCCACCAGAAATTAATCGTCCAAGACCAACAATTACTAATAAATAAAACGAAAATAAGAAAAATACCTTATAATTCTCATGCTTTACAGAAATGAGAACAAGTAACATAGTTGAAAATAATACTAATACAATCCCTTCAACAAAGTATATAATAAACTCATAAGAATAATATTGAAACGTATTACCAAAAGCACCATTAACCTCAATAATTCTAGTAGCTGACATATATGATTTAAATAACGATAGCATCAAAAAAATTATAAAAGCAATAATCGAACTTAATATGTCTGGCGCAACAAGTTCCTCCTCTATTAATGCAGCAGGATTATAAATAACCTTAACCAAACGCCTTAATATCCTCCTTAGAGTTACTAATGACACAAAATATTCTCTAACAAAGGCATATTTAAACATATAAGCATCAAAAACATTCTAAAAGCCCTATAAACAAGCGCATTCTAGCATTTGACCTCCATCATTAATTTGTTGTCTGTTTTATCACGCAAAGCATTTTTATAAAATATAATGCATGTGAGTACTCTGTTCTGAAGAAAACTATTAGTGGTCAAAGGTTTTATAAGCAAATAATGACCATGTTTTGAAAGATGAAGTTTAAACTATTTTAAAAACTATTACTAAATGTTTATTAATGCTTATTTTTATTTTTAATATTATGAAGTACTCTGACAAAGAGTTAATTAGGGGATCTAAGGGTGATGATTTAATAAATAAAAAAATAACTTTGTGCATAACTGGTAGCATAGCAGCATACAGGAGTGTTGATCTTGCGAGGGAGCTGATTCGATTAGGTGCTGAAGTGTATGTGGTTATGTCTGATGCTGCTAAAGAAATTGTGCATCCTTATGTTCTTGAATGGGCAACTGGTAATTCAGTAGTAACTGAACTTACTGGTGGAGTTGAACATGTTGCACTTGGGACTAAAACTGATTTAATATTAATAGCACCATGTACTGCTAATACTTTAGCTAAGATTGCTTCAGGTATTTCTGATACGCCAGTAACTGCAGTTGCATCTGTTGCATTGGGTTCACAGATTCCTATAATAATTGTACCTACAATGCATGGTCCAATGTATAAAAATAGGGCAGTTATTGAAGCTATTGAAAAGTTAAAATCTATGGGTGTAATTATTGTGGAACCAAAATTTGAAGAGAATAAAGCAAAATTTCCTGAGTTGGATGAGATTGTATTTAATGTTCTGAATGCTTTGTATGAAAAGGACTTGAAGGGGTTAAACTTTCTAGTAACGGCTGGTGGTACTATTGAGTATATTGATCCTGTAAGGATTATAACTAATAAAAGTAGTGGTAAAATGGGTGTTTATATTGCTGAGGAGGCTTATCTTAGGGGTGCTAATGTAACTTTAATATTAGGACGATCCACAATTAAACCAAAACAGGGAATACGTGTAATTGAAATCGAGCGAACTGAAGATATGCTTAATATGGTTTTAAATGAGTTAAGAACATTAAATTATCATGTGTTTATTGCTGCTGGTGCTCCAGCAGATTTTAAAGCTAAGGATCCTAAATCGTATAAGATTGATTCTAGAACTGGTAATATAATTCTTGAACTAGAACCTACACCAAAAATAGTTGAGCATGTAAAAAAGATAAGTAAGAACACATTATTAGTAGCATTTAAAGCAGAATATAACATTTCTGATGATATGCTTGTTAAGAAGGCTAAAGAATATATTGATCTAGTGAATGCTGATTTAGTCATAGCAAATGATGTTGGACGCGCTAATGCGGGGTTTAATGTTGATACCAATGAAGTATTTATAGTAGGAAAACAAGGCTTAATAACACATATACCACTCTCACCTAAAAAAGTTATTGCGAAGAAAATCCTGAATATTGTGAAAGAAATGATAAATAAAGAATAACACTCGTAATTCAAGACCATTAAGTTTTACTCTTTGAGCTTGTAATGATCTTTTGATGGAAATGCCATGTTTTTTACATCATCAACATACTTTCTTAATGCATCTCTTATGATCCCTTTAAGATCAACATAACGTTTTGCAAAGTATGGTATGTTTTCAGAAAGACCTAACAGATCATGAATCACTAATATTTGACCATCACAATAAGGTCCAGAACCTATTCCTATTGTTGGTATGCTTAACTTTTCAGTTATTTTTCTTGCAACATCCGCATAAGTATTTTCTATAACTATTGAGAATGCTCCAGCATTTTCTAATTCTAATGCATCGTTTATCAATTTTTCCTCATCTTTTCCCATCACTTTATAACCACCAATTTGTAAATATCTTTGAGGAGTTAATCCTATATGTCCCATTACTGGTATTCCAGCTTTTACTAGTGCCTTAACAGTGTTTACCATTTCTGCGCCACCTTCAATTTTTACTGCATCAGCTCCTAGCTTAATCAACTTTCCAGCATTGTATAATGCTTTCTCAATTGAAATTTCATAGCTCATGAAGGGCATGTCAGCAATTATTAATTGAGGTGGATTTGCACGAACTACAGCTTTTAAATGATGCATTATCTCACTCATTTTAACTGGTAGCGTTGAAGAATAACCTAGAACAACCATTCCTAATGAATCGCCAACTAAAATACTATCTATATCAGTTTCACTAATAATTTTAGCAGTCGGGTAATCATAAGCAGTAATCATTACAATTTTCTCCTTTCCCTTCTTTTTTAGAAAATCTTTAATAGTTTTTCTCATTAAGGTCGTAGTAATCTAATATTCAAAAATTTATAAACCTACAGTTTTTGTAAAACACGTGTTTGGTATAATAGGACTCGGAGCTGTTGGTACTTTAATCGCACATTTTTTAAACAATGCTGGATATACACCATTAGTTATTACTAGAACCAAGTATGATGAAGTCTTCTTTAACGAAGAGAAGATACAAGTAAAGTATGTCAATGAATTAAATAATATAAAATACACATTTGTAACTGTAAAAGCTTATGATACACCAAAAATATTATCATATTTGAAAGGAAAAGTAATAGTTATACAAAATGGTATCGGAGGATATGAATTAATTAAAGAACATCACACTAATTCCTATCCCGCAATTTTAACCTATGGTTTAGAGAGGAATAACAATAAAGTAAAATTAAATGGTATTGGTGAAATAATCTTACCTCTAGAAGCTACAGAATATGATGAGATAGGTGAAATACTCAAAATTGGTGGTGCCAGTATAAAATTAGTAAAAGATATACAATCATATAGATGGTTAAAATTAGCTATAAATTGTGTAATAAATCCATTATCAACACTTTTTAAAATAAAAAATGGTGACATATTAAGAATCCCCGAAGATCTACTAATAAGTATAATAAATGAAGTTAAAAATGTTGCAACACTTGAAAAGATAAACCTTCCATTAGATCCCTATGAAGAATTAAAAAGAGTCATAAGCATTACTAAGGATAATAAATCCTCAATGCTTCAAGATATAGAAAAAGGTAGAAAAACTGAAATAGATTATCTAAACGGGGCGGTAGTTAAATATGGAAACAAATACAATTACAGACCAATACATAATGAGATCTTATGGAAAATGATAAAAACACTCGAAACACTAAATGCAATAAAAGAGCCAAATTTTTAATACTCAGAATAATTCTCCTTTAATAATTTCATAGTGTTAACACGTTTAGATATGCTAATAAAAATTTATAATGGATATCACTTAAAACGTCTGTGGTAGAAGTAGCAGTACCTATAAGCATATCAGGCATATGGTACCCAGTAATCTCTAAAAATCCAGAAGAATCTGGATCTATAGGTTTAACATTAGTTTTAGAACCCTATATAATATCAGAAATAAAGAAAAGTAATACTGCAGTCATTTATTTTAACGGAAGAAAAATAGACTTGCCCAATTTAACCATTCTAAAAGCAAAATTAGGGAACTTTGAAATGAATGTCATTTCTCAGGTACCTCTTGGATATGGTTATGGTGTAAGTGGTGCATTAAGCTTAGCATACGTATTAGGAGCAAAGGAATACTTAAACATCAAAGAAGAAGATGCTGTAAAGATAGCTCATATAAGTGAAGTGATTACAGGAAATGGTTTAGGAGATGTAATATCACAATATTATGGTGGAGGATTAGTTTATAGAAAGAAACCAGGAGCTCCAAGAATAGGAGAGATTGAAATTATTAAGTTAGACTGGGAAGACATCTACTCCAAACCTTTAGAAACAATGCCAACACAAATATTGATTAAAACTCCAAATCCCAAAGCTTTAGAATATATAGAAGAATTCCTCAAAGAAAAAACATTAAAGAAATTTTTTGAAATTTCAAAGAAATTTACTGAATCATTAGGGTTCAAATCACCGTACATCAATTCTTTCAGAAAGAAGGGAGTAATAGTTAAATTAGGGGCGCCGGTGTCAGAAATATGGATAAAACACAAACCAGCCCTACGAGGAGCATACATTATTTAATACCAGAAAATCATCCAAGAAGAGAATCATTAATCATTAGGGAGAAATTAGTTGACGCAATGATAAAAAATATTATAGTACCACAAGGTTTAATAGCTCATGGACGTGGAGAATGCTTTGATTATCTCATCGGTGAAAAGACGCAGGAATTCGCTGAAAAAGCCATTATTGCAGCAGCATCAATGTTATTATTATCGAAATACCCAGTAATTTCTGTAAATGGTAATACAGCAGTACTAGTTGCTAAAGATTTAGTAAACTTTGCAAAAAAGTTAAACGCAAAACTTGAGGTAAATCTATTTTATAGAACTGAAGAGCGAGAAAAAATGATAGCAGAATTATTAAAGGAAGCAGGCGCATCAGAAGTATTAGGAGTAGGTGAAGATGCATCAGCCACAATACCTGAGCTCTTCAGTGAAAGAAGAAGGGTGAGTAAGAGAGGTATTCTAATTGCTGATGTAATACTTCTTGGACTTGAAGATGGTGATAGAACTGAAGCTCTAATAAAAATGGGTAAAAAGGTTATAGCGATAGATCTAAATCCACTCTCTAGAACAGCAATGGCAGCATCAATAACCATAGTTGACAATATAACAAGAGCAATACCAATACTAAACCAGAAAGTAGAGGAGCTTAAAGGAAAAAGTAGAGGTGAACTTGAGAGTATTGTTAATAAATATAATAATAAAGAAATTCTTTCTGAAGCCTTAAAATTCATAAGTTTAAGACTTAATCAACTTTCTCAACAATTATTTCAAAAATGAGTATTGTATAAAATAAAAATATTTATCAGAGTATTATTCCATAGTTGTGTGGAGTGATAAGTTATGGAGAGTGTAAGGAAGGTTACATTGAGTAAAAAGATGTATATATCTGATATTATTTCTAAGGATGAGGGATTAGATGTTGAATTATTGGGTTGGGCTGAAAATGTGAGAGTTCATGGTGGTTTAACGTTTATTAATTTAAGAGATAGTACAGGATCAATTCAAATAGCAATTAGGAAAAATGTTGTGGGTGAAGAAGTTTATAATAAAATAACACAATTGGATAGGGAATCATCATTAAGAGTTATTGGTACATTAAGGCGAGATCCTAGGGCTCCTGGTGGTGTTGAAGTTAGTGCAAAATCTGTTGAAATAATAGGTGTGTCTCATGATTTTCCAATAAAGAAGGGTGTTGGTAAAAGGTTTTTGCTTGATCATAGGCATCTACAGCTTAGGAGACCTAAGGCTATTGCAGTACTTAGAATTAGGGAGACTGCAATAAAAGGTTTTAGAGAGTGGTTTGAAGCTAATGGTTTTGTAGAGGTGCAGGCACCAATATTTATTACTGCGGCTGTTGAAGGAGGAGCCACATTATTTCCTGTTAGGTATTTTGGTAAGACTGTATATTTAACTCAAAGTTCTCAATTTTATTTAGAGGCTGCTATTTTTGCATTTGAACGTGTTTATGCGTTAGAACCATCTTTTAGGGCTGAAAAATCTAGAACTCCAAAACATTTAACTGAGTTCTGGCATCTAGAGGCAGAAGTAGCGTTTGCCAATCATGATGATATAATGCGTGTTGAAGAGGAACTAGTATATCATGCAGCTAAAAAAATTACTGAAGAAAGGAGACGTGAGCTTTCAGTATTAGGAAGGGATAATTTTAAGATTTCTGAACCTCCTTATCCAAGAATTACTTATGATGAAGCTTTAGATTTACTCGCGTCAAAGGGTATTTCAATAAAGTGGGGTGATGATTTAGGAGCTGAATCTGAAAAAGTATTGGCGAACAGTTTTGATACGCCATTTTTTGTGACAAAGTTTCCTGTTTCTACTCGGTCATTTTATCATATGCCTGATCCTCAAAGGCCAGAAGTTACACTATCATCAGATTTTTATGCACCAGGTTTAGGTGAAATAACGAGTGGTGGGCAAAGAATTCATGATTTAGATTTACTTCTCAAAAAGATTAAAGATTTTGGACTTAAGCCAGAGGATTATGAATGGTATCTTGATCTTCGTAGATATGGTTCAGTACCGCATGCAGGCTTTGGTCTTGGGATAGAGAGGTTTATAAAATGGATAGCTGGTCTTCCACATGTTAGGGATGCGACCATGTTTCCAAGAACACCAACGCGAGTATATCCTTAGGTGGTAGGCTTGACGTTTTGGCATTATTTTATTAAAGATATTGAAAGGCTTGTTAAGCATGAGGCCCGTATGATGGGATTAAAAATAAATAGCAGATCAGCAAGATACTTAGGTTTAAAAGCTTATTATCATACAGTACGGAGTGAGAACTCTGCCGATGAAGTTGAAAAACAGCTTATAGAAAACTTTAGTGAACTTATTTATTATATACAATCACAATTATTTACACTTTATAGTCAAGCTAATATTTCAAGAAGTCTAAATGATTTAGGTGACTTTGATGCTGGCTAATTCAAACAATGATATACCATTCATCTATAAGTTACCAGAACCTCTTAATAAAAATGAAGTGAAAGCAAAACTTGAGAATCGTGGTATAGCATTTACTGAGACTATTTTTCAGAACTATAATGCTTTAGAGTTATACCTTAAGGATATAAACGCAAGAGTTGTGCTAATTCCGGAAAATGAACCAATGGTAATAGTTTGGTCAAATGGTAATATAAGAATAGCAAATCAAGCATATGAAACAATACGCAGTATGCTCTATACAGTACAGCAGAATGTTAAAGTCATAGCATTTCTTTTTACTGATAAACATTACATAGTTGAACGTTCAAAAACAAAAAACGTTATGATAAAAATCTTTTTAGGAAATCCAATAGCAATGGTAGGTATACTAATCTTGATAGCCACTATAGGATTTTTCTTTTTAGGATTCTATTTACCTATAGTCTTAGTATTAGGACAATTTATGATTTTGTTAATATCGGATAAAATATTATTAAGGATGAGTGATTACATGATAACAGAAGATGATCGTCATGCACATATTGTTGAATGTTTAATACCGGATAATGAATATGCAAAAAGTTTAACAATTATATCTAAAAATAAGGTGGAGATTAAGAGGGAAATTTATGAGCAAACGTTGAAAATAAATAATAAAATTGATACTTCAATAATATCAAGCATATTAAATAAATATGGTATAAACGTTATAGATGTTAAGGTTACTAGCATTGATGTTTATAAGTTAGTTGATGAAGTAAGAAAAAGCTTTAATATTAATATGCCCAAGGTTACATTAATGAATACAACAATCTCTAATGCTGCTGCATCAGGAATATCAAAAAAGCATGCTATAATAGTGATAACCATAGGCCTACTCATGTCATTAAAGGAGGATGAAATAAAAGCTGTTCTTGCACATGAATTTAGTCACATAGTTAACCATGATCCAATGATAATCTCATCAATATTCTCTCTTGAATACTTGATAAGAATATTTGTAACTTTGAACATTCCAATTTTATTAGGCTATTTATATTTGATTTTCTCATTCACTACAGTATTCTTCATAGCAAAGTTTTTTGAAGAAAGAGCTGATTTAATGGGCGCATATTATATAAACAATACTACCTCCCTTAAAGAAGCTTTAAAACGTATAGGGTACAGAAGACTCATGCTAGAAAAAGATAATGCATCCAGAGTATATGCATGGTTAAAATGGTTTGATGCTCATCCACCCATATCATACAGGATAGAACGTTTAAATAAAAATGTTACAAAAGAAGATCTTTCATTAAAAAATATAGCACGCGAATGCATATCAGATCTATTTAATAATATTAAATTCATGCTACAACCATTCCCACATTAAAACTCCTTTTATTACTTTAAAACACTCAAATTAATCCATCTTTCGAAAAATTCGTTTTATGATAGTACCATGGAATATTTTGTAACTTATTGAGAATTGTTCTATAATATATTTTTGTATATGTATTGATGCACCCCAAATGTCTCTCTTTTATTTTATTATTTTGCTATCACAAAATTGGTGGTTAAAAAATGGCAAGCTTTGCAAGAAAATGGGAAAGAGAACCTAAAGAACCACTTTCTGGTAAGATAAAGGATGCCGTATACCCAGCACCACCACTAAAAAACAAGATAGACCAAGTAACTAGAAGACTTGAAACACAAACCATGAAACTAGATCAATTATATCACCGTTTACAAGAACGAGACCGCAGACTCTTTGAACAATTAGTTAATGCTTATATAAAGAATGATACTGATCGAGCTTACATGTATGCTAATGAAGTTGCTGGTGTAAGAAAAGTCGCAAAAGTAGTTCTTCAAAGTAAGATAGCTCTTGAGTCAGTAATCCTCAGACTTGGCACAATTAAGGAGATAGGTGATGTTGTAGCAGCAATTGAGCCAGCCATAGGTGTTGTAAACACTGTTAAGAGACAACTAATAGGCATATTACCTGAAGCTGAAAGAGAATTAGGTGATATAGGTGAAGCACTTACAACAGTTTTAACTGAGGCAGGTGAAATCTCAGGAGTACAATTTGGAGCTTTCGGACCCCAGAGTGAAGAGGCTGAAAAGATACTTAAAGAAGCACAAGCTGTTGCAGAGAGTAGAAGTAAAGAATTTACCGAACTTCCAAGCCCAGAGAAGGAAAAGGGTTCTTCAGCTACATAAGGTTGGTGCAGTTATGGACGCCGCTACCTATAAATGGGTCTTAGCGGCGGATGACCATAAGTTAAATAATAGTTTTTCTTATTTTTTCTTTTTTAATTTTTTTAAGCTCATCTCATCTCATTTCTCCCTTATTATTGGAGGAGTGTGATCAGTATGGTAACTTTTTTAAGAAGAAAACGTGATCTTAAAGAAATTATTAATGATACCATAGCAAGACTCAGAATTTATATTTCACGATTAGAATTAACTAAATATAGATTGCGGAAGAAAGAGAAAGAAATGTTTGATAGAGTAGTGGCAGCCCAATCATCAGGAAATACTCAATATGCTACCATTTATGCCAATGAGACTGCTGAATTACGAAAATTGGTTAAGTCAATCGAGAGTGCGAGTATTTCATTAGAACAACTTCTATTAAGACTTGAAACAATCATGGAATTAGGTGATGCTGCTAGCTTACTCTCATCATTACAAGGTATTATAAGTGAAGTTCGTAATGTTTTACCTCAAATAGCGCCAGAACTTGATACTCAACTTGACACACTATCTAATGCTGTATTTGAACAATTAAGCGCAAAATATCCAGATGTATTAATGTCAACATCGCATGCAGATACAAATGATATGGATATAAATGAAATATTAAAAGAAGCATCCATGGCTGCAGGGAATATGATAAAGGAAAGAATTTCATTACCAGAACCACCAATGGCATCAAAAGAAAAGATTACTGATAAAATTCAAAAAGTTGCTGAATCAATTAGTATTGAAGAAGGGCACTTATCAAGATCTGAAAAAAGTTCAAGCATACAAAATAAATCTATAAACGTAAGAACTGAAAAACTTCTTTCGCTAGAAGATAAAGTATACTTATGGATCTTAGAGCATAATGGTGAACTCAACGTTCCTGAATGTGCTAGAAACTTAGGTATTACCCCTGAAGATGTAAAAAAGGCTGTTGATACATTAAGTCGTGCAGGAAAGTTAAGGATTGAGTAAATATTAGGAGGAGTACTAAATGTATGCCGGTAAAGAGCTACTAGACAATGCAAAAATATATGCATCTAAAGCTATAGAGTACGAGCAAAAGAAACAATATAACGAAGCCATTAAATATTATAGACGAGCAATAGATTCTCTAACAAGGCTAATTGATCTTTATCCAGATAGTATTATGAATAAAAATTATGCATATTATATCATGTTATATAGAAAAAAGGTTAATGAGCTTGAAAATCTAATAGAAGAAAATGAGGGAAATAGTTATGAAGGAGGTTATGAATCTCAAGAAACTAGTTCTGATTCAGAATACATTTTAGAGGAAAAACCTAACGTGAAATGGGAAGATATTATAGGTCTTGAGGATGCAAAAAGAGCAATTATGTATTCAATCGTATATCCTATAAAAAGACGTGATTTATTTCCACTGGGTTGGCCAAGGGGAATACTCCTTTTTGGTCCTCCTGGTTGCGGTAAAACTATGTTAATGGCTGCTGTCGCAAATGAAATTAATGCAACAGTAATGCTTATAGATAGTTCAAATGTTATGTCCAAATGGCTTGGCGAATCAGAAAAAAATATCGCAAGAATTTTTAGGGAAGCAAGAAAGTTAGAAGCTCAAAATAAACCAGTTATAATTCTTATTGATGAAATTGATGCCCTTGCCTCTTCACATTTTCAAGAAGTTGGCGGTGAAACAAGAATGCGTACTCAACTTCTTAAGGAAATGGATGGTTTAATAGAAAAGTATAGAGATCGATTAATATACGTAATTGGAACAACCAATAAACCATGGATGCTGGACGAAGCATTCATAAGACGTTTTCAAAAAAGGATACTAGTCCCTCCTCCAGATTTTAAATCTCGCATAGAATTGTTTAAATTTTATACTTCAAGACTTAGGTTAGATTCTTCCGTAGATTTTGAAGAATTAGCTAAAATGACAGATGGATACTCCGCAAGTGATATTTTAGATGTATGCAGAGATGCACATGCAAGAGTTATTGAGGAGTTCTTTGAGCGCAATAATGGTAGAGGGGAACCCAGGAATATTACAATGGATGATTTCAAAGTAGTGATTAGGAATAGAAAACCAAGCATAACTAAAGAATTAATTGAACGATACCAAAAATGGTTTGAGCAACATAAAGCTCTTTAAAAAAAGAATATTCAAGGGAAAGTTTATATTTTTATTTAACGTTTCTTTCTTAGGTTAAGTTAAATGATGAATATTAAGAATCAATCAATTGATTATCTAAGAGAAAAGTTAATTGAGCTAAATGAGAAAAATAATACTCGCATCGAAAAAAGAATGAGTAAAATTGGCATTAATAAAATTTCTCTACCTAAGAGTTCATTAATATTCGGAATAATTCTTGTAAATCTTATTGATAGACAAAATAATACTCATTATATTAACAACAAACCTTTACATTTAGCATGGAGTTTAATGAACAAAATTGGTGATATAGCTGAATCTCTCGACCAATACACTGATGAAGAGCATATCTTCTTGGCTTTCGCAACAATTAAACAGGCAAAAAATATGGATGAAACACAAATACGTAACATGTCCCTAGCATTAAGTATAGCAGCACGATGGATAATTAATAGTAATCCAGAAGATTTAACAAACTTTGCATGGAACCTTGTAAACGAGATAAAAATGAATATTAATTCATATCCTAATAATGAGATAAACCAAAAAAGAGAAATAATAAACAATATTATTTTAAATGGTAAACCCAATTCACAAAAAGATGCTATAAAGATACTCCGCTACGCATTAAGCGCTTTACCAAGTTGTGATTTAGAATTCGCAGACATAGTTATTTGGCAACTAATACAAATTTATGGATTATGGAATAATATTAATAACGAAATCAGAATACCAGTAACTAATTCATTATTAAGACCACTAACTGAATTAGGATTTATTAATTATAAAGATATTGAAATGTTAAGCAAAGAAGAACTCTCAGCACTAATAGGGAAGATCAGTATTAAATTTTTCCCTGAAACCCCGCACATACTCTCAGCATTAGAACTCGTAGGAAAATATTGGTGCCTTGAAAATAATAAACATTGTTCAACATGCCCACTATACGTAGTTTGTCCAAGATTAATTTAGCACTACTATAAAAAATTTTAGTTAATTACTAAGCGTAATTTATACGAATTCATTTTTAATATCGTTAAAATTTTATCGGAGTAAACTGAATATGCAAATTTTTATCATAGAATTTTATGTCATACTACACAATTAACTATAAGTAATCTTTTTGCAGTTCTTATAATGCTGAGGTGCTAACTAATGCCAATGATCGTCAGCTGTCACGCGTGCGGTCATATATTATATTATGATACTGAAGAAGCAATAGGCCCAATTGATGTAATTAGGAGATACAGTATTAATGGTCGCTGCCCAAGATGCAGAACCAAACTCTCACCAGAAATCCCAAGAAAAATAATGATCGAACCATCAAGAACAATAAACAACAGAAAGAACATCGCATTAAGATACTGGTACCTCACAAAATCACGCAAAACCGAAACATTATTGCACAACAGAAAGAAATAGCCTCCTTCTAAATAAATTATACCTTTACATATAAAATTTTATCCATACACTCATAATTCCTAAGGAATTATTTAGAAAATGAGAATGCTTTGATGAGAAGGGTTAGACCGAAAAGGAATTCTCCAATAGCGTATAGTTCTAGAAAAGTCTGGAAACCCACTCTTGAGATTATCATGGCTGCTATGAAAGGACTTATTACCCCGGTTAAGGAGCTTAGAAGCTCTAAAGATGAGAAGTATGTTGTGTATGATACGTTTAAACTCTTAACGTATATGTGAAGATTGGGAATAAATATTGATGGAGCTATCCCTACTAAGGTTAACGCTATGAATACTAAGAACGTGTGTATATAGCTAAGTGATAACATGATGTAGGATAATGCTAGGATACATAGAGAAGTTCCCATGAAGGTTAATGGTTTAAACACTTTATCCGACATACGTCCCATAATGGGACTTAAAATGAGATTCATGAAAGAGCCTATGGAAAGAGCTAAACCAACAATACTAAAGTCCTTCAATAAATTCCATAAAATTACACTTATATAGACAGATATACCAACCTCTATAAGTTGTGTAAGTGAGAGTATCAAGAGCACTGGATCTAACATTACAAGTTTAATCCTCTTAAGTGAAATCATACCCTCAGCATCAGATGTGTATTGTGTAGAAACTCTAAACGCCACTAGTATTAGGGAGAACTGAATAACTAGAGTAGGTAGTAGAAGAATCAGGAGAACAATTATAGACACTAAAAGCCCTAGTTTCTCCAATAAGAACCCGTAAACCAGCGTAGATACTATGGAAACTAGCAAAGAGGCACTGCTCAATATACCAACAAAGAAACCTAGAGTTCTCATACCTACTAGAGTATTAACTAAAACTCTATTAAAGGGTCTTAAGGATAAATATGCTCCGGTAATGAGAGGAACTAGGATTGCCATTAGAAGTGGATCCTTAACCATAGCAAAAATAGCTATTAAGGTACCATAGAGAATTAATATAAATGGCATTAAATAGAATACCTTTTGACGTATAGAGAAGATAAGCATAATCATGGATAGTAGAAGGACAAGAGCCTTCTCAAGAGAATAAGCTATCCCTATAACTTCTATCGAGACTCCTTTATACGCTAGGATCGCTGGCAATATATTCGAGAAACCAGCATAAATAAATGTATAAAAAGCTACATATGTTATAAGCAAAAATAGTTCACGTTTTATTAATAGAGTCAGTAAAGTTCTAACGACCATAGTAACATTCTCTAACAATACATATGTTCCAGTAATTACATAATCTTTTCTGAAATAAAACGTAACTACTACATTTTGAATCTATAAAGTTCTTAATTTTCATCATAAACCTTATTATTGAATATCAATATTTCTATGCTAGAATTTTTGATGTTGTCAACGTCTCCTAAAATACTCTTTAGTATAAACTATAATTATGAACTTTTATCCTATCTTAAAAAGATTAAATTCGAATATAAGTTATGAAAAAATAATTAAGTTCGTAATCTTAAACTTTTATGATTATGCTTCTTCGGTTATCTGTGTTGGCATCTCTTCACCTAACATCCAACCATAATCTTCTATGAGTATTAATGAGACGCCCATTGGTGGAATAACTCCTTTTTCAGTTATAATTGCGCTTATATATTGTGGAGGTGTGATATCAAAAGCTGGGTTTTTAACATTAATCTTATACTTTTTAATAAATTCTTCATCAATAACTTCATTTGCTTCTCTCTCCTCTATTTCTATAATTTCTCCTATCATTGTATTTGGACTGAACTTATATGTTTCGGCTGCAGTATAAAATGGAATGTTCATCATTTTTGCCAACAATGCCAACTGAGCTGTCCCAATTTTATTTACAAGAGCTCCATGAGATGATATAGCATCAGCGCCAACTAATACCATATCGGCATTTTTAAGAAAATATCCAGCAGCAGCATCTATAACAAGTGAAACATCTATTCCTTCACGAACCAGTTCAGCAGCAGTAATCCTACCCTGATATTTAGGACGAGTTTCATTAACATATACTCGTATATTTTTTCCTTGCTTATGAGCAGCTACTAATATTGAAGTTACTACTGAACTATTACAATGTGTATATATGGTATACCCATCTTCTATTAATCTAGACCCAAACTCACTTATCAACCTTATGGCCTCATAAGATCTCAAAATGAATGCATTACCAGCCGTTATTACAGCATTTTTCAAATATTCAATATCATGAGATTTTTTCATCGCATCATGAAGATTTTTTAATACAAATTTTATACTATTAGGTAATGTAACTGCAGTTGGTCGAGTACCTAAAAGTACTTTAGCAACCTCATTAATATATTTCACAAAATCTCCATGCTCACGAGGATCATAAAGCTGTGTCGCAACAACTAAAGCCTCTGCAGCATAACGCCCTATTTTTACAGCTCCTCTAACTCTCATAGTTTTAATATCATCAGCCATCAAAAGCACTTTCTCAGGTATTTTCATAACACTATTAATTAGTAAAAGAATCAAATAAACCTTTACTAAAAACTAATATTTTAGATAATAATACTTTTATTTATGATTGAAGTAAGACATGATAAATTACTCAACAGAGTAGTAATAATTTCCCCTAAAAGAGCATTACGACCTCATGAATTTATAAAAGAAAAATCGCAATCCACAATAACATCATGCCCATTTTGCCCAGGAAATGAAAAAATGACACCACCAGCAACATTCTATTATTATAAAATCAACAATGAACTTAAACATGGATTTGATAAAAATGGTGAACGTTCATCAAATTGGCTTATTAGAATTTTCCCAAATTTATATCCAATATTCTCAATAGAAAACAGTAAAATAGATTACCATTATGTTATTGTTGATTCACCCAATCATGATGACACACTAGCATCCATGAACGAAGAACAAATTCAACTATCACTTTTAGGAACTTTTGAACTAATAGAGAAGCTTTATAAAGAACCATCAATAAAATACGTGCATGCATTTAAAAATTATGGAAAAGATGCAGGTGCATCATTATCACACACTCACAATCAACTTATAGCCCTAACTTTTATACCCCCATTAATAATGGACGAGATTAAACGATCACAAAAAAAGTGCTTCATATGCAAAGTTATAGAACGTGAAAGAAAAGCAAAACGCATAATATATGAGAATAAAACATTCGTAGCATTCGTACCATGGTCCGCAATACAACCATACGAATTCTGGATCACACCACTTAAACATGAGCCAATACCAAACAAAGATGATATTAGTGATTTATCTCAAATAATATCACTCATGTTTAAAACATTATACAAAACAGTCGGTGATGTAAGCTATAACATGTGGTTTCATATAGCACCTAAAGAAAATGAAAAAATAATGAATACCTTCCACTGGCACATTGAAGTACAACCAAAAATCTCAACATGGGCATCATTAGAACTAGGCGCAAACGTTTATGTAAATATCTTATCACCCGAAGATGCTACAAAAAACTTAAAAAATAACATAACTTAAAACCTTCCCAACAACACCTATCATTATCCATGTTATAATAAAAGTTTCATCAAACCAACAATTTCCAATAAGAAAATTAGAACAACAGCAAAAATCAACACAAAACCTAATTAAACAACAATCAAAACTAAAAACCAAAGCATAATAATATAAACTTGTATTAAGTATTTTTCTGGTGGTTTACATCAGAGTATATAATCCTGAAGTTGGATATGTTGAAATTCCTGAAAAACCAGAACGCATAATAAGCTTTTCTGAATCAATCACCGAAACAATTTTCTTATTAGGAGCAGGAGATAGAATTGTTGGCGTTGATTCATGGTCACAACGACCTAAGGAAGCTATGAAAAAACGTAAAGTAGGTGATTACATTCATCTAAAATTAGACACAATCGATGAACTAAAACCCGATCTAATATTAACCGCAACCGGCGTCCAACGACCAATAATAGAACAATTAAAAAATAGAGGATACCCAGTATACCCAATACCAATCCCCATAAGCATTTACGGAATCATCGATAACATCCTAATCATTGGAGGATTAATAGGAGAACAAGAACCAGCATTCAAACTAACAGAACAAATTATGAACAATATAGAAACACTAAAAAAGAAAGCACTAAAAACACCCTTAAAAGCCTACATAGAAATCGATCTCGGCGGACCCACAATCCCCGCTTACTTCTCACACATAACCAGCGCCTTAAAATTACTAAACATAAACAACATTTACGGATACGAAAAACAAGCATACCTTTATGGAATGCAAATCCCAGGATTCCCAGTATTCGACCTATCAGACGTTATAAAAAAAGACCCCGATATAATAATATACGAATCAAAAAGCAAATTCCCAACCAGAGAAGAAATTAATAAACTCATAGAAGAAAGAAACTGGAAAAATATAAAAGCAGTAAAAGAAAATAAAATCATAATAATACCAAACGACACACTAGCACACTATGGACCCAGCTTCTTCAACGAATTAGAAAAACTCATCCTAGAACTCAAAAAACAAGCAAACATAACAATCTAACACAAAACCAAAACACCAATAAAGAAACACCCTACCTCATACAATCCAAAACACACAATCACGATAAATTTATCTAATAAAACTAATACGTAACTAATATGAAACTCAAAAATAACATAACCAACACAACAATTAGACCCACAGCCACATACTCAATAATCGCCATCGATAAAGATGAGGGATTAATGGGAGTCGCAGTCCAATCACACTGGTTCTCAGTAGGATCTATAGTAAGCTGGGCAGAAAACGGTGTAGGAGTAGTAGCAACACAATCCTTCGCCGAAATAAGTTACGGTCCACTAGGCTTATTTTTAATGAAATCAGGAAAAACAGCCAAAGAAGCCCTCACAGCCTTATTATCAATCGACCCAACCCCAGACCTTCGCCAAGTAGCAATGCTAGATAATAAAGGTCATATAGCAGTTCACACCGGACAAAAATGCATTCCAGAAGCTGGACATATAATAGGTAAAAACTTTAGCGTACAAGCTAATCTAATGAGAAACAAAGATGTTTGGCCAGCAATGGCCGACGCTTTCGAAAAAAGCGAAGAAACACTCCCACACAGATTAATGAAAGCACTTGAAGCCGGTGAAAACGCCGGTGGAGATATAAGAGGCATGCAATCAGCCGCCATGATTATAGTTAAAACACAAACAGATGCACCATGGATAAAAGTACTTGACCTAAGAGTAGAAGACCACCCAAAACCACTTGAAGAACTTAAAAGACTCATAAAAATACATGAAGCCTACACACACGCTAATAAAGGCGATGAACTAATCACCCAAGGAAAATTCCAAGAAGCCATAAAAGAATATAAAAATGCCACAGAAAAAGCTCCGCACATCATTGAACTAAAATTTTGGGAAGCCGTATCATTATTAAACCATAACCAAATTGAATATGCAATACCCTTATTAAAAGAAGTTTTTAGCGCCAATGAAGATTGGAAAGAAATCTTCAAAAGGCTCACTCGAATAAAATTATTGAACATAGACGAACAAACTCAATCAACCATTCTTAACAACAAATAATATTTTTCCACATTTTCACAAACTTCTAAATAATCATTTCTTCAATTAATCTTTAAAATTCTTATCATCAGCATAACAATAAACTCTATAAAATTATTTGAATGTCTCTCTTAAATATTAGAATGATAATTCAACTATCTACTCATGCTTTAAGTTAGGAGTCCAAAGATAGCTTAATACTGAGAATTCTACAATGCGTTCTAAAGAAAATTTAAACATTTTTGTAATCACTTTACAACACTTATGCATCATCATAAAACGAAATTATGAAAGACACTCAGCACCAGGCACATTAAGCGTGATAATAATTAATCTCGAAGACCTTTTACTAATGTTTCTCTCACAAAAAGCAACCTTCTCTTGAAGAGTATCACATCGAATTCTCACAAATATTCCAGTATAGGAAAATGATAACCTGATACTTGCTTCAAGTTGAGGAATCTATAATTTTGTTGATAAATCTAAAGAAATCTTTAATCCCTCAAGGATAATTCAAAAAGTAATAATAAAATGTTCAGAAATAGTTAAGTATTTCCTTGCTTTATATCTCTTGAAGAGGCTTTCAGAATAATGACATTTACGATAGATAAAAGAGCATTTATCGAAGATTGTCCAGCCAATCCTCTTCCTCATTTACTTGCAACCCATGGAAAAAGTATTTCAGAATTAAAAAAGCATCCGCTTACAGTTTCAGTTTATCTTACTAGGAAATGCAACTTAAGATGTATAACCTGTTACATTTCTGCTGGCAATCCTTTAAGGGATGAGCTTTCAGTTAATAGATGGTTGGAAGTTATAAGAAAAATATCTGATCTGGGAGTCGAATATGTTTATCTCTTAGGAGGAGAACCTACGCTTCTTGGTAAAGAGAACTTAACAAAAATAATACGGGAAACTAAGGAGATGGGAATGAAAATAGGTATAAGTACCAATGGGATCCTTTTAGACAGAGAAACTGTAAGAGCAATAAAAAATGCAGGAATAGATCAGATTCAGTTAAGTATAGATGGAAGTAATGCTGAAATTAACGATAAGATAAGGGGAAAGGGAAGTTTTGAGGCTGCAATAAATGCTTCCAAGAATTTAAACGAAGAAGGTATAGATTTTTCAACATCAATGACCTTAACTTCATTAAACTACTTTCAATCTCATGACTTCATAAAGCTTAGTGAAGAAATTGGTGCAAAAGCCGCAACGATTTTAGTTGCTCAACCTTTTGGCAGAGCAGAATACTATAATTACATCATTCCTACGAAATCTCAAATTCAAAAAGCTTATGAACTAATAAAAAGTTATAATTCGAAAATAAACGTAGTTTTGAACGGATTCAGATTTTACCTTGATGATTTTGTTAACATAGGTCTTGAGCTCATGAAATCATCTAGGGTGGAAAGCTCTTTTTCTATCTGTCCTGCTGGCAGAAGCAGATTTGTAATAGATTCAAATGGAGACATATATGGATGCGAGCTTCTAATTACTCCTGAGTTCAAAGAAGGTAATGTATTAAAAGATAATCTTAAGGATGTATGGGAAAGAGGGTTTAGCATCTTTCGAGAAAGAGATCCTATAAAGATTGAGGATTGTAAGTCTTGCAGTATCGCAAAAATTTGTGCTTCAGGATGCCCAGCAAGAGCTTATTCCTTTTATGGAAGCATACATCACAAAGACCCATTATGTCCCTATGCGTAACACTAGCTAATGCTTGATTTGCTATTTCATTAACTCAGAATACCAATAAAGGCAACTACATACACGCTCTCTACAAAATAATTATGATATATTTTCCTAATAAACTGAACAATCGTTCAGCAAAGTTTTATGATTATAATATCTCCTTAACCTTCTGACTTATCACCACGTTAGTACTTTTTGCTTAACTTTATAAACGGGTATGTGAAATCATGTAATTATAGTGGGGGGATAGTTACTATCGGGGGGAGATAGTTATACTATTTGATGTTACTCCTAAGAAGAACGATATGATTACAAGAACTAATACAACCTATTTCAAGGATTTTATCATGAAGTAATTTAGTCACAACTTTAATATTAAACGTATCACAAAACATAATGCTAGCGTTGCCAAGTGTTATTAATCATTAAGGTTCATAAAATAATCATAAATATAAAAAAAGCTTAAAAATTTCGCAATAAGCTCATTATCAATAAGGATAACATAATTTTTCATATTGATGGAAAGTATAAATAAATTTCTAAAGCATACGGCTATCTTTAAAAGAATGATAAAAGCAAAAATAACATATGATAAAAGTTAAAAGAGTATATGATAAACAGGAAAAGAATGATGGAGTTAGAGTTTTAGTTGATAGGTTATGGCCCAGAGGTATTAGCAAAAGTCAAATAAATGTTTGGCTTAAAGATATTGCACCTTCTAATGATTTAAGGAAATGGTTTAGTCATGACCCAAACAAATGGGAAGAATTTAAAAGCAGATATTTTAAAGAATTAAATAATAATCCTAAAGTTAAAGTTCTAGTTGAACTCGTGAAAAAATCTGAAAACATAACCTTGCTTTACTCAACCAAATCTCCCTATAATAACGCTATTGCATTAAAAGAATACTTAGAAAACTTATTAGCATCTAATGAAAAATAAATTAGATAAAACAACCACTATATTAGTACTAATCAAAAATCATCCTTGCAAGATAGCAACATTCATTCTTCAGAAACTTCTGCTATGTCATGTGGTTTAATACTCCCTACAGCTAAAGCCGGAAAATTCTCACTTTTAAGTTTCATAATTATAGTTTATCCTGCGTTCAAGTTTATTGACAATTCATCACCAGAACTAAAGTTTTGTGCTTTTTGCCGAGTATTAAGGTTTTTAGTTCAAGTTTTCTTCTTCTCATGTACTGAAGTATGACTTCTGATAGCTAAGAGATAAGGTATATTGAGGTTAATGTTATTATTTTTTACCCTTTCTCCATGATTCTATTATTTCACTGCTAGTTGTTATTTCTGCACCGTAGATTCTTTTTAGATAATCTAAACCTTCAATATGATCCTTTTCTGTGAATGAATCAACGCAGTCTTCAGGAATCTTAATCTTATAACCTCTAAAATAAGCATCCGCAGCTGTATGTCTATCACATATGTTTGTATGCAGTCCAGTAATGATTACAGTTTTAACGTTTAATTGTTTTAATAATAAGTCAAGACCTGTTTCATGAAATGCGCTATATGTTCTTTTTTCTAGGACATAATCTTTCTCAGTAGGTTTAAGCTCATCAATTGTTTCAGCTCCTTTAGTATTTTTCATAGCATGCGGGCCCCAAAGTTGAATTTCGGGATCAATAGGTAAATGAGCATCACCAACGTATATCACAGGAACATTATGCCTTCTAGCTTCTTCAATAAGTTTCTTTATGTTAGGAATTATTCTTTGTGCTCTTTCACATTTTAATGAACCATACACAAAATCCTTTAACATATCAATTATCAGAACAGCTTCTTCCATAATTTTAATATCTTATATCATAAATTTATTTCTTTATTTTACGGCTTAAATTACTCCTGATCCAAGAATTTCGGTAGAAATTGTCATTTACTGATTTATTGACACTATTTGCAACTTACAGACATTTGTAAATACCTGAATATTTTTAAATACTTCTTAGTTGAGATAGGTGCATGTTATGCACTTCTAGTCTTTAGTAGAAGTATTTGACTGATGTCTGCTCTAATTTTATTTCAAACCCTGAGGAGAAAGATTTGTTATCCTTTTTATTAAAGCTTTTTGTTTTTGATTAGCTCTGACATGCTTACTGCGAATAATAATGATATTATGCCTAGTATTACTGAAGATGCGCTTAATCCAATTATTGAGGATAGTATTCCAAGTAATAATGGTCCTAAAGAATTGCCAACATCACCCATGAATCTCCAGTATCCTAAAAATTTTGATGCCTTATGTTTAACATATTTTGATGCTATATCAGCGCCAAGTGTTATCATAATGCCAGAACCAAAACCATCGCCAATACCAATGATCATAGTTGCTATTATAAATATTATAGTATTTGGAAGTATTGATAGACTTATGAATCCTAATCCTAACATTAAAAAGCTAAGTAATATGGAAAATTTTCTACCAAATTTATCAATTATAAATCCTGAAGGATATGATGTGATAACACTTAAAAATCCAGATAAACCTAAAATTAGTCCTATTTCAACCTCTGAAAGCATAATCATATTCTCTCCATAAACTGGAATTATAAAATACTTACCATATCTGACTATTTGTGCAGTAATGTAACCTATTCCAAACAAAATAATCCAAATCAAATTAGCATCAGTTTTAGCGCTTGATTTCTCGTTTGTAATAGAATTGGTCATTATAGGCAATGACAATTGGTATATAAAATATGCAGGAATTACTATAATCATCATAATACCTCCTATAAGAAATGTTAATTGGTAACCATATTTTGCAATAAGAAAACCTCCTAGTATTGGGCCTATAAAAGTCCCAATCCTATATGATGCACCAACAAGTGAAGATGCTCGACCTCTATGATCATACATAATATACATGGTAATCATGTAATGTCTTATTAAAGACCAAAAACTAACTCCTACTCCAAAAATTATTATAAAAAATATTAATAGCAAGTATGATTTTGAAAAAGCAATTCCTAACAAACTTAAAACTAATGTTGAAAAAGTTAAAATTAGAAACTTTCTTTCATTAATTTTACTTAAAATAAAACCTGATGGTATATCAAATACCATTGTCCCTATACTAATAGAGCTCACTGCTAAACCAATATATGAATATGATGCTCCTAACTTCATAGTATACAATGGAACTGCTAGCAATAACATTCCACGTTCGATAGATAACAAAATTTCAAATAAGTAAATTTTAAAAAACATGAATAACCAAAAATTTTTATTATTTTTCAAATACATTGCCGTTTATTTAAATTTTTGAACCCCTTAAATAGTTTACATCAAAACATGTCTATATCAGCAAAGAAAAATTCTTCATCTCATAAAAAATTCAGCTAATGTATTTGGCGCTCTTTATGGCTAAGAGTGTTGAGGTATGCATCATTTTGATTTATTTTATGTAGTATGCTAGCCCTGCCATGAGTCGTCTTGCAGTCCTTCCAACTGTTACGCTTTCTATATCTACTAAGTCTCCGGATGGTTTTATTTTTACTTTTACGTCTATGATACCTTTAGGATGCGCTATTATGATGTTTTCTCCTCGATCCTCAGATAATTGATTAACTATACTTCCAGGAATTTTAGATGCTGCTGCAGTGCTAATAGCACCTGTTATTGGATATGCGTGATGCATTTTTTGAAGCGAGAAGAGTCTTGCCATTACAGTATATTCATCTTTTTTAATAAGTTTACCATTAGATGTTTTATAATCCTTTTTTTCACCAATAATAACTATGAATGGAAAATGCGGACTTTTTATAGTTGCTTCTTCAGCTTTTTCCACTAATCCCATTAGTTCTGCCGCTTTAGATCTAATTTTTTCTAATTTTTCTAAAGTAGTTAGAGGTATTTCCCAAGGTAATTCACTTCCTTGAAGCCCAACATCTTTAGCTCTTATGAAGACTGCTGGATTTCCAGCATCTACTAGTGAAGCTTCTATTGTAATGTGTCCTATAATTATTTTGTCTATAGGATTTCCTGTAGGTAAGAGTTTGTTAGTTAAAGAGCCTTTAGGATCATACCATACTAAATCTATTCTAGAGCCGGGATTAGGTACACCATCTATCCAATAATTACCATCATATTTTGTTTTTCCATTCTCGACAGGTACTATAGCGTCTATCCTTTTGTTTGTATTTACATTATACATTCTAACTCTGGTTGAAGGTTCTTCTCCTTCAATTAATCCTTCGTCTATAGAAAAGGGCCCAACTGCAGCAGTAAGATTTCCGCAGTTTCCTACCCATTCAATGAATCTTTTTTCTATACCTACTTGTCCGAATAGATATTCAATATCTATATCAGATTTTTCACTTTTCCAAACTATCATAGTTTTGCTTGTGTGAGTTTGTGCTCCTCCTAAACCATCTATTTGTGATGGATCTCCACTTCCAAAGATTTTTAAAATTATTTCATCTCTTTTAGTTTCATCTTCTGGAAGATCACTTCTCTTAAAAAATATTCCTTTACTTGTACCCCCTCTCATTATTACACAGGGAATGGCACTTAGCATAGGATTAGTATTACCTTCTTATTATATAAAGTTTTAAAGTTTATCTTGGAAGATACCAATAAGCTAAGGCTTTGGTTATGTACCATTAGGTGAATAAAGGCTTTTGGAGGAACAATAAAAGATACTATTATCAGTTTATCTTGCAAAGACATCTCTAATGAATATGTTTGGTTGTTTTCTTTCTTTTTTGATTTTTGTTACTGTTAATAAAAATTCTTTTTTCATTTTTTGAATGGATGATGCTGGATCAACATCCATTGGACAAACTTTGCTACATGCTCCTGCATAGTGGCAATTCCATATTGCACTTTCTTTATTTTTGTTTATTGAGTTCAAAATTTCGATCCAAGAATCTAATCTTATATCAGAATAATATCTATAAAGTGCATTAAGAGTATGAGGTCCAAGAAATTCTTTATTAAGCGCTACTGTTGGGCATGCTGAATAACATAATCCACAATTTATACATGCAGCATACGGAATAAATTCATCTTGTTCTTTTTGTGTTAAAACAAATTCACCTTTTATATTTAACAATTCATCTATTTTTGGTAAAATAAAAGGTTTAACACTTTTATATTTTTTAAACATGACTTCCTGATCAACAATTAGATCTTTTATTACTGGTAAATTGTAAAGAGGTTCTATTTTGATTATATTAGATTTTAATTCTGAGATCAATGTCCTGCATGCGAGGATTGGTTTAGAATTTACCACTACTCCGCATGATCCGCAAGAACCCATTTCACATTGATATCTAAATGCTAATGTATGATCGACATTCTTCTTTATGTACTTAAGAATGTCAAGTACTGTTGTCCATTTTTCTACTGGAACTTCTACTTCCAGCCATGATGATTTTTGTTTCCTATATATTTTTACTAATATTCTCTTACTGTTGGTTGCCATTTTGTTATCACCACTGGCATATAAGTTATAATAGGTCCTTCTGTGGAGTATTTTATGATTGTATGCTTTAACCATTCTTTATCATTTCTTTTAGGATAATCAATGCGATAATGGGAACCACGGCTCTCCTTTCTTAAAATTGCACTTAATGTTATTAATTCTGAAATTTCTAGCATATTTTCTAATTGCAAATAATCTATTAGTTCAGTGTTAAACGTATTTTCCCTATCACTTATACGGACATTTTTAAGCTCATCCTTAAGTTCTTTTATTTTTTTAAGAGCGTTAATCATTTTTTCTTCAGTTCTAAAAATGCCGACATTCTCTTCCATTGTTACTTGTAAGTTTTCCATAATACTATAAAGATTGTCATTTCCATGTTCGTTGCCTAAAATCTCATCAAAAATCTTTTTTTCAATTTTATTAAAATGAGATTGATCAAAGTAATAGGAACCTGACGATTTTATAGCATACTCTGCAGCAAACTGTCCTGTTAATGAACCATATACTAAACATTCACCTAATGCATTTGTTCCTAATCGATTTGCACCATGTATACTGACGCACGCAGCCTCTCCTGCGGCCCATATACCTGGTATTCCAGTAAATCCATATTTATCAGTATGTATTCCTCCCATCATATAGTGAAGTGATGGTCTTACCGGTATCAGTTCTTTTACTGGATCTATGCCTAAAGTTCTTTTTACTAAATTTCTGATAAATGGTAAGCGTTCATTTATCTTTTCTTCACCGAGATGTCTAAGATCGAGCATAACATGTTTAATTCCATTAGTTTCAAACCCATTACCAGCTTCTATTTCCCACATTATGCTTCTTGAAACAATATCTCTTGGAGCTAATTCCATTCGAGTTGGGGCATACTTTTTCATAAATCTTTCACCCTTATTATTTATAAGATAGCCCCCTTCACCTCTTGCTGCTTCTGAAATTAAAACTCCTCTAGGTATAAGACCAGTAGGATGAAATTGAGTAAACTCCATATCTTTTAACTGTAAACCAGCTCTGTAAGCTAAAGCCATGCCATCTCCCGTTACTCCCACTGCATTAGTTGTTGTGCGATAAATCCTACCTAATCCTCCAGTCGCTATTATTAATGATTTAGATGAAAAATAAACTAAAGAACCATTTTTGATATTTAATGCTGTTAATCCTTTAAGTGAACCTTCTGAAATATTTATTGATGTTACAAAATACTCATCATAGAACGTTATATTATCCATTGAAATTAACATGTCATATAGAGTCTGCATTATATAATGGCCTGTTTTATCACTACCAAATACTCCCCGCGGAAAACTATGTGCTCCCATTCTTTGACTTTGAAGAAGTGTCCCATCATTACTTCGCATCCATGGCATACCTATATGTTCTAAAAACATTACCTCTCTTGGTATTAATCTGACAAAAAGTTCAACAGCGTCTTGATCATTTAAAAAATCACCACCTTTTATTGTATCCCATGCATGCAAATCAAAGCTATCCCCACTACTTAGCGTCAATACTGCACCGAGTCCCCCCTCTGCTGAAACTGAGTGTGATCTTAAAGGATGAACCTTTGATACCAATGCTATATCAATATTTTTTCCTGCTCTTTTAGCTGTAAATAAAGCTTCTATGGCCGCTCTTAAACCTGTTATTCCCCCACCTATTATAATCAAATCATGATAAAATTTTTCTACCATCCTACAAAAACCCTCCATAATAAAGCAGAACCGAACCATGCTAACACAATCCAAATAATTAAGAGAAATATATCTAAACGAACACGTTGTTTAAGACCAAATCCTAATTCAGCTAGTATCGTCTTAAGGCCATTCAGCCCATGATATAGCCCTGATAATAACATTATATCGTAAAATATATACGCATTAATTCCTGATACTGGTTCTTCACCTAATATAAACACGACATAGTTAAAATAAAAAACATGAATAAAAATAGTTATAATTAAAATTATTGCAGTAATTCTATGTAATAACCAACCCAAAAATCCACTTTTTATAGCTCTGAAGAGAAGCGTTTTTATCATTTTACCTGGTATTTTCATTTATCATCCCTCCAAGGTTTCATAATATTAATTATTAGTGCTGAGAATAAAAAGTCTAGTGCCATAAGAAAAGTAGATGATAAAATAAGTGCTAATATTGTAAAAATAATAATTAATAATGATAGAAAGAGTTCAAGATTAGCCTTATTTTTTGCGCTTAATACCTTAAAAGACTTCACATTAAATTTAATGGATTTTATAGCTCTTATAATAAGAGCAGCAAAAAAGCCAGTACCTAAGATTATAATAATAGCTTCTAGTAAATTAATGCTTTGCCCTAATGTAATATTGCCCCAAAAACTTAAAACGATTAGCTCAGAAAACATAATTGCTCCAGCATATTCTCCAATACTTCTTTCGTATCCTGGTTTAACAATAAAAGGTAATAAAATAAGTGATAACAACAAAATAAATAAAACAATTAGAAATACATAGAACCCTTCTTTCTGAATCCATTCTATTTTAATAATCTGATAAAGCCACAGAAAATACCATTCTGGGCTAGGTAAATATTGTGATGCAATTTCAGGAGTATATTTAGGTGGAAAATCAGCTGGAAGCCATGAAGATAATAACAATAGAAAAGCCATATAATAAAAAGATAACATAACAAAATAACTAAATGCTTCTGGGAACCAATTAATTTTCTTACTCTCAACAGTATGATATGGACCATGAACCTCAAATAACCACATTTTCAGCATAAATAATACAGTAAGCACAGCAGGCAATAAAAGCACATGAGTTATAAAAAAGAATTGCATAAGAAATGCATCAGAAGAATATATAACATTAGAAACAATATAATTAATTCCAGGTATTTCTGAAAGAATACCAAGTCCTACATCTGTCGCCATTTTTGATATAACACTCCATGGAAGCAAATAACCAGTAAACCCTGAGGATAATGCAATAATGCCCATTAACATTCCAACAATCCATGTTATTTCCCTAGGTTTTCTATAAGAACCAATTATGAAATTTCTTAGCATATGAATAAATGCTAAAAAAATCATAGAATATGCTCCATATCTATGTAAGCTCAACAATAATTGGCCATAAGGTACATAATTTTTAATCAATTGAACAGATTCGTATGCCTTATCAGGTAAAGGTACATAATGAAAAGCGATTAAGATGCCAGTCACGCCCTGCATTAAAAAAGACATGAAAGCTAACGCCCCTAACCAATCCCAAAAATGTAATGTTGATAATGGAACAGGCTTAAAAAATCCTTCCTTTAATTTGAATCTTTCATCTAACCACTCTTTAACCAACTAAATCACCACCATAAAGATCCTTTTCAATATCAGCTGAACCTAAAGGGCCTTTTCCATATATTACAGGAGGAGTCATACCATACGCAATGATCACATCATTACCATTAATATTCTCAATCCTTAACAAAACCCTTGGAAGAGGAAACTTTGGTGGACCAGCCACAGGAACACCGCCATCAATTATATCATATACTCCAGCATGACATGGACAATAAAACAAAGGCTTACCTCTTAAATCAGATTTAATAGAAACAGATCCTTTTGTTTCCAATGAAGATAAATATCTAACTACACAACCTAAATGCTGACAAAGCAAACTATATGCAACTATATCATTTTCAGGACCAATACCAAATTTAACCGGTTCTCCAACCTTAATTAATATATTTGGAGTATTCGTTAATGGATACATAAAAACTTTATATCCCTTCTCATTTAATTCATTTAAGCTACATATAACAACTACTGGCCATATTCTCTTAACCTCCATTGATTTATAACCTAATGACGAAAACCAAGGAATAATAGTTAGTATAGGTAAACCAACAGATATTTTAATAAGATATTGTATAAATTCTCTTCTATTCATAAAATTCCCTCCTTATCTTCTTTTTATAATATTATAATACATAAAAATAATTATAATCACTAACGATCCTACTAGATTCGTATAGTATGATGGGTCAGGATATAAAAGTAATACTGCTATAGGAATAAATAGTATTCTTTGTATAACATTGAGTGGTGTGAATAAATAACCAAACATTACCCCTGATAATACTATGAATCCTAACATAACGAAAATGAACCTAATTAAAGCATTTACTGGATTGCCAATAAGTAAAAGAGACGGATCATAAACAAAAATAAACGGAACAACAAAACCCGCCACAGCAAATATAGTTCCCCATAGACCACTCTTCCAATAATCAGATTTGGCAATACCGCTCGCAGCAAATGTCGCTAACGCTACAGGAGGAGTCACAGGACCCATAATAGCAAAATAAAATAAAAACATATGAGCTACTAAAGGATTTAACCCAAGTAATAGTAATGTAGGAGCAAACGTCACAGCTGCAAATATATATGCTGGCGTAGCAGGGACTATCATTCCAAGTAATAAAGCTCCTATCATTGCGATTATGAGAGCTAATAACAAGTTCCCACCAACAAATCTAGTCATGGACTGCGTTACAAGATTAGCAAGACCTGTTAAAGACATTATAGAAGATATTATATTAGCACCTATTATTATTACACCAACCGAGATAAGACTCTTAATAGCATCAATAATACTCTTATGTAGTATGTCAAGCTTTACACGTGTTGACTTTTTAATATTAGGTATTATAAGTGCTGCGACAATACTCCAAAATGCTGCCCACATTATAGATGGTAATATTATAATAGCTATTATGAGAACAATTAACGGAATAATCAATAACCATCCATTTTTTATAACATCCTTAAACCTAGGAAGTTTCGTTCTTTCTAATCCTTTCAAACCTTTCTTTTTTGCATAAAAATGTATAGAAGTGTATTTAGTTGCAAAATATAATACAGCTGGAATAACAGCAGCCGTAGCAATTCTAACATACGGTATACCTATCATTTCAGACATTATGAAAGCTCCAGCTCCCATAATAGGAGGCATAAGCTCTCCACCACATCCTGCTGCAGCTTCTATCCCTGCTGCTATATGAGGTTCGAAACCCACACTTAACATTGCGGGTATTGTAATACTTCCTATAACCATCACTTCAGCTACAGGACTTCCCGTTATAGTACCAAATAAAGCGCTAGCCCATATTGATACTTTAGCAGGACCACCACTCATCCAACCAACTAAAGATTGGAGCGTATCTATTATAAATTTACCTAATCCTGTTGCTGACATTATACCTCCAAAAATTAGAAAACCTGAAATTATTGTTATAACTAAAGACGTAAGACTACCAAATAATCCCTCTGTAGCTCCATAATAAAGATTACCCAAATAGAAGAATGAAAAGAAGTATGATATATTCAGAGATCTAGGAAACCAAGCAATAGGTAGATAATCTCCAAAGAAGCCAAATATTAAAAACAAAATTATTATAAACATTAAAGCAATACCACCTGTCCTTCTTACAAGCTCCAAAAGAAGAATCATAGCTATGATACCTAAAATAATTTCATGAAACGGAAGTATTAGAACCAGTCTAGGAAGACCTTCCGTAAATATGCGATACGCAGGAATAATTGCATATAAAGCAACAAAGGCACCAAGAATTCCTAGAAACCAATCAATGATAAAGTTTCTGAGCTTTTCATGAGAACCAATTGGAAAGAAAAGAAAACCCAAGAAATACATGAACGCTACACCAATGGGCAAAATATATTCCGTTGGTAATATGATAGGAGCCGCGCCAGAAATTATGAACAATATATACAATGCAAATAATATAGCTATAGTTCCTACTACTTTTCTTTCAACCTCTAATGCGCGTTTCAATGCATGTCCCCCTATAAAAAAAATTAAGATTTATATTCAGGAGGTATTAGTTCAGGAGGGACGGTCACATTAATTTCCTTGTAGTACTTAATTACACCAGCATGCAAAGGAATAGGCTTAGATTTGAATATTATGGATGGTGTAAAATCTTTATGTTGAGGGAATAAAGATTCTGCTACCTTTTTGTTCGTCCAGTATGCTTTAACAATCATATATACAATATCTTCAGATAATTTAGGTGTTGTATAATGAAAAGCCCAATCAGCAATAGTATCAAATTTTATATCAATACCTTGATAAACCTTACCTCCACTAGCATCAACGGTATATGGCTGATAATATGGCAATTTTTCTGTTATTATCTTAAGTTCATCAGCTGTAGGAGGAACAAGCTTTAACTTATACCTTACAGCATATTCTTGAACTGTTGGATTAGGAAAACCAGTAAAGAAATATGCATCAATCACACCACTAACCAATTGATCCATAGAATCTGTATGACCTAATTCTTTCACAACTGATGGTTTAATATTTAAAACTTGCATAACACTCTTAAACATCCTATTTGCAATAAATGTTGGAGACCCTATGCTAATAGCCCTTCCATTCAAATCACTCCACGATTTAATGTCACTATCAGCTCTCACCACTAATTGCCCAGCAAAGGCAGCAACAGGAAGTATTACTCTAAGGTTAGTAAAATTCTTATATAATTCAGAAGCATCTAAAAGTGATCCAACACCAATATCAGCCATACCCTCTTTTAAAAGAAGAATACCAGTTGTACCTCCTGATCCAGCCTGATGTATAAATACCAAATTCCCAGGATTACCTATAGCACTCAAAGCAGCAGCAGTACTTAAGTAAAATGAACCTCCAGTACTTCCAGATACCCACACAATTTTTACGAGTGACGGAGAAGTAGTCACTGATGTAGTGGATGTAGTAATCGTTGTTACACTAGTTGTTGGTTGTTGAGAAATATATATATAGCTTCCAACTAAAGCGCCTAGAATTATTATTGCTACAATTAATATTATTATAGTCTTTTGTGTAATACCTCTTGCTAACATAGGACATCGTATAAATATGCAATTCTCTAATATATATACTTTTTTATGATGGTTAGAGGAGCCGTAAGAATGGTCCTTTTTCTTTGATAGCTTCTATGGCTTCATACTTTTAGATCTCACAGACTTTGAAAGTAGCTAAATAGAAGCTAGATTATCCTTGCATACACTTTTGTGAACAGCCACTGATGTAATGGTTTCAAGTATACTGGTTTCGATTTTTTGTAGTGATGTCAGTCCTTTCAAGAAGGATAAGGATAATGGTATTACATGCTCTCGCTCCTTCCACTTAAGATAACTACATACTTGAACTATAACAAGCGTAGACATATACGATACTTCACCATCCTCTCAATAATTTTCCTAGCTTTTTCACCATACAAAGGATATCAGTTTTCTCTCCCTAAGGACTCCTCTATTTCTTCTATCTCGACGCTCTCTAACCTTGCAACTCCCCATAATTCCTTTGACGATAATCCCTTTGGTTTTAAAAGTATACCCTTATTCGTGACCTCAACTATCAGAAAATCCCCCTCCCTAAGACCGAGTAACTCCCTCAATTTTAGAGGAAGTGTTATCCTCCCTTTACTCCCAATTTTTACTTCCATTTTTATTCCTACAACATAGAGGAGAAATTTCCTTAAAGTCTTACATTCAAGATCTACTAATTAAAGGTCTTTGTCACTTTGAAGAACGGTGTTAGCAAGATAAACTCATACTCCTAATGATGAAATGCGTAAGGAAATTTTCTGCGTTTAAATTGGATTTCATATCTTTGGTGTATTGATGCTTAAACTGTTTTATATTTATTATGTACAAAATAGTATTGAATGATAAGCGAAAATCATATAAGTTAATACTATTTTACGTATTTTAATCCTCGCGATAATGCTGTTGCAGCCGCTATTAAAACTATGCCTACAATAATTTGTTGTATACTGACTTCTGTTAATCCTAATATTACTAGGATATTCATTAAAAGTGTTAAAAGAATTGTTCCAAATATTACTCCTAATGGATGACCTGAACCTCCTGTTAGCACTATACCTCCTAAAACACAGGCCGCTATTGCATTCAGTTCATAGCCTCTTGCTGACCATGGATCTACAGCTAATCCTGACATTCCAATCAATAGTATTCCTCCGATACTGTATATTAATCCAGAAATTACAAATGCAATAAACTTAATTAAATCTGCTCTTACACCTGCTAATCTAATTGCTTCTTCGTTACTGCCTAATCCGTAAATATATCTTCCAAATGCTGTGTACTTTAATAATATAAATATTATAATATTTATTGATAACATTATTAAAAATCCTATAGGTACTATGCTTATTGAAATGCTAAAAATTTCAAACGGTTTTAGGCCATAAATTAATTTGCCTCCTGAAATCCATAAATCTACAGCTCTCCATATTACTAGTCCTGCTAATGTTGCTACAAATGAGAATATTCTTAATTTTGTAACAAGTATTCCGTTTATTGATCCAATAATTAATCCTAATGATAATGCAACAAAAATAGATAAAATAAAATTATTTGTTGTGATATATACTAATGCGGCTGCCATAGCTGTAACTCCCTGAGCAGATCCTGGTGTTAAATCAATGCTACCCATTAGAATTATAAGCATTTCACCTGTGGCTATGGCAAGCAATGGAGTTATTTGCATTAAAAGTATTTTTTGGTTATATGGTGAGAGAAAATATCCTGGTGCTAGCACAGATGATATAACATATAAGCTTATAGCCGGTATTAAGGATCTGGCTATATCAGAAGTCTTAATCCATTGAAGAAACATGTTAAATGTATATTTTTTGAAGGAGGGCATAAGACTACCCCGTCATTACATTAATGATTAAGCTTCTATTAAGATTTTCGTTTATAAAATCTGCAATTATTCTTCCTGATCTCATTATAATTATTCTATCAGCTAAACCAAGAGCTTCATCTGGATCACTTGTTAAAAACACAATGGTTATATTATTATTTTTAGCTATATTGTATATTGCTTTACGTACTTCTACTTTAGCTCCTATATCTATTCCAATCGTTGGTTCATCAAGAATTAGAAGTTTAGGTTTTATAAGCAGACCTCTTGATAACAAGACTTTTTGTTGGTTACCGCCACTAAGTTTAGTTATTTTTTCATATGGCGATGGCATATTGATATTTAGCTTTTCTTTCATTTCCATTGAAGTTTTATATTCTTTGGCTGTATCTAAAAAACCTAAATGTGTGAATTCATTAAGAGCTGAAATAATCATGTTAGCAGCTACATTAAGTTCTGGTATAAGTCCTTCGTTTTTCCTGTCTTCAGGTAAATAATATATTCCATATTTAAGTGCATGAACTGGAGATTTAATATTAACCTTTTGATTTTCTATAATAATTTCACCTTTTTCAATATTTTGTAATCCAACGATTGTTTTTCCAAGTTCTGTTTTACCAGCTCCCACAAGTCCTAAAATTGCTAAGATCTCTCCTTTAAAAATTTTAAGATTAATATCTTTTAATGGAATATCTATTGGTTGGAACGGTTTTGTATATATGTTTTTTAATTCAAGAAACGGTTTCTGTCCTTCATAGCTTTTTTTAGTCGCGGTTAAATACATACGTACTTTATAAAAATCATTTAAGTCTACTCCGAGCATTAATTCAATTAATTTATCCTCACTTTTTTGAGAACCTTCTAGTGTAGCCAACTTATTTCCGTTTCTTAAGACTGTTATTCGATCACTTATTTGTAATACTTCCTTTACCCTGTGAGTAATAAATACAATACCTATCTGCTTATCTCGTAATTGTAACATAATATCAAAAAGTCGTTTTACCTCTTCAGGAGGTAATGGACTTGTAGGTTCATCAAGAAGAATAACTTTTGCATCAATCGTTAAAGCAGCAGCTATCTGTACGATCATTTTTTCAGCTACTCTTAAATTCATTACTTTTGAATTAGCATCAATATTTACTCCTAACATACTAAGAAGCTTTTCAGTTTTATCACGTAAATTATCGTAATTTATTTTCTTAAAAATGTTCTGATTCCACATTGATCCCAACAAAAATATATTTTCGAGAACTGTTAAATGAGGTATTGTAGTGATCTCTTGATTAACTAACATTATCCCATGTTTCCTAGCATCTCTAGGGCTATTAAACTTGACCTCTTTACCATTAACATAAAGTTTTCCATAATCAGGGCGATAAACACCATATATTATTTTTACTAAAGTAGTTTTGCCTGCACCATTCTGTCCAACAAGACCATGTATTTCTCCACTTTTTATATCAAAAGTAACATTGTTAATCGCTATAACTCCAGGAAACTTTTTTACAATATTTTTTGCTAGGACTAAAGTTTCATTATGCATTTTTCCCAATTTAGCTGATTGTTTTACTAAGATTTAAAAATTTGCATTAATTTTACAAGACAACCATTTTTAAGCCATTTAATAATTTTTCATTAATCTTTGTTTTCTAAAAAGTTTTGAACAAGTCTGAGAAAGCTCCTAACAAAAGACCTCATTAAATTGCTTACAATATTAACCATCATAACTAAAAGCAGGCCTCAGTAGCTTATTTTTACATGAAAAAGCATATCCTCTAAAGCTTCCAATCCTGAAACTCTCTTCTTCTGATATGCTCTTTAAATCTTTAAAATTCTTGATCTTTAAGGACAAATTGGTGATATTTAGATGTTTGCATCTTTTTAAAACTGGAAAAACATGCTCTAACAAGTCATTAATTAAATAAGACCTTGGTATCTGTGAGCTTTAGATTAGTTTATTATGGATTCGTAAAACCTTTAAAGGAATATGTTAAGTTTGTTTTAAGATTAAGGAAAATCGGGAAGCTTTTATAACAATCAATGCTAGGGATTTGTGAATTGCGGAGGCGATAGTTCGGATATATTGTCTTATTATTTATCAACGTTTAGGTACTCTGCCACTAGATAGAGCTTATCTTGCCAATATCCTTAATTATACACAGTTAAATTTATATTATTCTGAAATACAAGTATTATACGATCAATATGTCTAAGGCTATTACAAAAACTTCTGCAATAATTATAACTGTTGTAATAATTATCGCCTTAATAGCTGGAATATATATAGCGCTACAATTTTCTGCACCTAAAACGTTTACTCTATACTTCTTTGATCCTGCGCCAGGTAATCCATGGTGGGATTTAGTTGTTGATGGGGTACAAAAAGCTGTAAATGATATACAGCAAAGTGAGGGCATAACAGTAAAATATCAACGATTTGACGCAACATCGCTAGATCAACAGATTAGTCAATTGCAATCTGCGCTATCCACAAAGCCAAATGCTATAGTTATTGGAACTGTGTCTGATGCAGTTCAAGATCAGCTTAAAAGTTTACGTCAAGCTGGCGTTAAAGTTATTCTTGTTGATAGGGATGTTCCAGATCAAACAGCTAGAGATTTGTATCTTGGTACTAACAACAGATATGCAGCAAGTATGGACGCTAAATCATTCCTAGCGTATCTTAGTTCGCAAGGCATATCTAAACCATGGAAAGTAATAATATTCAAAGGTTTACCAGGAATCCCAACTTCATATTTAAGATACCAAGGTTTTATGGATACTTTAAATCCACTTGTAAGTAAAGGCGATGTTGTAATACTTCAGGAAGTAGAGGTAAATCCAGATGATTTCTCAGCTTGTTATCAAACAGCTCAAACAATTGTAGCGCGTTATGGTGGACAAGTAACTGCTTTCTTTGCTACTAATAATTTGCAAGCTATGGCTATCGTTAAAGCTTTACAAGATGCAGGCTATCAACCTGGTAAAAATGTTTATATTTGTGGATTTGATGCACAACCTTCAGATTGGTTAAATATGATAAAAAGTGGTGTAGTGTCATTTTCAGTAACACAAACTCCTCATCTAATGGGTTATTGGGGTGTCTGGGCAGGTTATTACCTTACTACAGGTAAAATGAAATTGCCAGAGAAAGCAGTAATAAACACACCAATTTATGCAGTATTACCATGTAATGCAACATATGTAGGTCAAACAATTGACTACATTACAGTATCTCCTAATGAATTATTAACATTAGCAAATAATTTAAGTTCTAACAATCCTACTTTACAGGCGCCATCTTATCAATCAAAAGTCTGCGGGTAATAAAATTATTATTTTTTATTTTTTGAATTGAAGGTTTTCTAGCTTTAAAAATAAACATGATAGAAGGTTTAGAGCATGTTTTATAACATTTCCTCTAATGAAAGTTGACAATAGTTAGATCTTAGCTTATTTATTATCTTAACATAATAAATAAGTCAAGTGCTATCCTAGAATGTCAAGTGCAACTAATGAAAGTTGCACTTACCTAATGTATAATTTATGATATTCATGAAATTTGTAACTGAAAATGATACCATATGCTGTAAAGTAGTATTTATTTAGGTAATATATCTGCATTTTGTTGTGAATATGTAAAGTATGTCATTTAAGACACATATGTAATCGGCTTTAGATCTGCCTATCTTTACTCGTGATAAAGGTTTAATGAGACTACTCTTTATCGATAAGTTAGTAGAACTTTATAATAATTGGAGAATAGTTTGGAATAATTTATGATGAGCTTTTACCTGAACTGCTCTCTCTTAACACATACGAGTTAATGAAAAGAACTTATGGGATTAAGGATAGATTTATATTAATAAGAACATTTAAAAATTTGGGAGATAATGAGACTTTATGTTGATACAATTATACTTGATGAAATAAAAAAGGCTATGGAAAGTGGATTTGTATACGGTATCACATGTAATCCTTTTCTTTTTAAAAATAAATTAAATAAACCTTTCAAAAAATTAATTGAGGATCTTGTACCTCATATAAAAAATGAGTTCCATGTTCAAGTTCCTGGTCATAATCGTGATGAGCTCATCAAAAATGCTTATGAAATATATGAAATTGATCCAAAGAAAATAATCATTAAAATTCCTATATCATCAGAAAATGTTACTGTAGTAAAAATACTAAAAGAGAATGACATAAAAGTAACAGGTACTGCAGTAACATCTATCGCACAAGCAATAGTTCTTGCACTGCTTAATGTAGATTATATTGCACCATTTGTATCTAGACTTGATGAGGCAGGATATAATGGTATGAGTATACTTAAAAATATTATAGAAATTTATAGAATTAATAATGTTAAAACAAAAATTATAGCTGCAAGTATTAGAACACTAAAGCAGGTGATAAGTGCATACAAGTTAGGAGCCGATGCAGTAACAGTAAAGTATGACTTATTCATAAGGTTGATAGATTCGGGTTTTTCTCATGATATAATTAATCAAATGAATAATGTATGGAGTAAGATATACGATGAATAAGCGTGTTACTGGACCATACATATTAGTTCATGATATAGGCACAACTAGTAATAAGGCAGTATTATTTGATATATCATCGGGTCTTGTTGTATCATCAATAACTGAGTTTTATGATGTAAAACATCCAAAAATACTTTGGGCAGAGCAGGATCCAAAAGAGTGGTGGAATGCATTAAAAAATTCTACTAAAAAATTATTAAAAATGTCAAGGATAAATCCTAATGATATAATTGCTGTATCTTTTTCTGGCCAAATGATGTCATGTCTTTCCGTAAATAAAAAAGGTGATCCTTTGTTACCAGCTATCATATGGATGGATCAAAGAAGTATAAATGAAGTAATGTATATAAAAGAGAAAATCGGTGAAGAAAATTTTTATAAAATTACTGGAAATAGACTTAGTCCGACATATCCTATAGCTAAAATTTTATGGTTAAAAAATAATAAACCAAGAATATACGAACAAACTCTTATGTTTCTTCAGCCTAAAGATTTTATAATTATGAAACTTACTGGTACGTTACAAACTGATTATTCTGACGCATCATTGACAGGTATGATGAATATAGTAACACGAGAATGGTCATCAGAAATGCTTAGTGAATTAAACATAGATGATAACAAGCTACCTCCAATAAAATCATCATTATATATAGTTGGTGAGGTAACAGAACTTGCATCAAAAGAGACTTCTATCCCAAAAGGAACACCAGTAGTATTGGGTGGTGGTGATGGAGCGTGCGCAACACTTGGAGGAGGAGCTATAAAGATAAATGATGCGTATATTTATATTGGCGCATCAGCATGGCTTTCTGTTGTAACTAATAAACCAATTTTTGATTCTAAAATGCGTATTTTTAATATGGCTCATATCGATCAACGTTTGTATTCTCCCATAGGAACAATGCAAACTGCTGGTGCATCATTAAAATGGTTCAGAGATAATATCTTTTTAGCAGAAAAAAGTGTTGCAGAATACATTAAATCATCCTCATATGAGATAATAGATATAGAAGCATCTCATTCGCCTCCAGGATCTAATGGTCTTATTTATTTACCTTATTTAATGGGTGAGAGAAGCCCCTGGTGGAATCCATATGCAAAAGGTACTATAATTGGTATTACGCTTAAACATACAAGAAATGATTTGGCAAGATCATTACTTGAAGGTATTAGTTACAATTTAAAAATAATACTCAACACATTCGAAGAAAATGAGATTAAAATAAATGAACCAATAACTTTGATCGGCGGTGGTGGAAAAAGTGTTTTATGGGCAGAAATATTATCACACATACTTAATTACTCAACAGCTATGATAAAATATCCAGAAGAATCAACAGCTTTAGGAGCTGCAATTACTGCAGCAGTCGCAACAAAATATTATAAAGATGTTTCATTAATAAAAAATATTAATAAAACGATAAAAATTAACAAACCAAATCCACAAATAGTTAAAAAATATAAAAAAATGTATGATGTCTTCGTTAAATCATACTATTCATTACTAGATGTTTTTACTGATTTATCAAATTTATGAATAATATATGCTATATATAAAATATTGAACTTATGTATTATGCTGTGTAGTTTGAGCTATTGCATAATGAGATTCTTTCATTTAACTAGAACTTTGCTTCCTCTATTTTATACAGAGTTCATAATGCTTAAATAATAGGCTAGGATGTTTGAACTCTCTCAAGATAAAATTTTATAGTATTCTTAGTGAAAAATGAGTATTCTCGAAAATTCTTAAGAGTTTAAGATAGTGAACTTTTATAGTAAGTTTTCATTAGAAAAATAAGTATTACATCTAATTAGCTTAAACATTTTTGATCTCCATAAATTCTTCTTATTTGTATATGTTAAAAAGTAAAATATACCTATGATCCTTCAGGCTATATCAAAACCTAAGCACTTAGGATAGTAATCTTATTTTGTTGATATCTTTTGCCTATAAAAAACTTTAAATAATGTGATTAGGCTATTGAGAGTAGAGGATGGATATGAGTGTTGAACAATTTTTAAAATCACTTGATGAAATAATTTCTCATTTAAAGACGATACGTGAGACAATTATTCTAAATTCTCTTGATAAGGTAGTCAATGAAATAATTAAAAGAAAAAGAGTTTTTGTTTATGGTGCTGGGCGGTCGGGACTTATTGCGAAATGTTTTGCTCAAAGACTTATGCACATAAATATTGAATCCTATGTAATAGGAGAGACTATTAATCCATCAGTTAGACAGGATGATGTAGTACTGATAGTTTCTGGGAGTGGTGAAACAACTACATCAGTATGTCTTGGTAAAAAGGCCAAGGAACTTAAAACATTTCTTGTTGTATTAACAGCATATCCAGAAAGTACTTTAGGTAAAATAGCTGATTTAGTTATTTATATACCTGGCAAAACAAAACTTATTGAAAAAGAATCATATGCCCCATTTACATCATTATTTGACATAGCAGCATTATCAGTTCTAGATAGTATTGCATCACAGATTATGAGTAAACTTAATATAGGAGAAAACATGATAGCTATCAAACATGCAAATCTTGAATAGGTGCGCGTATAATGTCGATAAAAATGTTAGATTTGATAGGAGTCGGAGAAATATGTATCGATTGGATTTTAAAGGTTGACAGATTTCCAAAAGTTGATGAAAAAATCTTTATAAAAGAAAGTAAAAAATTTCCTGGCGGCGTTACAGCAAACTTTGTTGTAGGATTTGCACGCCTTGGTGGAAAGCCAGGTTTTATAGGAGGCATTGGTAAAGATGAGTATGGAGAATTTTTACTTGGCATACTTAATAGTGAAGGCATTGATACAAGTTATATGAAAATACATGAAAATAAAACTACAGCAATAAACTTTATTATCATAGATACAAAAGGAAATAAAGTCATATACCAAGATCCACTATTAAAGGAGAATGTGCCAGATCCAAACTATTTTAATATTATAATAGAGGATTATATTAAAAAAGCTAAAGTATTACATACAACTGCAATAAAGCTTGACACTTCTATAAAAGTTGCAGAGATAGCCAAAAAGCATGATTTAGTTGTTTCTTTTGACTTAGAAAAACATGTAGTTGACGATTATGGGTTAGAACGATTAAAACCATTACTTAAATTAACTGATATATTAATGCCAAATAAATTAGCTATTAAAACTTTAATGAATAGAGAAGATTTAATTGAAAGTGCTAAAGAGTTGATTAATTTCGGTCCAAAGATGATTGTTATAACTCTTGGCAAAAAAGGAAGTATTGTAGTAACTGAGAAAGAAGTTATTGAAACGCCTGCATTTAAAATTATACCTGTTGATACTACAGGAGCAGGAGATACATTTAATGCCGCATTTATATATTCTCACATAATAAAAGGGCTTGATATTGAAAAATCATCTATAATTGCTAATGCAGCAGCAGCATTAAAATGCTTAAAACTAGGTGCGCAAGCAGGAATGCCAAAAATACATGAACTTAAAGATTTTCTGAAAAACTATAATTACCATATAGATATCTGATAATTATAGGAATAATAGATATTCATATGTTTATAAGATAAGAAATAATTATTAAAGAACTTATTGCAAAACTTTGAGTATAAGGATTTGATAAATACTATTATTTAATATTCATATAATCATTGGTATTGATAAAAATATTATGAGAATTATGTTCAAAACCTTATCTTGCCAATATTTAGTACGTTGGGTTCTTTGATGAGCTCTTTCTCCTGGTTAAGAGTCTTCTGATACTATTTTAGATCAATGCTGAAGACGTTGTATGTTTATTAATTCTATTAGAAGTCAACATACCTCACTACATGAACATGAAATAAACTAATTACATAACACGCCTAAATCATGCGATATAATAATTCTCTTTTATTAATGTAATTTTATGTAATAAAATCATATTAAACACTAAGATTAATTTCTACTATAAATAATGAAGGTAATCAGACGAACTTTAGACTTTGAATTGTTACTTCTTATAAGACATCCTGTATTCCTGCTTTTGATTTCATCTTCCTTCAACATTGATAAGAGGGAGAATAAACATTAAAGGTGGCCCCGATATCACTCTCTTAAAATATATTATGATATTGTGTTTTCTATTAGATAAGTTTACGTTTTTGATTAGCTTGTGAAGAAAATCTTAAACTATTCCTAAATATATACTAGATAATAAAAAACTTGATAAGAACTAAAAGTCTATGATATTGTGATTATTTAGTGGTGGCTTTTATGGAGTTTTGTGCATTTTAAAAAGACTGGTTTTTCCATTGTATAAAGTTCTCTAGTTCATTTCGTGATGGGAATGCTGTTACTGCGCCTCTTTTTAAGCATTTGAGTGCTCCCGATGCGTTGGCATATTTAACTGATGTGTAGAGATCATTATGTTCAAGGATGTGATATGTTAAAAATGTTGCTGTCCAGGCATCACCTGCGCCTGTTGTGTCAATGGGATGTATTTTATATGCTGGTACGTAGATTTCTTCTTTTTGTGTTTTTACGTAAGCGCCTTTTTCACCTAATCGTATTGCTATGATATTTATGTTTTTGTATTTGTTCATGATTTTTTCTGCAATAAATTTATAATTTCTTGATTTATACATGTTGTCTAATTCATCATAGCCTAATGTTAGAATTGTCGAGATTTTTATGTATTTGTTCATAACTTTTAGTGCATATTCTGAATTTTTCCATAAATCTTGTCTATAGTTTGGGTCGAAGGAGATTGTTATTTTTCTTTCATATGCTTTCTTCATGATTAAGTAAACTGTTTTATTTAATGGTGGATAGATTGTTGAGACTCCTGATACATGAATGAGTTTAGTTTTTAGTATTTGGTCTATGTTAAGGTCTTCTGGTCTAAGCATTGTATCAGCAGTATTAGTCCATGGCTTTCTGTAGAAAAAGAATGCTCTTTCAGCATTTTCTTTTAAGGTTATGAATGCTATGCTTGTTCTGGCTTTTTTCTTAATTAACCATTCTGTGTGAACATGTTCTTTTTCAAGAAAATTTTTTAGTAGATCGCCTAATGGATCATTACCAATTGCCCCTATCATAGCTGTTTTATGACCTAATCTGGAGATTCCAACAATAACATTTGCTGGGGCACCTCCAAAATGCATTTCTATTAATGTTCCATCTTCATAACTACCTGGTTTGATTGGAATCAAATCTACAAGTATTTCTCCTAAACCTATAGCTTCAATATCCATAATTTAAAATAGTCTTATCTTTTATTTAGATATTTTTTATTTTCAATGTGTTATAGTTTTTGAAAGATTTCAGTTATTGTAAAACTGTACATAAAGACTTAAAAGGTTTCTGTTTAATATCATATGAGAGTTTCGTAATAAGTTTTAGTGATGTTTTCTAATTGATTTATTTATAATTGACTGTAAGTAAACGTATGAGGATACGCATAAGTCTATGTGGGAATGTTTAATGGTGATTTCTTGTTGTATGGGTATTGGTTAAATATTATATCGTATGAAAATGAATTTGTAGCGTTACGATAATTTTATAAGTTTCAGTGTGGAACTACGGTTTGTTTGATCTACGACCGAAAGATAGTAGGAACTAAGGTATTCTCTAATTAACAACTCTTTGTGATTGTTATAGTTGTTTGGTTCAGAGTTATGTTAGTGGGTTATGAAATAATGTTATATGTCAGATAAAAGATATAAGTTTGATTGTGTTAGTTGTCATGGTATGACGTTAAATAAAGAGATGATTGAGAGTGTGTTTAAGCGTGGTAAAAGTTTTAATGAGTATGTAAGTGATATGTCAGAAATTTATAGATTGCTTTTTAAGGTTTCGTATGATGAGTATAATGCTGATTGGGATAGTGTTAAGTGTATTAAACAGTTTCTTAATAATAGAGTGCTTAATGTTATTGTGTTGGCTGCTGAATGGTGTCCAGATAGCAGGCAAAATGTTCCAGCGTTAGCTAAAGTAGCTGAGAGTATTGGGACTGTTAGGCTTTCTATACATGAGGTTAATAAGGGCGATGAGTTGAGTACTAAATTTGGTCTGATAAAGATTCCGACGATAATATTTTATGATGAGAATTGGAATGAGTTAGGAAGGATTGTAGAGAATCCTTTAACAGGTAGTATTGAGAGAGATCTTGAAAAAATTTTGAGAATAAGTTGTTAATGGTTTTATTATGTGTGTTTATTTTTATGGTTAAGGTTATATGCATCTTTTAATAATTATGGTGGGTGAGCATGTCTCCTCTCATAGGTATTACAAGTTATACTGTTAATGGGTCTTCTATAGGGAGACCGAATAGGCCTAATGCTTATGAATACACATTCCAGATGGTGTCAATGGATTATATACTTGCGGTAATTAGGGCGGGGGGTGTTCCTGTGGTTATACCGCCTACTACTAATGAGGATCTTTTAAGGATGTATGTTAAGAAATTGGATGGTTTTGTATTTACTGGTGGTGATGATGTTTCTCCGTATTTATATGGGGAGGTTCCAGTGAGGGGATTGGGTTCTGTTGATGTTGAACGGGATATTTATGAGATAAAGCTTATTAGAATTATATTGGAGTATAATAAACCATTATTAGCTATTTGTAGAGGTATACAAGTATTAAATGTTGCTTTGGGTGGTACGCTTTATCAAGATTTATTGACTGAGCATCCAAGTAGGATTAATCATAGTTATACGATTTCATCGAAGAGTTATCCTGCACATTATGTAAGAATTGATGAAAAGTCAAGGCTTGCTAAAATTGTAGGGACAACAAGGTTAGCTGTAAATAGTTTTCATCATCAGGCTATAAAGAAATTGGGTGAGGGATTAAAACCTGTTGCATGGTCGGATGATGATGTTATAGAAGCTGTAGAGCTTGAAGGTGAAAATTTCGTGATAGGTGTACAATGGCATCCTGAAACTATGGTTGAGAAGGATGTTGCATCGCAACAAATATTTAATGCGCTTGTTAATGAGGTTATGGCAAAAGTGTCATGATGAATAGTTTTAAGTATTTAGGGTTAGTCGAAGATTGACTTGGGTTTTCCAGTTTTAAGCATGTATTCTTCATCTTTTACTATATCGTGTTTAAGGTATTTTATTAATTCGGGACTTATGAATACTTTATTGTTAATTATGGGATAACCGAAGGGGAGTCTTATAATGTGATTCTTTGATATTTTTATGTTAATGCCTCGTTTAATTTTAATATTTTGTAATGGTATTCCTGAAGCGATTTTTAAAGAGATGAATGCGCTAATATCAATTGGTAGTTGAATGCGCCCTAGATTTCGAGCTTTAACATTTGGTATTTTACTGGTTATTAATTTCCATGTTCTTCTCTTAGGTGGTGAACTACCAAGTATACCACCTATAACTAGTATTGAACTTGTAGCTTCTTGTTGAGTTAGGGTTTCTGATGCTTTGGGATCCAGGATTATAATTTTGGGATGTAGTTCATGCATCTCAATAATGCTTTTTTCATAAACAGTTCCAATAGTGTTAAGTATGTTTCTTTCTTTTTCGTTTTTCACGTTTGTGAATGATAGGTTCTCTTTTCCTACTATTTCGGATGTGTGTTTATATTCTATCCATAACCATCTACTTAATACTGGTTCGCAGTGTTCTATAATTATTTTAGGGATGATGTGTTTCATATTTCTTATTATTTCAAGGAAATTTTTATACTTTGTTTTGTTAGATTATTTTAAACCAGAAATTCTGGTTTAATTGCTTTTTTCTTGAAAAATATTTGAATTATTATGATGCCCTAGGAGGTTTAACAGTTTTTTGTATAATAGAGGTGTTTTATTCAAATTTTTATTTGTTTTTATTGTTCTAAATATAACGAAAGAGTTTTATTTTAGTATCTATTGAAGGTGATTATGGTTAGAGTTTCAATAGTTGGTGGTTCGGGATATAATGGAGGAGAGCTTTTAAGGATTTTAGCTAACCATTCGAAGATCGAAGTTACTTATGTGACTTCTAAGGAATATGTTGGAAAACCGATTACATATGTGCATCCAAATTTAAGAGGATTTTATTCATTGAAGTTTTCAGAGTATAATCTAGATAAAATAGCAAAGTTCTCTGATGTGGTATTTTTATCAGTGCCTCATGGTGTTTCTATGAAACTCGTTCCGAATCTTTTGGATGTTGGTTTACGTGTAATAGATCTTAGTGCAGATTATAGGCTTAAGGACCCAAATCTTTATAAAATTTGGTATGGGTATGAGCATCCGCAGCCTGATTTATTACATAGAGCTGTTTATGGATTACCTGAATTGCATGGTGAGGAATTACGGAATGCTACGCTAATAGCATCTCCTGGTTGTAATGCTACTGCTTCAATATTGGCATTGGCACCTTTAATAGCTAAGGATTTAATTGATGAGAGAATAATAATTGATATAAAGGCTGGGAGTAGTGAATCCGGTTCTAAACCTACTGAAACTAGTCATCATCCTGAGAGAGAACACACTATAAGACCGTACGAGGCTGAAGGACATAGGCATGTTGCAGAAGTTGAACAAGAATTAACTAAGTTTTCTAAAAAATCTTTGAAAATAAGTTTAGTGCCGCATGCTGTAAGTAGTGTAAGGGGTGTATTAGCATCTGCTCATGGTTGGGTCAAAGAACCTGTTACTCAAATAGATTTATGGAGAATCATTGCAGAGTTTTATAGAGAAAAAAGTTTCATTCGTATAGTTAAGGGCGTACCGCCATATCCAGATCCTAAATATGTTATTGGAAGTAATTTCGCTGATATTGGTTTTGCTCTTGAAGATCGTATAGGGAGAGTTACAATGTTTACTGCTATAGATAATCTTATTAAGGGTGGTGCAGGACAAGCAGTTCAAGCATTTAATATATCAATGGGATTTGATGAAAAGGAGGGTCTTATGTTACCTCCTTTAAGGCCGGTGTGAGTAATGGTGCTTGTTATAAAAATTGGGGGAAGAGTTATAAGGGGTAATTTAGATAAACTAATAAAAAGTATAGCATCATATCAAGGCAAATTAATACTTGTGCATGGTGGGGGTGATCAAGTGACGGAGTATAGTAAGAAAATGGGTATTGAACCTAAGTTTGTCATGTCCCCTGAAGGTATAAAGAGTCGTTATACATCTCGTGAGGAATTGGATGTTTACATTATGGTCATGAGTTTAATTAATAAACTAATTACTTCCATGCTAATAGGTTTAGGAAGGAGTGTTATTGGTATTTCTGGTGTTGATGGTTCCATGTTAGTAGCGAATAGGAAGAAAAGGATTGTTATAATTGATGAGCGTGGACGTAAAAGGATTATAGATGGTGGTTATACTGGAAAAATTATTGATGTTAATTCTAATATAATATATAACTTATTGAATCTTACTGATATTTTAGTGATTTCTCCACTAGCGATTGATATTTCTGAAGGGGTGCCTCTTAATGTGGATGGTGATCAAGTAGCAAAAGCTATAGCTATAAGTACTAAGGCTGAAGGATTAATTTTCTTTACTGATGTTGGAGGTGTACTTTTGAATAATAATGTTATACATCATCTTTCTTCTAATGAAGCAGTTGAATTAGCTTCTAAAATAGGACCTGGTATGAATAGAAAACTTATGATGGCTTCGGAGGCTATTGGTGCTGGCGTTAGAAGAGTAATAATTTCATCAGGTTTGATTGAGGATCCTATGAAGAATGCATTAGATGGGGGAGGGACTGTAATTGAATAAGATTGATGAAAAGGATCTTAAAATATTGAGTATCTTAAGAAGAAATGTAAGAACGCCATATACTGCTATAGCAAGAGAGCTTAATGTAAGTGAGGCTGCTGTGCGAAAAAGGGTAGAAAAGTTAGTGAGGATGGGTGTTATAAAGAGGTTCACTATAGATTATGAGCTTAAAAATGAAGTAAGAGCTATTGTTATGGTAAAGACTATGCCTCCTGTGCGTACGCCTGATGTATCAAAAAAGATTATTAGTATTAATGGTGTTGAGGCGGTTTATGAAACTACTGGTGATTATGATATATTAGTTGTGCTTCGTGGGAATAATATTGCGATGGTAAATAAAAGTATTGATGAGATAAGAAGTATTGAAGGAGTTTCTGGTACGAACAGTATGATAGTTTTGAGAACGTGGTTGTAACATAAGTATATAAAAATGTTCCTTTTTCGAACTATTTTTGGCAAAAATGCTTTTATTTAACGTACTTTTAATCACTTAAATCTGGAGGTGAGAAGTGAATGATCTCAAGATGTCCATTGTGCGGAGGAAATGTAAAAGTGCCGGATGATGCATTACCAGGAGAAATTATAGAACATAGTTGTGGTGCTACATTGGAAGTTCATTCAAACAATGGCAGTATTATTCTAAAGTTAGCAGACATTGGAGAGGATTGGGGAGAGTGAATCTAGGAATAGCGTACGACTTTTTAAGATGGGAAGAGAATGATATAATAAATGAGGCGAAGAATAAGCAAGTAAATGTGATTCCTATTTATTTGAAAGATTTTTCAATTAATATAAATAATGGATGGAATCTTAATGTTGATGCTATAATTCAAAGAGGTGTAAGTCATAGTAGAGCGTATACATCTACGATCCTTTTTGAGTCTCAGTCAATATTTGTTGTTAATTCTTCACGTGTTTTAGAAGTATGTGAAAATAAATTATATACATCTGTATTATTAATTAAGAATAAAATACCTACGCCTAAAACTGGTATAGCTTATAATAGGGATGAAGCTATTAAAATAGCTCAACAAATAGGATATCCGGTTGTTATAAAACCTATTGATGGTAGTTGGGGACGAATGGTTGCAAAAGCTGATGATGAAGATTCGTTGAGAAGTCTTCTAGAATACCAAGAATATTCTACAATATCTTTTAAGAATGTGTTTTATATTCAAGAATATATACGAAAACCTAATAGAGATATAAGGATCTTTGTTTTAGGAGATGAAGTACCAGTGGGCATATATAGAATTAATGAGAAAAATTGGAAGACGAATACAGCATTGGGTGCACGAGCTGAACCATTAAAAATTGATGATGAATTAGTTGATCTCTCTCTTAAAGTTAGGGAGAGTGTGGGTGGACTTTTTTTAGGTATTGACATATTTGAAGATGAATCGAGAGGATACTTAGTTGATGAAGTTAATGGAATACCTGAATATAAGAATACTGTACGTGTAACAGGTTTTAACATATCTGGAAAATTGTTAGAGAAAATAAAAGAGGTTGTTAAACGTTGAATCTAATTAGCTTTTTCGGCAATAGGGGTCTTAAAATTGTTAAAGGAGAAGATCAATATGTATGGGATGAAAATGGTGTAAAGTATCTTGATTTACATACAGGACACGGTGTAGCATTTCTTGGTCATAGAAACAAAATTGTGATAGAGTACTTAAATAAACAAATAAATGAAATAATAACATTAACAACTGCATTCTCAACACCTATACGTGATGAAATGCTAAATGAACTTGAGTACATAAAGCCTGAAGATCTTAATAATGTATATCTTCTGAATAGTGGAAGCGAGGCTGTAGAATTAGCAATAAAAGTCGCAAGAAAAATTACAAGAAGAAAAAAATTTATCGCTTTTAAAAATTCATTTCATGGTAGAACGTTCGCTGCCCTCTCATTAACTTGGAATAAAAAATATAGAGAACCTTTTGAACCTCTCATGGATAATGTAGAATTTATAGAATTTAATAATATTGATACCTTAAAAGTAATCGATGATACTGTTGCAGGGATAATAGTAGAACCAGTTCAAGGTGAAGGTGGTGTTATACCAGCAAAAGCAGATTTCATGAAAGCTTTAAGAGAAAAAGCTGATAATGTAGGGGCAATTCTCATAATAGATGAAATTCAGAGTGGGTTCGGAAGAACTGGTAAAATATGGGCATATCAACATTTTGGTATAAAGCCAGATTTAATGACTGCTGGTAAAGCCATTGGTGGTGGTTTTCCAGTAAGTGTATTATTTATGCCTGATTGGATAGCATCTAAGCTTGAAGAGGGTGATCATGGTAGTACATATGGGGGCAATCCTTTAGCAATGGCAGCTGTAACAGCCTCTATAAAAGCTTTAAAAAATGATGACGTTATTAATAAGGCTGAAAATAAAGGAAAAGAATTCATGAATCTACTCAATACATCTTTAAAGAAATTTGATGTTGTAAGAGATATTAGAGGACTTGGATTAATGATTGGTGTTGAATTAAGAATAAACCCATCAAATATTATAAAGTCTCTTCAAGACGAAAAGATTCTATCGCTTAAGGCCGGATTAACAACTGTTAGATTCCTACCACCATACATGATCACTCAAGATGATATAAAAAAGGTAGTTTTTACTTTAGAAAAAATACTGGAGAAAATTGAGATAAACTACCTCACTCTGAAAAGCTAGATTTTAGCGAATAAGAATTTCATAAAAATTAATACATAGTTTTATTGTTTTTATAAAATTGTTTATCTAGCTAATGGGATTCCTTCACTTCTTGGATCTGCTGTTGCAGCATATATTCCTCGCGAGTATTCAATCACGTTTGCTATTCCAACAGCATTACTGTAATAAGGTAATATTTCTATTTTTATATCATTGGTTTTAAATGATTGAAATCGACCTTCTATTATTCCCTCGGGATATTGATTCCATCTGGTCAGCATGAATCGTGGTGCATCAACTGCTTTAGCAATATTCATATTATAAGCAATAATATTTTCGAGAATCTCTGAATGTATTTGTGGTCTTAAATCTCCGCCAGCACAGCCTATCATAAGTTTTCTTTCGCCTTTTTCTGCGAAAAGCACAGAAAGTGTGTGTAAGGGTCTTCGTCCCTTACCAGGTCTATTCGGTAATGAAAGAGATTTTGCAAAACCGGCACCCCTATTCTGAAATGGTATACCTTTAGCTACGATCCCTGATCCAAATGGATAAAATAGACTTTGAATAAAGCCAACAATATTGCCAAAATTATCTGCTACCGCGAAAAATGTTGTATCAGCGCTCTCTAATTTACCACTTTTAAGGCCTTGGTTTATTCTATCTTTTATATAATCTTTCGAGAGTAATTTCTCAACAGGTATCTGAGAAAATCTTGGATCACCTATAAACTTATCACGATCTTCGTATGATAAACCTGCAATTTTTAATTGTAATAATAATCGATGTGGATCGTAAAAATCTAATTTATCAGCATTAGTTTCCTCAATCATAGATAAAAGTTCAATAGTTGTTATACCCTGTGTATTTGGGGGTAATTCATATATATCATAATCTCTATATTTAGATCGTAATGGTCTAACTGGTTCGCCTTTATGAACTCTTAGATCCCTCACATCTATGGGTACATCTTGTGCTTTAAGGCTTTCAACTAATTCTCTTGCGGTCTCACCTTTATAAAATTCTTCAGGTCCAAATTTAGCAATTCTCTTTAAAATCTCTCCTAAATCTCGTTGGACAAACCAGTCCTTAACTTTTAAATTACCAAACAATTTATTCCAACTTTGATAGCTTGATAAAATACTTTTTGAACCTTCTACTGCTCGTGCTAAATCATCATTAACTGGAAATCCGTTTATTGCTAATGATATAGCATAGGAAAGCAATTCTTCAAGTCCTTTTGTACAATATTTATCATAAACCCATTTCCAAAGATCTACTAATCCTGGTATTGTAATTGTTAAAGGACCACGTATGGGTGCAATATTTATATATTCTTTCTCATCAAACCCTGATGGTGCTGAACCTGAACCATTATAACCTATTATTCCCTCTGGTGTCGATGCGAGTATGAAACCATCACCACCTAATCCTCCACTATAAGGAATAGTTACAGAAAGAACTGAACTTACAGTTAAAGCAGCATCGAATGCGTTACCACCATTTTCAAGTATTTTTATTCCAGCCATTGATGCCAAATAATTTTGTGAAACTACAATACCATTTTTACCATAAACTGTAAGACCCGGCATAATACATCATAGTAATATTATATTATCAAATATTTAACTTGATTGGTACGCTCTTAAATAAGAATGTTATGGCTGATTTTTGAATTGTTGCAAGATCCATATTTTGGGTGGAAAATGTATTTTCTCATCTAACATGAAAAGCCTAAGGCATGTGCTCATTAGAAACAAAAGCAATAATAATAAATGAAAACCTAATCACAAAAATCTTATTTAAGAGCGGATTGATTTATTGTTATAATTTTTATCCAATATTTTTTATAAGCTCTTCATGTATTTCACTGGAACCTTCATGTGCTATTTTTCCTGGTTTTACTTTTATCATTCCGAACCCTAGTTCTTTTCCTTTTCCAACGCCCATGAATTCTGCATAGGCTAAAAGTTTGGATATAATTTTTTGTTCTTCTGGGTTAAGTTTTTCATCAACTTTATATACGCACCATCCTACAAAACCTCTCATCACACTTTTATGATCATTCTCTTTAAGTATTGTAACTGTTACTGGTCTTAAATAATATCCAGCTTCATGTATGTAATTATATGCTATTTTACTTATGTTTTTTATATCAATTTTCATTTCATTAGGAACGTATTTATTCCAGTGTGATGCTATACTAGTGATTAAGGTGTGAGAGAGTGGGAATAGTCTAAACCATGATTTTGTAGTAGGAATTGATGGTTTAATTGCGAATTGTGTTGGTGTCATGAAATCAATCCTGAAATCTCCTGTGAGTTCTACTGTTAATTCGTTTAAATCTAGACTGTTGATTCGTGAGGCTGTAAGGAAAATGTTAGAGTTATAGAGTGAGAGTCGCCAGCCAGTTGATATGTGCTTATTAAGTAATTCTTGTAGTTCATAACCCGTATCTTCAGATAAGAATGATACATAGAATGTGTAAGTTTTTCCACTATATAATAAAACTGGTGGTACTTTTTTACCGGAATTTCGAAATTTATAAACTGGTCTATTATTAATCATGACTGGTGAAATAGTAAAATTACTTAATGAGCTGTTAATAAAGTTAGATATTTCTATCTCATAATCTTGTATATTTTTTAAAATAGTTTTTGATACAGTAGATGTGAATCCATCTACTGTAATAGTTGATTCAGGCATAAATTCTAATGCGATACGTATTATATACATTTCATTATCACACCATATACTGTTAGATAATTGTACATAGAGAAATAAATACATGTCTGTTCTTTATATTTTGAGAGAAATGGGCTTTAACAATTTAAATGACCTCATATACGAATCAATGCAACGTTTTATGGAGGAACCTAATCTAATAGAGACAACTGCAAGATCAGTCCTCTTTATAGGAGATACTCATGGGGCAATAGATGTAACACAAAAAGTACTTAGAGAGTATAGAGATCTCGTAGAATTGATAGTGTTTCTTGGTGATTATGTTGATAGAAGTGATACTGGATTAGATAATTTAGAACTTATTTTAAAAGCAAAATTAAGAGATCCTAATCATATTATAGTCTTACGGGGTAATCATGAAAGCCCTCTCACAAATTACTATTATGGATTTTATGAGGAAGTTCTTGCTAAACTTGGTCCGGAATCATATGAGCAATTTGTAGAATTATTTTCAGTAATGCCTTATGCAATAAGAGTGAATAGTGTATTAGGACTTCATGGAGGCATACCACGTAACGTAAAAAATGTTTCTAAATTTGCGGAAATAGAGAAGGGGGATAAAGAACCAAACAATCCCATTGCTTTTCAAATCCTTTGGAATGATCCCAGTCCTGAAGTAAAAGGCTTTGAACCTAGTCCACGCGGGATGGGGATTTATCTCTTCGGAATGGATGTTGCTGAAGATTTCTTAAAAAATAACAACTTATACATGTTAGTGAGAGGACATGAGGTGTGTCCAGAAGGTTATAGAATTGACTTTGGTGGATTAGTTATTACAGTATTTTCAAGTAGATATCATGGTGGGGAAGCCGGAGCATTATTAATAAAAGAAAATAATGAATTGAGTTTCTTAACACTTTAGGTTATTGGTTAACGTATCGTTGTATATCGCTCTTTATTTTTCCAAGAAGAGATCTTGCTGATATATCATTTTTTGCATCAACATAAACTTTTATTACTGATTCATCTATAGATGGTGTTACAAACACCCACCCATCATCAAATTTTATTCTAAGTCCTCTCATTAAGTCTGTTATATTATTCATGTAATTGTAATACAACTTTTCTAGAATTGTACTTATTAAACTCATCGGGCAAGGTACATTTTCACTTAATATTCTTGCTGATGGGAATGTATCAACTATCTCTGATAATCGAATTCTATGCTCAGCCATATATCTAATTATATGAATTAATGATGATATAGCATCAAAACCCAATATAATATTACTACTTATATAACCACCATCTTCATCACCAGCCCATTGCGCATTACCATTCTTTATTGCTAAACCTAATGCACGAGAAGTTATATCTGTTCTAACTAATGAAATATTATGTTTATCTGCAAAATCATCAATAATACTTGGAGTACTCATTGGAACTGCAAACTTTTTCACATTAAGATCAGCAGCAATGGTTATCATTAACATTAAGCCTTGTAACCCACTTAAAACTCTCCCCTTTTCATCTATTACTAATAATCGTTCACTATTTTGATCAATAATAAAACCTGCGCTTGCCTCCGTTGATTGTACAACCTTATACATGAATGAACTTAATTCACTTCTTTTCTCAGCCATTCTATAATTAGCTTCTGAACTAAGATTTACTAATATTGCATCAATACCTAATTTACTTAAAAGTTGTGGTAGTATGAGTGATGAAGTCCCTTGGCTAAGATCAATTACTATCCTATTACGCCACGTATTTATTGATGAAAGCGGTATTGATTTATATATGTAATCTTCATAAGGCTCATAAATACGAGCAGGATAATAAATTTCTCCTATATCATTATAATAAGCACGTCTATAATCCTCTCTAAAAACTAAATTCTCAATCTTTCTTTCTACACTCGAATCAACATTAAGACCAGTTGAATCATAAAACTCGACACGCATAATATCTGGTAATGTATTATGCATTCTAATATGAACACCATAAGTTGCACCAGATTGTATTGTAAATAATCTATTGAGAGGAGTGGGCACAGCTTTTAAATTATATACGTTAACACCCCCTGATAACAACCCAGCTATGAACGCTCTCTTAAACATTCTCGACGCACGCATCATATCCCTACTAGTAACAATTATAGAACCTGATTTAACAATAGTAGCTAATGCAGCACCAATCTTAGACGCTAACTCTGGTGTTAATTCTACATTAGCAAGCCCATCAATACCATGAATCCCAAATAACCTTCTAACATTTTTTACACCCGCAGTAATATCAGAACTTATAATAAGCCCAGAATCAATACTTTTCTTAGGCCAGATTCTGACACCAGGTTTAATTATTACATCATTATTTATAATACACTCATCACCTATTACAGAACCTTCATAAGCATACACACCAGATTTTATTGTTACATGCTCTCCAATTATAGAACCACTCAAGCGCGAACGTGAACCAATGAAACACTTATTCCATATAATACTATGCTCTATCTTCACATTTCTCTCAATTATTACATCATCACCAATAACAGTATAAGGCCCTATGATACTATTCTCTTTAATCGTAACATTAGAACCTATCACTACAGGTCCAACTATTGTAACGGTAGGATCAACTATTGAATCATTACCAATATATACATTATTACCTAAAGATTTTGATAAAACTCTAACTCCTCGCAAATCTTCTAATAATTCCTCATGAACTTTCATATACTGTTGCGTATTACCTATATCCCTCCAATATCCATCATGAATGTAACCATATGTAGGATAGCCCTTCTTAAGTAAAAGGGGGACAAGATCACGACTAAAATCAAACTCTAATCCTTTAGGAATAAGCTCCAATACTTCAGGTTCTATAATATAGATACCCGCATTTATAGTATTCGAAAACACTTCCCCCCATCCTGGCTTTTCAAGAAACTTAGTTAACCTTCCATCAGAATCAAGCAAAGCAACACCAAACTCTAATGGATTCTCAACCTCAACTAAAGCCATTGTAAATACAGAACCCTTACTCTTATGAAAATTATACATCTTATTAAGATCAATATTTGAAAAAAGATCACCACTAATAACAATTAACGTATCATCAGTATCACCAACCGCAGCCTTAACACCACCAGCAGTACCCAAAGGCCTATCCTCCACAGAATATTTTAAATTAACATTCCATCTTGACCCATCTTCAAAATACCCAGTAACAACAATTGGAAGATAATGTAAAGTAACATAAATATCCCTAAAATTAGATTCCGATAAACGTTCAACAGCATATTCCATTAATGGTCTATTGAGAATAGGAACCATAGGTTTAGGTCTATTAATGGTTAAAGGTCTAAGTCTAGTACCCTCACCACCAGCCATAATAACAGCCTTAGCCATATATAAAAAGTATATTTCAGAGTTTAAATATTTATTTGAAAAATATTATTGAAAATTTATACTAAAAACATATAATTTTGATCATTATTAATCTAATCTTAAGCACACAAAAACAGCATGTCCACTAAATTATGCGCATGTTATGCAACAACATACCACAAAACAAAATATTTATCTTTAAATACGATATTTTTATTTTGCCCGATGAAGAACTCATCTCACGCGTCTGATTTAATGACGTGTTCTGGGGTAGCTGAGGGTTTTGCGCTGTTTCGAAATTTAATAATAAAGGGAAAGGTCTCCTTTCAAAGTAAAAATTTATTTCATTAATCATACGGTGAATCTTCAAAGGAATGCAAAATTTTAAAGAGTTTGTCATTTATGGAATAGAGGTCAGAAGTTATTGTTAGTTAAATTACTCCTTTTTGAATAATTTTAATTGGATGTAGCCGACTTTGTTAAAAGGTTGGTGTAGTTCTTATTATTCATAATTTTTAACCATTTAAGGCCTTGTACAAATACTTCTGCCGTGGCAATATTTGTTATTACTGGTATTCCTAATTCTATTGCCTTTCTTCTTATTATGTATTCATCTTCAATCATTGTTGAATATTTTTCGAGGGATAATGAACTTGGTATGTTAATTACTAAATCGATCATTCCAGTTCTAAGATATTCGATGATATTAGGGTGTCTGGATTTTTCATGAATTTTATAAATTGTTTGAACATTTTCTATACCATGTTCTACAAAGTATTCTGCTGTATGTTCTGTTGCGATGATATTGTAACCCATATTTTTTAGTTCTATTGCTATTTTTAGAATTTTTTCTTTTAACTCTTTACCACCTACTGATATGAATATATTTCCTCCATCTTTTGGTATTTTATATCCTGCTGCTATTAACGCTTTTATTAATGCTTCATAGAAACTATCGCCGAAGCATGCAACTTCACCAGTAGATTGCATTTCAACACCAAGTATTGGATCGGCACCATCTAATTGCATGAATGAGAATTGGGGAGCTTTTACACCAAATTTTACTCTTGATTCTCTATGTGTAGTATTAGTGATTGCTTTGTTGGTTAATGCTTGTGCTGCTAATTTCATTAGGTTTATGCCTGTCATCTTAGATACGAATGGCATAGATCTGGAAGCTCTCAGATTACATTCTATAACATAAACATCACCATTTTTAACTAGATATTGAATATTAAATGGACCTCTTATGTTTAATGCACTTGCTATTTTAATTGTGTATTCAGTAATTTTTTCTTTTATGGGTTGTTTAATTTTTATGGGTGGTATGACCATAATTGCATCGCCAGAATGTAATCCCGCTGGTTCTACATGTTCTATTATCGAGCCTATTATAACATTTTTGCCATCAGATACACCGTCAACCTCAACTTCCATTGCATCTATGAAGAATTTACTAATAACGACTGGATATTCTGGACTTATTTTTGTGGCTTCTGATAAGAATTGTTTGAGCTGTGTTGGTGTCCATACAACTTTCATTGCAGATCCACTGAGTACATATGATGGTCTTACGAGCACTGGATAACCAACTTTTTGCGCAAAGCTATACGCATCTTCTAGTGTGATGAACTCTTTCCAGGGAGGCTGTTTAATGTTTAATGAATCTAATAATTGGCTGAATTTTGCTCTATCTTCAGCTCTATCTATGTCTTCACTTTTTGTACCAAGTATTTTAACATTCCATTTAGCTAATTTTGGTGCAAGATTATTAGCAGTTTGTCCACCAACGCTTACTACTATACCTTCAGGATTCTCTTTTTCATAAATATCAAGTACTCTTTCTAAGGTTAATTCTTCGAAATAAAGCTTATCACTCATATCATAATCTGTGGATACTGTTTCAGGATTACAATTAACAACTATAGCTTCATCAAAACCTTCAGCCTTCAAAGCCCAAACCATGTTCATGGTACACCAATCAAACTCGACTGAGCTACCTATCCTATATGGACCAGCACCTAGAACTATAACTTTACGTTTATTGGATGTAAAGTCAATATCATCAAAATCTCCGTTGTACGTAACATAGAGATAATTAGTCTTAGCAGGCCATTCAGCAGCTAGTGTATCAATCTGTTTAACTACTGGATAAATACCTAACCTCTTTCTAAGTAATCTAATTTCATTTTCATTTAAATTTAAACATCTTGCAATTTGCTTATCAGAGAAGCCTAATTGTTTTGCTTCTTTAATTAAATTATACAATATCTTTTGATCTAAGTTATTTATTTTCCTTATATCACGAAGTTTTGCCTCCATGTCTACAATATTTTTTATTTTATAAATGAACCAGGGATCGATTTTAGATAATTTGGATATTTCTTCAACACTAAATCCTTTTTTAAGTGCTGTAACAACATAGAATAATATCTCATCTGTCGGATTTTCAAGCATTATCTTAATGTTATTCAATGATGTGTCATCATTAGAGTTTGCCACTAAACCGTCTAAGCCTATGTCAAGCATTCTTATTGCCTTTTGTAATGCTTCTTCAAATTTTCTTCCAATAGCCATTACTTCACCTACTGACTTCATTTGTGTCCTTAATCTTCTATCAACTTTTGAAAATTTTTTAAAGTCCCATCTAGGAATTTTAATTACTACATAATCAAGGGATGGTTCAAATGCTGCAGTAGTAATACCAGTAACATTATTTATTAATTCTGGTAGCGTATAACCCAAAGCTAATTTAGCTGCCATATATGCTAACGGATATCCAGTTGCTTTAGAAGCTAAGGCTGATGATCTAGACATTCTTGGATTAACTTCTATCACATAATACTTTTCATTAATAGGGTCTAATGCAAATTGTACATTACATTCACCTATAACATTTAAAGCTTGGGCCGCTTTAATAGCAGCACTACGCAACATATGATATTCTCTATTATTCAATGTCTGTGAAGGAGCAACTACAATATTATCACCAGTATGCACTCTCATTCCCAGTATATTTTCCATATTACAGACTGCAATACAATTATTTTTATTATCTCTCATAACTTCATATTCAATCTGTTTAAGATCACCTAAATATTCCTCAATAAGAACTTCTTTAATTAAACTATGAGCCAATCCTCTCTCAACTATTTCAATGAGCTCCTCTTCATTCTTAGCTACACCACCACCCTTTCCTCCTAATGTGAATGCAACTCGTATCATTACAGGATAACCAATTTCTTTTGCGACAGCTTTAGCCTCTTCAAGTGAATAGGCACTCTTACTTCTCGGTACTGGCAATCCAGCATTTATCATTATCTTTTTAAAACGTTCTCTATCGCTTGCATTCTCAATAGTTTCAACTGAAGTGCCAAGTACTTTTACATTATATTTATCCAGAATACCTAGTTTAGCGAGCTCAACGCCACAATTTAATGCCGTTTGACCACCAAAAGTTAAAATAATCCCATCAGGGTGTTCCTTCTCAATAACTTCTTTTACATATTCAGGTGTTACTGGCAAGAAGTAAACTTTATCACTCATATTCTCATCAGTTTGTATGGTTGCTATATTAGGATTCACTAAGATTGTCTCGATACCTTCCTCTCTTAATGCTTTAAGGCATTGACTGCCAGAATAATCAAATTCTCCAGCCTCACCAATTTTAATGGCGCCGCTTCCAAGTACTAATACTTTTTTAATATTAATATCTCTAGGCATATAATCTCATCTCATGTTTACGGATTTTTTCCTTAAAAATATCAAAAACGAAAAGTGTATCATATGGACCAGGGGAAGCCTCTGGATGAAATTGAACAGCTAATATTGGTTGGTTCTTATGTCTTATTCCCTCAATAGTTTTATCATCTGCATTAATCCACCATACTTCTAGATTAGTATTCCTTAATGATGTAGGATCAATAGCGAAGCCATGATTCTGACTAGTAACATAACTTATACCTGTAGTTAAATCAATTGAAGGCTTATTTTGACCTCTATGACCATATTTTAATTTAAAAGTATCAGCTCCCATGCTTAATGCTAATATTTGATTACCAAGACATATTCCCATTATTGGAATATTCAGATCTATAAGTTGTTGGGTTAAGTCTATAGTTTCATCAAAGTTTTTTGGATTACCGGGACCATTGCTCAAAACTACACCTTTTGGTTTATAGAAAAGTACCTCGTCAATTTTAGCGTTATAAGGTAATCTAATTACTTTAAAACCTCTCTCTACTAAATTCCTTATTATACTAGCCTTTACACCACAATCAATAAGTACTATATTATCACTACCATAACCATAAATTAGAGGTTTCTTAGTTGAGACTTCATCAGCAAATTTGATCTCATCATAATGTTTTGCCTTTTTAATTTCACTAAACAGAGTGTCTACAGATATATCGTGTGATGAGACTTCTAATGCTCCCATCATAACACCTTTAGCTCTTAATCTTTTTGTTAATTCTCTAGTATCAATACCTTGAATACCAGGTATCATTTCTTGATATAACCATTCGTGGAGTGATTTTTTTGAGAATGGATGACTTGGGTTATCACAAACTTCATAAACTACTAACCCCTTTACTTGAATCTGTTCCGATTCAAAATGTAATGGGAGTCCCCACGAATCTCTTAATGTATAATCAGGAACACCATAATTACCTACTAATGGATACGTCATGGTAAGAATTTGCCCACGATATGATGGATCAGTTAAAGCTTCCGTATATCCTGTCATTCCAGTATTAAAGACAACTTCACCAACAACACGTTTTGGATAACCGAAACCTTTACCTATCCATACGCTTCCATCTTCCAATACTAGTACAGCATTTAATGGATCTATCATTAATCCCTATCCTTTGGTAAGTTAGCCGATTTATTTAAAGATGTTCGAATATTTTAACAAATTTTAGAAACAAAAAGAACATTACAATTAAAGAAATTATGACAAAGAAAAATTTTGTTTCGACTAAATTTATATGAAATAGAGAGAAGCTTCTTAACTTTTATTCTTAAAAAGAGGTCTAGAATAATAAATTAAATGAAGTGAATTAAATCATTAAGCAGTTTATCTTATATAGATATGTTCTAGTTGTAACATAATTCATATACTTTTTAATATGTATGTCATAAAAGTTATATTTAACGATGAGTAATACCTCAATACTTAGGTGATTCAATGTGAAAGTAATATGCCAAGAATGTGGTGGAGAGATTGATGTGCCCAATGATGTGATAGTAGGAGAAATATTATCATGTCCAGACTGCGGAACTGAATATGAAGTTGTACAAATTAATAATAATGGTATCCAGCTTAAAGTAGCTGAGAATGTAGGAGAAGATTGGGGAGAATAGGAGCGGTTCACTAATTGGTACGCTTAGCAATACTATATGATAGAATTAGATGGGAAGAAAAACAAATAGCAGAGGAAGCTAAAGCATTAGGCGCTCAGGTAATAATGATAGATGTCAGATCATTACCGTTAGAAATTACATCAAATATTAAAGAAGATTTTGGAGATATAGTATTACAGAGATGTATAAGTCATACACGTGGTCTTCATTACACAGCAATACTCGAAGAACATGAAATAAAAGTCATTAATACATTCATGACAACATTAATAACTAGTAACAAATTACTTACAACGCTCAAATTAATAAAAAATCATGTACCCACACCTAAGACCGCTATTGCGTTATCATACGAATCTGCACTAAAGATTGCAGAAAATATTGGATATCCAGTAGTCATAAAACCAATAATTGGCAGTTGGGGTCGGCTAGTTAATAAAGCACGTGATAAGGATGAACTTTCCTCCCTTATTGAAGCAAGAGAAATGTTCTCTGATCCATACTATCAAGTATATTACATCCAAGAATTTGTAAAAAGACCACCAAGAGATATACGAACTATAGTGATTGAGGATGAAATTGTAGCTGTAACTTATAGATATCAACCGGATAATGATTGGAGAACAAATGTGGCAAGAGGAGGCAAAGTTGAGAAAGCTCAACTTTCTGAAGATCAAAAAGAAATCATACTTCGTGCTGCAAAGGCAGTTGGTGGGGGTATTCTTGGAATTGATGCTATGGAAAGTAATAAGGATCTTTTAGTTCATGAAGTTAATGGAACTGTTGAATTTAAAGGCGCGTCCTCAGTTTGGGGAAATATAATTCCTAGATCAATAGCTGAATATGCAATTAGGGTGGTTAAGAAGTGAAAGTGGGCATCATAGGCGCATCAGGATATGTTGGAGGCGAAATACTCAGAATACTTTTGCAACATCCAATGATTAATGTTGAGTTTGCAACATCACGTAAATATGCTGGTGAATACGTCTTTAAAGTGCATCCTAATCTTAAAGGTCTTACGCAAATGCGTTTCTCTAATGAAGATCCTATTTCAGTTGCCTCAAAGGTTGATGTAGTATTTTTGGCATTACCGCATGGAGCTTCTATGAATATTGTTCCACATATGGTTGAATTGGGTGTTAAAATTATTGATATGAGCGCTGATTTTAGATTAAAAGATCCTGATAATTATAAAAAATGGTATGGTATTGAACATAAAGCGCCAGATCTCTTAAACAAATTTATCTATGGATTACCTGAATTGCATCGTAATGAGTTAAAAAACGCTAATTATGTAGCGGTCCCAGGTTGTATAGCGACAGCTTCAATATTATCATTAGCACCATTAGCTAAGTTTGGATTAACAAGTGATATAATTATTATTGATGCGAAAGTTGGGTCTTCAGGCTCTGGAAGTAAACCATCATTATCCTCACACTTCTCAGAACGTTTTGGTGTAATTAGACCTTATAAGCCAGTAGGACATAGACATACAGCAGAAATAGAACAAGAATTAAAAAGTATATCTGGCAGAGAACATAAAATAGCTTTAAGTGCACATTCAGTAAACATGGTAAGAGGAATATTAACAACATCACACGTTTTAAACCAAGCAACAGATTCAATAATTTGGAAAGCATATAGATCAGTATACCAGAATGAACCTTTCATCAGATTTATAAAAGACCGCAGAGGCCTTTATAAGTATCCAGATCCAAAGATTGTTATTGGATCCAATTTCATGGACATAGGATTTGAAACTGATACTCACACAAATAGAATCGTAATAATTGGCGCAATAGATAATCTTGTAAAAGGAGCAGCAGGAAATGCGGTTCAATCAATGAATATAATATTTGGATTCAAGGAAGATGAAGGATTAAAAACAGCAGCATTACATCCAGTTTAAATATAAATTAAACTTAGTAATGAGTAGAAATGATTACGCCCAATGAATTGCTTATCAACATGTTAAGAATCTACTCACCAAGTAATGAAGAACATGAAATCAGAACGTATATTTATCAATTATTAAAAGAAGAATTTAAAGTTGATAAGATTCATATAGATAATGCTGGAAATGTGATAGGAATTTACGAAGGTGATGAACCAACAATATTACTTTCTAGTCATATGGACACAGTACCTGGAATATTACCTGTACAAATTGATAATACAAAAATCTATGGGCGAGGCGCTTCTGACGCTAAAGGTCCATTAGCATCGTTCCTTTATTCATCATATTTAGTAAAAAAGATTGAAAATCTACCATCAAGAATCGTAATGGTTGCTACTGTTGATGAAGAAGGTGATGGAAAAGGTATAAAAGAATTAACAAATACGTTAAGGATTCTAAAGATAAATCCAGCGTACGCAATTTTTGGTGAGCCTGGGGGTGCTCATGTAATAACAATAGGTTACAAAGGAAGAATACAATTACGTATTAAAATCTTTACAGAAAGCTATCACGCATCTTCACTTAATGCACCTAACGCAATAGAAAGTATGGCTCATTTACTCATTATGTTGAAAAATTATGAATTAAAATTAAGAACAGCTAATTCATTTACATCTATAACTATTACACCTACTATAATAAAAGGTGGTCATGCAGCAAATGTTACACCGAAAAATTGCGAGGTTGTACTTGATATAAGAGTTCCTCCTACAAAGCCAATTGATCAGTTTTTATCAGACATAATAAATATTCTCAAATCATTTAATAATTCTGTTAAGAGTGAGTACGTAGTTGAAGATCTTACTGAACCTTATCAATCAAATATGGCAACATCATTAGTAAAAGCATTTCGTAAAGCTATATTACAAGAAATTAATACAGAACCTAAATTTATAAGAAAGAGCGGTACTGGTGAGATGAATATATTTGCGCATGAGTATAAAATTCCTATCATAACGTACGGTCCAGGTGATCCTAGAGTATCACATACGGATAATGAATATATTTCTATAGAAGATTATCATAGATCCATTAACGTTTTAAAACGCGCATTATGGATTTTAAGTAGCGCACCATTTTAATTTAGTATCTTTATTTCCTCTTATAGAGCAACTTTTTACTTTTTCCTTATATGTGAGAGTATTGTTATGAGCAAATAATCATGTTAACTATGTGTCTGACCTTACTTAAGTTTTGATTATTAATTGATATTAGAGTTATCATTAATCGCTTATCTGGGTAGTTTAGTTATTGAAGAGAAAAGCTTAATATTCTAATGGATTAATATGTTAGGAGAGGTAATGTGAAAAAAGAGCTAACTATAGCTAAAGTAGTACGTGATGTAGTAAATATGCATCCATCTTTAATTGATTGCCTTAGAGATGGAAATTTGAATTATACTGCAACAGCTAAAATGTTAAGGAATGAAGTTTCAAAAATGATGGGAATTAATGCTGAGGTAGAAGCAATTAAGATGGCATTAATACGTTATGGTGAAGAGCTTAAAAAAGATCTAAATCGTATTGAGAGAGATGTTTGTAAGGTTTTAGCTGAAAGCACACTTCAGATGAGAAATGATGTGATTGTTATGACATTAAAATGGGAGAATATGGCTGGAAAATTGGATTCCATAATGCGCCTTTTTGGTGGTTCTAGATTCCTTCAAATTACACAAGGTATTAATACATTCACAATAGTGTTTGAAAAGAAAATAGAGAAAGATTTAATTTCAATTATTGGAGAACGTAATATTAATAATATAATTAGAAATCAAAGTGCCATAATACTCCTGAGCCCAGAAGAAATAATATCAACACCAGGCGTTATAGCATACACTACTTGGCTTCTCTCAAAAGAGGGAATAAACATTACCCAAATTATTTCATGCCATTTAGACACAATATTCATAATAAGTCAAGAACAAGCCCTTAAAGCATATAAAATACTCGAAGATTCTATAAACAATTTAAGAAAAATATTTTAACTATTTATTTCAAAATAGTTTCTGAAAATTATTATGTTCTAACTAGAACAATATCAAATCTTAATTGTTGTTTTCATCACGCAACCTATATCTTATGCTATTAAATGAAAACATGTATGGGAAAAGTAGTATTAGCTTATTCAGGAGGATTAGATACATCCGTCTCTATAAAATGGTTACAAGAAAAATATAACTACGATGTTATTACAGTTACGGTTGATGTTGGGCAAGGTGAGGATTTTAAAAAGATAGAAGAAAAAGCTTACGAAATAGGGGCTATCAAACATTATACTATTAATGCTATTAATGAATTCGTTAATAATTATGTTAATCCTGCCATAAAATCTAACGCTCTTTATCAAGGTAAATATCCGTTAAGCAGTGCGTTATCAAGACCATTAATATCTAAATACTTAGTTGAGATTGCTGAAAAAGAGGGAGCAGAAGCTGTAGCTCATGGATCAACAGGCAAAGGTAATGATCAAGTTAGATTCGAGATAACAATTAAAGCACTAAATCCTAATTTAAAAGTAATAGCACCCGTAAGAGAATGGAATTTGACTAGAGAAGAGGAGATAGAATATGCTAAAAAACATGGAATACCTATAAAAGCTACAAAGAAAAATCCGTATAGCATTGATCAAAATCTATGGGGGAGATCGATTGAAGGCGGGATTCTTGAACATCCAGAAGAAGAACCACCGGAAGATGTATTCGAATGGACTATAGATCCAGTAAAAGCCCCTGAAACTCCAGGCTACATAACCATTCATTTTCATGATGGAATACCTATAGGATTAAATAATGAAGAAATGGATGAGATTAAATTGATTACAGAACTTAATCATTTTGTTGGTATGCATGGTGTTGGAAGAATTGATCATATGGAAGATAGACTTGTTGGAATAAAATCAAGGGAAGTTTATGAATGTCCTGCCGCATTAGCAATTATTGAAGCTCATAGGGATCTGGAAAAATTTGTATTAACTCGCCATGAAAATAATTTTAAAGAATTTATAGACCAAACATGGACGCAGCTCGTTTATAATGGTCTATGGATGGAACCATTAAGATTTGACCTTCAAGCATTTATTGATGCCACACAAATACCAAGAGTTAGCGGACAAGTAACCCTTAAATTATTTAAAGGAGGAATGCGGGTTGTTAGTAGAAAAAGCGAATACGCATTATATGATCTACGACTTTCCACATACGATGCTTCATCAACCTTTAATCAGAAAGATGCTATAGGATTCATAGAACTTTGGGGACTCCAAACTGTTACGGCTCAAAAAATATTAAAACAGGTGCTCCGAAATGAAAAAAGAAAAACCATTAATATTGAGGCTAAGTGATAAAAAGAAATCAGTAATATTAATTAAAGAAGCTGAGCGCGATTTAAATAATGATAAAGTTTTGATACCATATGAAATACTTACTAGTGAAGCTCATATAGTAATGCTTAATAAAGTTGGAATTTTAGATCTAGAAAGTACAATAAAAATTCTTAAAATGTTAGAAGCATTTTATGAGAAATGGAGTAGAAATAATATACAACTTAACCCTGAACTTGAAGATATACATTTTAATATTGAATCATATCTAATAAATAAGCTTGGAATTCGTATTGGTGGAAAACTTCACACTGCAAGAAGTCGTAATGATCTAATCGCTACTGATATGAGATTATACCTTAGAGACCTCATAAACCACTTCTCGCAAAAATTATTAGATGCGATAGAAAGATTGCTTAGTATAGCTGAGCGTAATGTGAGAACTATAATCCCAGGCTATACGCACATGCAACAAGCACAACCAATTACGCTGAGTCATTATTTAATATCGCAGGCAGACCAACTTTTACGCTCTTATCAAAGATTACGTGAATCTTATGAAAGAGTAAACCTATCACCTTTAGGTGCCGGAGCTTTAGCAGGAGTTAATTGGCCAATTGACAGAGAGTTAACAGCTAAATTACTTGGATTCTCAGGCATTATCGAAAATTCATTAGATGCAATTAATTCTAGAGGTGAAATAGAAATAGAATTACTTTCTGACCTAGCAATTATAGCAACACAATTAAGCAGAATAGCTGAAGATCTAATATTTTGGTCAACACAAGAAAGTGGATTAATAGAGCTTGATGATGCTTATGCTGGAGTTAGTAGTATCATGCCTCAAAAGAAAAATCCAGAGGCCGCAGAAATTATAAGAGCAAAAGCATCAGAAATTTATGGAAAATTAATTGGAGCCTTAACATTAATGAAAGGATTACCAACAGGTTATAATAAAGATATGCAAGAGCTCAAAAGTATAATAAGAGAGAGCTTTGAAACTATTGAGCTAAATCTAGAAGCTATAGTTAATATGATAGATACCATGAAAATCAAAAATGAAGCATTCTTAAAATCACCTACAATAACATATACATTAGCCACTGACATTGCAGACATACTAGTAAAAAACTTAGGCATATCATTTAGAGAAGCGCATCAAATTATTGCAACAGCGGTTAGACTTTCACAAGGTAAAGGCCTTACTCCTGATTACATAATAATAGCATTAAGTGAGATATTAGGTTTAAAAGATTATGACCTTTCTACTATATCATTTAACCCAGAAATAAGCATTATGATGAAAGCAAGTAAAGGGAGCACTAATCCTGATGAAAACATAAGGATGCTAACAGAACGTAAAAATATAATACTGCAAGAAAGAAATAAATTAAATGCTGAAACTAAACGTATAGATGAAGCACTCTTCAGACTTAAAAATGAAGTTAATAAATTAATTAGTTCTTATAATGAATTAATTAATTTAAGATGAATATATAAACTTTTCTTAAAAATGATTAACAACATGTTTATATAATTGTTATTATTAAGAGTATGTCAAGTGGGGTGTCATGACCCGCCAATATCAAGGGAGTTCGATGCCCCGCCAATGGGGCTTAACCTCTCGCCAATTTTAAATCATGTAAACAACCCTCTAATACTTAACAACATAAAACTTACCACAGAAAAAGTTTATACACGTTTTCATGAGATTATTAAAAAGTTAAATAATTGGCATGCAGAATCCTCCTTATCCTCACTTAATATACTTGTATCACTTTACGGAGATTGGATAAATGAGAAACCTAACAGATTTATAATACTAAGCAAAGGCCATGCTTCATTAGCACTTTATACAATATACTTAGAATTAGGAATAATTAATGATGAAGATATAGAGAATTTTGGAGCACCAGGTTCCAAACTTCAACCCCATCCAGAAGGTAAAACTTTACCAGGTATTCTTGTTTCAACAGGATCATTAGGTCAAGGACTTTCAATAGCTGCAGGATTAGCATTTGCAGCAAGAATAAATAAACAGGATACAGAAATAGCAGTAGTAATAGGTGATGGCGAACTTGATGAAGGTCAAATATGGGAGGCCGCAGCAACAATTTCTTCCAATAAATTAGATAATATCATTGTTCTTATAGATAGAAATCATAAGCAACTATGCGGTGAAACTGAAAAAATAAAAAGCAAAGAACCATTAGCAATGAAATGGGAAGCATTCGGATGGTGCGTTTTTAAAATAAATAATAACAGAGAAACAATAACAGAAACTTTAAAGAAAGTATCCGAAATTAAAGACAAGCCTAAAGTTATTATTATAGAAACTAATAATGAGAGATTGATCGGATATTAAAGGAGGTCATGCTTCTAAATGACTCTATCAGACCAGACTATATTTAGTTTTAGAGAAGCATTTGGGCAAGCGCTCCTAGAATTAGGTGAGCAAGTTCACGATTTAGTAGTAGTTGATGCTGATGTATTTAAATCCACTAAAACACTGTACTTTGCAAAGAAATTTAGTGAACGCTTTATTACAGTAGGAATAAGCGAACAAGATTTAGTAGATGTAGCAGCTGGTTTAGCACTAGGAGGCAAAATACCTGTAGCATCAACATACGCAATGTTCATGATGAGAGGTTGGGAACAAATAAGAAATACCATAGCCAGAGATCATTTAAATGTAAAACTTATAGCTACACACGCAGGGCTTTCTGATTATTTAGATGGTTCGTCACATCAATGTTTAGAAGATGTAGCATTAATGCGTGTTATACCTGGGATGACAGTTTTAGTTCCAGCAGATGATATAGCAACCAAGCAATTACTATTTCAATCAGTAATAAATCATAAAGGACCACTTTATATGCGATTAGGAAGAGATAATGCGTACAGAGTCTATAACAATGAAAATGAGCTCGTAATTGGTCGAGCACAGTTACTTAAAGAAGGTTCTGATGTAAGTATAATAGCAAATGGTGTTATGGTTTCAGTAGCATTAAAAGTAGCTACATTATTAAAAGAAAAGAAAATAAGTGCAGAAATTATAGACATGCACACAGTAAAACCACTCGATACAACAACACTCATACATACTGCTTCAAAAACCGGTAGAGTTGTGACTATAGAGGAACATAATATTATCGGTGGTTTGGGTAGTGCAGTAAGTGAAGTATTGAGTGAAAATAAACCAGTTTTTATAAAAAGAATTGGTATACCCGATATATTTGGAACTGCAGGACGTAGTTATGAAGAATTGTTAAATTATTTTGGCTTAATTTCAGAACGCATTTCAAAAACTATAGAGGTGTTTGTAAATGAATCTTAAACTAGTTACAAAAGGCTTTAAAGAAAAAACAATAATTGATATAAATGGTGTAAAAATAGGAGAACGCCCCATAGTTATAGCAGGGCCATGCTCTGTAGAATCTGAAGAACAGATTATTCAAATAGCCAAAGCAGTAAAAGAAGCTGGGGCATCAATGTTACGTGGAGGCGCATTTAAACCAAGAACATCACCTTATAGTTTTCAAGGTTTAGGTGAGCAAGGTTTAGTATATCTAAAGAGGGCATCAGAGATTACTGGCTTACCAGTTGTTACTGAAGTTCTCGACCCAAGGGATGTAAAGCTTGTAGAAAAATATGCAGATATGCTACAAATTGGAGCACGCAATATGCAAAACTTTCCATTATTAAAAGAAGTTGGACATTCAACAAAACCAGTTCTTCTTAAAAGAGGCTTCGGCTCCACAATAGAAGAGTTACTCTCTGCTGCCGAGTATATCATGAAAGAAGGCAACATGAATGTTGTACTTTGCGAACGAGGTATCAGGACCTTTGAATCTTCAACTAGATTTACGTTAGATATAGCAGCAGTTCCTGTTCTTAAAGAATTAACGCATTTACCAGTTATTGTTGATCCTAGTCATGCAGCGGGAAGAAGATCATTAGTTCCACCGTTGGCTAGAGCGGCATTAGCAGTTGGTGCAGATGGAATAATTGTTGAAGTGCATCAGAATCCAGATCATGCTCTTTCAGATGGTCCGCAGAGTCTTACTTTAGATGGTTTCAAGAATATGATGGAGGAATTAAGAAAATGGAGATTAATATGAAAATCTTAGATAATATGGTAACAGAAATAATAATTGAACGTAATTTACTTGAACGATTAGATAATTTATTGAAAGATTTAAGGCCCTATAAAATTGGAGTAATAACTGATCCGCTTATTGCTGAACTTTGGCTTCCTACTTTGAAAACTGCATTAGATAAATTAAATATTCAATCGCATATAATAATAGTTCAGAGGGGAGAAAAAGCAAAATCTTTTAGCACGTATAAGAGAGTATTAAAAGAGCTTGTTAATTTTGGGTTTACAAGGAAATCAATATTAATAGGTTTTGGTGGTGGTTCAATTTGTGATTTGGCTGGTTTTGTAGCATCAACATATATGAGAGGAGTGCAATTAGTCTTAATTCCCACTACATTATTAGCTCAGGTTGATGCTGCTATTGGTGGTAAAAATGGCATAGATTATGTAGGGAAAAATATGATTGGGACATTTTATCATCCATTAAAAATAATTATAGATCCTAATTTACTTAAAACATTAAGCAAGAGAGATTATAAGAGTGGTTTGGCTGAGGTTGTAAAGAGTGCGGTTATTAAAGGTGAGGATTTCTTTAAAGAATTAGAAGAGAATGTTGAGAATGTGGCTGATCCTACTTCAGATATTATTGAATATATAATAGCTAGGAGTGTTCAACTGAAAACTGAGATTGTTGAAATGGATTATAAAGAAAATGGCCTTCGTATGGTTCTTAACTATGGACATACGGTTGGTCATGCATTAGAGAAAAATTCAAAGTTTAGAATGAGACATGGATATGCTGTATCAATAGGTATGGTGGCTGAAGGTTTTATCGCTACAAAAGTACTAGGATTATCAGAGGATGCTGTATTTCGTATTATTAGTTTATTAAGATCGTTAGGTTTGCCAACTAAATTATCATCGGATCTTAAAACATTAATGAATGCTATGGGATATGACAAGAAATTTTGGTATAATAAACCATTGATGGCACTTCCAAGTAAGATTGGTCATATTGAGCTTGTTAATGTTAGTTATGAGGTGATAGAAGAATGTCTAAAAAGATGTGCGTATCAATAAGTGGTCATAGTATAGAAGAGATTAACGAAAAACTCACTAAAATAGATGCTCAGCTAATAGAGTTAAGGCTCGACATGCTACCTAATTTATCAAATGTGGTTAATGATGTGATTAAGTTAGTTAATAATTTCTCATCAAAGCATGAATTCATTCTTACTGTAAGAAGTAGTATAGAAGGGGGAAATTTTATAAATGGTGAAAAAGCACGTTTACGTATTATCTCTGAATTGATTAAAGCACAACCAAAATACATTGACATAGAATTACGCTCACCAATAGTAAGGGATGTTATTAAATTAGCTAGGGAAAACAACGTTAACGTTATAGTTTCTTACCACAATTTCATAGAAACACCAAATTTAAAGGAGATGCGTTTGATGGTTCAAAGAGGTTTTAGACTTAACCCTTCATTAGTAAAAATTGTCACTATGGCTAAAAGTTATTTTGATAATATTACTATGCTACGACTTATTTCAGATACGCCAGGTAAGATTATAGGATTCTGCATGGGCGAAATGGGAATACCATCAAGAGTACTAGCCCCATTTTTCGGAGCACCATTCACATACGTATCATTCAATGATGAAATGTTTGCTCCAGGACAAATTGATATGAACATGGTGAAAGAAGTATGGAAACTAATGAAATTAGACCAAACAATAAAATAAAACCAGAAACTTATTATATCATAGGATACCCCTTACATCACTCAATTAGTCCAAACATATATAATGAAATATTCACCACCTGGAAACTTAATGCAATTTACAAAGCATTTCCAATTAAACCAGATGAATTACCATCAAAAGTACGACTACTTAAAGAAGATCACAGTATAGAAGGGTTTAATGTAACAATACCTCATAAAATATCAATCATAAGCTTTCTAGACGAGATCCATAAAGAGGCAGAAATTATTGGTGCAGTGAATACAGTCATACGCAAAAATGGAAAACTTATTGGATTCAATACTGATGGTATTGGACTTCTTAATGCGCTTCAACATCATGTCACGCTCTCATTTTCACGTATTGCTATAATAGGTGCTGGAGGGGCAGCTCGTGCCGCAATTTATAAATTATCAAAATATGCAGATGAGATTCATGTATTTAGTTTAACTGGAAATACAGCAATAGCTACAGCAAATTATTTTAAAAAATTAGGATTAAATATTATAGGTCATAAGGCAGAACAAGAATCTTATTCAAAAATTTTACCCACAATAGATTTACTAATTAATGCATCACCTGTTGGAACATTAAATGATAATGAGACACCAATTCCACCACAATTTCTAAAAGAAGGAATTATCGTAATGGACATGGTTTATAATCCATTAAAAACAAAACTCATTAATATAGCACTAGAGAAGAAATGCAAAATAATTGACGGCCTTTGGATGCTAGCTTATCAAATAATTGAAAATCTTGATATATGGTTTAGTATCAGACCCTCAATAACAATGATCAGAAAAATAGGTATAAAATACCTCACGGGTGATTTTGATGAGAGGTGAGAGTATAACATTTGGTGCAATAAGTATAGTAAATGGCATACCCAATGGAATAGGGGCAGCCGCAGGAATAAAATTAAAAGTTCATGTTAAAGCTGAAACAATTGAAGATAACATTGTAAAAAGTTCTATAAAAATAAATGATAATATTGCTGTTGATGATAAGTTAATTAAAGCTGCGTTCAACGTACTTAAAAACACATTCAACATTCAGAATGGATTATATTTAGATATAATTTCAGAAATACCCATTTCAAGAGGACTCAAAAGCAGTAGCGCTGTTGCTAATGCAATAATCGATGCCTCCCTAAAAGCTTTAGGCATTAAATTACGAAAAATTGACATAATAAAACTTGGTATAAAAGCTGCCATAGATGCAGGTGTTACAATTACTGGCGCATTTGATGATGCGTGCGCATCAATGTTCGGAGGCGTGCATATAACGGATAATTTATCATTAAAAATCTTAACATCCTATGACATAGAAGAAACAAAAGTCATAATATTCGTTCCAACACAACACACACCAAAGGCTTTAATCAATAAGGAATCACTTAAAAAAGTAAGCCACTTAATGAACATACCAATTACTCTCGCTTTAGAAAAACATTGGTTAGAAGCACTAACGATAAATGGACTCATTATCTCAATGCCATTACAAATTAATATAAAACCTATATGGGATGCACTAAATTCTGGAGCAAAAGCAGCCGGTATAACAGGTACAGGACCAGCTATTGTAGCAATAACAGATGACCCTGATACAATAATTAGCATATGGGAAAAATATGAAGGAAAAATAATAATAACAGAGACACGGAGGCTAAACTATGAGAGTTAAAGTATATCCAGTAAAAAGTTTAGAAGGTACAATTAGCGCACCACCATCAAAAAGTTATACTCATAGAGCCCTTTTCATAGCTCTTTTAACAAACAGTGAATCCAAAATACTTAATATGTTACATTCTGCAGACACAAAAGCAAGCATGCATGCAATAAAGGCTTTTGGAGGAACAATAAAAGATACTATAATAAAAGGTGTTGAAAAACCAATAGAACCAAACAATATTATAAACTGTGGCGATTCTGGAACAACAATAAGATTTGCCGCTTCAGTAGCTTCTTTAGTTAACGGATTAACAATACTTACAGGAAGTAAATCTCTAAGACGACGACCAATGAAACCACTAGAACATGCATTAAAACAATTAGGTGCTCATGTATTTTCAAGAAATGGTAATCCTCCATTAGTAATACTTGGTGGTAATATTAAATCACAAGAGATAGAAATTAATGGTTCTGTATCATCCCAATTTATCTCCGGACTCTTAATAATATCGCCTATAATAGGATTAACTATTCATGTAACTGAAAAAATTGTTTCACGACCATACATAGATATGACAATTCAAACCATGGAAGCATTTGGTGTAAAAGTTAAAGAGGAGAACTCAACATTTATTGTAGAAAAGCAACAATACAAACCAACCATATTCACGGTACCAGGAGATTATTCATCAGCAGCATTTCCAATGGCTGCAGCTAGCCTTTTGGGACATGTGAAAATATTAAACTTAAAACAAGATGACGTTCAAGCCGATAAAGCTTTTATTAATATACTTAAAGAGATGGGAGCTAAGGTTATTGTAGGTTCTAATTATGTAGAAATCGAAAAAGCCTCTCTAGAAGGTATTGAAGTTAATTGTTCTAATACGCCTGATATAGTACCAGTACTTTCAGTACTTGGAGCTTATGCACGTGGTAAAACTATTATCAAGGGTATTGCACATCTTAGATTTAAAGAAAGTGACAGGATAAAAACAGTAAGTAAAAATCTTAAATTAATGGGTGCCCATGTAGAAGAGGGGCCCGATTATATTAAAATTTATGGAAATAGAAAATTAAGAGGCGCAATATTAAATTCATTCGGTGATCATAGAATCGCAATGGCATTTATTATAGCAGCATTAGCTGCAGGAAGTCCTAGTATAATTAAAGGTGTTGAGAGCATTGTTGATTCATATCCTTTATTCATAGACCATATAAAATCATTAGGCGGAAATATAGAGGTGGTATAAATTCTTGGTACTATGTTTAGAGTCTCACTTTTTGGGGAGAGCCATGGCAAGCTTGTAGGAGTCCTTATTGAAGGATGTCCCCCAGGCATACCGATATCTGAAGATTATATACAAAAGGAACTTGATAAAAGAAAACCTGGTTTAAGTCTTTATGTAAGTCAGCGTAAAGAGGAGGATAAGGTTGATATTTTATCAGGAATATTTAATGGTTATACTACTGGGGCTCCTATTGTTATGGTAGTATGGAATAAAGATGTAAATTCGAGTGCTTATGAAAAATTACGATATACACCAAGACCTGGGCATGCAGATTACGTATCTTACATAAAGTATAAAGGATTTAATGATTATAGAGGTGGTGGTATCTTTTCTGGAAGATTAACGGCTGGATTAGTTATGGCGGGCGCTATAGCTAAGAAGCTTCTTGCCATATATAATATAGAAGTGTATTCATATGTTACAAGCATAGGACCTATAGAATCACCGCAAGTAACTTTAAATGAGATAAAAGAGAATGTGTATAAAAGTCCAGTAAGATGTCCTCATATTGAGACTAGTAATAAAATAGAAGAATATATTAAATCAATAATGAAAGAGGGCGATAGTGTTGGAGGTATTGTTGAAACAATAGTGTTAAATGTACCTATTGGATTAGGAGAACCCCCTATTGATACTCTTGATGGTGATATTTCAAAAGCTATGTTTGTGATACCAGCTATAAAAGGAATAGAATTTGGAGCTGGTTTTAAATTAGCTAGGATGAAAGGAAGTGAAGCCAATGATATTTTTGTGATTCGTGATAACAATATATACACATTAACAAATAATGCTGGAGGCATTAATGGGGGTATTAGTAATGGTATGCCTATCATATTTAGAGTAGTTGTGAAACCAACACCATCAATAAGAAAGAGACAAAAGACTGTAAATATCTTAAAAATGGAGGAAACGGAGATAATTATTGAGGGGCGACATGATCCGTGTATAGTTATCCGTGCTGTTCCAGTAATAGAATCCGTTACTGCAATAGTTGTAGCTGATCATTTACTTAGGTGGTTATCATGGAATGGATTAATGAACTCAAAGAAATGAGAAAACAGATTGATAAAATAGATGAAGAAATATTAATCCTTCTAAATAAGCGAATACAACTCTGTATGCAAATAGCTGAAATAAAAAAGAAAGCAAACTTACAATTAGAGGATCATAACAGGGAAAATGAGATATTTCAGAGAGTTGGAAGATTTAAACCAGTATTTGAAGAAATCATAAGATTATGTAAAAATATTGAGAAAACAATAATTAATGAGGATAAATAATTTCCTTTTAATAGGAGGTTAATAAATGAAAATAGGCATAATTGGTGGAGCTGGCAAGATGGGATCATGGCTAGCTAAGCACCTTAAAGAAAAACATGAAATAGAAATATACGATATTAACACTAACAGCATGCATAAGACTGCAGAACAATTAAACATAAACTATACAACAACTATGAATGAATTAGTATTAAAAAATGATGTAATAATCGTTGCCGTAAATCTTAATAATGTGCCGAAAGTCCTTCACGAATTACTTTTATTACCCATTCATAATAAAATAATATTTGACATAGCATCATTTAAAAAAGATATAATACCAATATATTTAAAATATCCAAAAACAGCATCAGTTTGCACAATCCATCCTCTTTTTGGCCCAGGCGCAAGAACTATTAAAAATGCGCCAATAGTAATCATACCAATACCCAGTAGAGAAAATGAAATATTTGCAGTAGAAGAGCTTTTTAAAGAATTTAATTCAAAAATTATAATAATAGATTGGGAAACGCACGATAAAATAATGGGATTAACCTTAGGAGTACCATATATAACAGGACTTGCTATAGCAACATTAGTTAAAGATAATGAGGATTTAATTAAAACACTTTCAGGCACATCATTTAAGATCTTTTATACTTACATGAATTCTATATTAAATGAAGATTCATCATTAATATCAGAAATCATAACAAACAACTCATCAATAAACGCAATCACTAATTATATAAAAACATTAGAAGAAATATCAAAATTTAATGCCGAGACACTTACAAACCTTATAACAAATTTAAAAAATCAATTAAAAATTGATCCCAATGCTTATAAAAAAATTTATGATTACATCAACAGCATCTAATAACACATTTTAATTGATAATCCTAAAAGTAATGTTACTGTTTGACTTTGCTCAAAGTTCCAGTTCTTTTCCTAAATTCCTTCTTCTAGCCTCATTATATACCCAGATTGCAGTAGCAATATCAAATATAGCAGCCCCAACGGACTTAAAGAAAGTTACTTCTGATCTATCTTTTCTACCCTGTATTTTACCAATTAAAAGATCAGAAAGCTCATAAATTGAATCTAATCTAATAAGACCTTTGTCAAGAGGTACTTTTAAATCACCAGCTTTTATAGCATCATCCTTAAAATCAACAAATACTCTACCAGCCCGTATTATGACATTTTCATCAATTTCTCTAGTCTCAGGTGAAAATGATCCAATACCATTAATATGAGTGCCATCACTCACCAATCTACCATCAAATACAGGTGTGCGTGATGTAGTTGTAGTAATAATGATCTCAGCATCACTAACATGTTCATTAGGATCCTTCATAGCTTTCACTTCAACACCTAACTTTTCTGACATTTCTTTAACATAATTATCCAAACTTGGTTTATGAGAATCATAAGCATAAATAGTTTCAATTTTTCGAACAGTCTGAAGAACAGTAACCTGTGCTCTACCCTGAACACCGCAACCATAAACTGAGACTACATGAGAGTCATGACGTGACAATTTATCTGCTGCAACGGCACCAATAGCACCAGTACGCATGGCAGTTATATAATCACCATCCATCAACGTAATTAGATTTCCATTCTCAGGATCAACTAACCCAATGAAAGCCTTAATAGTAGGCCTTCTTACAGGATTAAAAAAGACCCCTTTAAAACCAAGTGCCTCCTTACTAACAATATATGCAGGCATTAAACCAAAAGACCCAATTTTAGAATCAATCCAAATTCTTGATGGTAATCCAACCTTACCAAGCCCTCGCTCTATAAAAATTTGTTCAACAATTTTCACAGCATCACTAGGCTTAAGCAACTCCTCTATAATATTCCTCGAGATCATAAGCACCATGCCAATCAAAAAAATAACTAATTAAAAACAAATAAATCTAACTTTTATTCTTGTACTATGAATAAAAATGCTACATTGATAGTTTGAGCATATGATGAAGGTTTTTAGTTTAAAGCCCTCTCATTTCGTGCGTTGAGGTCTCTGATGGTAGAAATTGAGGTGTTTTCAGCAAAGAGGTTTATTAATATGGTTAGGAAGATAGTTATGAATGACTATACAACATCATAATTTGATCTTAAATCAGTATTAATACTTAACCAAGAGAAAAGAATACATCAAAGAACCATGCAACATAGTACATTAAATTTGTAAGTTTATGCTTCTGAAATTCCCCTCTTTAACTAAAATGGGTCCTGCATCAGGTAATCTTATCCAATAATACCCAGCTTCTGTACAATTATATTTTTTAACATATGGAATTTCTTCATTAAAAGCCAATTTGATATAAATCCACGGCATATTGCATCCTAAATGTGCATAAAAATTATTTGTAGTATAAAATCTACCCGCATTTATTTCTGTTACGCAGGGAATACCGTCTTTATTAGATTTCATATCAATACCAAATACTCCATTAGGTTTTTCATCTATGGCCTCAACTGCTTTTGTAGCTATTTCATTCACCAATTCATTATGAACTGTTACTGCAACAGAAGGAGTTGATGTTTGACCACTTGGTGTAATATTTCCAAATAAGTACTCTATTCTCTTCCTTGCTTGCGAAACGATTAACTCACCATCTTTCCAAATTCCTTGAAAAGCAAATTCATCACCAGGAAGAAATTCTGAAATCATGAAATCTTCATATAATAATCCTTCTTTCTTATTCCAATAATGTATCCACTCAATAATTTGTTCCGGCGAATATGCAGGTAATGAAGCTCGAGATCCAGCTCCCTTTAAAGCCCTTATCCAAACCTTACCGTGTTCATCCTTCAAATCATTATAATATTTTTTAATTAGTGACATATCCTCAATTTTATATGAAATTGGTACTGGCACATTCTTACTTTTAAGAATCTGATTTGTTCTAATTTTATTCTGAGCGATTTCAATAGTTTCATGCCTTGGAAGAAAGATTCTTGCTTTAATCCTTTCCCTATTTTTAGAAATCATATACACCTCAGTATCAGGTTGAGCATGAACAAAATCTATTCTTTCATTTTCAATAATTTTATTTACGATTTCCAAATACTTCGGATCAGTTGCTTTTGGTATGATATAAGTTTTATCAGCATCAACTAACTCTAAATGATACTTATTAATATCTGTAGCAACAATATAAAAATCCTCTTTAGCCATCCTTAATGATTTAATAAAATTAATCCCCGCAGAACCACCAGCACCCAATACAAGAATGCGCTTTACCATACACTAATCACTCATTATCCTAATTCCATACAGTTAAAATAAACCTTTCTAATAAATATAATGAAAAATACACTAAGAAATTTTATATTAACTTATTATTACATGAAAATCTTTCTTCCAAAAACTTTTAAATCCTTATACAAAAAAGGAAAAATCATTTATAGATTTTTAGATCACTTCCTCAATTATGATGAAAATTGTAAGTTCTATCTATGAAATATTTTAAAATAGATTTTGAATTTACCGTAAAAGATGAGACTTTCAGTTGTAACGGTCTCTCAACATTTATTAAATGAATTCCCTATGACTAAGACAATGAAGAATTGATAGATTCATGATATTCGCATATAATATTATGAAAACAGAAAAATTCTCATAAGATTAGTATGAAGCAAAATATTATTGCACATGTTTACTATTTTTTGAAACTAAATAGTCATATATTTTTGTATAATCTCTAGATCTCAGACCATTCGTTAATGCTTCAAGAAAGAGATTGTATGTCTGAGAAGTCATATGTGAACTTAATTTATTCATATTAAGAAGCATAGAAGCATATCCTAAATCTTTGGTTGCTAAATCTATCCCGAATCGTGTTACTGCATTAGGATCCTCGAATCTATCCAAAAATAGATCTAAAAGTACTGAATATCTACTTTTCTTAGTAGTATTTATAACAGCGTCAAAAATACCTAAAGCTTTACTGGCTGCAAGAACTTCAGCTAAGACTGCTGATGTGCCTAAAAATATTGAATTCACTAAAAGTTTTGTCATTGATGCTCTTGGAATATCCCCAACATAAACATGCTCCTTTCCAAGTACTTTAAGAACATGCTCAACTCTCTTATAGATTTCATAATCACCACCCACTATTATTACTAACTCTCCTTTCTCTGCTTGTGGAACACTACCAATCACTGGAGCTTCTAAAAATGGTACTCTAAGCTGATTAAATGTTTTTTGCATTTCGACATTAATAAGAGGCGTTACCGTGCTCATGTTTATGACAATATTTTTTGATGATAATTCGCTTATTATTCCATCAGAACCTGTTACAATATTTTTAACAGCATCATCATCTGAAACCATTATGATTAATATATCAGATTTATTAACAAGCTCTTTTGGCAAGGTTACGAATTCATTCTTCCATTTTTTAGAAAACTCCATTGATTTATTTATAGACCTATTATAAACTATAACTTCAAATCCATTAGATACCAACCTACTGGCCATTGGGAATCCCATTTTTCCGAGACCAAGAAAACCAATTTTCATATAATCACCCTAAACATTAAAAATATGATTATTAATAAAATTTATTCACACAATAAACTTCCTACATTAGTTAATCATGAACCAACTTTATTTTAAGTTTATATTCTATTTCATAAATTAGAAGAATTTCTATGCGTGTTTAAAATTTTTCACTACATTTTTTATAATGTCAGGTTTATTTGTTGCAATTCCATCTACACCTTCCTTAACTAATTCCATTGCCTTGTTAGGATCATCTACAGTCCACGCATATACTTTAAGCCCTTTGCTGTGAGCCCAAGTTATTATTCTTGAAGAAATCATATTATAACGTGGAAGTATAGCGAATGCATTATTTTGTGATGCTTCATTTATGGGCGCAGGAGGTTTATAATATAAGTAACCTGTTTTAACATTATTATTTAAATTGCGTAAATGATTTAGCACGTCATAGTGAAACGATATAAAAATAACATTATCTAAAAGATTTCTGAGTAACACTTCTTTTAAGATGATATCTTCATGATATCTTTCTTTTAATTCTATTAGTATGAGAGCTTTCCTATCTATTAAATTAAGTGCTTCTTGAAGTGTTGGTATTTGTTCTCCCATACCAGCATCTAACTTTCGTAGTTCGCTAAAAAGCATATTATTTACTTTACCTTTACCATTTGTTGTTCTATCTACCGTATCATCATGAATTATGATAGGAATATTATCTTTACTAAATCTCACATCAAATTCAATAGCATCAGCACCCATATCTAACGCTTTTCTAAAACTTCTAAGTGTGTTTTCTGGTTCAATATAACTAGCACCTCTATGTGCTATTATAATCACCATAAAGATCCACATAAAATAAAAATTCCTTTATTAATTAAGTTAAAGGTCATATGAATTATATAAAATGATGGTCTCCATTAATATTGTTGATTCTTTTATGTTACGCGTAAAGAATAACTATTATTTCTTAACACGCAAGCAGATAAAAAGAACTTGATAGTAAGACTATACAAAATAAATGTATTAAAGGTTCATGTGGATGAGCCTTTTTTTATGATTGAGAGTAATATTGAGGTGAATAATAATCCGAATACAATTGTTAATGAGATCAATGTGGGGATCTCAAATACCTCTAATCCGCTCCCTATCAATTTAATTCCTAGGAAGACTAGTATTGCTGCTAAAGCTTTCCCCACGTACTTAAATTTGAACATTGTTAAAGCTATGACAAAGTAGAGGCTTCTAAGGCCTAAGATTGCTGAAATGTTAGACGTGTATGCGATGAAGAAGTTCATTGTAATTGCAATCACCGCTGGAACAGAATCAAACGCAAAAATTATATCAGTCGTCTCTATAGCTATTAAGGCTAAAATTAACGGAGTGAATAATATTCTCCCATCATTCCTAACAACAAACCTCTTACCCTCATAATAATCAGCCAACGGCAAAAACCTTTTAGCAAACCTAACCACTGGATTCTTACTCGGATCTACCCTTTCACTCCCACCCTTTAATAATTTATATCCAGAGAATATTAAAATTACACCAAATATGAAGATAGTCCAATGGTACTGTTCTATGAGCCAAAGACCCCCATATATAAAGCTCGCCCTCAAGATTATGGCTGTGATGATCCCCACGTAAAGGACTATGGGTTGAACAATTGCTGGGACTGCGAAGTATGAGAATATGACTGCAAACACGAATAAATTATCCATACTTAATGAATACTCCACAACATAAGCGGCATAATACAAAACCGCCTCTTCTGGATTAGTAAAAAGGAAAGTGAGAACACCAAACATTAATCCCACACTAACCCAAATTATTACCCATCTAAATGCCTCCCTTAAAGTTAGAGCATGCTTCCTCTTAACACCAGCCCAAATATCTATAAATATTAACAAACCAATAACAAAATGGTAAATTATCCAAAACCATGAAGGCGGTTGAACAAATGTAGATGAATCCATATCTATCACACAGCTCATAAAATTAATCTTATATAAACTTTGCTTATTAGAATCATAGAGGGAATTTTGTTGATAAGTATTTTGATAGAACTTATATTTATAATGCACGAGAACTATTTAGTGAAATTCATAAAGAACAATCATATATTTATGTATAAATGAGCAGAAAGGGGGTGTAAAATAACTATTCTGTGCATGTGTAAAAGATTCTTGATTGCGGTGTTGTTGTTGGGCCTATTCCTGGTTTAAAGAATGGTTCTCTTAATCTAACAGCATTTTTAAAAATTTCTTCAAGTTCTCTATCTGTTGCACCGTTTCGCATTGCTTTAATAAAATCTACATGATTATCTTGACGTAATAAACATGGTTTAAATTTACCATCGTATGTAATTCGTATTCTATTATTGCCCATACAAAATTCACTATTATGCATTGGTTTTACGAATTCTATTATTGCCCCATTAGATAAGTAATATTTCATCCTATTATGCAACTTTCTCCTCTCAACTTTAACTGCTTGTTTCGCAATTTCTTTTTCGATTTCTGACAGGTTGTAATAGTATTTTTTAAAGAATGGTGAATTAGCTGCAGCTCCCTCAGCTACTAATTCTATGAGCTGAAGTATTGTCTCACCCTTTTTATTCAGTTGTGCTGTAAATTGTACCATATCATTTATTTCATTATCGTTAACATTTTTCATTATTACTACATTGAGTTTGAGCGGTAGTATTTGATGTTCTAAAGCTGCATTTATTGCGTTTATCATTTCATTAAATTTATTAACTCCAGTAATAAACTCATAAGTACTTGGTCTCAGACTATGTACACTAATATTTACTCTATCTAAGCCTGCCTTCTTTAATTCCCCCGCTAATTGCGCAAATCTGGTCCCATTAGTGGTCATTGAGATTTCTTTTATGCCAATGTTTTTTATTCTCTTTATGATTTCTATAATATCTTTACGTAACATTGGTTCACCTCCAGTAAGCTTTACTGAATCAATACCAAACCTATAGAGTATTCTAACAATCCTTTCGATTTCTTCAGGTGTCATTAAATCTTCAGGATCATTATAGATTCCTTCATTATGACAAAAAATGCATCTGTAGTTGCACCTTTCACTTGAGTTTAGTGAAATTCTGACGCTTGTTACTGGTCGTCCCCACCTGTCAACTAATACGCCGTTAGGTAGTTGCGATATGTCATTAGTAGGCATTAGTATTGACATATCAATAATATCAATGAATTAGCTTAAATAAATACTTATATAAGGTGTTCTTGTATTTATGATCCATTAATTAAATATTATTAATCGATTATAAATTAGTGAAATTCATGGAATGTATTGAGTTCTTTGTGAGAATATGTTTCTTTTGAAGCATTATAGATATATTCTATACTAAACATTTCTGCTAGTTCTTTATCTAATGCTCCTATATCTTCTGTTCCTAAATCTTGCAATTCATATTTACCAAGTGCTGATACTAACATTTGTATTTCGATTTTTATTGCATCTATAAAGTTCTTTACACCATTTGCTCCATATTGCGCGGCAATTATGAATGGTCTACCCATTGACACTGCTGTAGCTCCTAATATAAGACTTTTTACTACATGACCTCCATCATATAATCTTCCTGAGATAAGTAAGCTTGTTGTTACACCTTTTACTCGTGCATCATGTATTTTTTTAAGACAAACTATTGTTGGGTATCCTAAGTCTTTCATTGCTATTATTGGGCTCATTCCTGTTCCTCCTTCTTTTCCATCTATGACTATTGCGTCTGCACCATTTTTCCAAGCTATTTCAATGATTTTATCTAAATCCCTATATGGTCCTGTTTTAATCCATACTTTTACACGTGGATAATTATTTTTCATTAATTTAATCATAGAGCTTAATATTTCTTCAGTAAATGTGCCTGGTGCTGAATGTCTTTCATAATTTTGTTTTATTACCTTTTCTGGATCATCTGGGAAATAATATTTTTGTTTTAGTTTAAGTGCCTGTTCTCGGCTTACTTTAATTTCTCCCCCTAATCCCGGTTTTGCACCTTGACCTAATTTTATTTCGAATGCTATTAAACCTCTATCAATGTATTGTTCTAATTGCTTATCACTATACACCTTGTTCCAAAGTTCATCATAAGCATCCTCGACATTTTGTTGTAACACTATACCTCCATAATCGTTCTCTAGATTTTCCAAATAGCTAAGTATTCTTTCTTTTAATGATGGTTGACTATTTGATAATCTTTTATCATAACCTCTAACTGTTGCTACGTTTTCACCTATTCCCATCACAATTCCTGATCTAGCTGCTCCTATTGCTATGTCAATTCCTAGTTTGTTAGCTATATCTGTGGATCCCATTGAAGCAACCGTGATCGGTACTTTTGATTTAAAACCACCTATTATCGTTTCGGTATTAACGTCTGTGTATAAAGGTTCTCTTAGGATTTCCTCCATCTTTTTTAATCTGAGTGGTGTGAACGCGGGAGGTAATAATATGAGTCTATCTAGTGTATGAAATTTAGTTGGTTTAATGTAAATGTCTGCCCCAAGTATTGCTCTTCCATATTCATCAAATTTTGAGAATGGATATATTGCTTCACTACCTAATTTTGCTTTAAGCGCAATTTCATCTATGGGATAGATATCAGAAAATTTAAATCCTGTGCTAATAGATTTTTTAATACTTAATAATTTCAAAAATACTTTGTATATCATGGCTACTATGGAGAGTGTATGCCAGCTACTTTAGGATATGGTCTGGCTTCCCATATTGCTCCTAACCCGCATATGAATCTTGTGAATCTTTCTACACCAATTCCGAAGCCAGATGATGGTTCTATACCTTCTTTAAGCATCTCTAAATACCATTCATATTTTACTGGGTTTTCACCATTTTCTCGCATTCTAGCTAATACTTTATCTATTTTGTATTCACGTTCAGCACCTGATATTGCTTCTCCAAATCCTTCAGGATATAGCATATCAAAATCCCTCAGAATTCCAGGTCTTTCTGGATCTTCCATATCGTAAAATCCTCTTGATCCTCTGGGATAATCATATATGAAGAATGGTTCTCTGTGAATTCCTGATAATAATTTTTCTCCTTCCCATGGAATTTCTGCTGTATAACTTGCATTATAACCTAGACTTCTTAGTAGATCTACAGCTTCTTTGTGAGTATATCTTTTGAAGGGAGGTTTATAATCATCAAGTTCTCGATTAAGTTTTTCGAGTTCTATTTGATATTCTTCTTTTATACGTTTTATTACATAAAGGAAGAGTCCTTCAGCGAGAGACATTACATCATGATAAGTTGCGCGTGCCCATTCTATATCTACTTGGAAGAATTCTGTTAAGTGTCTTCCCGTATAAATTGTCTCTGGTGGTTCAAGTCTAACATTAGGTGAGACGAAATATATTTTCCCATGAACTGTAGCCATCATTTGTTTATAAAGAATTGCACTGCTCATGATTTTGTACTCTCGACCATAATAATCTATAGTAACTTGTTTTGCGCCTCTAATTCCAGGATCAGTTACTGGTCCTATTATAGGTGGTAAGAGTTCAATGAAACCATTCTGATCTAGATATTCTCTTATTGCTCTGAGTACTCCAGCCTGTACTCTTACAATTGTTTTTTGACGGGGTTCACGAACAATCATATAAGATCTGGAAAGTAATTTTGCTAATTTATCAGAAAAAGATTTATCAGTAACAAGTTTTTCAAATTCTTTTATGTTTTTATGTATTCGTATTTCTGGTTTTAATTCCATGGCATATCACTCAATCATATATAGACAAGTATTAAAATATAATCGACAAAATAACAAATATAATCATTAAAGTTAGTACTAATTATCATGATATAAGATAAATATTTGTTAAAAATAAAATATTAACTGAAATTTTTTGACATAAAGACTACATAGAGCATTTTTAATTTATACAAAGACATATTTATGAAACTATTATAGGATGATGTAAAAATTAAAAAGAAATTTAATTATCATTTTCTAAAAAATAGAAAAATAAAAATTAATTTTAAATAATCATGTTAATATTTGTAAAAACTCTAATTTAATAAAAAAGTTTTTATAGATGGAATAAGTTACAATAGTGTGTGATGTCTATTAAAAAAGAACAATACACGGATTGGATAAACATATATGGATTAGTTATGCAAAAAATTACGCCTCAGATAGCGAGGATTTTGGAGTATATTTCATTAAATAATACCACAAACATTTCAAAAATAGCTAGAGATGTAAACCTTCCTATAACTACTGTATATGGCATATTACGCAGATTAATAACTAGACACATAATTACTATACACAATCTAATAAATATTTCAGCACTAGGACTTACACAATATGCTGTGATATTTCATTGTGATAAGATAGAAAACGTTAAAAAAATTCTCATGTCAAATCATACATATTGGATATACTATGCTAAAGGTTATTGCGATAGCTTATGCGCATATGTAAGATATATTGTACCAATTGATCATAATAAAGATTTCATAGAATTTCTTAATACTGCAAAAGAAATAGGGCTAATAAATGATTATGAAGTTTATGCAACCACAAATACTTATAATGTACCATTAAACTTTAAAGATTTTGATTTTAAGAAAAAAATATGGGTCTTTAATTGGGAACAAATTTTACACAATTTTTACTCTGCAGAATCTAATGATAATGAACGTTTAAACGTACGAAGTTTATCAAGAATTAAACTTGATAATATAGACTCAAGGATTCTATTAGGACGTGAAATTAATGCCTTTATCAGCCTAAGCAGCATCCAAAAGACACTCAACAACATTTCATTACAAAATATTTATTATCACTACGTTAATCACATAGTAAAGAGAAATCTCATAAACAGTATAAAAATTGCCTTTCTACCCTATCCATATACTGTTAATGAAAAGATTGTTTCAGATGCAATGATCTTCTTTATAACATTTAAAAATACAACATGGATGAACAAATTCGTTAACACATTAAAATACAAGATCTTCATCTCTAGTATTGCTAGAGTATTAGGTGAAAATACACTTCTTTTATCAGTCTATTTGCCACACATTGAAACAGCAGAATTTCTCAATTTATTAGATAAATTAATAGAGGATAATATAATAATTAAATATAGATTCTTCATCATAGATATTAGAACAGCTCGTAATGAAACAATACCCTACTCAGCTTATAACATACATGAAGGTACTTGGCAATGGGATCAATCAAAATACTTATCAAACCTTCAAGAACACACGATACTCCAAAATGATGAAAACTCAATACTCACACTACGTTAAAACATTCCTCAAACTAATAAACTATATAACATCGAACATTATTTTTTTAAATGACATAATATTATCTGTATTGGGTGATAACGTATGCCCAGATTTTTAGTTTCAGTCGAAGTAATTGACGAAAATGGAAAAAATGAAATTTACTATCGCGAATTAGATAATAGTACAGAAGCTGAAACACTATACAACTCAATAAAACTCGGTGAAATAGATGAAATAAACCATCCTCTCACAGGCAGTAGTAAGAAAAAACTTAAAGTAATCACTAAGCGATTACAACGCATTTGGATAAATCCTGAAATATATTTTGAAACATTAAAAATGGAAAGCACCAAATAAAACTAATCTATTTTTGTTCTTCCAATGGGCCCAATCCAAAACGTTGAGCTAACTCATCAGCATATTTCTGTATCTGAGCTATTAATTCTGGTTTATTAAGTAAATGCTTAAATCTACCTTGAAGTTTAAGATACTCAATTACAGGCTTTCTCCTTGATACTGGAACTGTTACCCTAAAAGTACCATTCTCATATTCATAGAGCGGCCAAAGTCCAGTTTGTACTGCAAGCTTACCAATTTTTATTGTTAATGATGGATCAAATCTCCATCCGGTAGTACATGGTATAAGCACGTGAAGAAATGCTGGACCATTAACTTTGAGCCCCTTCTCAATTTTATTTGCCAAATCAAAAGGATAAGACGGAACTGCAGTAGCAGCATACCTGACATTATGAGCTATCGCTATTCCAATTAAATCTTTCTTAAAGACTTCATGCCCACTTAATTTCGCTCCTAATGGCGTTGTAGTCGTCCATGCTCCAAAAGGTGTCGCACCACTCCTTTGTATTCCTGTATTCATGTATGCCTCATTATCATAACATATATATAAGAACTTATCACCTCTCTCTAATGCCCCACTAAGGGCTTGTAAACCAATATCAGCAGTTCCCCCATCACCACCAAACACAATTACATTCACATCTTTCTCAACAAGTCCTTTTTTCCTCATAGCATTATAAGCTGCACGTACTCCTGAAGCTGTTGCAGCAGCATTTTCAAAAGCTAAATGAATCCATGGCACTTTCCATGAGGTTAAAGGATACAATGTAGTTGATACCTCAGCACATCCTGTAGCATTTACAACAATTGTATCTTTTCCAGAAACTTTTAATGCAATTTTTGCTAACGTTCCTATTGGACAACCAGCACATAATCCATGTCCTGGTGCAAAATATTCTTCAAGAGGCAAATCTCTTACCGTTCTATATATCATGGCTCCCACCCTCTAAGCCCAACATAATAAACAAATCTCTTTAATTTACCAGTAAGAGCCACACTCTGAAGTTCATCAAACATATATTTTATATCCCTAGATGTCACATCCCTACCACCAAGTCCAGCTATAAAATTCATTAATGGTACATTGACACCAAACAATTTCATAGCAGCAGCAATCTCCATAAAAACTGGACCACCTACTGCTCCAGGTGAAACTGCCCTATCAACAACACCAACCACTTTCGCATCTCTTATTAAATCAATTAATATTTTTGCTGGAAATGGTCTAAATACGCGTAGTTTAATAAGCCCAGCTTTTATACCATGTTTTCTCAATTCCTTTACCACATATCTAGCTGTCCCAGATAATGCCCCCATAGTAATTAAAATCACATCAGCATCCTTTACAAAACTTGGTTCTGCAACATTATAATATCTACCCGATAATTCACCATATTTCTTTGTAACTTCTTCAATGATCGGAAGCGAATTTTCAATAGCATTTATCTCTTGATACTTCACCTCATAATAATAATCTGGAGGCGCTAGCGTTCCTATACTAACCGGCTCATCGGGATACAATCTAAAAGGTGGTTTTATTCTTGGTGTAAATTCTCTTACATATTCATCAGGTAAAGTATCTACTGGTTCATATGTGTGAGTCAATATGTATCCATCAAAATTTACCATCACAGGTAATCGCACCCTTAAATCTTCAGCAATTCTATAAGCTTGAATCATAGTATCATACGCTTCTTGAGAAGATTCAGCAAAAATTTGTATCCATCCGGTATCTCTCTGATCAATTGCATCACTATGATCATTCCAAATATTAATTGGCGCTGAAACAGCTCTATTAGCTACTGCCATAACCACAGGAAGCCTAAGAGCTGCAGTAATAAAAAGTATCTCGTGCATAAGTAAGAGTCCCTGAGAACTTGTTGACGTAAAAACACGTGCTCCAGCAGCCGCAGCAGCTGTGACTACTGAAAGAGCTGAATGTTCAGATTCAACAGGAACATATTCAGCATTTAACTCACCATTGGCAACATATTCCGAAAGTTTTTCAACCATTGTAGTTTGAGGCGTGATTGGATAAGCTGCAATTACATCAACATCAACTTGTTTTACTGCATAAGCTACTGCGTAATTACCAGAAAGAGTTTGTCTAACTTGTTTTAATTCTTGCATTATTTCTCCTCCTCCTTTACCCACATTATAGCTTTAATAGGACATTCTTGATAACAAATTCCACAACCCTTACAATGATCATAATCTATATAATACTTTTTGCCCTGCTTATAAATTGCTGGTTCTGGACAAAATACCCAGCATAATCCGCAATCAGTACATTTATTATAATCTATAATAGGTTTGAATGTTCTCCATGTACTAGTAATATTAGAAGCTGACGCGCCTGGTCGCAAAATAACTGCTCCCATCTCTACTTCTTTCCAATTTGGGAGATCTGAGCCCATTCTAACACCTCCGTTTTTTCATACGTCTCAATCACAGCATCAATATTACTTTTACCAAAACGAACACCAACTTCATCTAATATAGACTCAAGTTTAACAACATTAGTGGCTTTTATCAATGCACCAAGCATAGCAGTATTCGTAATAGCAGCACCAATATGCTTTAACGCAATCTCAGTAGCATTAACAACCGCTAATTTATAACCACTAAACGTTTGAGCAATTTCATTAATTTGTCTTCCAGTATTTAGAACTAATGTTCCATTCACCTTTAATCCTTGAGTAATAGCTTTTGAAAATACTAAAGAAGGATCCAAAACTACTACAACGTCAGGTTCATAAATTTGAGAACGTATCTCAATAGGTTCATCAGAAATTCTTGTAAATGCTAATACAGGCGCACCTCTTCTTTCAGGACCGAATGCAGCAAAACCTTGAGCATATTTACCTTCTTTAATCGCTGCTTTTGTTAATAATTCAGCTGCGGTCACGGCCCCCTGACCGCCTCTTCCATGAAATCTTATCTCAATTCTCATGCCATACATTATAATTAGAAATTCACATATATAGGTGTCTAAAATATATAAAATAATAATTATGGTACATCACTTAAAATAGAAAATAACCTAAACATAACTCTTGCATTAGCAAGCATATCATGATCATTGTTAAAAAACACATAAACACGCTCTGGCTTATTTTTAATAATCCTTTGAACAATTTCACTCAATTCACGCTCACTATAATTATACATATACCACGCATACCTCCCATGCATTCTCAAATAAATAGTACCATTATTCACAAATATATTATTAGGAAGTCCAGGAGCGTCAACAGAAACAAAAACACAACCCAGCGAATTAATAAACCTCACACACTCATCAGTAAACCAATCACTAGAACGTCCCTCAATAGCAATTTTCGATCCAACATCACCCCTCTCAACAAACATTTTTAACTTATTTCTCACACTCTCAGTAAACTTTAACGTTGGAGGAAGTTGAAACAAATAAAAATCTATTAGATCATCCATAGGCTCAAATAATTCCCTAAACCTATTCCATACACTAAATGCTTTATCATTGAGCTTATAAACATGAGTTACTAACCTATTAACTTTTATAGACCATCTTATACGTGAACCTTTTCTACTCCATGATAAGATCTGATTCTTAAAAGGAAACCTATAGAAACTGGCATTCAATTCAACAGCATTCAAACCACTCTCTAACATATACCATTCAAATCCATCTGGATTCCAATCATACATCCAACCAGAAGTACCAACAAAAAATCTCATTTCCCATTATATCAATAAACATTAAATTATAAATACTTAAACATTGACCAC